>Ga0307436_1000521_pt1 | contig 18059 bp, 23 predicted proteins | sample SalMarWE160440MG_FD_202513 | JGI IMG/M metagenome (GOLD analysis project Ga0307436, IMG submission 202513) | Salt marsh sediment microbial communities from the Plum Island Ecosystem LTER, Massachusetts, United States - WE1604-40 | ecosystem: Environmental > Aquatic > Marine > Intertidal zone >...
AAACTTTTATCATTTAACAATCTACCAAAACAGGATGAAAAAGCTTTTCCAGAATTATAATTTCGATTTTACAAAAAACGAGAAAAAACTGATAAGCACTTTCTGTAAACAATCCTTAAGACAAATGGAAGGTGATAATAAATTTTATAGTGAATCGAAAGCACTAAATTCCATTCTTGATAAACTCGGACAAACCGAGGGCACAATTAAATTAACTAAAGATGAAAAAACCAGGCTCACATTCCAGCTAAAACAAAATGTTGAACAAATAAAAAAACAAATGGCGAAAAGCTGGTTTATCAAAAAATGGTTGATGAAATCTTTGTACACGCAATACAATAATTTACTTGAAATACATTTTAAAAACTGAAATGATACTCGAAAAAGAAAAAAACTCAATTAAAGCGAAGCACGGAACAGAACTTACCTGTAAAGGCTGGATACAGGAAGCTGCTATGCGAATGCTAATGAACAACCTTGATTCTGAAGTTGCTGAAAATCCCGCAGAACTTATCATCTACGGCGGAAGCGGAAAAGCCGCAAGAAACTGGGAAGCCTATGAGGCAATCATAAATTCACTTAAACAATTAGAGAACGATGAGACACTTCTCATTCAATCCGGTAAACCGGTTGGCATTTTCAAAACATATCCTGATGCCCCGAGAGTTTTAATTTCCAACGCAATGTTGGTTCCCGATTGGGCAAACTGGGATGAATTCAGAAGACTGGAAGGTTTAGGCTTAACAATGTTTGGTCAGATGACGGCTGGAAGCTGGATTTATATCGGAACACAGGGAATTTTACAGGGCACTTATGAAACCTTTGCAGAGTGTGCAAGAAAATATTTTGATGGGACTTTAAAAGGGAAATTTGTTCTTACCGCCGGCTTAGGTGGAATGGGCGGGGCTCAACCATTGGCTGCCACGATGAATGGGGCTGCATTTCTTGGAATTGAAGTTGATAAAAACCGAATACAAAAAAGATTAGATACCGGATATCTCGACCTTATGACTGATGACCTTGATGAAGCTCTTGAGAAAGTTCTTGATGCAAAAGAAAAAGGTATAGCTTTATCAGTTGGTCTGGTCGGAAATGCTGGGGAAATTCACCCGGAAATATTAAAAAGAAAAATTATACCTGATATTCTCACTGATCAGACTTCTGCGCACGATGTCCTTAATGGTTATGTACCAATGGGGATGAATTTAGAGGCAGCAATCAACTTAAGAAAATCTAATCCTGAAAAGTACATCAAAGAATCACGAAGAACCATTGTTCAGCATTTGAAAGCAATGCTTGAATTCCGGAAACAAGGTGCAATTACTTTTGATTACGGAAACAACATACGTGGTGAAGCAAAAGAAAATGGGATAAAGAATGCATTCGATATTCCCGGCTTTGTACCCGAATTTATTCGTCCGTTATTCTGCGATGGTAAAGGTCCTTTCCGTTGGGCTGCACTCTCAGGCGATCCAAATGATATTTATGTAACCGATGAAGCAATAAAGCAAACATTTCCTGAGGACAAAGCTCTTTGCAACTGGATTGACCTTGCACAAAAGAAAGTTCACTTCCAGGGATTACCAGCCCGTATTTGCTGGTTAGGTTACGGTGACCGAGCAAAAATGGGAAAAATATTTAATAATCTTGTAGCAACAGGAAAAGTTAAAGCACCTATTGTAATTGGAAGAGATCATCTCGATTGTGGTTCGGTAGCTTCACCAAACCGTGAAACTGAAGGGATGAAAGACGGCAGCGATGCCATTGCTGACTGGCCGATTCTTAACGCTTTAATGAATGCAATCGGTGGTGCAAGCTGGGTTTCTGTACATCACGGAGGAGGAGTTGGAATAGGAAAATCAATTCACGCTGGAATGGTTATTGTGGCAGATGGGACAAAAGATGCCGAAAGAAGATTAGAGCGTGTGCTAACTTACGACCCGGGAATGGGTATCTTTCGTCATGCTGACGCCGGTTACGATCAAGCAATTAATAATGCTAAAAAATGGAATGTGAAAATTCCAATGTTAAAGAAATAAAATGAACAACCTCTTTAAAAAAAATCATCTGTTCTTTTGCTTTCTTGTATTGATTTTTTTTACATCATTAATTTACCCGCAAAGTGAAAATCAAATAAATGAAGATAACTGTACTTTTAACGGATACAAGCTTTACGGAAAAATCCAGTTCGTAGACTCGTTTCCGGATATCAAAATTCAGATAGTAGATTCTTTTGCCGATCTCAAAGTTAAAATAGTAGAATCATTTCCTGATAAATGTGGAGAGTGGCAAATTGTAGATTCATTTCCGGACCTAAAAGTACAAATAGTAGATTCATTCGCTGATTTAAAAATCAAATTTGTGGAATCATTTCCAGGAATACCATAAAAGGAGAAAAACCAAATGAAACTTAAAGTATTAATTGCAGATAAATTTCCCGAAAAATACATCAAACAAATGAAAGACCTGAACCTTGAAGTTGACTATCAACCAAAGTTCGGGGAAAAAGATCTTGTGGAAGCGGCAAAAGAAACAGACATTCTTGTTGTACGCTCGACTGTTGTTAATGAAGAGACTATAAAAAACAGCAGTAATCTTAATCTTATAATCAGGGCGGGATCAGGTGTAAATAACATTAACATACAGGCAGCTAACAGGAAAGGCATCTACGTTGCTAACTGTCCCGGTATGAACGCTGTTGCTGTAGCTGAGCTGGCATTTGGCTTAATGATCTCGCTCGACCGACTGATACCCGATAATGTTATCGATTTTCGTAAAGGTGCCTGGAATAAAGACAGATACTCAAAGGGAAAAGGACTTAAAGGAAAAACCCTCGGAATAATAGGTGTCGGTGCAATCGGTAAAGAAGTTGCAAAACGTGCGGTCGCATTTGGAATGAATGTTTACGGCAAGGACATTACAAGAATAGAAGGTGTACAAATAAAAGACTTTTCAGAAATGGATCAACTTCTTCCGTTATGCGATATTATTACTATTCATCTTCCAGCTACACCAGAAACTAAAGGGTTGTTTAACAAAAAGATGTTCAACTATATGAAAGACGGGGCTTTTCTCATCAATACATCAAGGCAGGATATTATAGTTGAGGAAGATATGATTGAAGCTATAAAAGAAAAAAACTTAAGAATAGCTCTCGACGTATTTAAAGGTGAACCTGAAACCAAAACAGGAGAGGTAAAATCACACTTGCAGGATAATCCGAACATTTATGTTACACATCATATCGGGGCTTCTACGGAACAGGCACAAGACGCAGTTGCTGAAGAAACTGTAAATATCATAAGACACTTTACACGCAGCGGAATCATAGATCATTGGGTTAACAGGGCAAAGCTTACCGACGCACGTTACCAGCTTGTTGTTAAACATTTTGATAAGCCCGGTGTACTTGCATCTGTTCTTGATCTTATAAAAGACAACAATATAAATATCGAAGAAATCGAAAATCTGATATTTGACGGCGGAGTTGTAGCTTGCTGTACAATGAAATTAAAAAATCCCGTTACAGCAGAAATGCTCAGGAAGATGAGCGAAAACCAAAACATCTTAAGTGTAAGTCACGTAGAAGCGTGATTAACTTTATTCGTATTTGTGGGTGTAGGGATGAATCGTTGGGTTGTCCCTACACTTTTAATCTCACACAAACTTAACTTCAACTATATCTTTAATCATTCCGTGGTAGAAGGGTAAACGGATTAACTGGTTTATTCCCTCCATATCCTGGTCAGTCAAGGAATAAAAAACCTTTGAAATATTTTCTTTTATAAAATTGTGGCTTTCCCGGGGTAATTCATTTGGGATAGGAAAATCACTGAAGTTGATGCTGGAAATTTTTTCAAGAATATGTTCCGATACTTCAATCAATTTATTATTATCCTGAGAAGCAAAAACATAATTTACAAAAGGTGCCGATATCATATCGACAATTTCCTCGGCGAAGCTGATTCCACATCTAAATTTTGATTCGAGAAAATTATCGTTACCGGCAATTATATAATTACTATTCTCCAGGTTTACTTTATCTGCAGTTAACACAATTTCAATATTTACATTATACAATTCCCTGAATAAAATCTTTCCGAATATCACCTCCATTGTTGAAGCATCGCCGTAGAGTTTAAGACTGTTTATAGCGTCTTTACTCTTTTCATAAAAAATATAGCTGTTGCATAATGAGCCCTCAAATGAAATACCGACCTTGTCTGAAATGTAAAGTTCCTTGTTTGTTATAATATCCGAAGTCGGGATCAACGCAACGGCGGAAAAATCTTCAGATAGTTTTTTTGTTAGTGAAGCCGAAGGCAGTAAGGCAATCGAGTCCTGCAACGATTTATCCAACATATCGGACAAGATTTTTGTAAAGATATTGTTTGGGAAGAAAATTTTATGCATAATTAAAAAAGCCGCTTTGACGAGCGGCTCATTAACTTTGTGTTCAAACTTATTTTGATTTTATACGAGCGGCTTTACCGGAGAGATTTCTCAGATAAAATAATTTTGCTTTTCTTATATCGCCCTGCTTAAGCAGATCTATTTTTGCAATTTTAGGTGAGTTTAAACGGAATATTCTTTCAACTCCAACGCCGCTGGAAATTTTTCGAACTGTAAATGTTCTGTTAATTCCTGCACCGCGAACGCTGATAACATCTCCTTCAAAAGGCTGGATTCTCTCCTTATCACCTTCAATTACTCTAACATGTACCTTTATATGATCTCCTGAACGAAATTTTGGAATGTCGGTTCTAATCTGATCGGGTACTATTTTATTTATGTTAACCATCGCAAACTCCATTATTTTAAGCCAGAGGCTTATCAGCCTTTGGCTGAATTATACTCTCGCCATTTTTTTGTAAGTAATTTAGATTGTTCTTCTTTCCATTTTTTAATTTCTTTATCATTTCCCGAAAGCAACACTTCGGGAACTTTCATACCTCTGTATTCAGCGGGTCTTGTATAATGAGGAGCTTCAATGATTTCTCCATCCTGGAAAGAATCATTCAAAGCCGCTTCACTATCGTTCAAAACGCCGGGTAACAGTCTTACAATTGCGTCGATCATAACAAGAGCAGGTAACTCTCCTCCTGTTAGTACAAAGTTTCCGATAGAAATCTCATCAGTCGCAAAACATGCTCTTACCCGGTCATCAATTTCTTTATAATGCCCGGCAATGATGATCAGGTTTTCTGCAAGAGAAAATTTATTTGCGGTATTCTGATCGAACAGCTTACCTTTTGGTGTAGTAAAAATGATGTGACCATATCTACGTTCACCGGAAAGCTTGTCAATACACTCAAAGAACGGTTCAGGCTTAAGTACCATTCCTGGTCCGCCGCCAAAGGGTTTATCATCAATTTGTCGATGCTTGTTAAATGCATAATCACGTAAATTGTTGATAACGATTTCAACTTTACCCTTATCCTGAGCTCTTTTCAGTATACTTGTGTTCAAAGGACTTACTAACAGGTCGGGGACACCGGTAATAACATCAATCCTCATTATCGTATACTACGTTTTCTTTTAAAACTAATTTCTTATTCTCAGGATCGAATTCTTCAATAAATTCAAGAACTAAGGGAATAAGGATTTCTTTCTTGTTTTTCCCTTCTATGACAATTACATCATTAGCGGGAGGCTGAATAACATCACATATAATTCCAATTTTATTTCCTCCCTGGATAACTTTACTATTTATAAGATCATGAATAAAATAGCTGCCTTCAGGCAGCTTAACAAGATCATTTTCTTTCACATATAAATCTCTACCTAAAAAAATACCGGCTTCACGTTCGTCGTTAAAATTCTTAAACTTTAAGATTAAAAACTTTCCCCGATTATTAACTTTTTCAACAAATAATTTTTTTTTCTGATCCCAAAAATCGACAAAGACCTCATCCAACCGAAAAAACCGTTCTGGATAATCTGAATAAGTTTGAATTCTTACAAAACCATTTATCCCGTAAAGAGAAATTATTTTTGCAATAAGGGAAAAGTCTTTCACATAATTCTTGAATTTATTCTTTAGTCTAAAATTTCAAGAATTGCACGTTGCCCTTCTTTTGCAGCAATAGCCGTTAAAAGAGTACGCATTGCTTGAGCAGTTTTTCCCTGTTTTCCTATTACTTTGCCCACATCATCAGACTGGACTTTAAGAGAAAGCACTACTTTATTTTCTTCCGGTGTTTTCTCCTCAACCTCAACCTTGTCCGGGTTATCAACAAGATGTTTTGCAATATACTCTATGAACTCTTTCATAAAACAGAGCCTCCTTTATTGAGCCGGGAGCATTTTAGAGTTATTTGTACAGAAGAAAAATTTGCTACAAAAAGAATTAAATTATTCCTTTTCAGCTTCTTTTTCATCAGAAGCAGCACCCTTTACTTCTGCCGTACTTTTTTCAGCTTCAGCTTCATTCTGTTTTTCAGAGTTATCCTGAGAAACTGTTTCGGCTTTAGCAGAATCATCAGATGCCTCTACCTTGGCTTTGGCTTTCCTTGAAATCTTTTTCTTTTGAACTTTACGACTACCACTTGCTTCCTTTAACTTATTCCACTCGGCTAGTTCCGATTCAATTTCATCTTCAGCAACTCCTCGCTTTGTCAATTCGTTCTTGAGTGTAATACCTTTTTGACGCAATAGACTTTTTACTGTATGAGTTGGCTGTGCGCCATTATTCAACCAGTACATTACACGATCTTCCTTAACATCTACTGTATGCGGATTAGTTAACGGATTATATAAACCGAGCATTTCTAAAAATCTACCATCACGTGGTGATCTTGCATCAGCAGCAACAATTTTATATATAGGCTGCTTTTTTTTACCCATTCTTCTTAATCTTAACTTAACTGCCAAATTATTTTAACCTCCGGTTTCTAACTTTACATTAATTAAATTTTAAATTGCGCAAAGATGATCTGCCAGTTCCTCCTTTAGAAAGACGACGCATCATTTTTTGCATTTCGTTAAATTGTTTTAACATCCTGTTTACATCCTGAATGGAGGTACCGCTTCCACGTGCTATTCGCTTTCTACGGCTTCCATTCAAAATTTTAGGGTTCGCTCGTTCATCCCGTGTCATAGAACTGATAACTGCTTCAACTTTAACTAGTGCATTATCGTCGATCTGTGCATTTTTTAGCTGAGATCCCATTCCGGGGATCATCCCTAGCAAGGATGACAAAGAACCCATATTCTTAATCACTTTAATTTGCTTAAGAAAATCATTAAAATCAAATTTATTTTTTCGTAGTTTTTCTTCGAGTTTTTCAGCCTCAATTTCATCAAAATTCTGCTGAGCTTTCTCAACAAGGGAAACAACATCACCTTTACCGAGAATTCGTGATGCCAGTCTGTCTGGATGGAAAACCTCTAAAGAGTCCAATTTTTCACCATTACTGTTGAATTTTATAGGTTTTCCAACTACCGAACGAATTGAAAGAGCCGAGCCGCCACGAGCATCACCATCAAGTTTTGTAAGAACAATACCATCAAAATCTACGGCTTCGTTAAAAGATTTTGCAGAATTTACCGCATCCTGCCCCGTCATTGAATCGACAACAAAAAGAGTTTCGGTCGGTTTTATAAATTCTTTTATTTCTGAAACTTCCTGCATCATTTTATCATCTACATGTAAACGACCTGCAGTATCAATTATTATTGTATCAAAACGTTCTTCTTTAGCATAACGCTGAGAATCTTTAACAACTTTTATTGCATCGGGTTTGATCAAGGAAAACACTTCTACATTAATTTGTTTACCCAGCAGTTTTAATTGTTCAATGGCTGCCGGTCTATAAACATCTGCAGCAACTAACAGAACTCGTCTTTTATTTTCCTTAAGCTTCTTAGCAAGCTTCGCTGAGAATGTTGTTTTCCCGGAACCCTGCAATCCAACTACTAATACACTGGTTAACCCGGATGCATTTATTTTTAACTCTTTCTGATCACCACCTAAAAGTTTTGTCAGTTCATCATAAATTATTTTTGTTATCAACTGACCAGGCGATATTGAAGTCAATACATCTTTCCCCAGTGCTTTCGCAGAAACATCCTCAATAAACTCTTTAGCCACTTTGTAGTTTACATCAGCATCTAAAAGAACACGCCTTATTTCTCTTAATGTATCGGAAATATTTCTTTCTGTAAGTCTACCCTGCCCTCTTACTTTTTTAAGAGCAGTCTCTAACTTTAAAGATAAGTCTTCAAACATTTGCAGTTATCTAACGTGGTACTTTAATAAAAATCAATTATTATTGTGAGCTGGCCCTTAGAGCATTTGCACCAGATACAATTTCCAGAATCTCTTTTGTAATTGCAGCCTGCCTTTCCTTGTTGTAAGTCAGGTTCAACGATTTAATCATCTCTTCAGCATTTGTAGTTGCATTATCCATCGCAGTCATTCTTGCACTTAATTCGGCTGCATTCGATTCTAGTAACGCCCTCCAAACCTGTGCTTTCAAATATTTTGGTATAAGATATTCAAATATATAATTCCTATTAGGTTCATATATATAATCAGCATCATCAACATTTTCTTCTTCAAGATTTTCGTCAACTAATATAGGCAATAATTGCTTTAATACTACCTTCTGTTGAATTATCGAAATGAAGGTATTATAAACTAATACTACTTTATCAAATGTTTTATCAAGAAACTTTAGAATAGAAATATCAGAAATTTTAAGAGCAGAAGAATAACTCAAAGAAGTAAACAAGCCCGTATCGGTTTTTAGAACATCATACTCCCTTTTAACAAAGTAATCCGCACTTTTTTTACCAACACAGTAAATCTTGTATTTAATATGATTAGGTTTCAGTTCCTCAATTATATATTTCTCAGCTTCTTTAATAATATTCTGATTAAATGCCCCACAAAGTCCTCGGTCGGCAGTGATAACAACAAGCGCGACGTTTTTAACTTCTCCTGATGTAAAATAAATATTCGATGACAAATCATCTGAAGTTGGTAATTTTGAAATCATGGAAGCAATTTTATCAGCATAAGGTCTTGCATTAATAATGTTTGCCTGCGCTCTTCTTAACCGTGCAGCAGCAACCATCTTCATAGCTTTTGTAATTTGCTGAGTACTCTTTACTCCAACAATTCTTCTTTTTATGTCTCGTAACGTTGCCATCTTAGATCTATTAATTAAGCACTTTTCTTAAACACTTTAAGAAATTCTTCAGCTGCAGACTTTAATTTATCCGCGGTACCATCATTGATTACTTTTTCTTTTTTAATTGCATCGTATATATCGTTATACTTTACTTCTATATACTCGAGAATTTCTTTTTCAAACCTTTTTATATCCGGGACGGGAATATTATCCATGTAACCGTTAGTACCTGCATAAATAGCAACAACCATTCTCTCAATAGGCATAGGAGAATACTGATCCTGCTTTAAAAGTTCAACTAATCTTGCACCTTTAGCCAAAGTTTTTTGAGTAGCTTTATCAAGATCGGAGCCGAATTTAGCAAAAGCTTCAAGTTCCCTGTATTGTGCCAGGTCAAGCTTCAATGTTCCCGCAACTCTTTTCATGGCTTTAATCTGTGCATTACCGCCAACACGTGATACTGAAATACCAACATTTATTGCAGGTCTGACACCAGCATTAAACAGATTAGATTCAAGATAAATCTGTCCATCTGTAATCGAAATAACGTTGGTTGGGATGTATGCAGAAACATCCCCCTGCTGAGTTTCAATAATTGGCAAAGCAGTGAGGCTACCGCCACCCATATCTTCACTTAATTTAGAAGCACGTTCCAAAAGTCGTGAGTGAAGATAGAATACATCACCGGGATAAGCTTCACGTCCTGGTGGTCTTCTTAAAAGTAACGACAATTCACGATATGCCGCAGCTTGTTTCGATAGATCATCATACACTACAAGAGCATGCATTCCGTTATCACGGAAATGCTCGCCGAGTGTGGCACCGGAATATGGCGCAATAAATTGCAACGGTGCCGGTTCCGAAGCTGAAGCAACAATGACAGTTGTATAATCCATAGCACCCTGTTCCTGAAGTTTTGCAACTACCTGTGCAACTGTGGAACTTTTCTGACCGATCGCGACGTAAACGCAATAGACAGGCTTGATACCTAATGACTTTGCTTCTTCAGTATGAGTAATTTTCTGATTAATAATTGCATCTATTGCAACAGCGGTTTTACCAGTCTGCCTGTCCCCGATAATTAATTCACGCTGACCGCGACCAATCGGTATCATAGAATCGACTGCGGCTATACCTGTTTGAAGTGGTTCTTTAACCGGCTGTCTTTGAATTACGCCGAGTGCCTTTCGTTCGATTGGCAGATATTTCTTTGAGTTTATAGCTCCTTTTCCATCAATTGGTTGCCCGAGAGGATTAACAACCCTTCCCAACATTTCTTCACCTACTTGAATCGAAGCAACTCTTTTTGTTCTCTTTACGGTATCGCCTTCTTTCACAAGTGAACTATCGCCGAATAAAACACATCCGACACTATCTTCTTCAAGATTAAGAACCATCCCGATAACATCATTCGGGAATTCAACCAATTCACTTAACATCACTTTGCCGAGTCCGTACACAAGAGCGATACCATCGCCTATTTGCAGAACGGTTCCAACATCATATATATCCGTTTCACTTTCAAAACCGGATAGTTGTTTTCTTAGTATCGCACTTATTTCGTCCGGTCTAACTTCAGACATAATTATTATTCCTCTAAATTCTTTTTTTTAGTTAAGGGAAATATTTCCCTGTCCAAATTCTTTTTTCAGCAGATCCAACTGATGTTTTAAAGATGCATCATAAACAGTATCACCAACTTGTGCAACAAATCCACCTATAATTGAATCATCTATTTCCAAATGTATATTTACCGTTTTTTTCAAGATCTTTTCAAATTTTTTAATCAAAGATTTTTTTTGATCATCATCAAATTTAAATGCTGTTTTAACATCCAGCTCTACTATTCCAAGATGTCCATTTCTCAGGTCAACAAATTTCTCAGCTATTGAATAGAGAACTTCCTCGCGGTTTTTATCAATTACAAAGTGAATAAATTTTAATGTTTCTTTATTCATCTTCTTTGAAAATATTTCCTTTAAAACCGAATACTTCAATTCCGGTTTGATAACCGGGCTTTCCACAGTTCTCCTTAGTTCACCACTAACATCCAAGCTTTCAATCAGTAATTTTATATCTTTAAATACCTTTTCAAGAATACCTTTCTCCATAGCGGTTTCCAGCAGAGAAGATGCGTATCTATATGCAACTTTAGAATCAGACATTTTTAATTCTTACTAATCTCTTTCAAATATTCATTAACAATCCGTTTGTTTTTTTCAGTATTCAGATTTTCTCTCATAATTTTTCCCGCGGCATTCAAGGAAATTTCTGCAACCTGATTTTTCAATTGTTCGAAAGCAGTATTTTTCTTTCTGTCTATCTCTGCACTCGCATTATCAATTAATTTCTTGGCTTCATCCTTACTTTCATTCAACATCTGATCTTTGAGAGTTTCAGCATAAACCCTGCTTTGCTCAATAATCTTTTTTGATTCTTCCTCGGCTTTGGATAGGCTTGCCTGATTCTGCTCGAGAATTTTCTGAGCTTCTTCCTTAGCCTTTTCTGCCCTGCTCAGAGAATCTTCTATTTCTTTTTCCCTGTTTTCAAGAGCAGTAAGAATTGGCTTCCAGGCTACTTTTTTTAATACGATAAGAAGTATAATAAAAGTGATTGCAGTCCAGAAAATCAATCCGGGATTTACATCCAGCAGTGTACCGCTGCTACCCTCAGAAGCTATTATTCCAATTAAAATATTTGAAATCATATTTTAATCCTTCATTATTTATTAATAACAGTGGTTTGTATTCCACTGATTATGCTTTAAGCGCCAGAAGGATACAGATAACCAGACCGAAAAATGAAATACCTTCTATAAGTGCGGCAGCAATAATCATTGATGTTCTGATAGCACCTGCTGCTTCGGGTTGTCTACCACTTGCATCCATAGCCGAGCTTGCAAGTTTGCCGATACCAAGACCACCACCAATTACTACTAAACCAGCACCCAAACCGGCTGCTAACCATGCTAAATCCATGTATTTTCTCCTCTAATTATTATTAATAAATTAATGTTCTTGATGTACAGCCATCCCTATAAATAAAGATGTAAGGATGGTAAAGATATAAGCCTGAATTAAGGCAACTAAAATTTCAAGTAAATAAATGAACAAAGCGAAAAGCACCGATACCGGTGCAACGAAAATTGTTCCCATAAAAAATATCAGTCCCAGCAAAGCAAGAATAACTGTATGACCGGCTACCATATTTGCAAAAAGTCGGATAGCCAATGCAAACGGCTTTGTAAATAAACCGAGTAGTTCAACTACAGCCATAAGAGGAAGTAAAGGAATCGGTATTCCATGCGGGATTAAACCTTTAAAATAACCAAGCAAACCATGTTGCTTAATTCCTCCTAATTGAATCACAAAGAATGAGAATATAGCCAGGGTTGCTGTGACAGCAATATTGCTTGTAAAGGTTGCGGAAAATGGAATTAATCCGAGAAAATTTCCGAATAAAATAAAAAAGAACAACGTTAATAAATAAGGAACAAATTTTTCATATCCTTTACCAATAGTCGGCTGGGCAATTTCATCCTTCACAAAAATTATAAATAGTTCAAAAAAATTTGCAATACCTTTAGGAACGAGCGACCTTTTATATTTTCCTGCAACCAAAGTGAAGATAACCAAAACAAGAATAGCAGCCAGCCACATAAAAACAACGTGTTTGGTTGGTGTAATATCTATACCAAATAATTTGGGAAACTGGGGAATATGAACAGTAAAGAATGGCTGAAAATCCAACTCTTTGGAGTCCATGATATGATGAAGAATCCAATCGCTATCATTCCCGCCAGCGTGCTGAACAGAATCAACTATTGCTTTAACCGAATCCTCTGCATTATAGAAAGGCATTAAAACCGCTATTTTTTACTGAAATTCAAATAAATTATTTCGATTATCGCATAAAAAATATAGAAAAATAGGAGAGAAAATATAAAGCTAATCTCATTTATTTCCAAGAATTTCAAACTTACTACTACTAAAACAAGCATTATTGCAAGCCGGAATACCAAGCCTCCGAATATAGAAATCAGAAAGGTTTTGACAGGGCGATTTATTCCAAAAAATATAAAAAGCAATCCAAGTGTGAAATTCAAAAAGTTAATTACATCACCAAATAGAACAGATTTGTAAATTATTTTTAACTGAGATGAACTAATTGTAAGAAAGGTTAGAATTATTAGACCTATCAGCCCAACAGTTATCCCCACAGGTAGAATTCTTTTAGAAAATTTCATTTGCCGGATTTTAACACACTCTTTATAAAGTTATAAAGACCGGCAAAAACCCCCAGGAAAGAAAAAATGATAGTTAAAACCGGAGTAAGCTCAAATTTATTATCTAACCAAATACCAAGAAACACCATAGCTGTAACAGTTAAAGCAAGCTGCATCCCCAGTCCTATATAAGGACCAATCTCTCGATACAATTTGTTAATGTTTTTGAGATCGCCGGGATCTTTTTTCATACTAATTGTTGGTCGAAGCAGCAGGAGGTTTTGGCGGAGTGAATACTTCTTTTGTATCACCCATGCTGCTCTTACCATCGAATTTTGCACCAGCTTCAATAACGAGTATCTTAGCTATTATATCACCCTTCAAAGAAGCTTTTGCCTCAAGGATAAGTTTATCTTTTGCATTAACAGTACCCACAACTTTTCCACCGATAGTTATTCCGTTTGCGACTATCTGCCCGTTGATATCACCTTGTTCGCCAACAGTAACATTACCTTGCGCGGTAAGATCGCCCTGTATTTTACCGTCGATGCGAATACTACCAGAACTATTTACTTTCCCTTCTATTTTAACCCCATTACTTATGATTGTGATGTCTTCTGTGTTTCCATTCATAGGCTTTGTCTTCAAAATGAGACCTCCGTTTGTTAATAATTAAGAATTATTTTTTCAGGATCAACCGGTTTACCGTTTTCCCAAATTTCGAAATGAAGATGCGGACCGGTTGTTAATTTCCCGGAATTACCACTAATAGCGATCAACTCTCCCTGCTCTACTCTTTCTCTCTGTTTTTTAATAAGAGAAGAGCAATGCTTATAAATACTTATAAATTCATCACCGTGACTAATAATAATTGTATATCCATCATCTATTGTGTAGCCGGAAAAAATAACAAATCCTCCTGCTGTTGCATAGACAGGTGTTCCTGCTTTTACTACATAGTCGAGACCCATATGCCCTTTGCTGGGATCAAAACTTCTGCTTATGAAACCAGTTACCGGCTTAATAAACTGAATTTCTTTTTTCTGTTCCGTCTTTTTAAAGAATAAATCTTCAAATACCTTTAAAATATTTCCGCCTGCTGGCACGCTTTCGATTTCCTGCACAGAATCCTGAACCTGTTTAGCAGAGTCGAACAACGTTGTATCACCTAATGCAAGAGCATACTGTAAACGTTTATTCGTAGCTTTTAGTTTTTCTAATTCCCTAATAAGAAAAATCATCTTGGAATTTAATTCGTCTATTTTTTGTTTATCGGAGGCTTTTAGACCTGTTTGTTCAGGCAGCAATATTTTATTTGTTCCAGTGAAAGAAAGGATATAAAAACCGGCAATGATAGAGAAAAAAGTATAAATAAAAATTAATAGAATAAGATTCTTTAAAGATAATTTGGTTGATCTTGCCCTGTGAGACGTATCTTCAGGAACAAATATCACAGAGAAATTCTTTATTCTTTTTATTTTTTCCAGTATTAACATCAATAAAATATAATCATTTAATAAGTGAATTGTAAGTTTATAGTAACTTTCCGAATAAATCTACAAATTTAATGCTACCCTTACGAATGATTCTCGGTTTCTCCCCACTGAAATTTATTAACGACGAAGGCTCTTCATTTTTTTCAAAATTTGTATAGAAAATCGCACTTACGGCATCGGAGAATTTATCTATTATAGTTAAATGATCATTTAAAGGGGGTTCATCCTTTAGATTCACGCTGGTAGATACTAATGGAGCTTTCAAAATACTTAGAAGTCTAAGACAAAATTTGTGATTCGGAATTCTGAACGCCGCCGTTTTTGACTTAAATATTTTCTTTTTATCATCCTTGAGTTCAAATATAACTGAAACAGGATTAGGCCAAATCTTTCTTAATAATTCTACTTGTTTTTTTTCAGATAGAACTACGTAATTTAGAAGAGTATCTAATGAGTCTATCAATAATATGAATTGCTTGCTTTCCCGCCTTTGCTTAATAACGTTTATTTTGTCTGAGGCACTTTCGCTAAACCTGTTGCATCCAAAACCATAAACAGTATCTGTGGGATAGATAAAAACTTCTTCGGAATTATAACAATTTACAGCTTCTTTAACAGCAAGATCAAGATTTTCATCAATGTTTATCAACTTTGCTTTTAATTTCATATTAACTTAGCATCTTTTCAATTTCAATCAGAACGTTATCTGGAGTTAATTTTCTTCCGCAAGGAAAAGTTTTGATTGGGCATTTATCATAACCATGTACCCCGCATGGTTTACAATCGAGATTGTCATAACTGATATATCTACTTTTTTGATTGTAAGGATAAAAGCCAAAATCCGCTACTGTTGAACAATATATAGTTAATACCGGTATATCGGCACACATTCCGAAATGAGTTGGAGCGCTATCATTTGTAACCAAAAGTTTTGCCCTTTCTAAAAGACAGATTGTCTCAACAACACTTAATTCACCTGCCAGGTCTTTAACTTTATCTCCCAAATCAGTAGAAATATATTCACATAATGTCTTATCTTCTTTACTCCCTATCAAAATCACCGTTTCGTTTTTCTTAATTAATGATTCTACTAATTCTCTATAACTTTCTATTGGATATCGTTTAGTTGCCCACACGCTGCCCGGGGCAATAGCAATAATGTCTTTACCGATATGCTTTAAAGAAATAATATTATCTACTTTGTTTTTTACTGTTTCTGATAAATTAATCTTCGGTTTGATTTTCCAATTATTATTCGAAGTATCTTCACCAATTAATTCCAGGTTTCTTTGAACTTCGTGATGAGTTCTGATATATTTAATAAGATTTTTATACACATATTTTAAACTACTATTATCAAATCCATAGGAATCTTTTACTCCCAGCCTCAAAGTTATATAAGCGCTCCTGAAAGAACGATGCGGAGAATAAACTTTAGAATAATTATTTCCTTTTAATTTGCATACAAATTTGTTTAATGCCCTTAAACTTTTATGTTTTTCTTTCTTATCTATAATTATAACCGTATCAACATAGCCTGACATTTCAAAGATTTCTTTTGTTGAAGAGATAGCTAATACATCAATTTCTATCTGAGAATTACTCTGCTTTAATTTTTCCAGCATAGGCAGTGTGAGAACAGCATCACCAATAAAAGCGGTTTGAATTACCAGAATTCTGTCTTTTTTATCGATCAATGTTTCCATCGTTTATGCATCCAAAGCCATTGTTCAGGATTTTTCCTAATGTACGATTCAAGGTACGCCATATGCCTCTGGCTGACTTCCTTAATTTGTTCTTCATAAGATTCAGGTAAATTATCTATTGATATTTCAGTCATAACAGTTTTGTATGAAAAATCACCTTGCCTGACCGGAATACCATATAGAATTGGTGCTCCCGTCTTCAAAGCCAATATAGCGGGACCTGTATGAACAGAAACATCTTTTCCAAAAAAAATCACTTTTATTGCTTCCTGTGGCCCCCTTTGATCGGCAACCATAGCAACAATTTTTTTATCTTTTAACCTCTGGTATGTTTGTCTGATCGAAATACCTATGGGAATAATTTGATTATTCCATTTTGTTCTTACTTTATTCATCCAATCTGTCACATAAGGATTTCTTTGCGCTTTAACAACCACCGAAAAAGGTATGCCCAACTGTGCCGCAACAGAGGTTGCAACATATTCCCAGTTACCGTAGTGTGCGGATAATAAAATCACACCTTTTTGTTCATCAAATTTACTTTTTATTAATTCGGTATTAATACAGTTAACCTGTTTTTTAATTTCTCTTTCTTTCATCCCCGGCATATATAGAATTTCAATTAAGGTGATACAAAAACTATTAAAACAGTTAAAAGCAATCTTCTTAATTTTCTTGTTGCTGAAATTGGGGAATGCATTCTTTAGATTTTCAATTGTAGTAGTTTTACGAATTGGAATTAAATAAAAAAACAAACCGGCTAAAACAGGAGAAAGTCGTCTTGAAAAATTAATTCCTAAAATCCTGATCAATCTGCTTAATGATATAAAACATATATATTCAAAGATATTTTTCATCAACATTAAACATAACTTCAAATGATAAAAAAAATATATCAGTTAATATAATTTAGCTGTTGCCCGATTTAAAATAAAAAAGCCCTGAAAACAGGGCTTATAAAAAAGTTAACTGAAATTCCTTAGTGAACAGCTATCCTGTTTAGCCAGTTATCATCTCTTAATTCACCTCTTTTAGTCGAATTCAGCAACATGTAATCCGAAAATCCCGTTAAATCACCAAAGTCAAATTCAACACCGCCTTCAATATTATCATATCTCCATATCTCGTATGGCTTGGTTTCAATTTGATTCGGATATCTGCTTATCTCGGAAGGTTCACCATATACAATATATACTCTGCCTCTATCTGTTTCCCATCCCTTCTTGGAAAGACTTCCGAACTTCTGGTTGCTTTCTTTTATTCTCTTCATATAAAGTACTAAGGTTTGGTTTCTACCGTCATTTATATCATCGTCTCTTGAATCCCAAAACTGTGTTAAGAATTCTCTCTTCGCGCCAACTTCTGTTAATGACTCATATTTTTGTTTCTCCTGGCCTGAGGCAATATATTTAGATTTATTATAGAAATCGTCAAGTTCTTCGTCAGACATCGATCCAAACATACCTGCAACTACATTTTTATTACCTGTACTGAA
>Ga0307436_1000522_pt1 | contig 18056 bp, 17 predicted proteins | sample SalMarWE160440MG_FD_202513 | JGI IMG/M metagenome (GOLD analysis project Ga0307436, IMG submission 202513) | Salt marsh sediment microbial communities from the Plum Island Ecosystem LTER, Massachusetts, United States - WE1604-40 | ecosystem: Environmental > Aquatic > Marine > Intertidal zone >...
TGCGATAGAGCCCCGCGCCATTCGAGTTGGCGATGGGCGAGCTGTTCCAGCCCAAATAGGCGCTGCCTGATGGTGGTGACCCCGCCAGTTCCAGCAGTGTGAAGTCACCGCGGCGGTTCGAGGCGACGATGCTCGAACCGTTGACGGGCGTAATCGTTCCCACGGCGTCATAACACGCGCCGTTACAGGGAGTCGTGTACTGGAAATAGGCCTCGACGCTCTTGGCCTCGTGGCCCTTGCTGATGCAGTGGTTCGCAGTCAGGAAGTACGGGATCGTCGAACTGTCGTCGGTGTCGGCGAGCAATCCGCCACTGCAGACGTAATAGTAGGCTCCGGATACGAAGAGAATCTCGGCATCCGCATCTTGCGCCGGCTGAATGGCGCTCGGAATAGTCGAGCACTCCGCGTTCTCCACGCAGCTCGCGTTGAAGCTGCAGAAATTCTGTGCCGTGACCCCCAGAGCCGAGATTGATTGGGTGCCGGACTGTTGATCGCCGCCGGCGATCTGGAACTTCGCCGTCAAGTACCCCACGTCGGCGAGATCGAGTCGCGTCGCGCGAAGCGCCGCAGCCACATTGGTGCCGCGGTACTGGATCTGAATCGCCATGAGCGGGCCGTAGATGGTGTTCGACCAGAACTCGCCATCACGAAACGTGCCGCGTCTCGTGTACGGCCCGAACGCCTGTCCCTGGAAGTTGTAGACATAGAGCTCCGCTCCGTCCGGCAGATTCATGTCGGAGAAGTGGAGGCGCAGGGCGGTGGCGCCCTGGGCGTGAACGGCGCCGGTCCAGACAAAGCCGTCCGGAGAGGTGCGGGCCGCGCCGAAGGCGAGTCGCTGCCTCTGTCCCCGCGAGATCGAAGACGCGGACAACTGGCCCAGATCGAGCGAGGCGCTGACCGGCTTGACCAGCCCGACGCGAACCTTGCGAGTGTTGAACGGGGTTCGGAGCACCGGTTTCAGCTCCGCGGCGCTGACCTTGACTTCCAACGGCGCCTGAATGCCGGCATCCACGCGAGCTGCCAGCAGATGTTGGTTCAGTCGGAGTCGCTGGGCGGCGACCGCCGATGGATCGTACGTGCCCGGCGCTCGTTCGGTGAACGCCTGACGGGCATGCGGCTCGCCGGACTGTATGCTTCCGGCATGGGAAAGAGTGGGCGCCAGCAGACAGAGAGCTGCCAGCACGCCGAAGAAACGGTTGCTCTGCATGGCCCCTCCTCTGGGAGAGCTTGGGCGCAGCAGGCTCGCGCTCGGCGGCGCGTCCGCTCCCCGGGACTGGTGAACGATTGGACTTCGATTCGGACCAATTGTAGGGGCCGATCGCTATCGATGCAAATATGCGTATGAATGCGGGACCGGAGTGGAGGCGAATCGACTTCAAACTCCTGGCGACGAAGAGGGGTACCGACGAATGAGCGTGCGAATCGTGCAGCTCGGAAGCAAGCGAAGATCAGGAGAAGGCCTACGCATCGGCACGGTGCGACGGCCGCCGCGAGGCGTACCGAAGGAGCGCTTCTCCAAGGATGATTGGTACGACGTCTGGTTGCCGAACGTGGCGCCCAGCGCCGAGCTGGTCAAGCAGGCGCAGGCCGCCGAGACCGACAGGGAATGGCGGGCCTTCGTGCGCAAGTACGAGGCAGAGATGAAGCAGCCCGACGCGGCCCATGTGCTCGAGCTGCTCGCCGCACTGTCGCACGTCGCGAATTTCTCGGTCGGTTGCTATTGCGACAACGAGGCTCGATGCCACCGGTCGATCCTGCGCGAGCTGCTGGCAGCGCGAGGTGCGGACCTCGCCTGAGCCGAACGTGGGGCAGGCGGCGAGCCAGAGACGAGCGAAAAGCATGGAACGGCGAAGGCTGGGAAAGAGCGAGATTCAGGTTCCCGTGATCGGAATGGGCACCTGGAACACCTTCGACGTGCGTGGCGAGCGGGCCCGCGCCGGCGCGCGACGGGTCGTCGACCGAGCGCTGGAGGGGGGAGCGTGCTTCTTCGATTCCTCGCCCATGTACGGCCGGGCGGAGGAGGTCCTGGCCTTCACTCTCGAGGGGCGTCGCGCCGCTGCTCTCGTCGCCACCAAGGTGTGGTCGTCCAGCCCGGAGGAGGGTCTGGCGCAGATCGACAATGCGTTGCGCCTCTATGGCGGGTTCGTCGATCTCTATCAGGTGCACAATCTGGTCGCCTGGCAGGACCAACTGGCGACGCTCGAAGCACGACGCGAAGAAGGTCGAGTGGGTGCCATCGGGGCGACGCACTATCGCCCGGCTGCCTTTCCGGATCTCGTCGAGGTCATGCGAACGGGCCGCATCGCCGCGATTCAGGTGCCGTACAACCCTCTGGAGCGGGATGTGGAGCGTGAGGTCCTGCCGCTGGCCGCGGATCTCGATCTCGGAGTCGTGGTAATGCGTCCTCTGGGCGAGGGTCGACTGGCCCGGCAACGTATCGATCCCGCGGCGTTGCGACCGTTACGAGACTTCGGTATCCACACCTGGCCGCAGGCACTGCTCAAGTGGATTTTGAGCGATTCACGCTGCCACGTGGCGATTCCGGCCACGTCCGATCCGGACCACATGCGTGAAGATGCGGCGGCCGGAGCCCCGCCATGGTTCGGCTCCGAAGAACGCGCCTACGTGGCCCGGCTCGCCGAGCGCTGAGGCGGGCGCCGGTATGCCTCGCCGAGACGTCCGGTCAGGCGGCAATCGAGTTGCGCTTCAGACCACGCAAATCTGACCTTGCAGATAGCAGATGGCGCTGCCGGTCAGTGCAACTCTGTCGTCGTGCAACTCGATGCCCAGCCTGCCGCCGCGTCGAGAGAGCTGCGACGCCGTCATTGTCGTTTGATGTAGGCGCTCGGCCCAGTAGGGGGCGAGGGCACAGTGGATCGAACCGGTGACCGGGTCTTCGGGAATCCCGTAGCTGGGCGCGAAGTAGCGGGAGACGAAGTCGGCGCTGGTTCCGAGTGCGGAGATGGCGACGCCGTGAGGGTGCAACGACTCCAGCCGGCGGAGATCGGGCTCGACGGCGCGGATCTCGGACTCGTCACGCAGGATGACGAGGTAGTTCGGATCGCTGGCCGATCTGAGCACTTCGTGCGACTCGACGCCGAGGCCTTCGGTCAGTGCGATCGGGACCTCGCGGACTCGTTCGAACGGGACGACGGGCAGGTTCAGCGTGAGCTTCTCTCCGCTTCGGGAGACGCGGGAGTCGCCGCTGGGAGTGGTGAAGATCACTGACTCGCGTTCCGGGGCCACGAAAGTCAGGATCACATGACCGGCCGCCAACGTTGCGTGGCCGCACAACGGCACCTCGTGCCGCGGCGTGAACCAACGCAGGGGCGCTGGGTCTTGATGCGGAATCACGAAGGCCGTTTCGGAGAGGTTGTTCTCGGCCGCGATCTCTTGCAGAAGCGCATCCGGAAGCCAGGAGGATAGGAGACAGACGGCGGCCGGGTTCCCCCTGAAGACGGAGTCCGCAAAGGCGTCGATCTGATAGATGCGTAGTTTCGTCACGACCGCTCCCCGATCCCGGAGATGTCTCGCCATCGACTGACGAGCTCGCGGGCGAGGGCGGATCCGCTGTCGACGACGGCAACTCGAGTCTCTCGCGAGGCCGCCGGGATCGCGGACAGCTCGGTGGAGCCGAGCAGGACGTTGCCGATGCCGTCGCGGCGCATAGTCGTAACCAGCTCGTCCCAGAGTTCGTCGAGCTCCCGGGTCGGCCTCGAGGTCTTCACTGCGTGGATGAGCTCGTCGACTCGCGATTGATAGGGCGCTACATTTCGGACACCGATGCCGCGGTCTTGCAGCGCCTCGACGTAGAGACCTGATGTCGCCGTGGCGTGAGTCGCCAGCACGGCAACGTCGCCGGCTTCGACGGGAACGGCTTCCGCGGCGATCCGAATGAGATCGAGCACCGGTACCTCGAGCCCGGCGACAACCTCTTCGAAGTAGAGATGCGCGACGTTGCAGGGAACCGCGATCAGGGCGACGTCGGTTGCGGCGAGTCGCGCCAAGCCGGCGCGAATGCTGGCTCGCATTGCGACGTGATCCAGCCCGCCGTCCAGGACGAACGGCGTGGGCAGGGAATGAATCATCATGGGCGGGAAGTCCGCGTCGAGGCGGGCGCCGTACTGGCGAACGCACTCGTCCAGGACCTTCTCCAGAAAAGGCGAAGTCGAGCGCGGCCCCATGCCGGCGAGAATGCCGATCATCGCGGTATGCACGGCACGTTTCTATACGTCCCGCCATGCGCCGCGGGTTTGGCTGGTCGACGTTGTCTGGCCGACGGCCGGAGCCTCTCAATTCGTGATGCGGAGGAGCCTGGACTAGTTGGTGGCGCCGGGGCGTTGAGACGACCTTTGAGGCGGTGGGTTTCGCAATGGATTCTGCTGGCTCTTGCGCAGCCAGTTGAAGACCGGCGGCCGCGGGCGGAGGATTCTGGGGTCGTTTGGCGAAAGGCGGCCGATGGCTTCCAGCGCGGGATCTCTCCCTGACTCGAAATCGCTCCATCTATGAGGGATCTCGATGTCCGGGTAAAGCGCGGTCCGATGGTCGCGGGGATCCGATTTCTGCCAGTAGAGAGAGGAGATCTCGATCCGGATAGCGGAGTTGGGGAGGGTAACGCTTTTCGGATCGGCGCAGTGATTCGGCGGCGCCGCGGTTTCCTGACCCACGAAGATCGCCTGAGTGTTGCGCTCCAGCTCGGCGGCGAGGTGCACCGCCGCCGAGAAGGTGTAGTTGGAGATGAGCACGAAGATCTTTCCAGGTTCCAGATACGGAAAGTGCCGGATCACGGCATGGACCAGGGGCTCGGCCAGAGTGGCGTCGCCGCCACGGTTCGTGCGCAGATCGATGATCAGTCGGTCGATCCTGGTGCGGGCGCGGAGAGCGACCAGGTCATCGATCGCGTGGGCGAAGCCACCGGGGGTGTCTTCGGCGATTCGGTTCACCTGCAGATAGATCGCATGCAGCCGAGGCAGAGTCGTGAGCCACAAAGGCTGCTCGAGATGGCGCTGCCACGAGGGGAGGGCGATTCCTCTCATTTCGCGTACGTCGACCCAGTCTGGAGGCAAAGGTCGTCGCGGAGGCCCCACGGGTGGATCGTCGGAGGTCACCGACGGCTGCAGAGTCTCTTGCGATGGACCGTCACCCGCGTCAACGGTCAGTTGTAGGCCCGGGACGCCGTTGTCCACGCCGAGAGCGGCGAGGACCGCGGGCATCCGGACGTAGTCCTGCAACAGCTCCAGTTTGCCCGGCTCGTTGTCTGACGGCACGATCGGACGGAGGTCCGCCAGCACTTCGGGCACCGGAACATCCTCGATCGAGAGTACGCGCCGTCCGAGAATTCTCTTCTCCCGCGGTGCAACTGCGGCCACGTAAAGCCCGTTCGGGAAAATCAAGAGCTTCGCCGGCACGGAGTCGCGAATGCCGCTCGTCTGTGGCGGGTACGCGTCCATGTGGCCGTCCTGCGCGAGCGCGATCAAGCGAAGGACCTCGACGTAGAAGCGTGAGGCTGAAAGGGGAGCATCGGAGACGACGGACGCCGCCTGCCGCGTCCAGTCCTCCCGCGGATGGTTGCGGAAGGGTGCCGGATGGATCACTTCGATTTCATGAATGAGGAAATCGAGATCGGCCTTGACCTCGTCTGCGGTCATTGGAGCTGACTTTCCTATGGAAGCGGGCTCGATTTGCGGGAGGTGCGTGGCCGGGGACGGTTGGAGCTGCGAGACGGAACCAGATCCAAACGAGGCAGTGAGTACCGCGAGAAAGACAAGGATGCGCTGCCGAGGGCGGGTGGTCATCGGTCTCGATTCTCGCAGACCTCGAGCAGATCGTCATGGCTGCGCAGGACAAGAATGTCCGATAAGCCTGTCCACTCAGGAGATAGACTCATTCCACCATGGCAGGAATCGAGATGGAGCCGGGGTGGTGAGGCAGAATTCCGCCAGATTCGCCCGGCTCGCACTGACGGCGGGGCTCATTTGCTTGCCCGCGGCATCACGGGGGACGGAGGGAGCGGCGCCGGCGGCGCAGAACTTCACTTTGCATCGGCTGGGCCGCGGCGTCTGGGCGGCAGTGGCCAAGCCGCAAGGAAGTGCCGGGTCGAATGCCGGCATCGTCATCGGCGACGACCTAGTCGCCGTGATCGATACCTTTCAGAGCGTTGCGGCGGCCAAGGAGCTGTTGTCCGCCATCCGCAGGTTGACACCGTTGCCGATCCGCTATGTCGTCAATACGCATTACCACCTGGATCACGTCACCGGCAACGGCGTCTTCCGAAGCGCTGGCGCCGTCATCCTGGCGCAGCGCAACGTTCGCGCCTGGGAGCGGTCCGAGAATCTGAAGTGGTGGGGTGACCCCGTCCCGGACAGCGCGCGGCGGATGGTTGAATCTCTGGTTCTTCCGGACATCGTCTATGACGACGGCATCGACATCTACCTCGGCTCGCGCAGGTTGAAGGTCCGCTCGCTTCCCGGCCACACGGGCAGCGATTCGATCGTCGTCGTCGAGGGCGCCGGCATCGTCTTCACCGGCGATCTCTTCTGGAATCGGACCCTTCCGAACACCACAGACGCCGACACCGGCGCCTGGGTTCACACGGACGACGAGCTGTTGAGTGAGTATCCAAAGGCGACCTTCGTGCCAGGGCATGGAGAGGTCGGCACGGCGGCCGACGTTGGCGCCTTCCGCGGCTATCTGAGCGACCTGCGAAATGCCGTGAAGAAGGCTCGCGCCGAGAAGAAAGAGGGCGATTCTCTGGTGGCGGCGGTGGAGAGAGTGCTGCAGCCGCGCTACGCCGATTGGGCCTACTATCAGCACTTCATACGCGACGACATCACGCAGACGGCCGCCGAGCTCGCGGGCACCAAGCGTTTGCCCGGGCAGTCGCCATGAATATGAATATCGAGGCGGGCGCGGTTCGGCCGAGAACAGAACTACAATTTCGAAAGACAGGGAGGCGCATCATGCGTGCTGGCAAGGCGATCTTCAGTCTCATCGTGGCGTTCGCTCTCATGGCACTGCCGTCTGCCCTCAGCTGGGCCGGCCAACTCGGCGGCGTGAGGATGCCGGATCAGGCCACCGTCGGCGGCAAGACGCTTCGACTGAACGGAATGGGCGTGCGCAAGAAGCTCTGGATCCAGGTCTACGTGGCGGGGCTCTATCTGGAGAACCCGACGCAGGAGGCGAGCCGCGTGGTGACAACGGACCAGGTCAAGCAGGTCCGCATGCACTTCACCACCGGACTGGCGACGAAGAGCAAGATGGACGATGCCTGGGACGAGGGCTTCGAGGCCAACAACCCGCAGGCGGTCGGCAAGCTGAGGCCCCGCATCGAGACTTTCAAGAGCTACTTCGGCGACATGAAGGACGGCGACCTGGTCGAGATCACCTACGTTCCCGATCAGGGCACGACGGTTGCCGTCAATGGGGCCGTGAAGGGGACGATCGAAGGCAAGGACTTCAGCGAGGCCCTGATGCGCGTCTGGTTCGGCGATCACCCGCCGACCGCGCCGCTCAAGCAAGGCATGCTGGGCAGGTAAGGGTTGCGAGCTCAGCCGTCGATCTCGATCTCGGCTTCGATTTCGACGGGAATCTGCATCGGCAAGGCCGCCATGCCGACGGCGGAACGTCCATGCTGCCCACGCTCGGGACCGTAGAGCTCGATGATCAGCTCGGTGAAGCCATTGATGACGGCCGGTTGATCCTTGAATTCGGGAGTCGAGTTCACCATCCCGAAGACGCGCAGCCAGGCAGAGACCCGATCCAGGTCGCCGAGGGCGCGCTGGAGACTGCCCAGGATCGACAGACCGACGCGCCGGGCGGAGCGCTTCGCCTCTTCGAGCGAGACGTCGCTCCCGACCTTGCCGAGCGGGCCGGCCAGCGAACCGTCGGGGTTCTGCGGTCCATGCCCCGAGACGTAGACGCGGTTGCCGTGAATCCGCACCCACGGAAACGGCAGTTCCATACCGGGCGGGAGGATCAGGGGTTTCGGTAGCACCAGGCCCATCTCTTCCAGCTTCTGCTCGACCTTGGCCATCCTGTCTCCTTCTCCTCTCGGTGTGATCCGCGCGCCCTACCTCCGGACAAGATTCCGGGCGGGCCAATCATATGAGATTGCGCGGGGCTTGCTTTTGCGCCGGCTCTCATCTATCGTATTTTTACGATGAATCGAGAAGCGATGGAGACTTGCGTTCCCGTCCCGCAGCCGCAGCCGGATCTGAGACCCGTCGAAGGAGCCGAGGCGGACGCCGAACTGGCCCGACTGGCGAAGGCCCTTGGTCACCCGGCCCGGGTGCAGATCATCCGGCTGCTGGCCCAATGGGACCAGTGTGTTTGCGGCACGATCGTGGATGATGTCGGCCTCGCTCAGTCCACCGTCTCGCAGCATCTCAAAGTATTGAAGGAGGCGGGCATCATCCAGGGCGAGGTCGACGGCGCCCGGGTCTGCTATTGCCTCGATCCGGGCACGCTGCGGCGCCTGAAGGCGCTTGTCGGCGGTCTCTAGCTGATCGAGAATCAACGATGAGTCGAGGATCCAGGCCAGGCATCGCACGGTCCCTTTCTCTCTTGGACCGCTATCTCACGCTGTGGATCTTTGCCGCGATGGCGTTGGGTGTTTCGCTTGGAGCCGTTTGGCCGGGAGTCGTCCGAGGTCTGAGGGCGTTGAGCGTGGGCACCACCAGCCTGCCGATCGCCGTGGGTCTAATCCTGATGATGTACCCGGCGCTGGCGAAGGTGCGCTACGAGGAGATGGGACGCGTTTTCGGCAACCGGCGGGTGCTCGTTCTGTCCCTGGTGCAGAACTGGGTGATCGGTCCGCTTCTGATGTTTGCGCTGGCCGTGATCTTCCTGCGTGATCGGCCGGAGTACATGGTGGGGCTCATTCTCATCGGATTGGCGCGTTGTATCGCGATGGTCATCGTGTGGAACGAGCTGGCGCATGGCGATACGGAGTACTGCGCCGGCCTGGTGGCCTTCAACTCGGTCTTCCAGGTCCTCTTCTTCTCGATCTACGCCTACTTCTTCGTCACGCTCCTGCCATCGTGGCTCGGACTGGCGGCGGCGACGGTGCACATCACCATCGGCGAGATCGCCACCAGTGTGGCGATCTACCTTGGAATACCCTTTGCTGCGGGTGTGCTGACGCGATTCGTGATGATCCGCAGGAAGGGAGTCGACTGGTATCACGCCGAGTTCGTGCCCCGAATCGCACCGGTGACCCTGGTGGCGTTGCTCTTCACGATCGTCGTGATGTTCTCGCTGAAGGGCGGGGCCATCGTGCGACTCCCGCTGGACGTCTTGCGAGTGGCTCTGCCGTTGATGGTGTACTTCATACTGATGTTCCTACTGTCGTTCTTCCTCAGCCGCAAGGTCGGGGCGATGTACAAGCAGACGGCAACGTTGTCGTTCACGGCGGCGTCGAACAACTTCGAGCTGGCCATCGCCGTGGCGGTGGCCACTTTCGGCATCGATAGCGGCGCCGCGTTCGCAGCGGTGATCGGACCGCTCGTGGAGGTGCCGGTCCTCATCGGGCTGGTCAATGTATCGCTGTGGCTGGGGCGCCGTTACTTCCGTTCGGTGGAGGTCGGGGAGACTCCAGGCAATCCGATCCCGGGCGTGACGGCGGAGGAAGGATGATGCGACAGCTTCTCTTCCTGTGCGTGCAGAACTCGGCTCGTAGCCAGATGGCGGAAGGTCTTGCGCGTCGGCTCTATGGCGACCGCGTCCGGGTGCAGAGCGCCGGCAGTGAGCCTGCCGAGGTCCATCCGCTCGCCGTCGAAGCGATGCGGGAGATCGGGATCGATATCTCGGCGCAGACATCGAAGTCGGTCGACACGATCGATCCCGCCTCGGTCGATACGGTGATCACGCTTTGTGCCGAGGAGGTCTGTCCGGTGTTTCTTGGCCGCGCGCAGCGTCTCCACTGGCCGATTGTGGATCCGACCCACGCGGCTTCAGGGCGGGAAGGAGGAACCGAGATCGAACGCTTCCGCGTCGCGAGGGACGAGATCCGTCAGCGGCTCGAGGCGTTTGGCCGTGAGGAGATCTCGTTGGGTGACACAGAGGGCTATGAATAGGTCAGATAGAAGGGAGCCAGAACATGCCAACCGAGAATAGTGAACGGATACGTGAGACCGTGCGAGCACACTACGGGCGGATCGCCGTAGGTGACACCGCGAGTTGCTGTGGTTCAGGGAGCTGTCATGCCGATTCGTCGGGCTCGCTGGAGCTCGGCTACACGGTGGATGACCTGAGCGATTTGCCGGAGGGTGCCGACCTCGGCCTCGGCTGCGGTAACCCCCAGCTGCTGGCCGACCTGCAACCAGGGGAAACGGTGCTCGACCTGGGCAGCGGCGGCGGGCTGGATTGCTTCCTCGCCGCCGGACGAGTCGGTCCGAGCGGGCACGTGATCGGAGTGGACATGACGGCGGAGATGGTGGCGAAGGCTCGCGCCGCAGCGCTGGCGGCCTCTACCGAGAATGTCGAGTTTCGGCTGGGAGAGATCGAGCATCTGCCGGTGCGAGACGGCTCAGTCGACGTCATCATGTCGAACTGCGTGATCAATCTCTCGGCCGACAAAGCGCAAGTGTTTCGAGAATCTTTCCGGGTGTTGAAGCCGGGTGGGCGGCTCGCCATCTCCGACGTCGTGGCCCTGGCGCAGCCGCCGGAGGAACTGCGGAATCGGACCGACATGTTGGTCGGCTGCGTGGCCGGAGCCGCCACTGTTTCTGAGCTCGAGGTGGCTTTGACGGCGGCGGGATTCGAGAGCCTTCGGATTGAGTTGCGAGAGGAGAGTCGAGGTGTCGTCGCCGAATGGTTTCCGGGCACGGGGGCGGAGCGCTACGTGGCCTCGGCGAGCATCGAGGCGAAGAAACCGCTGCTCCCGTGACGAGCCCGCCGGGTGAGGTCACTCTGTGGTCGAGGGAGGGGATGTCGCCGGCGATTCGAATAGGCGATCAAGCATCTTCTTGCGCAATAGTGGCGCGAGCGCGTCTGGCCCGGCCGAGGCGGGTTGCACCTCAAAGGCGAACCGGGGCAGTTCACGAACCTGCGTGTGAGCTGGGTCGCTGACGTTTCGGTACACGTAAACGACCGCATCGGGTCCGGCGGGACGCCGCGGCGAGGACGCCGGGGAGGGCGGTGCATAGGAGATGGTAAACGCCACGGCGTCCGTGTCGGCATTTGTCACCACCTCGCCGATCAGCGCACTCTCTGGTCGCCCGGCATCGCACGGGTCGTTGTGAATATTGCACCATTCGGGGTGATGAGCGTAGAAGCGCGCCAGTCGCTGGGACAGCGAACGGCGGATCGGTGTCGGGCGTTGCGGCGGAAACAGCGTCCTGTCCTGGTCGGAAGCGGTGTCATAGGAGGCGATCTCGACGCTATGCGTGGGCGCGAAATGGACCTGGTTGCGGTGGTAGATCAGCAGTGAGCCGCGAAGCCAGGCAAGAGGCCATCCATTGAGCGTCTTCTTCAACACGAGATCGGAGGAGAACAGGAGTGTGCAGGCCGCCGAGGGATTGATGTGGGTCTCGACGGTCAAGCCGCCGGCAAAATCGTCGAGATTCAACAGGGAGCCGACGCACACCGGGTTCACCGAGGAAGATCCTTTTGAGCGGGCGGTCGTGTCGATCCAGGTTCTAGTGGATCTGTCGAACCGCAGCAGTCGGAACTCAGCCGGCAGGAGCGAGCCGTCAGTGGCGAAGTGGAAGGCGATGGCGAATTGGCGTGAATCGTCGAGCATCACGACGTCTGCGACCGGTCGATCGAGAGCTGACGGCTCGAGTGCCGTCACCTCGAGCCCGGCGCGTGTCAGCTCTTTTCGCAGGGTGTCGTTTGAAACTGCAGCAAGGCAGGTCGGCGCGAGCGTCAGAAGCACGAGGGTGGCGACGTGCAACGTTTGTCGCGGACTTCGATGTGCAGAGAAGCAACGCACCGGTGCAATCCTTCGCTCAATATACGTGAGCCGTTACAATGAGAGTTCTGCATAGATGGGTCGGTGAATGCTGCACTCTCGAGGAAGTGGAATGACAGACAAGAAGATCATTGCAGTGGTGGGCGCGACCGGCTCGCAGGGGGGCGGGGTGGCGCGGGCCATTCTGGAGGATGCGGATAGCGAGTTCACGGTTCGAGCGTTGACTCGCAATCCGGACTCGGAGAAGGCGCAGGCACTGGCCGCACGCGGCGCGGAAGTCGTGGCCGCGGATGTGGACGATCTCGAGAGTTTGGTCAGAGCATTCGAAGGAGCGTACGGAGCCTACTGCGTGACTTTCTTCTGGGAGGACATGTCGGCAGCGCACGAGTTGAAGACGGCCGAGTCGTTAGCCGAAGCGGCGAAGAGGGCAGGTCTGCACCATGTCATCTGGTCCACCCTGGACGACACGAGAATGTTTCTGCCGCTCGAGGACGAACGCATGCCGGTCCTGCAGGGAAAGTACAACGTGCCCCACTTCGACGCCAAGGAGGTGGCCAACCAGTTCTTCATCGATCGCGGCGTACCGACGACGTTTCTTTACTCGGTGTTCTACTGGGACAACATGATCAACTTCGGTGCGGGTCCGACGCGCGACGAGAACGGGAATTTGATTTTCGTTCTACCGATGGGCGACAAGCGTCTGCCGGGGATTGCGGCGGAGGACATCGGTCGCGTCGCCTACGGAATCTTCAAGCGGGGTGATGAATTCATCGGCAAGAGCGTTTACATCGCCGGCGGCAAGTTGACCGGTGCGGAGATGGCGGCGGCGATGAGCAAGGCCTTCCGCGAGAAAGTGACGCACGTGTCACCGTCGTTTGACGACTACCGGGCGTTCGGATTCCCGGGTGCTGAGGAGATGGGGAACATGTTCCAGTTCAAGCACGACTTCGAAGAGCAGTATTGCGGTTCTCGCAGCATCGAACTGGCACGTGAGCTCAACCCGCAGCTGATGAGCTTCGAGCAGTGGTTGGAGAAGTACGCCGACCAGATTCCGATCGACTGACTCGAATGGGATGCGCCCCGCTCCAGCCACTGGAGCGGGGCGCTGAGATCGTCGTGGAGTCGACCCGCTACTTCACGTGCAGCCCGAATCCGATCCCGATGATCCTCGGCTCGTTCACCATGCCGGTCAGGTTGTCGAAGTCGATGCCGTTCTGGATGACGACGGCATCGGTGATGTTGCGACCGTAGAGCGACACCTCGTATCGCCCGTGGCGGAACAGGTAGCCGAGCCGCAGGCCAAGCTCAAACGAATCGGAGTGGAACTCCTTTGACTCGTAGAGGAAGAAGCTCTTGTCGCTGCTGTAGGCCCAGTCGAGGCTGGCCATGACCAGGTTGTCGCTCCCGCCGACCTCGGTTCGGTAGTCCACGATGCCATTGACGATCCATTCCGGCGCGTGCGGCAGGCTGTTGCCGTCCACCATCGCACCGTTGGGTCCGATCGGATCGAGCACCGTGCAGCCGCCTCCGCACGGCGCCACGGAGAGATTCTTGTCCTTGATCTCGGTGTGGTTGTAGCTCACGCCAAGCGTAGTCAGCCAGTGACGGTTGGGTGCGATGTCGATGCCGGTCTCGAACCCGTAACCGTTCGTCTTATCGGCATTCAGCAGTGTCGCTGTGTTGTACTGGCCGCCGACGGCGACGATCTGCTCGCCGTTCAACTGATAGGTGTAGACCGCGGCGTTGACTCGCAGACGATTGTCGAGCAGTTCGCTCTTCGTGCCGACTTCATAGGACAGGATGTCCTCCCGATCGGCCACTGAGACGCAGTTGGTCGCCGGGTTCAGGCCCCCCTCGAAGTCGGGGCAGAAGAGGATCCGGCCCTGGATGCTCGGAGCGCGGAAGCTGGTGGCGATCCTGCCGTACACGTTGGTGTCGTCGGTCGCCTTGTACGTGGCGCTGGCGTCCCAACTGGTGAAATCGGCGTTGGTGTGCTTCTTGATCGGTGCGAACGTCGGGGTTTGGAAGACTGGTTCCGGCCGCTCGGCGGAAAAGTTCTTCTTGTCCGAGGTGTAGCGCAGCCCGGCCTGCAGGTTCCAGCGATCCGTGGGGCGATAGTTGGCCGAGCCGAACAGGGCCCAGGAATGAGCGTTCTGCTTCTGGAAGGCATAGCCCTCTTGCGGATTTCCCGGAGCGACGCTCGTGTAGCTGAAGGTTTGCGCCTTCAGGTCCTCGTCGAAATAGTAGGCACCGATGAGCCAATCGTAGTTGCCGGAGGTCTTGCTGGCGAGACGAAACTCCTGGGTGAACTGGTTCAAGTCCGGCAGGCCGTCGGCGGTCTCCGAGTAGAAGGGAATGAAACCGGGTCCGTACGGCGGATGGGAGGCGTCGCCATAGCCTCCGTCGATGTCTCCACGGCTGTACATGTTCAAGGTCTCGTATCCGGTCACTGAGGTGAGCGTGGCGAAATCGAAGTCGTAGTTGAACTTCAGCACGCCGCCGTGCGAATGGATCGTTTGCTTGTTCAGGCCATCCTGATAGACCTTGTCGCGTTGGAAGCCGGAGATCAGGTCGTTGGTGCCCGGCTTGATGATGTTGGCCCGGAAGATCCGGGCCGTCCCGTCGACGTTCCAGCCGTGCACATTGAGCAGCCCGCTGAATCGATCGTTCGGTTGCCAGAGGAACTGCACCCGATAGGCGTTGTTGTCATACCCACCGAGCGCGTTGCTCTTGCCGGTAAAGCCGTTGTCGACCCAGTCGCTGCGGGACTGGAAGAGCAGCGAGACTCGTGCCGACAGGGTGTCGGTCAAGGGTCCGCTGATCGCCGCGTTGGCGTCGATCGTGTTGTACGTGCCCCACGAGGCGTTGACGTACGACTCCTTTTCGCGCGTCGGCTTCTTGGAATCGAACTTGACGATGCCTGCCGGGGTGTTGCGGCCGAACAGGGTGCCCTGAGGGCCGCGCAAGACCTCGACGTGATCGACGTCCCACACCGGCATGCCTTTGAGGATCGGATTCTCCAATACGACGTCGTCGTAGACCATCGACACCGGTTGCGACGCGTTCAGGTCGAAGTCGGTGTTGCCGAGGCCGCGAATGTAAAAGCGCGGGAAGGCGCGACCGAACGAGGATTCGATCATCAGGCTGGGGACGTGACCGGAGAGGAACTTCACGTCGGCCCCGCCGGCAGAGAGGGTCGCCACCTCTTCATCGCTCATCGTGGTGAGCGATTCGGGGACGTCTTTGGGATCCTGCTCACGCTTCTGAGCGGTGACAGTGATCGTGCTCAGAACGTTGGGCAATTTCTCTTCGTTTGTCTGCTTTTCTTCCCTCTTCTTCTGCGTTGCTTCCTTGGATTGATCGGTGGTTTGCGCGCTCGTGTCTTGGTCCTGAGCCTGAATCGCCACGGCGCTGCCGCTCAAGATGACCAGCAGAGCGAGTGCGCCCCGACCCATCGCATGCCTCGTTCCTCTTGGCATATCGAGTCCTCCTTCGGCTGACGTGTTGGCGCGCACTCTAACATGCAAAGGAAGGCTTTCAACGCGGCTGACAGCGAGATCCGGAGGCTCAATAGACGTCGAGGTCCCGGCCGTAGACGACCTCGCCGTCGAAGGCCGAGTGGACCTCGGCGATGAGGTCCTCAGGAGTCGATTCCCACAGCAACACGTGGGTGAGCACGAGCATGTGCGGATGGGCGCGCGCCGCGAGACGGCTCAGCTGGACGGCGGAGGTGTGAAAGGCGGAGTGATAGCGCTGCCACGCCGGGCTGCGTTTCTCGAAGCCTGCCTGCGAGTAGACCTCGTGTACCAGGATGTCGCAGCCGTCACAGGCGCGCGCCACGGCGTCGGTCGGTGCCGTATCCCCTGAGACGACGATCGAGCGGTCCGGCGTGTCGAAGCGGTAGCCGAAGGCCTGCTTCCAGGAGCCGTGCCGGACTAGGAATGCGGTGACGCGCACATTGGCATCCTGATAGACGAGCCCCGCCTCGACGTCGTGGACTTGCACGCGCCAGCCCGTGCGGTTGGCTGGTTCGAGGCCGTCGAGCCGAATGTGTACGTCTTGGCGATATGCTTTCTCCAGGTGCCTGGCCATCGCCTTCGTGCCACGCGGTCCAAAGATCCTCAATGGCTTCGTGCGCCCCAGTGTCCAAGGCGTGAAGATGAGGTCGGGGAGCCCGACAGTGTGATCCGAATGCAAATGGGTCAAAAACACGATGTCAAGGTTGGGCGGATCGAGGGCTTCAATGCCGGCATCGCGAGCCGCCGCGGCGCGGCGCACCACCCCCGGGCCCGCGTCGACCAAATAGGGAGTTCCATTGACCACGACCGCCAGGGCGGGCCCTGAACGATCCGGCTCGGCATTGGGCGTCCCGGTGCCGAGCAGAACCAACTGGGTGGAGCCAGTGGGTTCGTGTGGCTCCCCAGCGTCGGCGTGGGAAGATTCGGGGCCGCGGGACTGAGAGGTGCCGGCGATAGCCGGCGAAAGCATGGCGACCAGCGCGACTCCCACGAGGAGGGATCTCGAACAGACGGACGGCACGCGCCTTCTCAGGCTGGAGCGATCCCGTCGAATGTCATTCTTCATCTCGTGTCCTGCCTGTCGGCCGATTCTCTACCTCTGACCTATCCCTGAAGTGACGGCGCCCGATTGTGTCATGCTCCCAACGCTGTTGATGTCCGCCGGGATGGGTAGTGGGTCAGTTTGGCCGTGGGTAACGGGCGGAGGGCTTCCGCGCCCGCGCGGAGCCCGGCTCGCCGGGCGAGCTCGGACGCGGGATACCGCCCGTGCAGGGTCCCGCTGCCGAACTGAGCCACTACCCCGGGATGCGCGGTCTGCCATTCGACGGTAGGATTGCCCGGCTGCTTTGATCTGAGGGGGGAACGAGTGAATCAGCGCAAGCTCGGCCGCTATGGACCGCTGGCCTCGGCCATCGGGCTCGGCTGCATGGGCATGTCCGATCTCTATGGTCCGGCTGATCGCCGGGAGAGTCTGGCGACGCTCGACGCGGCACTCGACGCCGGAATCACCCTGCTGGACACCGGGGACTACTATGGCGCCGGCCACAATGAGCTTCTGTTGCGTGAGGCGCTCGCTCGCCGTTCCCGAGCGGATGTGATCCTGAGCGTCAAGTTCGGAGCCCTCCGGGACGCATCCGGCACATGGTTGGGATTCGATGCCCGCCCCCCCGCGGTCAAGAACTCACTCGCGCACACGCTGCAGCGGCTCGGCACGGACTACGTGGATATCTATCGTCCAGGTCGCCTCGACCCGCAGGTGCCGATCGAAGAGACGGTCGGCGCGATCGCCGAGATGATCCATGCCGGATGGGTGCGGCACATCGGACTGTCGGAGGTTGGCTCCGGAACCTTGCGGCGAGCGAACGCCGTGCATCCGATTGCCGACCTGCAGGTTGAGTATTCCTTGATGTCGAGAGGGGTCGAAGACGAGATTCTTCGCACTGCACGCCGGCTGGGAGTCGGGATCACCGCCTACGGCACGCTTTCACGGGGCCTGATGAGCGGTCACTGGCCGGCGGAGCATCCGGCCGAGCCGGGCGATATCCGTGCCTTCCTGCCGCGCTTCAGTGACCAGAACCTGACGCGGAATCTCGAGCTGGTAGGCGCTCTCGATTCGGTGGCCAGAGAACTTGGAGCGACCGTCGCGCAGGTCGCGATCGCCTGGGTGTTGTCCCGAGGCGAAGACATCGTGCCGCTGGTCGGCGCCCGGCGGAGAGATCAGCTCGCCGAGTCTCTCGGAGCAGTGGAGCTCGACCTTGGCGCAGACGAGCTGGCTCGGATCGAAGCGGTGGTGCCGAGGGGAGCGGTCGCGGGCGGCCGGTATGGCGAGGAGCAGATGCGCCGGCTGGACAGCGAAAGAGAGCCGACAGCCTCATGAGCGATGCACTGGCGCCGGATGGCCTTGCTGAAATGGGAACGGACGACTTCGAGTCCGTACGACGCATGGAAGAGCAGCTGAACCTGCTGCTCGATCAGATCCCGGCCATTCTATGGAGCGTCGATCGGGAGTTGCGATTCACGACGAGCCTGGGCGCCGGGCTGAAAGCGCTCGATCTCGAGCCCGACGCGGTGGTCGGCGTGAGCCTATATGAGTTCTTCGGCACGCAGGACTCTGAGTTCCCGTCCAT
>Ga0307436_1000524_pt1 | contig 18018 bp, 12 predicted proteins | sample SalMarWE160440MG_FD_202513 | JGI IMG/M metagenome (GOLD analysis project Ga0307436, IMG submission 202513) | Salt marsh sediment microbial communities from the Plum Island Ecosystem LTER, Massachusetts, United States - WE1604-40 | ecosystem: Environmental > Aquatic > Marine > Intertidal zone >...
ATCTCAGGCGAATCCCGCGAGGAAGCGCAGCCGCTCCTGTCGCCGCTCTATTATGTGGACCGCGCCTTGTCGCCCTACGCCGACGTCATCAAACCGAATGAGCGCAACGTTGCCACGGCGGTTCATAGTCTGATCGACAAGCAGAAGGTCTCGACCATCGTCCTAGCCGACATCGGCAAGCTGGTTCCCGGCACCCAAGAGGAATTGGACAAGTGGCTCAAGGAGGGCGGCGTGTTGATCCGTTTTGCCGGCCCCAGGTTAGAGCAAGGCGGCGACGAGCTGTTGCCCGTGACGTTGCGCCGTGGCGGCCGGACGCTCGGCGGCTCGCTCTCCTGGAGCACGCCGCAACCGCTGGCGCCGTTTGAAGACAAGAGCCCGTTCGAGGGGCTCAAAGTGCCGGACGACGTGCGCATCAACCGTCAGGTCCTCGCCGATCCCACCGTCGCTTCGAACGCACAGGTTTGGGCGAGGCTTGCCGACGGCACGCCGCTCGTCACCGCCGCCAAGCACGGCGACGGCTGGATCGTACTGTTCCACGTCACGGCCAACTCGGACTGGTCCAACCTCCCCCTGTCCGGGCTGTTCGTGGAGATGCTCCGCCGCGTCATCAGCCTCGGACCTGCCGAGATACCCGTACAGGGTGGAGAGAAGGGCGCGACGGTCGAGGCAGGCGCCAGCACATCCCCGTCGACGACGGCCCTGGCACCTGTCCAGGCGCTGGACGGCTTCGGCCAACTGGTGCCGCCACCCTACCGCGCCGCCCCAATCGCGCCTGACAAGTTCGACGAGACCGCGCCCGGCCCCGAACACCCGCCCGGCTATTACGGCCCGTCTGGCGGCGCGCGCGCCCTCAACATCGTGACCCAAAAGACCGCGCTCACGCCGCTCACCACCGTCGAAGGAGCAAGCACGGTGAGCGGCTACACATTGAAGAAGCCCATGGCACTTGAGCCTTGGCTCTATCTCGCGGCGCTCGCGCTGTTCGGCATCGACATTCTCGCGGTGCTGGCGTTGAGCACCGGCCTGCGCTTTCGCCGTCGCGCCGCGACCCCTGCCATCATCATCCTCGGCCTTGCGCTGATCCCGCTTGCGCTGCCGACACCGAGCTTCGCCTCTGAAGCGGAGCATGACCCACCCTCGACCGGTAACGCCGCCCTCGACTTCGCGCTAAAGGCCTCGCTCAACACGCACCTTGCCTATGTTCTGACCGGCGATGCGGATATCGACCGTACCAGCGAGGAAGGTTTATCGGGCCTGAGTAAGGTCTTGCGCGCCCGCACGGCGCTCGAACCCTCCGCGCCCATGGGCATCGACATCGACAAGGACGACCTCTCCTTCTTCCCCATCCTCTATTGGCCCGTTCTCAAGGACGCGAAGCCCTTGTCCGACAAGACGCTGGCCAAGATCGACGCCTATATGAAGCAAGGCGGCATGATCGTCTTCGACACGCGCGACCAGGAGAGCGTCGCCTATGGCGGCACGCAAGGACAGGCGCTGAACCGGCTGATCGGCCAGCTCGACATTCCGCCGCTCGAGCCCGTGCCCCAGAACCACGTCCTCACCAAGTCGTTCTATCTGATGAACAGCTTCCCCGGCCGTTGGGACGGCGGCCAACTTTGGGTCGAGGCGGAGCCCACGGACGAGGCCGAGCGCAGCGAGCGCTCACGCCGCACTGACGGCGTGAGCTCGATCGTCATCACCTCGAATGATCTGGCGTCGGCCTGGGCCCTCGATGACACCAACCGGCCACTCTTTCCCGTGGTTCCGGGCGGCGAAGTGCAGCGGGAGATGGCGTTCCGCGCCGGCGTGAACCTCGTGATGTATGCGCTCACCGGCAACTACAAGGCCGATCAGGTGCACGTCCCTGCCCTGCTCGAGCGTCTGGGACAGTAGGCCATGAGCTGGTCCATCGAGTTCTTCCCCTTCGTGCCCTGGCCGGTCCTATGGATCATTGCCGGCGTCGGCGCGCTGTTGCTCGTGCTGCTGTTCTTGAGCGCCCGCCGCGGTGCGCTGTTACGCCTGCTCGCCTTCGCCACACTCCTGCTCGCAATCTCCAACCCGCATCTGAAGCAGGAGGATCGAGAGCCACTCAACGATATCGTCACCGTCGTGGTCGACGACAGCCAGAGCCAGGCCATCGCCGGCCGCACGGCGCGCACCGAGGAAATCCGCAAAGATCTGGAAAAGCGCCTTAAGTCGATCCCCAATCTCGACGTGCGCTTCGTGCGCTCGACCTCGACCTCGGCCGACGACGAGCGCGACGGCACCATGCTGTTCACCGATCTCGGTCAGGCGCTCGCCGACGTGCCGCCCGACCGCCTCGCCGGCGTCATCATGATCACTGACGGTGAGGTCCACGATGTGCCGGCCTCCGCCAAGGCGCTCGGTTTCGATGCGCCGGTGCATGCCCTGATCACCGGCAAGCCGGGCGAGTTCGACCGCAGGCTAGAAGTCTTGAAGGCGCCCCGCTTCGGTATTGTCGGCAGCAGCCAGCCGATCGAGGTCAAAATCAGCGAGACGAGGCCCGGCGCGACGGGTACCGCGACGCTCACCATCAAGCATCAGGGCCAAGCGCCCATCCAGAAGACCGTTCGCATCGGCGAGAAGATCGACATTCCCGTCAATATCGCCCATGCCGGTCCCAACATCGTGGACATCGCGGTCAACTCCGCGCCCGGCGAGCTCACGACGGTTAACAATCGCACCGTACTCACGGTGGAAGGCGTGCGCGAGAACTTGCGCGTGCTGCTGGTCTCCGGCGAGCCGCACGCCGGTGAGCGCACCTGGCGCAATATGCTGAAGTCGGATGCGTCCGTCGATCTCGTGCACTTCACGATCCTGCGCCCGCCGGAGAAGCAGGACGGCACACCCATCAATCAGCTGTCGCTGATCGCCTTCCCCACGCGCGAGTTGTTCCAGGAGAAGCTCAATCAGTTCGACCTGATCATCTTCGACCGCTATCAGCGGCGAGGTGTGCTGCCACTGCTCTACCTGGAAAACGTCGCTCGCTACGTGCAGCATGGCGGCGCCGTGCTCGTCTCCGCCGGAGACGATTATGCCTCGGCGCTGAGCCTATACCGCACGCCGCTCGGCGATATCTTGCCTGCTGTGCCGACGGGCCGCGTGACCGAGGAGCCGTTCAAGCCGGAGCTGACCGATCTCGGCAGCAAGCACCCCGTGACGGCCGACCTGCCGGGCGCGCATGGGGCCGGTCCGAACGGCGAGGAGCCCACTTGGGGCCGCTGGTTCCGCGTCGTCGACGCCACCCCCAAGGACGGCGAAGTGCTGATGAAGGGTGCGGAAGGAAAGCCGCTCCTCGTCATCGGCCAGCGCGGCAAGGGTCGCGTGGCGCTACTCCTGTCCGACCAGGAATGGCTGTGGGCACGCGGCTATGACGGCGGCGGCCCCTATTCTGCTCTTCTACGACGGCTCGCCCACTGGCTGATGAAAGAGCCCGAACTCGAAGAGGAGACGTTGAAGGCCACGAGCCGGGGACAGACGCTCAACATCGAGCGCCGTTCGATTCAAGACAAAATCGAACCTGTCACCGTGACCACGCCCTCCGGCAAGACGAAGACCGTCACGCTCGACAAGGGCGAGCATGGCGAGTGGAAGAAGTCCTTGCAGGTCGACGAGCAAGGCGTCTACCGCGTGTCCTCGGGCAACCTCTCCAGCGTCGTCACGGTGGGCAAAGAGAACACGCGCGAGCTCGCCGCCGTAACCGCGACCGACAAGCTGCTTGCGCCCGTTCTCGACGAGACCGGCGGTGGCGCCTTCTGGCTCGGCCGCAACGATGGCGAGGCGGCAAGCCTACCGCGCATCGCCATGATCCGGAGCGGCCATATCATGCATGGCAGCGACTGGCTGGGCTTGCACAAGCGCGAGGCCTATCACGTGAAGGGCGTGCGGCTCTTCCCGCTGTTCACTGGCTTCTTCGCTCTTGCCCTTCTGCTCGGCCTCCTGGCCGCGACCTGGTACCGCGAGGGCCACTAAGCTAACGGGTACGCGCCTTGATTTGCCCGGCAGCGCTCTCTAGTGCGCTTGGGACAAGCTCGAGCCCCAAGAGGCGCGCCGGGTCGACCGGGCCAGGCAAAGTGATCTTGCCCGGCATCACCGGGGCGAAGCCGAACCGGCTGTAATAGGGCATGTCGCCGACCAGGAGCACGAGGCTGAAGCCTTCGTCCTTCGCGCGGGTCAGCCCCTCGCCCACGAGGGCCTTTCCGTAGCCCTTGCCCTTCACCGCCGGATCGACCACGAGCGGCCCGAGCAGCACGCCACCTTCGGCCTCGCCGATGCGAACCGCGGTGAAGCGAATGCCGCCGACCAGACGGCCATCGAGCCAACCGGTCAGGCTGAGGGCAGGAATCGGCGGCACACCCTCACGCACCCGATAGGCGCTCCGGGCGAAGCGGCCTGGCCCGAAGGCCTGGGCCGAGAGCGCAGACAGGACCGCTTCATCGGCGGCGGTTTCAAGGCGGATATCGTAGGTCATGGCGTCAGTACCAACATGGTTGATCGAGGGAACATCCCCCGCCGGCGGGTACCAAACGCGATTCTTCCAAGGAGAAAGGACGAGGGACGGCGGCGAGGCTCAAGCGGTCCGCAGGAAGCGGGCGCGCGCTCGTCGTCGCGGAAATGTCGAAACTGTGATCCTCATCCACATGGCGGCGCTTGCCTTATCACGGACGATAGCCCGAGGTCCAGCAATCGCTCAAGAGCGGCGCTCAGGCACGTTTACGAATTCGCGTAAGTTCAGTATGTGTTATCGCATCTCGTCACAATATTGAATCTGCTAGAATAAAGGTTAGCGATGAAGGGGCTGCTACCATGCCCCTGATAGTCAAGCGGGGGCATGTTTATGGCTGATACGGCGCAACTGCTCGTCCTTTATCATTCGTCCTACGGGCACATCGAGACGCTGGCCTATGCCATCGCCCATGGCGTGCGGGCCGTCGACGGCGTGCAGGTGGCCGTCAAGCGCGTGCCGGAGCTGATGCCCGAGGACGTCATGCGCGCCGCTGGCATGAAGGTCGACCAGCCCGCCCCGATCGCCGACCCGCAAGAGCTCGCCGACTACGACGGCATTATCGTCGGCACGCCGACACGCTTCGGCAATATGAGCGCCCAGATGCGCCACTTCTTCGACCAAACCGGACCGCTCTGGGTGGCCGGCGCCCTCATCGGCAAGGTCGGCAGCGTCTTCACCTCGACCTCGACCGGGGGCGGCAACGAGACCACCATCGTCTCCACCCATTTCACCATGCTGCATCACGGCATGATCATCATCGGGCTCCCTTACTCCGCCCCTGACTTGCCCGACATCAGCGAGGTGAAAGGCGGCTCGCCCTACGGCGCCGGCACCATCTCGGCACCTGACGGCTCCCGTGCGCCGTCCCAGAAGGAGCTCAACCTCGCGAGCTTCCAAGGCCATCACGTCGCCAAGATCACCAAGAAGCTCGCCGGCGGCGTGGACTAGCACCCCTCACCACTTCGGGCTGATCGGCGCCTGTCCGAAGATCTCGGCAAGCCGATTGCGCGTGCCGGGATCAGTGGTCGCCGGCACGTCGCTGGCCGCAAACATCTCGGCCTCGGCGATCTCGTGCTTCTGGCGGTATCCGTCACGCCGCGTCCACGCCCGGACGAGGTAGACGGCGATATGGTCGCCGGGAAAGTTGCTGTTGTTAGAGAACACCCCGTGTAGCGCTGGCGCAGCGTCGAGCGTCACGCCGACTTCTTCGGCAAGCTCCCGCGCGAGCGCCTCTTCCAACGTCTCGCCCCACTCAACTCCGCCGCCCGGAAAAAACCACCCCGGCCGATAGCTGTGGCGCACGAGCAGAATGCGGTCTCCCTCGTCGATCACCACGCCTTGCGCGCCCAGCGTCATACCGCGGCGCATGCGCCAGATCGGCCGCAGCATCGCCGTGATGAGACGCGCCGTGCTTGCGTTGCGTGATGGTGCGGGGCTCAGTCCAGCCTCCTCTAGCGCTGCTTCTTGACTACAGTCGACCCCGAGGCCTGTGCGCTTGGCTCGCCAGCCTGCGATGCACCCGGCTGCACCGAGATGCCGAACAAGCGCCACTGGCTGTTCACCACCTGATGGAGCAGTTCGAAATTGATCTGAACCGGCTGGCCCGGGAAATAACCTTTGAGGTGCAGCATTCCCTTCTCCTTGTCGAGCCCCGGCGTTTCCGTGAGTTGCGGCGCGATCACCGCCACGGCAGAGAGATCGACTTTCTGCGCTTACAAGTTGGCAAAAATCTGGGAGAGGCGCGCGGCGGAGTTCGCCTGGCGAAACCCTGGCGCGCCCATATCGCGCAGCACCGTGAAGTTGCCGTCTGGAGCGCTTGTTGAGGGTGATGAGGCTGTTACGCGTAAGGAGCACGATCTTCTCGGCGCCTGGCATCGCCACTTGCTGCTGCGCATTCGCCTGGGTAGCAACCGCAACACCCAGAGCAATAGCCAAGGTAATCGGGTAGGGCGCCGCCGCGACCGGCTCGTCCACATGGTCCCATCCCCCAGGTATGCAGCCGCAGATTGAGCGTCCCAAGAGTCCTCCGTGGCAAGGGCCCGGGCAACATTGGTCGGGCCTGCGGCGGTCGGTCTTGCTTGCCGTGTGGGAAACGAGCAACAGGCGAAAACTACCCGATCTGCGGGCGTTTCAGTCTTGGCCCCGGCGGGTTAGGGTCCGGGCGCCGAAAGTCTCAAAAAAGCTCAAGCCCGCCCGTGTTCACCCTCGCCCATCTATCCGACATTCACTTGAGCCCGCTGCCGCGCGCCAAGCGCAAGTATCTCTTGTCCAAGCGGATCTTGGGCTACGTGAACTGGCACCGCGGGCGCAAATTCGTACACCGGCGCGAGATCCTGGATCTCCTCACCCACGATCTCGGCGAGCGCAACGCCGACCACATTGCCGTCACCGGCGATCTGGTCAATCTCGGCCTGCCAGAAGAATATCTGCGCGCCGCGGAGTGGCTGCATCATCTGGGGAGCCCGAATGACGTCACCGCGATCCCTGGCAACCACGACGCCTATGTTCGACTCCATCCCGAGCGCGGTACCGGGCACTGGCAGCCCTACATGGAATCCAATGCTGCCGGTGAGGCGCTATTCGTGACACCGAAGGACGGATTTCCCTTCGTGCGCCGCTTCGGCGACATCGGCATCGTCGCACTGTCATCCGCCATCCCGACCATGCCCTTCGTCGCTGCGGGCAAGCTCGGCAAGGAGCAGATGTCCTTCCTCGCCAGCGCGCTCGACCGTCTCGGGCGCGAAGGCCTGTTTCGCGTCGTGCTGATCCATCATCCCCCGCTTCCCGGCCAAGCCAGCTGGGCGCGAGGCCTGCGCGACGCTAAGAGGTTCCGTGAGATGTTGCGCAAATATGGCGCCGAGCTTGTGCTCCACGGTCACGACCACAGGCAGACCGTGCGTGAGATCGACACCGCCACCGGCCCCGCGCTCGTCGTCGGCGTGCCGTCAGCGTCGGAGGCAGTGGGGACACGCAGACCCGCGGCGCGCTACAACGCGTACAACATCGAGAAAGCCGGCAATGGCTGGCGCGTCGAGATGGTCGGCCGCGCGGCCGCAAGCAACGATCAAGTGTGGGAATGCGAGCGGCGCGTGCTCAGGGAATGCTGAGCCACACCGCCGCGAACAGGCCTGCCGCGCCGGTGATGATGCCGATGACGAAGGCCGAGAGCACTACACCAAGGCCGGGGCCCGAACGCTCCGGCTCCATCACTAGCTTCTGACGTGGCCCGGGCTCGAGCAGCGCCGCTTCCATGCGCTCCCGCCGCACGATCTCATACGCCATGTAGGTGGTGATGCGGTCCACCATGTCGGAGACATTGTTGGCGCTGAACAGCGTGCGCCGTCCGTTCTCGCTATTGCGGATGAACAGGTACGCGCCGGAGCCGTCGTCAATCGCCACATAGGTAAAGAGATCGATCCACAGCCGCGCCGGCCGGCTCGGCACCAGCGCCAGATTGAACCGGTCGTCGTGACGGGGGATCTCCGCGAACACCATCTCGAGCTCTGCCTTGAGCAGCTCGAGCCGTGCAATCTCGCCGTCGCGGGCGTCGGCGGTGACGTCGAGGCGCTCGGCCTCTTCGAGGCGGGCCTTGCGGATCGCTTCGTGCAAAGACCGGCTTGCGGCCGGCCGCGCGATGGCTTTGACGTTTTCCTCCATCCCCGTGACGCCCCTACCGTTTTCTTTCTTGGGCTCAGGATAGCGCGCCAAGCGGCGGAAATGCGACCGAAATTCCGTTCCGGAATCTGCGGGAAAACCCGACTTAGGAGCGCGCGCGCCGTCTTCGGCGAGCCACGGCACGTGGCTCATCTTGGGCGCTTCGCCCCAAATCCGCTTCGGCGGATCGCCGGGCGCTGCGACGGGCTTATCGGGAGGAGAGTACAACTGAGGCCCTCGCGTTATCGAACCATTTGTCGATGGCTGTGTCGACGCTGGCCTCAAGCCCCGACTTCCACGTCGCGATCGTCGCGTCGAGTGCCTCCTCGTTGGCGGCGACGAAACTGTCGCGATTGACCGCCTCGTTGGCCTCGTTGGCCAGATAGTCGGCGACCGTACCGATCAAGACGCCGATGGCGGCACCAACCACTTGCCCGCCCATGGGCTGAACCGCCGTGCCGGCGACGGCGCCGCCCTCGGCATAAGCGAGCCGCGTCCCGAGCGACGTGGCGACGCGCTGCGACAACTGCCCGAAGCTGCGGGCGAGGATGCCGTCGAGCGCGGGCCCGAGCGCGAGCGCGCCTACCGTGCCGCCGGCCGCCGCCGTGCCGACGCCGACGATCCCGTCAAAGGCGCGATCGTCCATCAAGTAGACCGGCGCCTTCCATTTCTGCGCATCCCAGTCGAGCTTGACGTTGGTCATCGAGGACGTTTCCGGGATGTCTTCCATGTTGCTCGTGTGTTTGGCGAGGAATAGCTGGAGTCGCATGTCTGAATTGGCGATCACCCGCCGATAGCTGTCATGGGCGTGCCGCGCCGCCTGCTCGACGCCTTTGGTGATGATCTCGTCGCGAAGCTCGGGCTTCAGCACCTGCTCCGTGTAGTTCTTCCGGAAATAGTCGTTCACGTCGGCCTCGACGGCCTCGTTCAGCGACTCGTATTTGCCGGTCTCGAAGAACCGGGTGATAGCGGACGAGATCGTCTCCTTCAGCACCACATAAGAGCGCTTCCAGGCAAAGAACCAGTCGGCGTAGGAATTGATGACTTGCTCGCGGTCTTGGAAGGCGAGTGCGAAGGTGCGGTCAAGATCCTGACGCGCGGCGTCCTTGATGCGCTGGCGCTCATCGTCGAGCATGAGGATGGTGTCGTTGACGAACTTGTCGGTCTCCGACTTGCTCGCCACCACTTTATGCAGCGTGCCGTCCACATCCTTGACCACGAGGTTGACGGCATCCGGCGGCAGCGTGCTGTCGCCGAAGAAGACGTCGAACATGCTCTTGTCGGTGTGGACCCCGGCGGTTTGGTCGAGATGGCGGTAGTAGCTGCGATAGAACGTGGTGCCGAGGGAGAGCAGCGCATAGGCGATCAGTACGACGGCGACCGCAATCCCGATCGGCCGTAGCAACACGGCAAGCGCGCTTGGCTTCACTACCTTTTGCGGCAGGGCGCGCGAACCGCGGCGCGCCTTGGCGGGCCTTGCCGAAGGCTCGTCGACGTAATCCGCCACGTCGGATTCAGATGTTGCGACGAGGGCGGTGTTCTGCCGTGGCATGTCGTCCAGCATGTCCTTTGACACCTCGGAGCGAAAGTTAACAGCTCCCCCGGCCCCGGTCTCATATAAGGCCATTCGGCGCCGCTTGTAAGGCTTTGTGCGCCGCCCTTTGCTTTACATCGTGGAACAAGGTTAGCCTGGACCATGCCGCAACGGCCGGAAGACGACCTTCCTTTGTTCCGGGAAAAGCGGGTCAACGATCCCGCTGAGGCCATCCGTCTGCTCGCGAAAGAAGCCAAAGGCTGTACCCGCTGCGACCTCTACAAGAACGCCACCCAAACCGTGTTCGGCGAAGGGCCTGCCAATGCAGCCCTGATGCTGGTGGGCGAAGAACCAGGCGACCAGGAGGATCTTGCCGGACACCCCTTTATCGGCCCCGCCGGCGCGATCCTCGACAAAGCGCTCGAAGCCGCCAATATCGAACGCGACAGCGTCTACATCACCAACGCGGTGAAGCACTTCAAGAACGAGCCGCGTGGCAAGCGCCGCATTCACAAGAAGCCCGATGCCAGTGAGATCGATGCCTGCCATTGGTGGCTCGAAAACGAGTTCGAGATCATTCAGCCCCGCGCGGTCGTGGCTCTTGGCACGACGGCGGCGCGCGCGGTCATGGGCAAGGGCATGACGATCAGCACCAATCGCGGGCGCCTCTTGCCGCTTTCTGGTGAGGCCAAGGCCGTCCTCACCATCCACCCCTCCTATGTGCTGAGGCTCCAGGAGGAACGCGACAAGCGGCGCGAGTTCGATTATCTCGTCAAGGACTTGCGCCTGGCAGCCAAGGCCGCGCGGTAGGCCGCTTCAGCGCGCGCCGGTCAGACTCTCCAGCCAAGCGAACAGGCCTGCCCGGGCGGTGCGGTATAGGGCCTGCGTATCGCCATCATCGATCTTGATGGTGATGCCGCCTAACGCGTTGATCGCGCGAAAAGCGTCTTCGTCGGTGACGTCGTCGCCCATATAGATGGGGACGCGGCCCTTGAACGGCGGCTCATCGAGAAACGCCTTGACGGCCGTGCCCTTGTCGCGCCCTTGCGGCCTAACCTCGTACACCATCTTGCCGGGCAGGATGTCGAGACCTGTCGTGCCCGCGACGGCCTTTTCCACCGCGTCCTTGCACGCCGCGCCCAGCTCCGGCCGCTGGCGGTAATGCAGCGCCACAGAGGTTTGCTTGCGTTCCAGGAGAAGGCCGGGATTAGCCTCGACCAAAGGCTCGAGCCGCGCCGCCACGGTCTTCACGACTTCCATGCTGCGCGTGTCGGCATGGACATGGCCTTCAGCATCGCGCCGGATCGAGCCGTGCTCGGCGGCAACCGGCAGCTTGAGCGGCGCGAGAAAGCCGTCGACCGTGGCGAGCGGGCGTCCGGTGATCACGGCGACGGCATGGTCGAATCGGTCGCTCAAACGTTCGAGCACTCGGAGGACCTCCGGCTCCACATGGACCAAGTCCGGCCGGGGCGCGATGGCCACGAGCGTTCCGTCGAAATCGATGAAAAAGGCAGCATTCGCCGAAATGGGGGGCAAAGACCTAGACATCAATCCTCATTGACCTTCATATCGCCAGCCGACATTCGGACCCAGATTCCAACATGTTAACTCGAGTCTTACGCCGGGGGCGCCAGTGGACTGGAAGTTGCAGTTCCTAATCAGGCACAGATTCAAGCCATCTTAGGAACCCATTGTGACGTTTTCGGTTTAAACTCTGACGCTTCGCGCGGAGGTTGGGACATGGAAGCGTCACCAAAAAAGGCTATGAGACATGGAGTCGAAGGTCTCAAGCATACATATAGGTATGCCTGGCAACCCAACGCCGCCTGCCAATGCCGGGAGGCTTGAGATGACCGTTAAGGCGCGGAGGCTGGTCGTCGTCTCCAATCGCGTCGCGGATTTCACCGCCAAATTCCAGACGGGCGGCCTGGCCGTCGCCCTTGGCGATGCGTTGAAGGCCTCGCAAGGTCTGTGGTTCGGCTGGAGCGGCGAGGTAAGGAAGGACGCCGAAAATACCGAGCCGAAAGTTGAATCCGTCTCGGGCCTCACCGTCGCCACCATCGACCTCACCCCTGAGGAGGCTGAAGGCTACTATTACGGCTACGCCAACCGCTGCCTATGGCCGGCGCTGCATTACCGCCTCGATCTTGCCCAGTGCAACGAGGAGCACAACGAGATCTATTTCAACGTCAGCGCGCGGTTCGCCGACGCGCTGATGCCGCTGATCGGTCCGTATGATCTGATCTGGATCCATGACTACCATCTGATTCCGCTTGCCGAGGAGCTGAGAGGACGGGGCTGCACGTCGCGCATCGGCTTCTTCTTGCACACGCCCTTCCCCTCGCCCGAGATCTTCGCCGCGGTCCCTGGTCAGAAACGGCTCGGCAATGCGCTCATGGTCTATGACGTCCTCGGCTTCCAGACCTGCTCCGACCGCGACAATTTCCGCCGCTACGTGCAAGCCTTCCTCGACGGCGAGCAACTGCGCGGCGACCGCATCGCGGCGCAAGGCGAGACGACCCTTGCCTCCGTGTTCCCCATCGGCATCGACGCGACGGCATTTCGCAAGCTTGCCGAGAGCGAGGGCGCCAAGGGACCGATCCTCCCTGATCTTGGCGCGGACATGAAGACGATCATCGGTGTCGACAGGCTCGACTACACGAAAGGCCTGCCGGAGCGGCTCCGCGCCTTCGAGCTGCTGCTCGAGGAATACCCCGAGCATCGCGGGCGTGTGCGGCTTGTGCAGATCGCTCCGCCCACGCGCGAGATCCTTCCCGTTTACCAGGAGATCCGTCATGAGGTGGAGCGTCTGGTCGGGCGCATCAACGGCCGGTTCGGCGATTTGCGCTGGACGCCGGTCACCTATCTCTACCGCGGCGTACCGCAGGACGTCCTGGCGCGTCTTTACCGCGAGAGCGCCGTTGGGCTCGTCACCCCGTTGCGCGACGGCATGAACCTGGTGGCCAAGGAATATGTCGCCGCCCAGGCGCCACAGAACCCCGGCGTTCTCGTCCTATCGCGCTTCGCCGGCGCCGCCGAGCAGCTTCGCGAGGCGCTCCTCATCAACCCGCATGACATCAACGAGATGGCCCGCGCGCTGGACCGGGCGCTGACCATGCCCCGCCAGGAACGCTGGGCGCGGCATAACCGGCTCTGGCAGCGCATCGAGACCTACGACCTGGCCAACTGGCGGGATAGCTTCATCCAAACCTTTGCCGAGTCCGACACCGACCCGGTCAATCTGTTTCGCAAGAAACTCGGCGCCGCCTAGCCTGGGGCCCCCGCCGCCCCGGCGTGAAAAAAAGCCGCGGCCTTCGGCCCCGAGGCCGAAGACCCCTGGTTTACCCCCCTCAAGCCTCTTACTTTTTGCTTTGCTTCCGCCTATCAAGGCGCCCTTTGAGACGTCTCACCCGCCCCCGTCCCTTTGAGCTGCCATGATCGATCGCACCGACCGGCACTGGTACAAGAACGCCGTCATCTACGAACTGCACATCAAGGCGTTCTTCGACGCCAACAATGACGGCATCGGCGATTTCGCCGGCCTAGTGCAGAAGCTCGACTATCTCCATGAGCTCGGCGTCACTGCCATCTGGCTCTTGCCGTTCTATCCCTCGCCGTTCCGCGATGACGGCTACGACATCGCCGACTACACCGCAATTCACCCCACCTACGGCACCATGCGCGACTTCCGCCAGTTCGTGGCGGCAGCCCACGCGCGTGGCATCAGGGTGATCATCGAGCTCGTGGTCAACCACACCTCCGACCAGCATCCCTGGTTCCAGCGGGCGCGGAACGCCAAACCGGGCTCCGTGTGGCGCGATTATTATGTGTGGAGCGACACCGACCAGAAATATCCCGGCACGCGCATCATCTTCCTCGACACGGAGAGTTCGAACTGGACTTGGGACCCTGTCGCTAAGGCCTATTTCTGGCACCGCTTCTACTCGCACCAGCCCGACCTCAACTACGACAACCCCCGCGTCCGCACTGACATCTTGCGGGTCTTGCGTCTCTGGCTCGATATGGGTGTCGACGGTTTGCGGCTCGACGCGGTGCCGTATCTGGTCGAGCGCGAAGGCACCAACAACGAGAACCTGCCTGAAACCCACGAGATTCTGAAACGTTTCCGCGCGGAGCTCGACGATCGCTATCCGGATCGCATGCTGCTCGCCGAGGCCAATCAATGGCCGGAGGACACGCGTCCCTATTTCGGCAACGGCGACGAATGCCACATGGCGTTCCACTTCCCGCTAATGCCGCGCATCTTCATGAGCTTGGCGCGCGAGGATCGTTATCCCGTCACCGACATCATCGGCCAGACGCCGCCGATCCCGGAAGACTGCCAATGGGCGATCTTCCTGCGCAACCACGACGAGCTGACCCTCGAAATGGTAACTGATTCCGAGCGCGACTATCTGTGGGAGACCTATGCCACGGACCGGCGGGCGCGGCTCAATCTCGGCATCAGACGCAGGCTCGCGCCGCTCCTTGACAATGATCGTCGCAAGATCGAGCTGCTTACCGGTCTCCTGCTCTCCATGCCCGGAACGCCGGTGCTTTATTACGGCGACGAGCTCGGCATGGGCGACAATTTCTACCTTGGCGACCGCGACGGTGTGCGCACGCCCATGCAGTGGTCCGCCGACCGCAATGGCGGTTTCTCGCGCGCCGACCCGCAGCAACTCTATCTGCCGCCGATCATGGACCCGATCTACGGCTATGAGACCGTCAACGTCGAGGCCCAGCAGAAGCACGCTAGCTCTCTCTTCAACTGGACCAAACGCATGATCGCAGTGCGCCAGACGCATAAGGCCTTCGGCAACGGCAGCATGAGCTTTCTCCGACCACGAAACCGGAAAGTGCTTGCCTATTTGCGCGAGTACGACGGCGACGTCATGCTCTGCGTGTTCAACCTGTCGCGCCAGGCGCAAGCCGTCGAACTCGACCTTTCCAGCCAGAAGGGTAAGGTCCCCGTCGAGCTGACCGGCGCATCCGCGTTTCCGCCCATCGGCACGCTGCCTTACCTGCTGACGCTTCCGGGCTACGGCTTCTACTGGTTCACCCTCGCCGACGCCTCGCGCCTCCCCTCCTTGCCGGAGCAAGCGCCCGAGTCGCTGCCCGAACTGGACACGCTTATCCTCGGCGAGGGCTGGAACGTCGTGGAGAGCCAACGCGGCGATCGCGAACGCATCGACCGATTTGTCTACGACATCTTGCCCACCTACATCGCGCGTCAGCGCTGGTTCGGCCCGAAGGACGCAATCATCGTGTCGGCCACCCCCGAGCGCATCGGCGAGCTGCCGCAGGCTGGCCGCGAGAGCTTCCTGCTTCTCGCCACAAACGTCGCTCTCAAGGACAGGCCGAGCCAGCGCTATTTCTTACCGCTTGCGCTTTCTTGGGGCGAAGAGGACTTGCGGCACGACAGTGCGCTTCTGCCTTATCTCCTCGCCAAGGTCCGGCGCGGCCCGCGGGCCGGCATCGTCTTCGACGCCGCCCATGGGGAGACCTTCCCCAGAGCGCTGCTCAAGGCGATGGTGGAGCAAAGGACCTTGCCCGCAGCGGAAGGCGAGCTCCGCTTCGATGCGAGCGATGCGCTGCGGGCGCTTGACCTCTCCGCAGAGCCCAGCGTGCGCAGGGTGGGAACCGGCGAGCACGCGCATACCACGCGAACCGTCGGCGACCAGGTGAACCTCAAGATCTCGCGTCGCTTGCGCCCCGGCATCGACCCCGGCATCGAGATGGGCCGCTTCCTGACCAAGGCCCACTTCGCCAACAGCCCTTGCTATCTCGGTGCCGTCGAACATGTCGATGGCAACGGCATGCCGACGGCGCTCGCCGTCGCCTTCGAGCATGTCGGCAACCAGGGCGACGCCTGGACAGTCGTCGTCAACGCGCTCGACCGCGAACTGGAGGAGGCAAGCCTGTCAGGGCTTGCCGACGGCGGGAACGAACAGGGGCTTCCCTATTCGCTGTCGTTGATCGAGACCATCGGGCGCCGTACTGGCGAACTCCATCGTGCGTTAGCCGGCGCCGACCCAAGCGATCCGAACTTTGCACCAGAGCCCGTCACGGACATCGATCTCGAAGAATGGTCCGCGCGAGCACTGGCACGCGCCCAGCAGGCCTTCACCTCCCTGGAGCACGTGCCCGAAGCCGCCGACGCTGAGGCCCAGGACCTCGCCGCCAAGCTCCTCGGCCTCCGCGATGCCATGCTCAAAAGGATCGATACGCTGGTCCCGCGCATCGCCCGTGGCAACAAGCTGCGACTTCACAACGATTATCACCTCGCCAAGATCCTCGTCGCCGCGAACGACATCTATATTGTCGATTTCGAAGGCGAGCCCGATCAGCCGGTGGACGAGCGGCGACAGAAGGCGCCGCCATCGCGCGACATCGCCACCATGCTGCGCTCCTTCGACTATGCCGCGCGCACCGCCGTCGACCGGCAGAAGCAGCGCGGTGCGAGCCAGCTCGACGAGATCAAGGCCCGCGCCATCGATTGGCGCTCCCACGCCGAGCGGCGGTTCCTCAGGGCGTACGGCATGGCCCGCGACGATTCTCTGAGCGGGTCGCACCTCGCCGGCGGCGAGTTGCTGCCGTTGTTCCTGGCCGACAAGCTGTTCTACGAGATCGTATATGAAGGGGCGAACCGGCCCGTATTGCTGCCGATTCCCTTGTGCGCGGCCCTTGAGCTGGTCGAGCCCATCGACGGCGCCGGCGAGGAGGACGACGATTGACCGCAAATGCCGGGAACGCCGCGGGTGCAGCAGTGAGCCGGGCCCTTTGTGCCCACGGAAACTCTAAACCATGACGTTGAAGCTCGAGTCCGGGGCACCGTGGCCACTGGGCGCGACCTATGACGGCCGCGGCGTGAACTTCGCCTTGTTCTCCGCCCACGCGACGCGCGTGGAGCTTTGCCTGTTTGACGGAAGCGGTGCCGAGACCGCCCGCATCACTCTTCCCGAATACATCGACGAGGTGTGGCACGGCTACGTGCCGGACATCGGGCCGGGCCAGCTTTACGGCTACCGTGTGCACGGGCCATATGCGCCGCGCGACGGCCATCGCTTCAACCCGAACAAACTGCTGCTCGACCCCTACGCGCGCCGCTGTGCGGGACAGCTTATCTGGGATGATGCCCTGTTCGGCTATCAGATCGGGTCCAAACGCACCGATCTCGCCATGAGCAAGACTGACAGCGCCCCCTTCATGCCGAAATGCATGGTCGTGGCCGACGGTGATCGCCCCGCTCAAGCACGCCCCAACCGACCTTGGCATGAAACTGTGATCTACGAGGCGCATGTGAAAGGCATGACCGCGCGCCATCCCGACGTTCCGGAACACATACGCGGCACCTTTGGAGGTCTGGCAGAACAGGCAGTGGTCGAGCATCTGATCGAGCTCGGCGTCACGGCTATCGAGCTTCTCCCCATCCATGCCTTCGCCAATGACAGGCATCTCGTGGAGAACGGCCTCACCAATTATTGGGGGTACAGCAGCATCGGCTTCTTCGCGCCGGCGGAGCGCTATCTCTCGCCGGGCGCTGGCCTCGAACAGTTCCGCCATATGGTAGACCAGCTCCACGAAGCCGGCATCGAGGTCATTCTAGACGTGGTCTACAACCACACCGCCGAAGGCAACGAACTCGGCCCGACTCTGTCCTTCCGCGGCATCGACAACACCTCTTACTACAAGCTCGCCGGGGACCGCCGGCGGTATTACGACTCAACCGGCTGCGGAAACACGGTCAACCTCGGCCATCCGCGTGTCTTACAGCTGGTCATGGACTCGCTCCGCTACTGGGTCGAGCAATGCGGCGTCGACGGCTTCCGCTTCGATCTGACGACGACGCTCTGCCGCGACAACCATGACTTCGATCCGAGTGCATCCTTCCTCGATGCCATCGGCCAAGATCCTGTGCTCAACCGGGTGAAGCTGATCGCCGAACCGTGGGACCTCGGCGAAGGCGGCTATCAAGTCGGCGCCTTTCCGCCGGGCTGGGCCGAATGGAACGACCAGTGGCGCGACGGGTTGAGGTCTTACTGGAAAGGCGACATGGCGATGTTGCCGGTGCTCGCGCGCCGCATCTCCGGCTCGGCTGAGATCTTCGACCGCCGCGGCCGCAAACCCTGGGCCAGCATCAACTTCATCACCGCCCATGACGGTTTCACCCTTACCGATCTCGTCTCCTACAACAGGAAGCACAACGAGGCGAACAAGGAGGACAACAAGGACGGCCACGACGACAACAGGAGCTACAACTGGGGTGCCAAGGGGCCAACCGACGATCCTGCTATCCTCG
>Ga0307436_1000527_pt1 | contig 17983 bp, 14 predicted proteins | sample SalMarWE160440MG_FD_202513 | JGI IMG/M metagenome (GOLD analysis project Ga0307436, IMG submission 202513) | Salt marsh sediment microbial communities from the Plum Island Ecosystem LTER, Massachusetts, United States - WE1604-40 | ecosystem: Environmental > Aquatic > Marine > Intertidal zone >...
ATGCGGTTTCCACCGATCTGGCAAGGGGCTACGGCGAAGCGCTCAAGCGGGTGCTCGCCGACGATAGCCTGGAGGACGCCTTCAAGGCGTTGATGGCCATGCTGCCGGGCGAACAGGACCTGGCGCGCGAACTGGGAAGCAATGTCGACCCGGCGGCCATCCATGCGACGCGCGATGCCTTGCGCCACTCGCTTGGTACCCAGATCAAGGCCGAACTGCGGCAAATCTTGGAAGCACTGCCGGCGGGCGAGGCCTACAGCCCCGATCCGGCATCGGCGGGCCGCCGCAGTCTCAGCCATGCCGCGCTTGATCTTCTCATTGCCGGGGATGTCGCAAGCGGGGCGCAGCTGGCGCTCGAACATTTTCGCGCCGCCACCAACATGAGCGACGAGATGGGCGCACTCAACGTGCTGGCACGCATCGACTGCCCGCAACGCGAAGAAGCGCTTTCCGCGTTCTACGACAGCCATCGTGGCGATTCGCTCTTGGTCGACAAGTGGATGATGCTCAATGCCATGGCGCCGTTCGACGGCACGATTGCGCAGGTGCGCGAGCTCATGGGCCATGAACTCTTCGATATCACCCGGCCGAACCGTGTCAGGGCGCTGGTGGGCAGTTTCGCCGCCATGAACCCGGTGCAATTCAATGCGCCCGGCGGAGAGGGCTACGCGCTGGTGGCCGAGGTGATCGAAAAACTCGACGGCTTCAACCCGCAGGTTGCAGCGCGCCTTGCCACCAATTACCGGAGCTGGCGGGCGCTTGAGCCGGGGCGGCGAGCGAAGGCGCGCGAAACGCTCATGCGGTTGCGCGATGGCGCCAATGTGTCCCGCGATACTTATGAGATCGTCTCCAAGTCACTCGAAGGCTAGACAAATCACTTCAACTTCGAATCAATAGCTGTCGTTGATTCGGCGTCAGCGGCGTGGACGGCTCCAGCGGGCCAAATGTGTCTCCGAGGCAACTCGGCGCGGGGGGAGAAGGCTTGTCCAAGGCACAGCTGGGAGGGTTGTTTTTCAAGGAGCGCGTGCTGCGCCTTCCTTTGACACCCCGCCGCTGGTCGGACATCACGATTTCCGAACGCGCACTGCGCCGCCTCATCATCGTTCTCATCGTGCTCTTCGTGGTGAGCCTGGGCACCGCGCTCGGCCTTCAGCTCATGGTCAGCCGCGATACCCACATCAGGGAGCACGACCACCTTTCGCGCCTCTATCTCGAGTTGACCGCGACGCGGCTGCGCGAGCGTCTCGCGGGCGGCCTGGCGCAGGGAACCACACCGCGCGCGCCGGTGGCCGAGGACCTCAAGGACGCCCTGCCGGAAGGCGCGCTGGCGGCAGGCCGCACCTTCGCCATCGTTGGCGACGACGGCATCATCAGTGCCGCCGTTCCCGCCTCCTCGCCCTATGCCGGGCACGCGCTGGCGGAAATCGTCTCGCCCAACTTCTTCACCGATGCCACCCGCGATGCCGCCAAGATGCGGCGAACCGTGTTGCGCAGCGGCGAGGAGGTGTATTTCCTCTCCGCCTCGCTCAGCCCTTTACCGGCGACGCTGGTGCTCATCCATGGGCGCGAGCAGGTGCTGGCTGACTGGCGCAACAACGTGACACGCATCTCCACGCTCTACCTGGTGACGCTGGGGGTGCTGATCCTGCTGGGCGGCGCCTTCAACTGGCAGGCGGCGCGCGCCGCTGAAGCCGATCTCAACCTGGCGGTGGCCACCGAACGGCTTGACAAGGCGCTCGACAGCGGGCGCTGCGGGCTCTGGGACTGGGATATCGCGCGCGGGCGCATCTTCTGGTCCAAGTCGATGTTCGACATCCTGGGGCTCGAGCCGGAAAGCGATTTTTTGTCCTACGGCGAACTGGCCGAACGGTTGCATCCCGATGATGAGCCCATCGACCACATGGTCGATCTGATGCTGCGCGGCGGACGCCCGTCGATCGACCAGGAGTTCCGCATGCAGCATCGCGACGGCCACTGGGTATGGATGAGGGCACGCTGCGAGCTCTCCAAGGCGCCTGGCGAAGAGGCGCCGCACCTCGTCGGCATCGCCATCGACATTACCGAGCAGAAGCTGGCCGACCGGCTCAACCAGGAAGCCGAACTGCGCCTGAAGGACGCCATCGAGAACATTTCCGAGGCCTTCGTGCTGTGGGACGCCGACAACCGTCTCGTGATGTGCAACTCAAAATATCAGCAGTTCCACAACCTGCCGGCGAGCGTGTGCATTCCCCATACCAGCTATGACGACGTGGCGCGCGCGGCCAAGGAGCCGGTGGTGCGCCAGCGGGTGCCGGTCGAGGGGGGAAGCGAAAGCGAAGGCAAGACCTTTGAGGTGCAGCTCGGGGACGGGCGCTGGCTGCAGATCAACGAGCGGCGCACCAAGGACGGCGGCTTCGTCTCGGTTGGCACCGACATCACGGCACTCAAGCGGCATGAAGAGCGCCTGCTCGATTCCGAACGCGAGCTGATGAACACGGTGCGCGACCTGCAGAAATCGCGCATGACGCTGGAGCAGCAGTCACAGCGCCTCGCCGACCTGGCAGAGAAATATTCGCGCGAAAAGACCCGGGCCGAGGCCGCCAACCGCTCCAAGTCGGAGTTCCTCGCCAACATGAGCCACGAGCTGAGAACGCCGCTCAACGCCATCATCGGCTTCAGCGAGGTGATGGAACAAGAATTCTTCGGCCCGATCGGCACCCACAAATACATCGACTACGCTCGCGACATTCACCGCTCGGGCCAATACCTCTTGGATGTCATCAGCGACATCCTCGACATGTCGAAGATCGAGGCCGGACGGGTGCAAATCGAAATCGAGCCGTGCAAGGCCCTGTCGATCGTCGAAGACACCCTGCGCATCGTGGGGCCGAAGGCGCAGGAAGGCGGCGTTCACGTCGATGTCGATGTGGATGCCGAGCTGGACGCCGTGGTCGATAAGAGGGCGATGAAGCAGGTGCTGATCAATCTCATCGCCAATGCCATCAAATTTACCCCAGAGGGCGGCACGGTGGGCATTTCGGCAACACGTGCCGATGGTGAACTCACCATTGCCATCTCCGATACCGGCATCGGCATTCCGCCCGAGCACATCGACAAGCTGGGCCGACCATTCGAACAGGTGGAGAACCAGTTTACCAAGACCAAGAACGGCTCCGGGCTGGGCCTTGCCATTTCGCGTTCCCTGGTCGAACTGCATGGCGGCAGCCTCACCATCGGCAGCGCGCCGCACAGGGGCACCACGGTGACCCTGGTCATACCGCAGGCCGAGACGGAAACCGTGAGCGCCTGAAGGCGATCAGTTGCGATCGCCGTCCGGAGGAGGACCGCGCCTTGAGATGGCGCGCATGAGCTGTTCGCCCAGCTTCTTTTTTTCGTCGGGCGAGAGATGCCCGACCACGTCGGTCACCACCTTCATGCCCGTATCCATGAGCGCATGGCCGCTCGCTGCAAAGCCTTGCAAGGCCTTGTCGAAGCGTGCCTGATCGAACGGCTGGGCGATGAGCGCAGCAGCGACGTCGCGGGCGGCAAGGCGCATGTGCGCCCGCCCGGCGAAGAACTCCGGCCGGTGCATGTGCATGAGTGTGCGCAACTCGTCGCGGCGCTTGTCCCCCAGCGAAAAGAAGAACGGGCTCGACAGCAACTGAGTGAAAGGGGGGCCGTGCAAATGCCCGTGGTGGCGATGATGCTCCCACCAGTAGTGGCGCGCGCCGACCGCACCGATCACGAACAGGTTGAAGGCAAGCGAGACCACCAACGCCACTTTCCACCACCCGGCGCGCGGCCGCCCGATGTCGTGGCCGTCAGTGGACGCTTCGGGAGCCGTCATCCCATATCCTCTTGCAGATCGGCCAGGACGTGATTGACGATGTCGTAATCGCTATTGGCCACATTGGTCGAGGCGGCAGAGGAGGGAATAAACCGGTCACCCAGGCCGCTGGCGCCGAAATAGATGCCGAGAACCAGCGCCGCAGCCAGCGCCGCCGCGCTGCAAAGAGGAGCGATGCCGATGCCGCCCCGCCCCCGAGCGGTCTGTGACGAAAAATCGACGCTCACCATATCGCTGCCTTGCGCTTCGCCCGACAGGATCGCCGCGACTGCCCGCTCGGCGGCTCCGGCCGGAACGCGCGGGGCGCCGGCAACATCAAGAAGCCGGTCGAGTTCGCGGGCCTCCTGGCGCGCTTTCGCAAGCTCGGCATCACCACCCTCGACCGCCTCGTCCAGCCACCGGCGCGCGGCCGGCGGCCAGCGCCGGGGATCGGCGCCATAGGCCGTGCAGGCGTGCATGAGCACGCTTTTGCGCGCGGCTTGCTGGTCCTTGCGATCAACCACTCTTCAAGTTCCTCCAAAGCTCAATCCAGACTGGAAAGAATCTCCTGCCGGTCGGGTTCGAGCGCCTCCTTCAGCTTGCGCCTGGCACGGGCAAGAAGCGATTCGACCGCCTCGACGCTGACGCCCAGCACCTCTGCGACCTCGGCATTGGGCAGTTCCTCATAATAGGTGAGCACCATCGCCACACGCTGGCGCTCAGGCAGCCCGGCGATGGCGGCACTGACGATCTCGCCGGCCGCCCGCCGTTCCGCCTGGCGGTCCGGTCCGGGACCGGGATCGACAAGCTCGGGCAGCTCGGAGACCTCGTCGGGTCGGCGCCGGCGCAGGCGGTCGATGGCGAGATTGGTCGCCACCCTGGCAAGCCAGGCGCGCAACGAGCCCGCCTGGCGCACCTGGCCGGCATTGCGCCACAAGCGCAGGAAGACATCCTGTGCCACATCCTCGGCATCGCCGGAGCCGCCAAGCATGCGCCAGGCAATGCGGTAGACAAGATCGTAATGCGCCCTGGTGATGCGGGCGAAGGCGGAACGGTCGCCCGCCGCGAGCGCAGCCAGAAGTTCGGCAGCATCGCTGTCGGCGGCAAGCAATCCTTGCCGATCAGGGCCTGCGGCGCCGCCCTCTGGCACTCCTGCGTCTCCCCGGCTCTGCCAGCGCCACCCAGCAGCCGGGCTGCCCTCAGGCGGAAAGGCGAAGGCTGCATACTGGTAACGCACTGCGTTGCGCGCTTCACCCGGCTATTTACGCCCTTTAGCATGATAGGCCTTTGCCTCATCCATTGTCACCCCGCCACTGGAGTCGGCGTCGGTGGCGCTGAAGACGGAGCTGATATATTCGTCCACCTCGGCCTTCGAGATCGAGCCATCGCCGTTCTTGTCCATGCGCTTGAGAATGCCCTGCTTGCGTCTTTCGGCAATCCGCTGGAGCCAGGCATCGAGCTCGGCGGAGGAGACTGTTCCGTCCCCGTTGGTGTCCAGTTTCATGAAGCGGTGCTCGGACGCGGGCATGAGCTCGTCAAGCTGCAACTGGCCGTCATGGTTCTTGTCGAGACGGTGAAAGGTCCTTTTGCTTCGAGGCATTCCGGGCACTTGAGCACTCGCAACACTCACGAACGACATGGAAAGAGCTGTAGCAGCAGTCACAATTGCAAGGGTCCTCGTCATAGCGCCTGTCTCTCCTTGGCTGGGCGTTTGTCGATTGCTACACGTTCAAAAGACGCGACCACGGGCAGCAATCCGTCGCCGCGGCCGGTAAAAACTTCATACCCGACCGACCAGGCGGTCGAAAAGTCCCGCAACGGCCTCTTCGCTGTCGCGTACCAGCGCCTCGGCTGAGGCGACATCGGGGACGCCGGCCGCCTGGGCAACCAGGCGCACAAGGTCGTCGGGCGCATCTGCGGGGTCGAACGGCCTTGCCAGGCACAGACGCAGGATCTGCGTCAAGCTGTGATAGAGCCGTTCCGCCCGCAGCAGCAGCTCGGCATCGGCAGTGTCGATGAGGCCTTCAGCGGCAAGGCGGCCAAGCGCCTGTTCGGTGTTGGTGTGCAATATTCCCGGATGCTCATGGGCATGGATCACCTGCAGCATCTGGGCGATGAATTCCACCTCGATGAGGCCGCCGCGCGCAGCTTTGAGATCCCAGATGCCCTTGCGGCCGAACTCGGCCAGCATGCGCCGGCGCATGTCGAGCGTGTCGGCGCGAACCGCGGCCGCATCACGCCGGTCGCACAAGGCCGTGGCGATGACGTCGCTCACCCGGGCAGAGAAGCCCTCATCGCCGGCGATGACGCGGGCACGGGTGAGCGCCAGCTTTTCCCAGGTCCATGCCGAACCGCGCTGATAGGCGGTAAAACTGTCGATATGGGTGGCGACCGGTCCCTGGCTGCCGGATGGCCTGAGGCGCATATCGACCTCGTAAAGCACCCCCTCGGCGGTGGGTGCCGACAGGGCCGCGATGAGGCGCTGCGTAAGGCGGGCGAAATACTGGTTGACCGAAAGCGGCCTGTCACCTTCGGAGGCATCGGCATCGGCGCCGTAAATGACGATGAGATCGAGATCAGAAGAGGCCGTCATCTCACGGCCGCCGAGCTTGCCCATGGCCACGACAGCGACCCGACCGCCGGGCATGATACCGTGTCGCACCTCCAGATCGGCGCGTACGTGGGTCACAAGCTCGCCGATCACCACATCCGCCAGTCCCGACCAGGCAGCGCCCGCTTCGGCCGGGTTCACGGTCTCGGTGAGCACCCTGACGCCGATGCGGAACCGCAGCTCCTTGCCGATGACGCGTGCCCGGTCGACGCACGCTTCCAGATCGGCTGCGCCTTCCAGCGCCGCCCTGACCGCGGCGCGCATCTCATCGGTATCCGGCATGGCGTCGAAAAATCCCGGATCGAGGACGGCATCGAGAACTTTCGGGCGACTGCTCAACTCCTCTGCCAGGCGCGGCGCCGTGCCCAGAATGGTCGCCAGGAGCTGCAGGAGATGCGGATTGGCGCGCAAGAGCGAAAAGAGCTGCACGCCCGTCGGCAGGCCTCGCAGGAAACGGTCGAAGGCCAGGAATGCCTGGTCGGGATCGCCGGCACCGGCCAGCGCCTTGAGCAGGGCGGGCATGATTTCGGTCAGAGGCTCGCGCGCACGCGCGCTGCGGGTCGAAGGATAGCGGCCGAAATGCCAGCCGCGAATGGTGGCGGAGACTTCGCTGGCCTGGCGGAAGCCCATGCGGGTGAGAGTGGCGATGGTCTCGGGATCATCCTCGCCGCCGGTGAAGACCAGGCTGCCGGTATCGGCCGCAAGGACCGGCGTGTCCTCGAACAGGGCGCCATAGTGGCCCTGAACAGTCTCGAACGTTGCCCTGAGACGCTTCTCAAAATCGCCGGCCGATTGAAAGCCGCAAAAGCGAGCAAGCACGGCAAAGGTCGCCTCATCAGCCGGCAGTTCGTGGGTCTGCTGATCGGCCGTCATCTGGATGCGGTTCTCGACCATGCGCAGGAACAGGTAAGCCTCTTTCAGGTCGCGCGCCGCCTCAGGGGCGATCCATTGCGCCTCGGTCAGGGCATCGAGCATGGCAAGGGTGGCGCGCCCGCGCAGCGAGGGATTGCGACCGCCAGCAATGAGCTGCTGGGTCTGCACGAAGAACTCGATCTCGCGAATGCCACCGCGGCCCAGCTTCACATTGTGGCCCTTCACCGCGATGGTGCCGTGGCCCTTGACCGCGTGGATCTGGCGCTTGAGCGACTGGACATCGGCAATGGCGGCAAAATCGAGATATTTGCGCCATTTGTAGGGAACGAGGCGTTCAAGGAATTCCTCGCCCAGCGCCATGTCACCGGCCACAGGACGCGCCTTGATCATGGCTGCGCGTTCCCAGTTCTGGCCCATGTTCTCGTAGTAGTTGGCGGCCGCCTCATAGGCGATGGCGATCTGGGTGGCGCGCGGATCGGGCCGCAACCGCAGGTCAACCCGGAAGACGTAGCCGTCTTCGGTCACGTCCTGCATCAGGGCCACGAGGCGGCGGGTAAGGCGAACGAAGAAGGTTGCCGGCTCCTCGCTTTGCGCCAGCGGCGCACGCTCGGGGTCGTAGAGCACGATGAGATCGATATCGCTGGAATAGTTGAGCTCAAAGGCACCCTGCTTGCCCATGGCAAAGACGACATAGCCCGACCGATTGCCTGGCGCCTCATCGTCAAGGGTCATGCGACCGGCACGAGCAGCTTCACGCAGCAGCCAGTCGAGCCCGCTTGTGAGAGCCCCATCGGCAAAGCGCGTCAGGCGGGCGCAGACGGTCATGAGGTCCCACGCAGCGGCGACATCGGCAAGAGCGGTGACGAGCGCAGCCTGATTGCGGGCCTGACGCAGGCGCCTTTTCACCGTGCGCTCATCATCGCCGCTCAAGGAGATGTCGGCCAGTTCGCACAGGATTGCGTCGGTTACCTCCTCGGGCGCCTGCCTGAGGCAGGTCAACGCGAAGACGGGATCGCGGATGATGAGATCGGCAAGGAAGGGCGAGCCGCCGAGCACCGCATCGATGAGGCGGCCCGCCGACTCATCGCTTGTAGCCAGATCGGCAATCGCGTGCCCGGCCTGGCCCGCCTCATCGCCAGCCACCTCGCGCAGGCGGGCAAGCGCAAGGTCCACTGCCCGGCGATCCCGGGCAGGTGGAATGTCGCCGATTCGCTGATCGAGAGGTCCCCGCATGCCGCCATGATAGATCATGCCGCCGCCCGCTGGTATCGCCCGGGCACTATTGTGCTTTCGACCTCATGCGCCCGGCGCCCTTGTCCCCGTCTCAAGTCGGTCGAACACCAGACGGGCCACCAGTCCGGGGTGGTTGTCGTCGAGCTCGAACTGCCCGCCATGCAGCTTCATGATGCCGCCGACGAGGCTGAGGCCGAGACCGTTGCCGGCCTGGCTGCGGCTTTGGTCGAGGCGAACAAAGCGTTCCTTGGCGTGTTCGCGCTGTTCGGGCGGAATTCCGGGCCCGTGATCGGCGACGGTGATGATCGCCTTGTCGCCTTCGCCCGCCAGCCGCAAGGTGACCGACGGGCCTTCGTTGGAACCGCGCGCACAGCCGTATTTAATGGCATTGTCCATGAGATTGGCGATGGCTTGCGCCAGAAGCTGGCGGTCTGCGCGAATGCTGATACCCGGTTGAAGCTCGAGATCGAGCCGGCCTTTGGCGTCCTCGATCGTGGGACCGTAGAGCTCGGCCACACCGGACAGGATCTCCGCGGCATCGACGGGCTTCAGGCCCTCGCGCGCCTGTCCGGCCTCGGCCCGCGCAATCGACAACAAGGCATTGAAGGTCTTGAGCAGCGCGTCGACATCATTCAGCCCGTCGCGCAAGGCAACGCGGTAGTCCTCCTTGCTGCCGGAGACGAGCGCCCTTTCCATGCGCGCCCTGACGCGGGTGAGCGGCGAACGCAGGTCGTGGGCGATATTGCCGGAAATCTCCTTCATGCCCGACATCAGGCGCTCGATCTGGCCCAGCATTTCGTTGAGGCTGCCGGCCAGCCGGTCAAGCTCGTCGCCGGTGCCGGTGATGGGCATGCGCTCGCTGAGATCACCGGCCATGATCATGCGGCTGGAGCCGGTGATGGCGTCGATGCGTTTGAGAAAGTTGCGGCTGACGAGGAGGGCGCTGCCGATGCCGAGCACCAGCGACAGGCCGAGCGCCCACATGAGGCTGGTGCGGATGATGCTTGCAAGCTGGCGGCGCTCTTCCACGTCGCGGCCGATCACTAGGCGGTAGCCCCCTTCTAGCTCGGTGTAGAAGGCGCGCGCGGTGTGCCGCTCCAGCCCGCTCGACGTTTCGACGGGGAAGGAGAATTCGATCCAGCCGTGCTGCTTCACCGCTTCCACCGGCAGACTGGCGAGGTTGCCGGCCATGCGGCGGCCCAGCGCGTTGGTGAAAATGTAGAGCGCGCCGCTGCCGTCCTGGCTACGCCTGTTGACGGTGTCGATCACGCCGGCGATGCCACGCTGCTGGTACTGCTCAGCGATGCCGCGCACCTCGGCTGCTATGGTGTCGTCGGTCTGTTGCTCGATGAGGACGGCGGTGTTCCAGTAGACATAGCCGAGGATAGCGGACACGGATACCGCGAACAGCACCAGATAGACCGCGGCCAGACGGAAGGTCGAGGTGCGTAGAAGCTTGAGCTCAGTCCGCACGGATGGAATAGCCTGCCCCCCGCACGGTCTGCAGGAGAGGCTGGCCGAAGTCCTTGTCGATCTTCGACCTCAGGCGGGAGATATGCACGTCGATCACATTGGTCTGCGGGTCGAAGTGATAATCCCAGACGTTCTCCAGCAGCATGGTTCTGGTCACGACCCGGCCGGCATTGCGCATCAGATATTCCAAGAGCTTGAACTCGCGCGGCTGCAACAGAATGGCCTTGCCGGCGCGGTGCACGGTGCGGGCAAGCAGGTCCATCTCGAGATCGGCAACCTTGAGCCGGGTGAGCGGCGGCTCGCTGGCGCGACGGCGATGAAGGCCTTCCAGGCGCGCCAGAAGCTCGGCAAAGGCGTAAGGCTTGCCGAGATAGTCGTCGCCGCCCGAACGCAGGCCGCTCACCTTGTCGTCGACGTCATCAAGCGCCGAGAGAATGAGCACGGGCGTCATGATGCCCTCGCCGCGCAAGGTTTCAATGGCGCTGAGACCGTCCATGCGCGGCAACATGCGGTCCATGATAATGGCGTCATGCACGGCTTCTCTGGCAAGCGCCAACCCGGTCTCGCCGTCGCTGGCCAGATCAACGATATGTCCGGCTTCCTTGAGGCCCTTCAGGAGCCATGAGGCCGCTTCGCGATCATCCTCAACCACCAATACGCGCATGCATGGACTCCCGGTTAGCACCGAACCATCCGGCTCGTTCATATGTAGCGAAGCTGTCATGATTGTCACCTGCACAGATGCCCCCGAGGGGGCTCCGCGCAACTCGGCCTCACCGAGGGTACAGGGGATTCGGGGCAAACCTCGTTGCGCGGAGCAGGCGGCGCGCCGAGCGGGGGGAAGCGCGCCGCCCAAGCTAGTAGGGCCTGTCGAGTATCACGGTTGTGGCGCTGGCGTGGCCCATTTCGTTTCTGGCTAGCTTTGAGCGGCACCGTAGGGCCCACCCCTTCAAGCCGCTCAAAGTGACGTCCAGAAGCGAAATGGGCCGCGTCCCCGCGGGATTTGACAGGATTGGCCCGTCTTCACGGCGTTTCGTCGTCGAATATGCCAGCATGTCCTTCCTCCTCAACCCCATAAATCCGGGCCACTCCTGTCAAACCAGCACCACAACCGTGATGTTCAACAGGCCCTAAGACCTCTTCTTCGTCGGCAGCGCCACGAAGTGCTGCCGGTCGCCGGAGCGAACCAGAAGCAGGGCACTCTTCTTTCCTTTTTCGGCCGCCCTGGAAAGAGCGGCATTGAACGCGGCGGGATCGTCGACACCGACACCGCCGATCTCCAGAATGATATCGCCGGGGCGGATGCGCTGCCGCGCGGCCGCACTACCGGGATCGACGGCAACCACCACCACACCTTGGCCGCTGTCGGCCGTCTCCAGCGTCAGGCCGAGCGTCTCCTTGGTGGCGACCGCGGACTTTTGCTCTGCGGAACCGTTCTTGGCGGCAAGTTCCTTGTCGCCCGGCATGGTCCCGATTATCACGTCGACGGTCATCTCCTTGCCGTTGCGGATGATCTCCACCTTGGTTGGCGTGTTCGGCTTGATAATCGCGACCTTGCGGGCGAGATCACGAGGATCGGATACCGGCTCGCCGTTCACCGCAACAATGGTGTCGCCGGTCTCGATCCCGGCTTTCAAGGCGGGTGAGTCGGAGGTAACGTCGGCCACGATGGCGCCGCTCGCATGCTTGAGGTTGAGGCTTTCGGCGATGTCGGGGGTGACCGCCTGGATCTGCACGCCGAGCCAGCCACGGGTCACGACGCCGTTCTGTCTGAGCGATTCAATCACGCCGCGCGCAATCGAGGCGGGGATGGCAAAGCCGATGCCGACGCTGCCGCCCGAGGGCGAGAAGATGGCGGTATTGATACCGATGACCTCACCCTTCAGATTGAAGGCGGGGCCGCCGGAATTGCCCTTGTTGATCGGTGCATCGATCTGCAGGAACTGGTCGTAGGGTCCGTTGCCGATATTGCGCCCGCGCGCCGAAACGATGCCGGTCGTCACCGACCCGCCGAGACCGAAAGGATTGCCGACGGCGATCACCCAGTCGCCGACCCGCGGGTCTTTCGATGCGAACTCGACAAAGTGGAATTTTCGGTTGGCCTTGACTTTCAGCAGGGCAAGGTCGGTCTTGGCATCGGTGCCGACCACCTTGGCCCTGTAGTCCTTGCCGTCGGAGGTGCGGATGTCGACCTCATCGGCATTATTGATCACATGATTGTTGGTGACGATGTAGCCGTCGGCGGAAATGAAGAAGCCGGAGCCCTGCGCCATGCGTACCGGCGCACGCCGCTGACCGGGCGAACCGAAGCGGAACTGCTTGCCGAACTGGTCGAAAAAGTGCCGGAACGGGCTGTTTTCGGGAATCTGGAAGCGGAAATCCTGACCGTCATGCTTGAGGCTGAGGCGTGCGTATTTCACATCGACGCTGACCACGGCCGGCATCACGCGCTCCACCAGATCAGCAAAGCCCTCGGCGGGAGCATGGTTGAAGACGTTCTGTGCATCGGCCGGTGCAAGAACCGGCACCGCCGTCAGCGAAGTCGCGCCCAAGAGCCCGGCAATCACCAGCGCCATGATGGACTTGCGCGATCGAATTAAGCGTTTCGGTGTCTGAAAAGACATCGGGGATCCTTTCAATCCGCATATAGTCGCTTTGAGGGCAAAACCTAGGGGACGGCGGCTTACGCGAAGATGTCCGAAGAGTGAATCTTTGGTAAGATTCGGCAGTCTGGCGCTAGGTCCTGCTTTTTAACAGCCGCGAAAGGCGAGATTTCTCTTCCGCGCTCAGCGCAGCCTCCGCCTTTGCTACGTTGGAAGGGCGCGAGCGCTTGGACCACACGAAGGCGATCCCGGCGAGCAGAATAGCGAACGGTCCCAGCCAAAGGACGAGCGTGCGGGGCTCGAAACGCGGCTTCAACAGCACAAATTCGCCATAGCGCGCCACGACGTAGTTGATGACTTGGCTGTCTGTGTCGCCGGCCTTGAGGCGTTGACGGATAAGCACGCGCAGGTCATGAGCGAGAGGAGCGTTGGAATTGTCGATCGACTCGTTTTGACAGACAAGGCACCTGAGACCTTCCGAAAGATGCCGCGCCCGTGCCTCAAGCACCGGGTTCTTCAGCATCTCATCCGGCTGCACTGCAAGGGCCGGCGCAGCCAGCGCCACGAGGAGCATGAGTGTCGCTGTCAGGCGTCGCATAAACATCACTCCGCAGCCTGGGCAACCGGGCGCCTGGAAGGTCGTGGCGCGCCGACACGGTAGCGCCGGTCGGAAATCGACAGGCCACCGCCGATGAACATGAGGATCCCCCCCAGCCAGATAAAGGGCGCCAACGGATTGAAATACATGCGTACCGTGCGCCCGTTGCCCGGCTGCTTGTCGCCCATGACCAGATAAAGATCACCGGTGGGGAAGGAATGGATGGCCACTTCCGAGGTGGTCTGGCGGCTCGGCACGAAGGTGCGCTTCGCGGAGGTGAGCGTGGTGATCTTGCGGTCGCCGACCTTCACTGCGAAACTGCCGGCATCGGCGGTGTAGTTGGGCCCCGTCGCGGGATGCTCGCCGAGGAATTTGACGTTGATGCCGGCGATATCGACCGTGCCGCCCGGCTTCATCACGGTGATCGACTCATAGCGCCAGGCGGTGACGGACACGATGCCGATCACCGTCACGCCCAGCCCGAGATGCGCCAGTGTCATGCCGAATGACGAGCGCGGCATGCCGATGAGGCGACTCCACGAAAGCGCCAGCGGAGCACGGGAAAGCCTGATGCGCTCGACTAGCTCGGTGAGGGTGCCGACGATCAGCCACACGCCGAGCGCAATACCAAAGGGGGCAAGCCACGGGCCGCGATGCACGAACGCCAGCACCGCTACGGCGATGACGAGGGAAATGACGGCGGCCACCCACAGGCGCTGCGCCACAGCCCAGGCGTCGGCGCGCTTCCATGACAACAAGGGGCCAGCCGGCACGAGAATGAGCAGGGGGACCATCAACGGACCGAAGGTCATGTTGAAGTAAGGCGCGCCGACGGAAAGCTTGGCGCCGTTGATGGCTTCAATGGCAAGCGGATAAAGCGTACCGATGAGGACAGCGGCGGCAGCGGAAGCCAACAGCAGGTTGTTCACCACCAGCGCGCCCTCGCGGCTGATCGGCGCAAAAAGCCCACCTTGCTGCAAGCTGGGTGCGCGCCAGGCATACAACGCGAGCGACCCGCCTATGAAGACCGCGAGGATAGCCAGGATGAAGATGCCGCGCCGGGGATCGACGGCGAAGGCATGCACCGAGGTCAACACCCCCGAGCGCACCAGGAAGGTGCCGATCAGCGACAGCGAAAATGCAACGATCGACAAAAGGACCGTCCACACCTTGAGGGCGTTGCGGCGTTCGACCACGATGGACGAATGCAACAACGCGGTCGCCACCAGCCAGGGCATGAAGGAGGCGTTCTCCACCGGGTCCCAGAACCAGAAGCCGCCCCAGCCAAGCTCGTAGTAGGCCCACCACGACCCCATGGAGATACCGATGGTGAGGAACATCCACGCCGCCAGCGTCCATGGCCTGACCCAGCGGGCCCAGGCGGCATCCACCTTGCCTTCGATCAGGGCCGCCACGGCGAACGAGAAGGCAACGGACAGCCCCACATAACCGCAATAGAGATTGGGCGGATGAAAGGCGAGCGCCGGGTCCTGGAGAATCGGGTTGAGGCCCCTGCCCTCGATCGGTGCCGGATTAAGGCGCAGGAACGGATTGGAGGTGAGCAGGATGAACAACAGGAAGGCCACACCGATGGAGCCCTGCACGGCGAGAACGCGGGCCTTGAGCGTGACCGGCAGGTTGGAGCCGAAAAGCGCGACGGCAGCGCCGAAGACCGACAGGATCAGCACCCACAACAGCATGGAGCCTTCGTGGTTTCCCCACACGCCGGCGAACTGGTAAAGCAGCGGCTTGGCGGAATGCGAGTTCTCATAGACATTGGCGACGCTGAAATCGGACGTGACATAACACCAGGTCAGCGCCGCAAAGGCCGAGGCAATGAGGGCGCACTGGGCGAAAGCGGCCCACGTGGCCGAGCGCATCACTGCCACGTCGCCCTTCCAGGCGCCGAAAAGCGGCATGACGAACTGGTAGAGCGCGGTGGCAAGCGCCAGGGTCAGGGCGAAATGTCCGAATTCGGCAATCACTGCGTGGTGCTCCTCGACATCTTTTCGCCCTCCTTCCATACGCCTTTCTTCTTCAAGGCGTCGGCCACTTCCTTGGGCATGTACTTCGCATCGTGCTTGGCCAGCACCGTGTCGGCGACGAAGACGCCCCGAGCGTTCAGCTTGCCTTCGGCCACGACGCCCTGGCCTTCGCGAAACAGGTCCGGCAGCACCCCCTGATAAGTGACAGGTATCTGCTTGTCGGTATCGGTCACGGTGAAGTGTACACGCGTTCCCTCATCGCGCACCAGTGAGCCCTTTTCGACCAGGCCGCCGAGGCGGAAACGCGTTCCAGGCATAACGCCGTTCTGCACCACTTCACTCGGGGTGTAGAAGAAGACGAGGGTATCGGAAATGGAATACAGGATGAGCCCGGCGGCGGCAGCCAAAAGTGCGAGGCCGCCGACAATCATGCCCATGCGTTGCTGTTTGCGCGTCATCCGACAGTCCTAGTCGAGTTGCAGGGTCTTGCGGAAGGCGGCAATTCGCGCAAGGGCTGGCGTATCGCCCTTGAAATGCGCCTCGGCCCTGGCCAATGCCTTGCGTGCCGCGTCCTTTTGTCCAAGCACCGTTCTCGCCCGCGCCAGCTGCAGCCAGCCGTTAAGATCATCGCCATTGGCGGTCAGACGCTTGTCGAGGCGATCGACCATGGAACGGATCATCGCCTGCTGATCGCTCGCCGACATGTTCTTGACGGCTGCCACCGTGTTCTTGTCGAGCGCTGGGGGCCTTGATTTGTCGGCCTCCAGGGCGGCAATCTGGTGGGCAACCGTGGCGCGCCATGGTGCATCGGCAGGCGCATCGGCCAGCAACTTGCGCCAGATGGCAAGTGCCTGATCGTTCTTGCCCTCCTGGTGCAGGCCAAGGCCGGTATAATAGCGCGCCTTGGCGTTGGTCTTATCAAGCGCCAGCGCCTGATTGAAGGCCTTTTGGGCATCGGCACCGACAAGGTCCTGGTTGGCGAGCATCAGGGCTTCGCCGTAGTCGGCCAAAAGCTCCGGGCTCGGCCCCTTGAGCCGCAGGATCTGGGCATAGGCGTGGGCGGCATCGTCAAAGCGTCCGAGACGGTGATAGGCCGGCGCCACCACCATCCAGCCCTTGACGTCGTCAGGATGGGCCTCGAGATGCTGCTCGACCTGCGCCACCAAAGCGGGAAAATCATTGTCGGCGGCAGCATTGGCAATGCGTTGGGCATGCGGAACGTCGGGCAGACCGGGGCGGCCCTGAAGGGCATAGAGCCCGAGCGCCAGGACGGGAATGGCGACGACAACGAAGCCCCTGGCGAGGTTGCGCACCCACGGTGACTTTTCGCTTGCGTTTTCGCTGCCTGCCTTCTGGCCAGCGCTCAGGATGCGGCGGGAGATCTCGTTGCGGGCGGCCTCGGCCTCGACGTCGGCAATCAATCCGCGGTCGTGGTCGCGTTCGAGCTCGCTCAACTGGTCCTTGTAGACGGCGAGCGCCGCCACGGCAGGATCCGTTACGGCACCCTTGCGGCCGCCGCTGAGCGCCCATAGCAGCGCCAGCATCGCGACAACCGTCAGGGTTGCGAAAATTATCCAGGGAATCATCACCCGATCCAGAAACAGAGCCGCCCGATAATGCTATTCACATCGAACCCCGCGCGGCTTCAACCCATCACTGCCGCTTCGCGGCCCCTTGTCGCACTTACACCATGTGTGGTCGCTGAATGATAGAGACAAGCCCAACGCGATGATAGGTTGCGCCCGCATTACCGGGGGGTGACAATCGGGCTGCGGCGGAGTGATCCCGGTTCGGGGATCGCCGGGGCCGGCGCCATCGGGACGGGCCATGAAGAAGTATTCCGTATTCTCGCTCGCACGCAATGCTGTCAACTACCACAAGGACTGGAGCCGTGCCTGGCGCAGCCCGGACCCCAAGCCGGCCTACGACGCCGTTATCGTGGGCGCCGGCGGCCATGGCCTCGCCACCGCCTATTACCTCGCCAGGGAGCACAAGCTAACCAACATCGCAGTTGTAGAAAAGGGCTGGCTCGGCGGCGGCAATACCGGGCGCAACACCACCATCATCCGCTCCAATTACCTTCAGGATGCCTCCATCGCCATCTACGAGCTGGCGCGCTCTCTTTACGAGGATTTGTCGCAGGAACTCAACTTCAACATCATGTTCTCGCCGCGTGGCCTGCTGATGCTGTGCCAGACCGAGCACGAATTGCGCGCCATGAAGCGCACTTCGCACGCCAATCGCCTGGCCGGGCTCGACTGCCGCATGATCTCGCCCGCCGAGGTGAAACAGCTCGTTCCCGTCATCAACGACGATCCGGGCGCCCGCTATCCCATCCTCGGGGCCTATTACCAGCCCCGTGGCGGCACCGCCCGCCACGACGCCATCGCATGGGGCTATGCCCGCGGCGCCGATGCCATGGGGGTCGACATCATCCAAAACTGCGAGGTGACGGGAATCAGGCGTGACGGGGCCAAGGTCACCGGCATCGAGACCAGCAGGGGCTTCATCGCCACACCCAAGATCGGCGTGGTGGTGGCCGGCCACACCTCGCTCATCATGCAGATGGCGGGAGTCAACATGCCGATCGAGAGCGTGTGCCTGCAAGCGCTCGTTTCGGAGCCGATCAAGCCGATCATCGACGTGGTGGTGATGGCCAACACGGTGCACGGCTACATGAGCCAGTCGGACAAGGGCGAGCTGGTGATCGGCGGCGGGGCCGACCCCTACAACAACTATTCGCAGCGCGGTTCGTTCCCGGCGCTCGAACACACGATCACAGCGCTGGTGGAGACCTTCCCC
>Ga0307436_1000529_pt1 | contig 17968 bp, 14 predicted proteins | sample SalMarWE160440MG_FD_202513 | JGI IMG/M metagenome (GOLD analysis project Ga0307436, IMG submission 202513) | Salt marsh sediment microbial communities from the Plum Island Ecosystem LTER, Massachusetts, United States - WE1604-40 | ecosystem: Environmental > Aquatic > Marine > Intertidal zone >...
ATGTTTGAGCGAACGACGTTCCGACGCTGCCTCCTTCGTTGCGCAGAAGGCTCAACAGACCGACAGCTGCACCGCGCAACTCCTTCGGCATGTAGAGGTAGGCTGCCACATTCGCAGGAACGAAACACACCGACAGTCCTGCGATTAAGAGCACCCGGGGCCAGACTGCTTGGCCTGGGCTAATGTCCAGGTTCAGCTGGGACATCCAATAGTTCCCAGCCGTCATGCCCAGCAGCCCCGCGGCGATCAGCCACCTGGCATCAGTTCCCCGGCCGAGGAGGAAGCCCACAACAGGCATCGCCAAAATTGCAAACAATCCGGCCGGTGACATCACCAGTCCTGCGTTCAACGCATCATAGCCGAAAAGGGACTCCAGCAACCCGGGGAGCGAAGTACTGGCGCCAAAGAGCGCGAGGTAAGCGCCAAAGATGATGATGCAGCATGCAGCGAAGTTGCGCTCGCGCAGTGGCCGGAAATTGACGACGGGGTTGCGGTGACGCAACTCCCAAGAGACGAGCCCAGCCAGGCCCACGGCGAAGAGAATGGCCAAGGTCTGCACGCGCCAAAAGGGATCGCTCAGCCAATCCCACTCTTGGCCCTTGCTCAGCATGACTTCCCAACAGACCATGACGATGACCAGGAGCGACAGGCCGATCGAATCGAACTTGAACGGCTGCTTCCTGAGCTCCCTGCGCTCAGCGACCAGATAGTCCGGGTCGCGGAGCTGGGCATAACAGCCGACAAATGCGAGGAGACCGACGGGCACGTTGATGAAGAAGATCCATCGCCAATTGTACTGGTCCGTGATCCATCCCCCGAGGGTTGGGCCAACAACCGGCGCAATGAGAGCCGCCAGGCCAAAGAGCGTCATCGCAATGCCTTGCCTTTCCAAGGGAAAGGCGTCCAGCAGCACGGCCTGGCTGGAGGGTTGCAGACCGCCGCCCGCCAGGCCCTGGATTACGCGGAAAAGGATAAGCTGACTTAGGCTGCCGGCCATCCCGCACAGCGCCGAACTGAGCGTGAATAGGGCTATCGACAGCAGGAAGTAATTTCGCCGACCCAGATGCGCGCTGAGCCAACCGGTGATCGGCAGGATAATGGCGTTGGCGACGAGGTAGCTCGTGAGAACCCATTCGCCGTCATTGACCGTGGCCGACAAGCCGCCAGCGATATACCGAAGTGCTACGATCGCGATCGTAGTATCGAGCACCTCCATGAATGTCGGCAACACGACCGTGGCACCCAGCAACCACGGGTTCCCCGCAGCTCGGGATCTGACAGGTGAGAGTGCCGCATCCGTCATCTGGCTGCGTCCGGCGAGATCTGGGTCGAGACCGTGGATTGCAATCGAGGCAGGTACGACTGCAGAAACTTCCCGGCATCGGGTCCGGTTGGAGGCTCGTCGATATGAACGTAAGGAACGACGGAAGTCCCGATGAACAGAGGATCCTTGTTCGGGTCATACCCTTCCAGGTCAATCCGGACGGGTAGCCGCTGAACCACCTTGACGAAGTTTCCCGTGGCGTTCTCCGGCGGCAGCAGCGCAAGGGTCGATCCGGTTCCCATCGTGAAGCCGGCGACCCGACCCTTGAAAACGTGTCGGTTGCCGTACATGTCGACGTAGAGATCGACAGGCTGGCCGATGCGCAAGTACCGGAGCTGTGTCTCTTTGAAACTGGCGTCGACCCAAATTTCGTTCAGGGAGCGAATTGCCATGAGATTCTGGCCGGGCTGGACGTAATCGCCCGGGTTGACGTTCCGACGCGTGACGACACCGTCAATGTCCGCCACGATATCGCAATACTGGAGGTCCAGTTCGGCCTGGGCCAAATCGCGCTTCGCAGATTCGAGCTTGGCCTCCGCCTGTTTGACCGCCGGAGCCTTCGCCGTGAGTTGGGCGAAAACGCGGTCGATGTCACCAAGCTTTTCGAACGCTTCGAGCATCTGCTTCGGACTCTGGTTGTAAGAGTGGATGACGCCGAGTTGAGCCGCACTCTCGATCAGGGCCGCCTGCGCCTGGAGCACCGAGGAGAAGGTCTGGTCGAGATCGGGGGGCACCTGGTCGAGGCTTTCCCCGTTGTCGGGTTGTGCAGGCAGGCCCAGGGAGACGCGAGTCTGGTAGACTTGGGCCAGCGCCTCGTTGACGTTTGCGTTGGCAATCGTCAACTCCTCTTGCCGCTGATCGTACAGCTCACGGCTAATAGTCGCGTTCCCGACCAGCTGCTTTGCCCGATCGAACTCAAGTTGCGCTAGCTTTAGCGCGGCCTTGCTGGCATCGAGGGCAGCAACGCGAGAATGAAGGAGCGCTATCTGGTTGTCGACATCCTCCACCGCATGTTGCAACGTCCAGCGCCGACTTCTGGCCTCTGCCTCAATGCCACGCACAGTGGCGATGGCCGCCTGCAGATCCGCATTGGCCGTGTCGATGGCAGCCTTCTTCTCGGAGACTGCGACCTGATAGGGTTCCTTGTCGAGTTCGGCGAGAAGCTCTCCTTTGTGTACTTGATTGTTGTCATCCACCAATACTCGAGAAACCTGGCCTCCGACACGGGGGGCCACAAACGTCACATGCCCGTGCACATAGGCGTCATCTGTCGAGACGGTGCTAAGTGTCAGCTCGATCCAGGGAATACCGAACCAGAGGGCGGCCGCTAGGACCAAAACGCCCAGCACGCCAATAAGTAGCTTTCGCTGCCTTCCCTTAAGCCAGTGGCCCGACGACGGAACCTGCGACGACTTGGCTCCGTGCTCAGCTGAGACGCCTTCACCAGTCGCACCCAGCTCGATTCGGGCTGGCTCGCCGCCGTTCTCACCCTGCTTCTCTGACGTCTTAGCGGGCATCGGTTCGATCCTCCACTAATCAGCGGGGAAGGCGCTCGAGATAATCTCCCATGCGATTTTCGACGTCGCCCGGCTTATGGAATCCGAGATCCATAAAAGCCTTGATCGTCCGTTGCGTCGCGGGTCTGACGACAGAGGCCATGCACGAATCCCAGCCAGCGTCGATCTCGACGTCGGGCGGAAGACTGGAATTCACCAGGCGCTTGGTATTAGCGATCGCCCATTTGTCGAACGCGGCAATGCGCTCGGCGAGCGCGTCGACGAAGCCGTCTAGTTCAGCGTCGGGCAATGAACGGTTTACGTAGCCATACGCTTCGGCGAGATCGCCGTCGATGTCGCGGGAGCTGAGCAGTACCTCCAACGCGCGTTGGCGGCCGATTTGCCGAGGTAGACGCGCCATGGGTTCACCCCCGGCCACCATGCCAATACCAACTTCCCACTGTGACAGGATCGCCTTTTCGCGGCTGACGAAACTCATGTCGCAAGCGAGGGAAATCTCACTGCCGTTTCCGGTCGCCCGTCCACGGATAAGGGCGATCGAGACCACCGGCGCGCGCGTCAGGCGAACAAGAATGTCAGGCCAGGCCTCCAGACCAGTTGGTCCTTGGGGCAGCCCTGTCAGATCATCAAGCTTCGCCGTGAAATCACTATGGTTCAGGAAAAAACCATCGACCGCGCTATCAAAAACCACGACCCTGAGCTCATGGTCCGCCTCGATGGCATTCATGATTCCCGTCAATTCCTTGATGAACTGCGGGCCCATTACACTCAGCAGCGGATTGTCGAACGTGACCCGCCAGTAGGCCGGCGTCGACCGGACGACCCGGATTTGAGCTGCTTTGGCTTTAACGTCCATCGGAGCCTCATTGAGCGGCGAGCGTTGGGCCAAAGAGTGGACCCAACACAGGGAAGCTGCCATTGGACGATGGTGTCGGCGAGACTAAGGTATTAGCGTTCGGATTTGCGTTGGCCCAAAGATGCTCAAAAAACATTCAAACCGATACCAAGGTACTAATGGGCTTTCCAATACGGTGGTGCATCCTGGAGCGGGACACTGAGACGACACGCGCCCTGAAGGACTCATGTGACGTAAATGGCGCAACCAATACCATTTGCAGGAGCCCAACTCGATCAGGCGCGCCACGTCTGCGCGTTCTTCAACAGTGAAGAAGAAGAATATAGTGTTCTCTTGCCATTCATCAGAGACGGCTTCGACTGCGGTCACAAAGCTGTGCACGTGGTGAGTTCCGATCGCTACGGTCGGCATCTCAAGCGCCTCACCAACGCCGGAATCGACACGGCGGCAGCGGAGCACAGTGGCCAGTTTGACCTTCGCATAAACACCGATGTCTACCTCCAGGATGGCCAGTTCGACCAAGATCGCATGCTTGAAATGTTCGAGCGGATCGCCAGCGGGTCAGCAGACAATTCATATCCCCTTAGCCGAATCGTTTGCCAGATGGAGTGGGCAAGCCAGAATCGGTCCTGCATTGATGACCTGATTGAGTTCGAGGCGCGGGTTAACGACGTCTGGTGCCGGCACGACGACGCCGTCATCTGCGTTTACGATCTTGCCAAGTTCAGCGGAGACACGGTGGTCGACGTCATGCGGACCCACCCCATGATCATCGTCGGCGGGATTCTTCAGCAAAATCCTTTCTTCGTGCCACCCCAGGAGTTTCTTCATGAGCTTCGAAAGCGACGAACTGAGCAAGCGATGGCTGCAAGGAGTCACCCCTGAACCATGCAAGCCGACTTTCTAGATATTGAAAATGAGCGGCTTCGGGACTGTGCCAGAGACTTAGTCAGTGTGATGGCCCTTCCAGCGATGTGGGTAGGCCAGGAGCCACATCACATCGCAGAGAGCTTTCTCGACTCAATAGTCGAAATACTGGACCTGGACTTCGCCCATCTTCATTTGAATGACTCGAGCAGCGACGCGCTGCTTGAAGTAACCCGGTTATCGGATTGGGCGAGAAACGTCGCGCCAAGATTTGCGGAGCTACTTGGGTCCTGGACGAAAGCAGATGCGCATGAATTGCCCCGCCGCTTGGACATGGGCCCTCACAGTCTGGCGGTCCTGTCGGTGCCCCTGGGCTTGCTGGGAGAGATCGGCTTATTGTTGGTGGGATCGCGGAAGTCAGATTTTCCACGTCAGACCGAAAGTCTCGTTCTCAGTGTCGCGGCCAACCAGGCAACGATCGGATTGCACGCGGCTTGGCAGCTAAGTGAACAGAAGCGGGTTGCACGCGAACTCGATAAACGCGTCGACGCTCGAACCAGGGAGCTCGCGGAGGCCAATAGCGAACTCCGACGAAGGGAATTTTACTTTCAGCTTGTGGTGGACACGATCCCAGCGATCGTCTGGTCAGCTCATGCCGATGGTCGCGCGGATTTCGTGAATCGGCACTTTCGCGAATATGTGGGTCTTTCAACTGAAGAGGCGCGGGACTGGGTTTGGACCAGTGCTGTTCATCCTGGAGATTTGCCCGGCCTAATTGAAAGGTGGAAGGCGACGCTCTCTTCAGGGCGCCCTGGGGAGTTTCAGGCGAGGTTGCGCCGTTTCGACGGAGAATATCGTTGGTTTCTTTTCCGCGCGAACCCGCTCGCTGATGCTGATGGCAATCTCAAATGGTTCGGCGCCTGTATCGACGTACACGACTGGAAACAGGCGCAAGATGAGCTGCGCGACACACAGGCAGAGCTTGCCCACGTCACTCGGGTGACGACGCTGGGCCAGCTCACAGCGTCCATAGCACACGAGCTTAACCAGCCTTTGTCCGGGATAATCACCAATGCGAGCACATGTGTTCGCATGCTGTCGGCCGAACAGCCGAATATCACGGGCGCACAAGAAACCGCGCGGCGCACAATTCGCGATGCAAATCGCGCCACAGAAGTTATAGCTCGGCTACGGGCCCTGTTCACAAAGCAGGACACTGCCATTGAGACCGTGGACATGAACCTCGCAACACAAGAAGTCATCGCCTTGGCTTCGGGCGAGCTACAAAGGGCACAGGTAATTTTACGTACGGAATTGTCGGACGGTCTTCCTTATGTGAAAGGAGACCGCACTCAACTGCAGCAAGTGATCATGAACTTGATCTTAAACGCCGTTGAAGCAATGGAGGGGATATCCGATCGTCTCAAAGAGCTACTCATCGCGACCAAATACGATGAAGACGATAACGTGCGCATTATCATCCGAGATGCTGGCGTGGGCTTTGACCCTGCTACCGTTGAGAAGCTCTTTCATCCATTCCACACGACCAAGAGCCACGGCATGGGCATTGGACTTTCGGTCAGTAGATCAATTGTGGAGAACCATCAAGGCCGGCTTTGGGCCGAAAACAATGATGGCCCAGGTGCGACATTTCTCGTCGCTATCCCGTCCGAATTGAACGACGGAAGAACGGCGGCTCAGCCATGATCACCGAGAAGCGACCATATGTCGCTGTCGTCGACGATGATGAGTCCGTGCGAGAGTCTCTGCCGGATCTCCTTTGGGAGTTTGGCTACGAAGCTCACGGATTCTCGTCAGCAGAAGAATTTCTAGAAGCGGACAAGATCCGTCAGGCCGAGTGCCTGGTACTAGATATTGCGATGCCCGGAATGTCGGGCCTCGATTTGCAACGTGAGTTGAATCGGCGAGAACGGAGGGTGCCAACTGTATTCATCTCCGCGCATGGTGATGAAGTGATGCGGCTTCGGGTTCGCGACCGCGGTGCGGTTGCTTGCCTCCTCAAGCCGTTCACCGATATGGCACTCTTCGAGGCAATGCAGGCGGCGATGAAGCAAAAATAAGTGACCTCAGCGAACCGTCGGAGGACACAAATGGGTCAGAAAGACATTGAGGCGTGTTCTGTACCCGGGCCGAATGTTGTCCCAGTTGTTTACGTTGTGGACGATGACATCTCCGTTCGCGAGTCACTAGAGGCACTCATCCGCGAAGCAGGCTGGCGGCCGGCAAGTTTCTCATCTGCGCGCGATTTTCTGTCCCATCAGCACCGCGTCGGCCCGAGCTGCCTGATTCTCGACGTATCGCTGCCGGATCTCAACGGCTTGGATCTCCAACAGCAGATCGCTGTTGAACGGTCAGACATGCCAATCATCTTTATCACCGGCTACGGCGACATCCCAATGTCGGTGCGGGCTATTAAGGGAGGGGCCGTCGAATTTCTGACCAAGCCTATAAGCGATGACTTGCTGTTGGACGCCATTCGCTGCGCTTTAGAGCGCAGCACAAGCGCGTTGGATGCCGCCGCAGATATTCAAATTCTCAAGGATCGCTTCGCATCATTGAGCGGCCGCGAGCGGGAAGTTATGGCGCTGGTCGTGACCGGTCTGATGAACAAACAGGTTGGGGGCGAGCTTGGTATCAGCGAGATCACGGTGAAAGCGCACCGCGGCCGGATGATGCGGAAGATGAAGGCATCCTCTCTCGCCGATCTCGTGAATATCGCCGCGAAGCTCGGGCTGCATCAGTAGTTTCATTCGCCCCGATACCATATTGCCGACTTGCCCTTATCTGGGCAGTGCACCTCGCGCGACTGCCGCATCTGCAGCACTAACAACAATCAAGCCCAACGCATCTGCTCCCGCCACATAGCGCGGGCTATACGATCGTCCAATAGAAAAAATGCCGACAGGATGCATTTATGGGTAGTCCGCACACGTGGATGGAATGTCGCCGGGAGGTTCTCCGTGTCCGCATACGGAGTAGCGATGCGAAAGTGCAGAAGCTAGCGGCGCCTGGCCCTATTTCGAAGAGATCACAAATGGAGGCAGAGTCGAAATGCTCGCCAGTTACAGCACAATCCGCTTCCGACGCGTGCCGGTCGAGGGCCTCGACGTCCATGTTCAAGAGGCCGGAGATCCGTCGTCGCGTCACCTTATCCTTCTGCACGGATTTCCATCGACGTCAAGGATGTGGGATCGCCTGATACCGGTCCTAGCCACCAAATATCACGTCATAGCACCGGACTATCCCGGGTTCGGTCTGAGTCAAGCCCCCTCGCCTGACGCGTTTTCGTACACCTTCGACAATATTGCCATGGCGATGACGGCACTCCTTCAGCAGTTGGGAATCTCGCGCTTTTCCATCGTTATGCAGGACTATGGTGGCCCGATCTGCTGGCGCATGGCCATGGCGAATCCGTCCGCCGTCGAGGTCATCGTTGCGCAGAACAACGCGGCCTACGAGGAAGCGCTGGGTCCGACCTGGGACGCGCGAAAAGCATTCTGGAGGGAGCCCAAGGCCAACCTCGAGATCCTAGAAAAAAACCTCCTCTCGCTCGAGGCGGCGCGGAAGCGACACGTTGGACAATCGCCCAATGTGGATCGTTACGACCCCAATAGCTGGAACGATGAATTCGCGATGCTGAACCGGCCGGGCAGTGCGGAGATTCAGACGGCGCTTTTCTACGACTATCGGAACAACGTCTCATCCTATCCGGTCTGGCAGGCGTGGATGCGCGAAGTGATGCCCCACATGCAGCTCGTGTGGGGACGTTATGACTCTTCATTCGCCATCGAGGGCGTGGACGGCTTCGCCCGCGACAATCCCAATTGCGAGACGCACGTTTTCGATGCAGGGCATTTTCCGCTCGACGAAAAGCCGGACGAAGTGAGCGCGTTGCATATGGAATTTTTGGGCCGGTTCCTGACCTGAACGCTTTTTCGGCGTCAGCCGCAAATGCGTTCCCGTTTCTATGGAGTATTGCGGTTGGGTGCTTGTAGCGGTGTCTGGATGGCCGAAGGGTCATCTACCCGGCAATACCAAGGTATCGCCAATACCTATGTCTAGCTGCGCCTGATTCTGATCATCGCCATAATACCACCCGCGAAGTGAACGAAGATCACGACAAAGGAGGCCGCCATGAAGGTATTGATGGTCATCACATCCCACGACCAACTCGGTAACACCGGCCGAAAGACAGGCTTCTGGCTCGAAGAGCTCGCCGCCCCGTATTTTGTTTTCAAGGATGCTGGCGCTGAAATTGTGCTCGCATCGCCGAAAGGGGGTCGCCCTCCTCTCGATCCCAAGAGCAACGAGCCTGAATTTCGAACCGAGCTCACTGTGCGGTTCGAAAAGGATGAAGCGGCGGAAGCTCAGCTCAACAACACCGTTCGACTCGATAGCGTGAAGCAGAAAGATTTCGACACAGTGTTTTATCCGGGCGGTCATGGCCCAATGTGGGACCTCGTAGAAGACAAGCACTCGATCAAGTTGATCGAGTCCTTTCTCACTGCCGGCAAACCAATCGCCATCGTGTGTCATTCCACCGGCGCACTGCGTCACGTGAAAACGACTGACGGCAAACCACTGGTTCAGGGCAAGGAAGTTACGGGCTTCACCAACGGTGAGGAAGAAGCCGTCGGGCTCACTAAGGTGGTGCCGTTTCTTGTCGAAGATGAGATGTTGAACCTTGGAGCAATCTTTTCGAAGAAGGCCAACTGGGCGCCTCACGTCGTCACTGACGGTCTGCTCACCACGGGACAGAACCCACACTCTTCGGGTCCAGCCGCGATGACCCTGCTGGCGACGCTAAAACAAGAGGTTAAGCAGGCTATTTAGCGCAACTCGGAGCCTACATTGCTCCGACAAGCCCAATTTGACCACGGCCGTGTCGCCGCACCATGCCCAGGAGTCATCTATGAGCCAAGTACAAGTCGAACAGAAAACCTATCAGATGCCGCCGAAGGATGGTATTTCCGTCGCGCACTTTCTCACCGTCGCCGACATCGAACGATCAGCGAAATTTTACGAGAAGGTCTTCGGAGGTCGCATTTTGAGTAGAGGCGATAGCAAAGGCGCGCCGGGATACATCCAGATCGCGAACACGTGGCTTATTGTCAATGTCGGGGGCGGTCCAACACCCGACAAACCAACGGTAGTGCTCAGCGTTCCCGCCGACCCCGATTCGGTCAGCAGCTTCATGAATATCCGCGTTGCAGATATTCAGGCGTGCTATGAACTATGGCGACAGCGAGGAGCCGAGTTCATCACGGAACCGAAAGAAAAGTATGGTGAGACGCGCTGCTACATTCGGGATCCTGACGGCTATATCATAGAAGTCGGACAGAGCAAGCCGGACTTCACTTACGGCTAACCGGCCGCGCAAAGGCACGCTGAGCGGGCGTATCTGGAGACCGAAGCCTATCCGGTGGGCGATGCCCGTGCCATACACTTCCTCCCTCTCCCCGCTCCGGATATGCGATGAAGATGTAGTCCTTCTTCGCCGCGATTATATGGCATGCTTCGCCGCGATTATATGGCATGCGAAGCCGTAGTTGGCACCTGTCCTTTCCGATACGCCGCGTAGGCGGAAAGAGCTCGCCGCAGGTGGATCTCACGGTAGATGAGTATTTGATCCAGGCATTCGCGGTGCAATGTGCCGATCAATCGTTCGGCACAACCATTTTGCCACGGCGACCCAGGAGAAATCGGTCGGTCGCGGATACCCATCGCCTTCACCCGAGACGTGAAGACATATCCGTAGGCTCTGTCGTTGTCGCGCACCAGATAGGCGGGCGCCGTGGCCCAAGGAAACGCCTCGGTGATCTGCCAAGCCAACCACTCTGCTGTCGGGTAGGAACGCCTTCCAGCCTTGCAACGGCGGACTCCGGCGTCGCACCATGTATTTCGAGACCGTCGACTGGGCGACTTCAAACCCGAGCATCAGCAACTCGCCGTGGATCCGGGATGCGCCCCATAGTGGGTTTTCGCTACTCATCCGCTGGATCAGATCGCGCAGGCCACGATCAATCCTTGGCCGCCCTGCCCTACGACGCGATTTCCAGCGCCAGAACATTTTGAACCCAGCCCGATGCCAGCGGAGGACTGTTTCCGGCTGCACCACCTGCACCGCACCAAGTAGGCCCGGCCAAACCCGGGTCATCCATGAGAGCAGCGCGCGATCAGTGCCACGCAGTCGAAGACGAGGCGGTGCCTGCCGCATGGCGATGGTTAGCTGATGGCGGAGAAGTAAATTCTCGGCCTCAAGCCGGTAATATGGTCAATGCGGGTGCACGCTTAATCTCCGGTGGGTACCTGATTAGCGACAAGTCAGGACATGGCCGCGTCTATGTTTCTACCTATCCGACCATGATGGGGCTGATCGATGAAACCCGTAATGGCATCCGCCGTTTCGGGCCCGGCCATTTTGATCTGATCGTGATCGATGAGGCGCACCGCTCCGTCTATCGGAAATACAAGGCCATCTTCGACTATTTCGACAGCCTATTGGTGGGATTGACTGCGACGCCGAAGGACGAGGTTGATCGCGATACCTACGCGCTGTTCGACCTTGAGCGCGGCATCCCCACGGATGCTTACGATCTCGATGAAGCAGTAAGCGATGGATATCTCGTTCCTCTCAAGGCCGTGTCAGTGCCGCTGCGCTTCGTGCGCGAAGGCATCAAGTACGACGACCTGTCCGATGAGGAAAAAGAGGAATGGGATGCGATCGAATGGGACGAGCAAGGCTCTATCCCCGACCAGATTGATGCCGGGGCGGTAAACAAGTGGCTCTTCAATGAGGACACGGTCGATAAGGTGCTGGAGCACTTGATGACGCATGGTCAGAAAGTCGCTGACGGGGATCGACTCGGTAAGACAATCATATTCGCAAAGAACCACGACCACGCGCAGTTTATTGCGAAGCGGTTCGACGCCAACTATCCGCATCTTGCCGGCAAATTCGCACGGGTCATCGATTTCAAGACGGAGTATGCGCAGTCGCGGATTGATGACTTCAGCGAGAAGGATAAGGCGCCACACATCGCGATATCCGTCGATATGCTAGACACCGGGATAGACATCCCGGAGGTAGTCAACCTCGTCTTCTTCAAAATCGTTCGCTCAAAAACCAAGTTCTGGCAGATGATCGGGCGCGGTACGCGTCTGTGCCCGGACCTGTTTGGCCCGGGCCAACACAAAGAGTTCTTCTACATTTTCGATTTCTGTCAGAACTTTGAGTTCTTCAATCAGAACCCGGCCGTAACCGAAGGAGCCGGCGGCGAGTCACTCAGCAAGCGTCTTTTCACGGCACGCGTGGCGCTTGCCACGCAGATCGAACAACAATCAAAACAGCAAAAGACTGATGAGTTAGCAGCTCTGCGAGGCGCGCTTATCGAGCACCTGAAGGCCGACGTTGCCGGAATGACGCCCGATAATTTTGAGGTCCGGCCGCAACGCCGGCTTGTGGAGAAGTTCCAGAAATCAGAGCCATGGGAGAAACTTGGTCTCGACGAGCGTGCAGAGCTGATCGAGCGTCTTGCCGGCCTGCCAAGCGCCCATGAGGACGATGACCTTGAAGCGAAGCAATTCGATCTCCTCGTGCTCCGGACGCAGTTGGCGCTCTTGCTGAATGAGAAGAGTTTTGAAGGATACCGCAAGCGCATCAGAGACCTCGCTGCGCTATTGGAGGAAAAGCTCAATGTGCCCATGGTCGCGGCTGAGCTGGAGCTGATCCTCGAAATTCAGACAGATGAATTCTGGCAGGACATCACGGCGCCGCCGCTGGAAACAGTACGCCGCCGGCTGCGCAGCCTCATCAAGCTGATCGAGGTAAAGAAACGACCGCACATTTACACCGACTTCGAGGACGAGCTGGGCTCAGGTGCCGATATCGCCGTGTCCGGCGCTGCTGTCGGAACCGATAAGCACCGCTTCCGCCTCAAAGTGCGGCAGTTCCTAAACGACCACATGGATCACATAACCATTCAGAAACTGCGCCGTAACGAACCGCTCACGCCGCAGGACCTGGAAGAGCTGGAGCGCATCCTGATCGATTCCGGCATTGCAGAGGCGGAGCAGCTCGACGCTTTGCAGGTTGACGGCGGGCTCGGGGTCCTGATCCGCTCGATGGTCGGGCTCGATCGTGAAGCCACGAAGCGCGCATTCAATGCGTTTACGGAAAAGCATAACCTCAACGCTGATCAGATCGAGTTTCTGAATATGGTGATTGACTACCTGACCGAGCGCGGCGTCATGGACCCGCGCAGCCTGTACGAGAGCCCCTTCACCGACCTAGACTATCTGGGGGTAGAGGGCCTCTTCGGTTCGGCCGAGGTTGTCGAGCTGATTTCAATCATTGAAGATTTCAGGAAACGCGCTGCAGCTTGATCCATTAGCATGCTTGCGACTTGGATCATTCGGTCCGCAGCAAGGAGGATAGATGAAGACCCATCCGAGACTGATGGTGCAAGACATCTGCTCCTCGGAAAGTGTGACCCCAAAAATGGCCACCTGAGAAAAGCCGGCAGAAAGACCCTTCTGTCCGCCTCAACTCGCGTCTCTCTGCTCTCTTGAGGCAGAACCGCCGCCACTTAGTGGCGCAATTTCACGCTTTTTTAGATCAGCTTGGGTGACGTTTGGAGAGAGTGAAAGACCCTGCGACTCGGTGGCTGGGGCGCCAGGATTCGAACCTGGGATCACGGGACCAAAACCCGATGCCTTACCGCTTGGCTACGCCCCAATGCGCCTTATTCTTCTTTGAGAGAGCCCGCCCGTGACACTCTACATATGGACATATGGCGGGGTGGGGTGCCCTCCTACCAGGATCGCGCCTCCGGAGCAACGTCGCGGTCATTGGTTTCAGGCAACGCTGAAATGGGAAAAAGCGTCCGTCTTGCAAGGTCGAAGCCTATGTTGCGAGGCCGGGCCCACCCGTCTATATACGTGCCTCTTCAGCCAAGCGGAGTGTAGCGCAGCCTGGTAGCGCACCTCGTTCGGGACGAGGGGGTCGCAGGTTCAAATCCTGCCACTCCGACCACCATCTTCGATGGCGCGGCTTGGCCTTTTCAGGGATCCCCAGAAATCGAAGCGCCAAGAATGACGGTTATTCGGCAGCCGTCATGAAGCGCTCGACCGTCGCTGCAAAATGGCCGCACCAATCCTTGGAGGCGACCACGGGCCACAGGCCTTCGGTCCCCTCCCCGCGGGCGGCATGGGCGGGTTGTAGCGGCACAGGCCGGATTGATCTTTCCGCGAACGCCGATCGGCTTCAAAGGCCCATTCAGCCCTTGCCTCCCCGATAGCTAAATTAGAACGGTTCCAAGACCTTGCGTCAATGTGACCCGAGGCCCCGAAGTCCCTCATAAACAGTCACATTTTGCGCAAAAAGCCATGGGAAATTTAACGCTGAGAGGCCCGCAGCACTGCTGCTCCTCCGCCGCTCCGCTAAGATGCCGCGCGGGTTCACCAGAAGATCAACAAGACGTCGAGACCATGTCGGCGGAGCTTGCCTTCAATCGTAGCGTTGACGTCGATTACGGCGTGGCCGAAGAGATCGCGCCCGGCGTGCGGCGCATCGTGGCCAACAATCCGGGCCCTTATACCTTCCTCGGCACCAACACCTATCTCGTCGGCAGCGGCCGCATCGCGGTGATCGATCCGGGGCCGGCCGACGAGGCTCATCTCGCGGCGATTGCCAAGGCGACGAAGGGCGAATGCATCACGCATATCCTCATCACCCATAGCCATCGCGACCATTGCGACGGCGCAAAGCCTCTTCAGGACATGCTCGGCGGCGACATCGTCGCTTACGGTCCGACCGGCACGTCACGCGGCGCCGGCACAGCCGGTCTCGGTGATGCCTTCGTCGATTCTGCCTTCGAGGCGGACCGGCTGGTTGCAGACGGCGACACTGTGAAGGGCCGCGACTTCACCCTCGACGTGCTCCACATGCCCGGCCACGCACCGGATCACCTGTGTTTCGCCCTTGTCGGGAGGCGCACCGTGTTTACGGGCGACCACGTGATGGGCTGGAACACCACGGTAATCGCGCCGCCCGAAGGCAACATGGCCGACTTCCTCGCCTCACTGGAGCGGCTGATGCAGCGCCGCGACAAGATGTTCCTGCCGGCTCATGGCGGACGCATCCAAACGCCGCAGCGCGTGGTGCGCGCCTACATCACCCACCGCAAATGGCGGGAACAGACTATCCTTGCCTGTCTCGACGAAGGCGTATGCACGATCCCGCGTATCGTGGCGAGGCTTTACGGCGCGCTCGACGCCGACTTGAAGGAGGCGGCAGCGCTGTCGGTGCTCGCCCATCTCGAGCATTTGATCGCGCGCGATATGGTTAGCGCGGAAAGCGCTGTCGATCCGCTTAGCGCGTTCTACGTGCGCCCCCTCTAACGCGCTTCTTCTTAACCGGCTGTGCGGGCTTGGCGGTCGGCTTCGCCTCCTTGGCTTCAGCCTGCTCAAGCGCCGTGGTCTCACCCTTCTCGAGCGCCGTCGTCACTTCGCCGTAGAACTTGCGGATACGGTCAGCGTTAGCGCCGAAATCAACCTTGCCATAACGCGACGCCGAACGCATATCAATCTGCGTATGGGCGTCGTCGCCTTTCACCCGGATCACCACGTCGTCGGTGAAGCCCATGATCATGGTCTTATCGGTCGCTTCGATGCGGCCGACGCCGCTTTCACCCGGCATTTCGTTGACAACGATGTTCCAGCCAAGCCGGTGGACCGCCTCACTGACTATGGAAAACACCTCGGGCGCGGAGCGCTCCAGGTACATAGATTTGATATCAGGATAGCCCTTGGCCTCCATTGCCGCCTGCTCGGGCGTAGGATCGGACAGTGGATTGGCGTCGGCGGGGCGCTGGCCCAAGAGCGCGGTAAAGTGGATCGGGTCGGCGGGCGACGTCTGAATGTCGTTGAGCGGCGGCAGGAAGACGGCCCTCGCCACAAAGTACCCAGGAAGCGCAAGCCCGATCAGCCCGATGGCGAGTGCGGCAAAGTCTTGCACCGCACCGCTTTGGCCACCGAACCAAATGCGAATGAGCGAGACCAGGGCGACGATGACGGCAATCAAGAGGCCCACCATCGAGACCCCGATCAGGTTGATGGCCGCCGGCGTGCCAAGCCCGGCGAACCGGTGGAGAACCACCGTCAGGATGAGGAGCTGCAGGAAGAAGGCCGCGATGCGCCGCGCCCATTTGGCCTCATGCGCCTCCTTGACCGCAAAGCGCGCGGTCGAAAAGCGCTCCATGGGATAGTTCGCCGTCACGTCACGCGGCCCTCAATATAGGACATCCGCCACTCCCGTCATTCTAAACACTAAGCGCATGCCGTGGCAGGTTTGTGGTTGGCCAGAGAGTCATGGGCGCGAGACTAGAACCCCGTGCCGCTCAAGGATAGAGGCGGGTCTTCGTCCAGGTACCGTCCGGGGCTGGCCGACGGAACGCGATTCGGTCGTGCAGGCGAAAATCGCGGTGTTGCCAGAACTCGATCTCAACAGGGCGCACCCGATAGCCGTGCCAGTAAGACGGGCGCGGCACGTCGGCGCCAGCGAATTCTTTCGTATAGCGGGCGACACCATCCTCGAGCGCGGCGCGGCTTGCCAGCGGCCGGGATTGGCTTGACGCCCAGGCGCCGATGCGGCTTTCCCGATGCCGCGTGGCGAAATAGGCGTCGGCCTCCGCATCAGTCACGGGCTCGATGGCTCCCCGGATCCGGATCTGGCGCCCCAGGCTCTTCCAATAAAAGAGGAGCGCGGCTTTGGGGTTGGCGGCAAGTTCGAGCCCCTTGGCGCTCTCGCAGTTCGTATAGAACACGAAGCCGCGCTCGTTGGCGCCTTTGAGGAGAATCATCCGCACATTGGGCATGCCTTCGGCATCGACGGTGGCGACCGCCATGGCCTCAGGGTCGGCGGGCTCGGTCCTCTCGGCCTCCGCCAGCCACTGCCGGAACAGGGAAACAGGGTCCATGGCAGTGGTGAAATCCTGGGCTCCTCGCGTTTTTTCGTCCATTTCTCCTCTGCTTCTTTCCACTCGATGCCGGCGTCAGAAAAAATCCCGGGCCGGCACGTGCATTCACGTTTTCCTCACTCTGAACAAAACTACGAAATTCCAATAGATACAGGCCATTTGTCCAATAATTGGCCTGTATTCAGCCCCTTGCAGAGAGGCGAAACTGGGGCGCGAATAGGCCCCGACCCGGTGTCTGTGCAAGGCGCGGCCCATCGAGGCAGCTTTGGCGCCCGCCCTACCTACAAATAATGGGGAATTAAATTGGCACGCACCCTAAACTTCTACTCTGTGCGGATTGAATATGGATCGCGCATCTTCGACCTTCCTCGGCAAAGGTGGGTACAGCCTCCAGACAAGACGATGCGTTGCGTAGCAGCGATAGCAGCGCTGGCGCTTGTGGCGGCGATCGCTGACATTAAGGTCATCAACGATGGCAAGGCGCAGAGGACCTGAGCTTTGGATCACGCGACCACACATGACCGCTACAATAGATCGCCTCGTTGCTCTCAGAGGGCTACTTTTCAGCGGAGAAGAATGTCTGCTTTCGGGCTAGAAGCAGACATCTGCGTATCCTCAGCGCATGTCCGCTTATGACCCAAAGCGGACGTCGAAATTGCCGACAACTCCCTCTGCACACTGCAGGGAAGTGGGTCCTGCAGGCTTAGTGCAGCACCATCTTGCTCAACAGCGACACAAGCTCACTTTGTCGAGACACCCCAGTCTTAGAAAAAACCTGCTTGAGCACCGAGCGTGCCGTCTCCTCAGTGATGCCCAACTTTACTGCCGCCTCTCGCGGGGCGAGACCTGAGCCGACCAAGGCGGCCATGCGCGCTTCGCCCAATGTGAGACCTAAGACGTCTCGCACCAGAGCGGGATCGGCCGGTGCTCCAGCTTCGGGATCAATGGCCAAGACGATCGCACAAGCGTGAACGAGAAACTGCGCGGCCGGATGCGATAACGGTGCGGTCGGCAACACATAGACTGTCAAAGGCCGCTGGCCCTCTCGGCGATGGATTAAGACTGGCTTTTGCTCCTCTTCAAGGACCACCGGTGCAGTGGCGCGGCTCGTTTTTTTGAGGGCGGTCTCTAGTGCGGAGCGCGCGAGCGTTTCGTGGACGAGTAGACGGTCGTTGACCAACGTGAGGCCATTGCCGAGTAAACCTCTTCCGGCGGGATTTACGAAAATTACGCGGCCAGACGAATCGAGCACAAACACGCCGATGCCCACACGGGTCAAGGCCTCGCCGAGCCCAAGCTTCAACAACTCTGCATCGAACAAGCGAATGCTCAGCCGCAGCGATCTTTCTACGTGGCGACCTAGGCGGGCCACCACAGCGAGTTCAGCATCTGAGAAGGGCGGACG
>Ga0307436_1000530_pt1 | contig 17895 bp, 14 predicted proteins | sample SalMarWE160440MG_FD_202513 | JGI IMG/M metagenome (GOLD analysis project Ga0307436, IMG submission 202513) | Salt marsh sediment microbial communities from the Plum Island Ecosystem LTER, Massachusetts, United States - WE1604-40 | ecosystem: Environmental > Aquatic > Marine > Intertidal zone >...
TATGGAGATCAGGTCCTACAAGGCGATGTGTTCGAGCTGCCATGACGGCGATATCCGCGGCACCAGCGTGGCGGCGATCGGCCCCAAGGGCATCGACTTCCTTTCAGTGCCCGGCCTCGATGTCCAGACACTGGCCGAGCGTGGTATCGACATCGGTGGATGGCCAGCGGACTCCGATGCCGGGATCACGCCCTTCATGCGCACGCTGCTGGCGCGCCAGGTGGGCGGCAAGGATTTGGTGAAAGAGGTGGCCGGCCTTGATCTGCTCGACCTCAGGGGTGCCAGCGATGCCCAGATCGCCAAGGTCAAGGACCTGGCCTGGGCGGTCAAACGTCTCCTCCACAGTCTGGAGACGAACACGGTGGCCTCGGCTATGGACATGCCGCAAGGTGCCGACCACGGCGCCGCGCAAATGTCCGGCCTCACCGGGGGGATCTCTCACGATGTCATCATGGAGGCTGACCGCACGTGGTTCCCAGATCTCGCCGATGATCTGAAGAAGCACGACAGCGGCAAGGCGACACAAGCGTTCACCAAACAAGAAAAGGCATTGAAGGCAAAGGCTAAGGCGAAGCAAAGCAGCCAGAGCGAACAGAAGACGAGCGAACCGACGTCATCCGACACCGGTCTCGTCCCGCAATCGAACGAGGCGAATTCCAGCATCCTGCCGCCCAGCAGCGAGAGCAGCAGTTCCAGCATCCTGCCGCCCAGCAGCGAGAACAGCAGTTCCAGCATCCTGCCGCCCAGCAGCGAGAGCAGCAGTTCCAGCATCCTGCCGCCCAGCAGCGAGAGCAGCAGTTCCAGCATCCTGCCGCCCAGCAGCGAGAACAGCAGTTCCAGCATCCTGCCGCCCGGCAACGAAACAAAGGGGGCGGGCAACCTGCTGGGTGTCGAGTCCGGCACCTCGTCTGAGACGTCGAAGCCCGAGCAGCCGGCCGAAAAGCCGTTCAATGCCGAAGACTGGGCCAGATACGGCGGCTGGTACCGGCAGAACTACACCATCCGCTATCGCCCCACCGGGCATGCCGACATGTTCATGCACACCTGGCTCGATTTTGCCGGCCATGCCTACGGCAAGGACGGCAAGGGCCGGTTCGCGCACATTTTTGACAAGCTGGCCAAAAGCGGTGCCGTCGGGCGGTGCACCAAGTGCCACAGCGTTGATGACGGCCAGGGGGCCAGGGTCGTCAACTGGCGGGCGTTCGATGCCAGTAGCGTCAAGACCCGCTTCACCAAGTTTTCGCATGCGCCGCACATCGAAATGGCCGGCACCAAGGGCTGCGTGTTCTGCCACGCCCTGACCAAGACACCCAGTGGCGACTACATGAAGACCTATGCGCATGGGGATCCGCACGTCTATTCGCAGAATTTCGTGTCGTTGAAGAAGAGCCTGTGCGCCACCTGCCATACCGAGCAGGCGGCCGGTGAGAATTGCACCCAGTGCCACAAATACCACTTCACCGAATTCAGCCGCCCGCTGATCAAGACGAAGCTGCCCTGACGGGGGGATTGCGCCGGGGGGGCCGATTCGGTCGCTCACAGCTTTTGGATTCTGGAGCCTCCATTCACATGCTCAAAGAACAAGCCGTGGGTCCTGGTCAGACCAGTTTTCCGCGTGATGCGGCCCGTCGTTCAGTCCCTTCCTGACGGCTTCCGCTCCACCCGCGCCTCGCTTGACTCTTGCCTCCGGCAATGAACTAATCAGAGTGGTCTGTCCACTTGTGGGCGTGAGCGGTCGAGAGCTCCAGACAAGATCAATCGTCATGGGAGGATAACGGAATGCGCAACATCACTCGGCGAGCCATCATCAAGAGCGCCGGCGCTCTTGGGGCATTTTCAATTCTGCCGGCTGTCAAGGCATCTGCGGCAAATAATCCACTGCAGATCGGTGTTGTTGGCAAGGTGAAGATTCCCTGGTTCGACAACGTCGCCAAGGGCGTAGCCAAGGCGGGCAAGGACCTCGGCGTGAACGCCTTCACGATCAATCCGACGACCGATGATCCGGCAGCCCAGGTGCGTGCAATCGAAGATCTCATTGCCAAGAAGGTCGACGTGATCGGGGTGGACCCCAATGACGGGAAAGCACTTGAACCCGTGCTGGGACGCGCTCAGGCCGCAGGCATGATCGTCATAATGAATGAGTCTCCGGGGCAGAAGAACGCCGACTGGGATATCGAGCTCATCCAGGACAAGGCCTTTGGCGAGGCCCATCTCGAGGCGTTCGCCGAGGCGATCGGTGGCGAAGGCAAATACGTCATTTTCGTCGGCGGGCTAACCGTGAAGCTGCACAACCTGTGGGCCGACTACGCCGTTGCTCTGCAGAAGAAGAAATACCCCAAGATGCACCAGATCGGCGATCGCTTCGGCGTCTCCAACAGCGTCGACGACAGCTATAAGACAGCCATAGACCAGATGCAGGCACACCCCGACCTGAAGGGTTTCCTGATCTTCGGCGCCAACGGTCCGATCGGGGCGGGTCAGGCGGTGGCTGATCGCGACAAGATCGGCAAGGTCATCGTTGTCGGCCCGTTCATCCCGAGCCAGGGCATCAAGCTGATGAAGGAGGGCGCAATCACGCGTGGATTCCTCTGGAACCCCATCGATTCGGGCTACGCCCTGGTTGCCCTTGGCAAGACCCTGGCGAGTGGCGGGAAAATCAAGGACGGCATGACCCTGCCGGGCATGGGGCCGTGCAAGGTGAACTTTGAAAAGCACGTCATCCGCGCCAACAAGCAGATCGATCTCAATCCCAAGACGATCGACCATTGGGCCAAGATCATCTGATCACCCGCCGCGGCAGATCGGTTTTTCGCCGCTTTGCCGGCCCCCTCCTGAGCCGCGCCCGGGTTTCCGTTCCGGACCGGGGCGCGGCCCGGTAAATCAGGCCGCAGCAACGTTGCGCGCAACGCGCACAGCCAGAATGGAAACATGATGCTGGATTCGTCCCCTCCCGGCCATGTGCCACCTCTTCTGGCGCTCTCGGGCATCGGCAAGCGGTTTGGCGGCACCGTGGCGCTCGAGGGGATCGACTGGTCGGTCAAAGAAGGTGAGGTGCACTGTCTCGTCGGGGAGAACGGGTCCGGAAAGTCGACGCTGATCAAGATCCTGGCCGGCGTTCATGCGCCCGATCCCGGAGGCACCATAACGATCGACGGCTCGCCTCACACAAGTCTGACGCCTCATCAGGCCAAGTCGCTCGGTATCCAGGTCATCTTCCAGGATCTGTCGTTGTTCCCCAACCTCACGGTGCTGGAAAACATCGCCATCGACCTCGAACTCGACCAGCCGCATCTTCCGCCACCGTGGCGGGCGATGCGCGAGGCGGCGCTGGCCGCGCTCGCCCGCCTGGATGCCCATCTGCCGCTCGATGCCCTTGTCGGCACGCTGCCGGTCGCACAACGGCAGATCGTTGCGATCTGCCGCGGACTGGCCGTCAACGCCCGTGTCCTGTTCATGGACGAGCCGACGGCATCGTTGACGCGGCACGAGGTCGAACTTCTGCTCGATACTGTTCGCCGTCTGAAAAAATTGGGTGTTGCGGTTGTTTTCGTCAGCCATCGCCTGGAAGAGGTCGTCGAAGTGGCCGAACGCGTCACCGTGCTTCGTGACGGCAAGAAGGTAGGCACATTTCCGGCAAGCGAGGTGAACGACCATCGCTTGGCGGAGTTGATGACCGGCGAGAGCATTGTGCACACAGTCATGGCCCGCCACCTCGACGATCGCCGGCCGGCGCTCGAAGTCCGGGGCGCAATGCGTGAGGGAGAATTCGAAGATGTCTCCTTCCTGCTGCATCGCGGCGAGATTCTCAGCATCATCGGACTTCTGGGAGCGGGGCGCACCGAACTCGCGCTCGCCCTGTTCGGCATGACCGCGCTCGAACGCGGCGAAATCGTGCTTGACGGCATTCCGCTTCACCTGCGCTCCAACCAGGATGCCGTCGAGGCGGGCATCGCCTATGTCTCTGAGGATCGCCTGTCGCTTGGCCTCAATCTCAGGCAGTCAATCGCTGACAACGTGGCCATAACGGTGCTCGACAGGCTGGCTGACGCTCTTGGCCTGGTGGCGCCAGGACGCCGCAGCAGGCTGGCGGCCGAGTGGGTGACCCGGCTCGGCATCACGGCCGCCAATGTCGATGCGCCGGTGCAGACGCTGTCCGGCGGCAATCAGCAGCGTGTCGTGCTTGCCAAATGGCTAGCCACGAACCCCAGGGTGCTCATTCTCGACAGCCCGACCGTAGGCGTCGACATTCGCAACAAACAGGGCATTTACGAAGTGGTGCGCGAACTGGCAAAGCAGGGCGTTGCCATTCTGCTGATCTCCGACGAGGTCCCCGAGGTCTACTTCAATTCCGACCGCGTGCTGCACATGCGCGGCGGGCGGATCGTCGGCGAATTCATCCCGGGCACCGCCAGCGAACATGACCTCGCGGAGGCGCTTTATGCCTAAGTTGATGGGAGCAGTCTTCCGGCGCACGGAATCAGCGCTGTTCGCGGCAATCATTGTTACCGGCATCATCCTCTCGCTGTCGTCACCCTACTTCCTGACCGTCTCCAACTTCGTCAATCTCGTCGAAGCCTACTCGGTGACGACGATCCTTGCGGCCGGCGCCTTCGTGGTCCTCGTTTCCGGCGGCATCGACATCTCGTTCACTGCCACGGCCTCGGCCGCACAGTATCTCGCGGCCTATCTCGCCGCGCGTCACGGCTTGTCGCCTGTTCCCGCCCTCGCTGCCGCTGCGGCCCTCGGCATCGCCCTCGGCGCCATCAATGCGCTCCTCACGCACTATCTTCGCGTCCTCTCCATCATCGTGACGATCGCAACCGCGAGCATCAATTACGCCCTGCTCATCTACTTCACCAACGCCGAGGAGATCTACAACCTGCCCGACTGGTGGTCGAACCGCATCACCTTCCTCAAATACGTGACCGCCTCCGGCGATGTCGTCAGGATCACGCTGCCGATCGTCGTCATGATCGCCGTGGTGCTCCTCACCCAATATCTGATGAGCCGGACCCGGATCGGCCGCCAGGTCTATGCGCTCGGCGGCAATCCCGAGGCGGCCAGCCGGATCGGCATCGAGGTTCTGCGTGTGCAATTGCTTGCCTATGGCTACCTGGGATTTCTTGCCGCCGTCGCCGGATTCATCCAGGCCGGTCGCGTGCATCAGGCGGTGCCGACCGCCATGGCCGGCCAGGAGCTGAATGTCCTGGCCGTCGCCATCCTCGGCGGAGCCAGCCTGGTCGGCGGTGTCGGGTCGATGGGGGGTGTGGTCCTGGCGGTCTTCTTTCTCGCCATGTTGCAGAACGGCCTCAACCTGCTCGGCGTGTCGTCCTATTTCTTCGGCGTCGTCATCGGGCTCGCCATCCTGATTTCGATCAGCATGACCGGCTATGCCGAAAAGCACACCCGCAAGCGGTACGTGGCAAGAGCCAAGTGATGAGCCGCATGGCGCGCAACCTCGGAAAAACCGGCAATCGCACGACGGCCCAGCTGGACAGGCTGATCGCCACCCTCCGCTATGGCACCACCAACGTCGTTGGCCTGCTCGTGCTGCTTGCGGCATTGGCTGGTCTGTTCTCGGTCTTGATGCCGACAACGTTCCCGCACGCGACCACGCTCCAGGCGATGATGTTCCAGATCCCCGAACTGGGATTGCTGTCGCTGGCGATGACGGTCCCCCTTGTTTCGGGAGGCATCAACCTGGCGATCATCGCCACGGCAAACCTCGCCGGCCTGCTGATGGCCTGGATTCTCACCGCGGTGATGCCGCCGGACGCAAGTGGGGCAACATTGGCTCTCTGGCTGGCGGGCGCGCTTGCCGCCGGCCTCATGATCTGCATCGTCGTTGGCCTGGTCACTGGATTGCTGGTTGCTGCCGTCGGCGTTCATCCGATCCTCGTTACGCTCGGCACCATGACCCTGCTGCACGGGCTCGGCATTTATTTTACCCGTGGCCGAACCCTGTCCGGCTTTCCTGATGCGTTGATCCTGATTTCCAACAAGACGGTTCTGGGAATACCGATATCCTTTCTCGTCTTCGCGGTGGTCGCGCTCTTCATCCATGTGCTTCTGACACGGACGGAGCTCGGCGTGCGCATCCACATGATCGGATCCAACCTTGAAGCGACCCGCTACTCCGGCGTCGACACGCACCGTGTGCAGGTCTGGGTCTACATTATCTCGAGCGTGCTGTGCTGGTTGGCCGCGATCATAATGATGGCGCGCTTCAATTCGGCCGGCGCAGACATCGCCCGGTCCTACCTGCTGATTACCATCCTGGCGGCCATCCTCGGCGGCGTGGACCCATATGGCGGCTTCGGCCGCATCGTCGGCCTGTTCATCGCCTTGTGGATCCTGCAAACGATTGCCAGCGGCTTCAATCTGATGGACATCAGCCCTCATCTGGCACTGGCGTCGTGGGGACTGATCCTGCTTCTCGTGATGGCCGCCAAACGCATTGCCGCCTCTTTCCATCTTGCCCCCAAAGCCAGTCGCTCCTGGTCGCATGCCGAACCTGGCTCGACACCCAACCGAAGCCCGGAGGAATCCTCATGAATCCGTTCACCATTGCCGACGTCCGTGCCTTCACCGTTTCGCAGCCTGGCTCGGGCGGTGACTATCATGATCGAGAAGAAGGGCATTGGCTGATCGACAGCCCGATCGCGACCCCCATGTCGGGGTACGAGCAGTACAAGAAATCCCGCAAGAGCTGGGGGATAGCCGTGCTCGGATCATTCGTGATCGAAATCGAGACAGAATCAGGTGTCATCGGCGTCTGTACGGGATTTGGCGGCGAGCCGGCCTGCTTCATCATCGAAAAGCACTTCCGCCGCTTCCTCATCGGCGCGGACATTCGCGACACGGCCCGGCTATGGGATCAGATGTTCCGCGCAAGCCTGCCCTATGGACGCAAGGGGGTGGCGCTGGCGGCGCTGAGTTGCGTCGACCTCGCGTTGTGGGACGCGCAGGGCCTTGTCAGGGGCGAACCCGTCTTTCGCATGATCGGCGGAGAGACCAAGCCGGAGATTCCTCTTTATTGCACCGGGCCACGCGCTGATCTTGCCAAGGAGATGGGGTTCTGGGGCGCCAAGTTACCGCTGCCCTGCAGTCCGGCGGACGGACATAAAGGGCTGATGCAGAACCGGGATTTCCTGGCAGAGCATCGGGGTGCCGTCGGGCCCGATTTCCCGCTCATGGTCGACTGCTACATGTCGTTGAACGTTCCCTACGCCATCGACCTCGCCAACGCGATACGCGACCTCGACATCAACTGGCTGGAGGAGTGCCTGCAGCCGGACGACTTCGACGGGCAAACGCTGCTGAAGCAACGTGTGCCGTGGATGAAGTGGACGACCGGTGAGCACGAATACACGCGATACGGGTTCCGCAAGCTTATCGAAACGCGCTCGGTCGATATTCTCCAGCCCGACATGATGTGGCTCGGCGGCCTGACCGAGGCGCTGCGCGTGGCCGCCATGGGCGCGGCTTACGACATTCCCGTCGTGCCGCACGGGTCGGGTGCCTACAGCTACCACTTCGTCATGTCCCAGCCGCACTCGCCGTTCTGCGAATATCTCATCACCAGTGCCCAGGCCGATCATGTGGAGCCTGTATTCGGTAATCTGTTCGAAGGCGAACAGCTTCCCGTGGACGGCCGCATTCGCCTGTCCGACGAACCGGGCTTTGGCCTCAGGCTTCGCAAGGATGCAAGCCCCCTTCATCGTCCCTATCCACAGTCGTGAGAGCATAAAGTGAACACCTGCGATCTCGAAAACCGCGCGGCCGGTCGCGCCACGTGTTGATCTGACATGGCGGACCAACCAAGGATCGGCTTTATCGGCCTCGGCTACATGGGGCGCGGCATGGCGCGCAACATCCGTCTCAACGGGTTTCACCTGACAGTGATGGCGCACCGCAAGCGGCGCGCGGTCGACGACCTGGTCACGCTTGGCGCGAGCGAAGCAGGCTCGCCGGCCGATCTGGCCCGCCAGTCCGATATCGTGGTTCTTTGTGTGACGGGCGCCGAGCAGGTCGACTCGCTGGTCAGGGGCGACAACGGTCTCGCCTCGCTACTGCGCCCAGGTTCGATCGTTATCGATTGCACGACCTCCCAACCGTCGACGCTGACGAAGCTTGCAGCGGACTATCCGGACATTACTTTCGTCGACGCCCCGTTGGGGCGCTCGCCCAAGGAAGCTTGGGAAGGCCGGCTGTCGGTGACGGTCGGCTGCAACGATACAGAAACGTTCGACAGCATTCGCCCGGTCCTGTCTGCCTTCGCCGATACGATCCAGCATGTCGGCCGCCTCGGCGACGGGCACCGGCTCAAGCTCGTCAACAATCTGATTTCACTTGGCTATGCGGCGCTTTATTCCGAGACCCTTGTCCTGGCGCGGAAGGCGGGCCTGAGCACGCGGGTGTTCGATGACCTCGTGTGCTCGAGCCGCATGCATTGCGCATTCTACGAGACCTTCATGGGTTGGGCGCGGGCTGGCGATGCGAATTCGCACCCCTTCGCTCTGGACACCGCGCTGCACACGGTTTCCGACATCGCCGAGTTTGAGCGGTCCCTTGGCCTGCGTGGTCGGTTGGCTGCAACCGTACGGGGAATTTATCAGGATGCTGTAGACGGCGGTTTCGCCAGTTCGATGCTGCCGGAGCTTCCCTGTTCCGTGGCAATGTCGAACGGCGTCGATATCGATCCGGCCGAAGACCCCGATCGGGAATAGCGGCTGGAAGGCACTATCGACTGGCCGGCTTGCCGTTGGCCGCACCCGCGGTATGGCGGCCTTTGCCGCGCCTTTGCGGAGCCGCTTCGGGCATGCTGGCGGACAGGTCGGCGGCCAGGATCGGCCGTCGCATCGATTTCATCAGCGCTTCGAAACGACGTGTGCTCTCCTCGATGTGGGCCAGGTGCCTCTTCATCGCTGCGCCCGCCCGCCGGGCATCGCCCGCCGCAACCGCCTCGACGATTTGTGTGTGATCCCGGGTGCTCTGGGCAATAATAGTCGGATCGGCCGTAGCACGGCGGCGCACGTCCAGCCCCATGTTGTAAAGGCCGTCCGCGATCCGCTGCAGGACCGCATTTCCGGCAATGACTGACAGCATTTCGTGGAACCGGCTGTCGAGAATGCGAAAGCCTATGGGATCGTCCAGCACGGTCACATGGGCATCGATCATTGCCTGCAATTCGTGAATGTCCTCCGGCGTGGCACTGGCTGCGGCCTTGCGGGCGATTTCGACTTCGACCAGTCTGCGGCTCTCGAAGGTGTCGTCCAGATTGGATTGGGAAAGCGAGAGATAGAAATCGAGAGGGGCGAGAAGCCTGCGCGGCTCGAGGTCGGTGACATAGGCGCCGCCACCGTGACGCGATTCGATGACCCCCAGAATCGACAGCGAACGAAGAGCCTCGCGCAGGCTCGGCCGGCTGATGCGGAATATTTCGATCATTTTCCGTTCGGCTGGCAGCCTATCGCCCGGCCGCAGGTTCCCTGTGCGGACAAGCTCAAGTATTCTTGTGACCACCTGTTGACCGAGATTCTGCTTGTCGGCCGGGACATTACTCCCTGGTGTCACAATTGTCGCTTTCGCTCTCTTGGCCATGCATTCCTCAAACAACAAAACTGTTGCTCATATCATCGGCAATGGCGCATGCCAAGGACACAGCCTTTCTCGAACACGCTGACCATCCAGAACCGCCGCTTGTGCCATCAACGCCCAGCGGCATAAATTGAACCTGCAGTGAGCGACAGTCTCCGCCAAAACCGGGTAATTACCCACCCCCTTGCCATCGGGCTCAAAGCCTGAATCCATGGGGGTATGGATCGTGGTGATTTGCAGCGGCTTTCGAAGGACGAACTGATTGAGCTGGTGCTGCGGTTGCAGCGGCCGGAGAAGACGTCGAGGACGTCGTCGAAGCCGCCTTCCACGGATCGCAAGGAGCGACGTGACAAGGCGAGGCCGGGTGGCGCCAAGCCGGGACATCAAGGCCACAGCCGCGCCCTGAGCGAGGATTTTGATCGCGTCATCGAACACCATCCCGACCAATGCCCCTGCTGCCGGGCCATCCTGCCAGGCGATCTTCCCGCCGAAACCGTGAGCGAGCACGAGAGGATCGATCTTCCCGAGATCCGTCCCGTTGTCGAGCGGCACTATCGGCTTTCGGTGCGATGCCCGTCCTGTGGGACGCTGGTGATTGCTCCGATGCCGGCTGCGGCGCAGGGCACTCCCTTCGGGCCGCGCATTCATGCGGTGGCGACCTATCTCAAGACCTTCCAGGCTCTGTCCTACGAACGCCTGCAGGGCGCCTTCGCCGATCTTTTCGGACTGACGATAAGCCAGGGCGGTCTGATGAACATGCTTCGGCGTTCTCAGGAAGCCTTCGTGCCCGAGCGCGACGCCGCCATGGCGGCGTTGCGTCAGGCCAGGGTCGTTGCCTCCGACGAGACCGGCGTGCGGATCGAAGGCAGCAATGCTTATCAATGGGTGTTCCGCTCAAGCGAGGCGGTTGTGCATCGCGCCGCGTTGACCCGCGGTGCCGTCGTTGTGCGCGACCTGATGGACGGTCATCGGCCGCAGGTCTGGTGTTCCGATCGCTATTCGGCGCAGCAGGGACATGCGGAGGCACATCAGACCTGTCTGGCCCATCTGGCCCGGGACGTCGCCTACGCCGACGAGACGAGCGATGACATGGTGCCATCGCGGCTACGCCTCTGGCTGAAGCGGGTCTTTGCCCTTGCCGACGGCATCGAAACCTTCGCCGCCTCGACCATCGCGGCCAAGCGCCTGGCTCTGGAGCGAAGTCTTGCCGACATTCTCGCCGCGCCGACTGCATGCGATCTGGCTCGCGACCTTCAGATGAAGTTCCGGCGTGCCCGCGATCAACTGCTGGTCTTCACCGCCTATCCTGGACTGGTGGAGCCGACGAACAACGCCTGCGAACGCGCGCTCAGACCATCTGTCATCCAGCGCAAGGTCACCAACGGCTACCGCGCCATGTGGGCCGCCAATGGTGAAGCCGATATCCGAACTGTCGTCGACACCGCACGCCTGCGCTCCGGAACCGACGCCTTCAAGACTATCCTGCAGACCGTCAGCACCTGAAATCCGCCATGACCGAGCCCACGACCCTGATCTTGCGTGCCTCTCTTCGGGCCCGGCTCTATCGCGACATCGAGGTGTCGAGTTCGAGCACGCTCACCGATCTGGCCGAAGCCATTGTCGCGGCATTCGACTTCGACATGGACCACGCCTACGGCTTTTACTCAAAGCTGACGGGAAAGCTGTTCGACTCCCCCCGGCGGTTCGAGCTTTTCGCCGACATCGAGGGGAGCGGCTCCCGCAGCGTGAAGTGTGCGCCCGTCATCACGGCCTTCCCGAAGGTGGGCTCGGCAATGACCTTCCTCTACGACTACGGCGACGAATGGCACTTCCGCCTCGAAGGTGTTGAAACTGGAAACGCCCAGCCCGGAGCCAATTATCCGAGGGTCGTCAGAAAGATCGGCAAGGCTCCCTCACAATACCCTGACATCGAGGACGAATGACGACGCTCCGTCCCGAATCTCGCAATCAGAGGGGTGGGTAATTACAAAACCGGAGCTCAGATGTCCCATTTGTCTTGACGACGGACACTGAGTTTCTGCACCTCGCTTCAAACGGAAAGAAAAACAGATGTCCGATCAGATCGCCCTTGGCGTCGTTGGATGCGGCTTCTTCGCCCAGAACCACCTGCATGCCTGGGGCGACCTTCGGGGCGAAGGCGCCGAGATCGCCGCGGTTTGCGATATCGATCCGGCCAAGGCGAAGGCGGCGGCCGAGAGATTCGGCGTCCCGTGCTGGTTTACGGATGCCGAGACGATGTTCCGCGAACAGAGCCTCGGGCTGGTCGACATTGCAACCCGCATGGACACGCACGGGCCGCTGGTCGAACTTGCCCTGCAGCATCGGGTGCCGACGATCGTGCAGAAACCGTTCGCCTCGACCCTTGCCGATTGCCGGGCAATGGTGCAGGCCGCGGATGCGGCAGGCGTCTTCCTGGCCGTGCACGAGAATTTCCGTTTCCAGACGCCGATACGCAAGGTACGCGAAGTCCTGCGTACGGGCGACATCGGCGAGCCCTCCTGGGCGCGGATCAGCTTTCGCACCGGTTACGACATCTACGCGGGACAGCCCTACCTGCGCGATGAGCAGCGCTTCGTCATCGTCGATTTGGGAGCGCACGTTCTCGATGTTGCCCGCGTCCTTCTCGGCGAGGCGGAACACGTCACGGCCGAGACGCAGAAACGGAATCCCCAGGTGCGCGGCGAGGACACCGCGACGATGCTGGTGAGGCACCGATCGGGCGCGGTGTCGGTGGTCGAATGCACCTACGGGTCCCGCCGCATACCGGATAGCTTCCCCGAGACTCTGATCGAGATCGAGGGCTCTCGCGGCGCCATCGCGCTCAAGACCGGCTGCGTCATGGAGCTCACCGTCGACGGCGAAATGACGACGATGGATGTCGATGCACCGCTGCTCGGTTGGGCCGAGCGGCCCTGGCATGTCGTGCAGGAGAGCGTGTTCGCCACCTGCGCCCATATGCTGGCAGCAGTGAAGGCCGGACGCGACGCGGACACCTCCGGGCGCGATAACCTGCGCACGTTTGCCCTGTGCGAAGCGGCTTACGAGTCGGCCGCCAGCGGCAAGGCCGTGCCACCCCTGGCCTAGCGGCGCTTTAAGAAAACGCCCGGAAGAACTCGGCCATCGCTTCGAAGGCCGGGACGGAAGGTGTGAGGCGCCAACCTTCGCTTGACACGTTTGATCGGCCGGTATCCAATTGGTCTGGCCACTTTGGTCTAGATGACAAGGATCGCACAAACGATCCGATCACCCCGACGGCTGAACTATATGAAACCGCACCTGGGAGGAGCGAAGAAGATGAATGATCGTAAACGGCGCGATTTCGAAGCGGGTCTTTCTGCGGAAATCGATGCATGGCTAAGAGGCGAGTCCACTCGCCGTACCTTCATCAAGAGGGCGGGTCAGGCGATGGGCATGATCGCCTTGTCGGGAACGGCGCTGACGTCCATTTCAGACGTTGCGCTGGCACAGGCTGCCGTTGATCTCGCCGACCCGTCGACGCCGCTCGGGGCGGCACAAGCGGCCGCGGTCAAGGCGTCCACCGAGGGACCGAAGGATGGTTCGGCCTTCCGCGCCACGCAAGAGGCAAAGAAGTATAGTGGCGTCACGGTCAGCATGACGTACGAGGCGGGGCTGCAGGCACTCGACCCGCACAACTTCTCGGGTCCGTTGTGGGAGAAGCTCACCGGCATCAAGTCGAACGTCGTCGAGCTGCCACACCCGGATCAGTACTCCAAGCCCATTGCCGAGCACATCGCCGGTTCCGGGGCCTACGACCTGCTCGACATCGAGCCGGCGTGGATTCCCTCTCTTGCCGACGGCGGCGTGATCGCCCCGATCGACGACCTGATGGCCAAGTATGTCAACAAGGCTGACCTGGCGGACTATCACCCGCTCTACAAGGCCATGGCCACATACAAGGGCAAGACCTGGGGCTTCTTCGACGACGGCGATGTCTTTGCTCTCTATTACCGTAAGGACATCTTTGATGATCCGAAATTGAAGTCGGCTTATCAAAAGAAATACGGCAAGCCGTTGGAAGTTCCGAAAACCTGGGACGACTACTCGCAGGTGGCGCAATTCATCACCGACCAGCTTGCCCCCAATGTCTATGGGGCGGCGCATTTCCGCAAGGCTGGTGGCCCCGGCAACCAGTACTCGTTCCTGCAAGAGTACCGCGCCAACGGCGGCGTATTCTTCGACGACAGAACGATGAAGGCGCAGCTCGAATCGCCCGCCGGCGTGACGACGCTGGAGCAAATGCTCGCCCAGAACAAGGCGTCGATGCCCGGCAACAACGAACTTGATGCTGTGGCACTGTGGGTTGCCTGGCTGCAGGGCAAGGTCGCCATGATCTTCTCATGGCCGCCGACCGGCCGTATGAGCGCCGGCTATTCGCAGAGCGACAAGGCGATCAACTTCATTCCGCAGTCGTCCATTGCCGGCAAGGTGGGCTATGCTGTCATGCCGGGTGGCAACGGCGAACACGCCCTTGGTTTCGTCAAGTCGCTTGGCGCTGATTCCGCCAACAAGGAAGCCGCATATTTCACCTTGCAGTGGATGACATCTCCGCCGGTTTCGCTTGCCCGCGTCATGCTTCCCTATTCGCTGAGAGACCCCTACCGGCTGTCGCACTACACGTCGGAGCTTTACCGGCGCCTATGGCCGGACGCCAAGGATTACCTCATCACGCTCAACAATGCGGCCAACACGGCGGTTGTGGACATCACCATGCCAGGGGCACAGGACTATGAGCTGACCCTCGATCGCCTGTGCACGTCGGTGTGGGCGGGGACAGACCCGAAGGCCGCCCTGAAGACCGCAGCGGCTGAATGGGACTCGATAACGCAGCGCATCGGTGTCGAAAACCAGAAGGCTTCATACGCGGAGTTCAAGAAACTCCCCGGTGCCTATGCCAGTAACACGATCGCAAAACTTGGTAAGGCTGTGAAACTCGATTAGTCTTGGTGACAAGCGGACGGTGCTGGACACATCGTCCGCTTGCTTTGCCTCGAGTGGGCGAGTTCAGGCCAACGTGGCCAACTCTTTCCGGAAACTGTATGGTCCGGCGAGAGGGGATGTTGGCGAGCCGATGGGATTGGGGGACGCGGGATGGTCGAGGGCGCTGCGGCTGCACCAACCCTTATACGCACCGCTGTGGACCGGTGGTCGCAATGGAGTGACCGCAACTTCAAATGGCTGCTGGTCGCTCCCGCGGTGGTGCTCATTCTGGCACTTTCCATATACCCGCTGCTTTTCTCGTTGTGGGTCGCATTCATCAATTACGACTTCACGGTGCCCGGCCATGCCTTCGTCGGGCTCAAGAACTTCCAGGAGGTGCTGGCCGATCCCGTTGCCCGTGGCTCTTTCTACGTCACGGTCATCCTGACGATATCGGATGTGGCCGTAGAGTTTGTGCTCGGACTGGCCCTTGCGCTGGCGATGGTCGGCAACTTCCGTGGGCGCGGACTGATCATGTCGGTGCTGATCATCCCGCTTTTCATCAGCCCGGTAGTCGTCGGTCAGTTCTGGGCCCTCCTGCTGCAGCGTCCATTCGGTCCCACCAACTACCTTCTCGGGCTCATTCTCGGGCACGATGTGGGCATCGAATGGCTGACCCAAGCTCCTTGGAACTTCATCGCCCTCATTCTCGCCGATGTCTGGCAGTGGACACCTTTCATGTTCGTGATTCTGCTGGCCGGGTTGACGGCGATTCCACCCCATATCTACGAGGCAGCCGAGCTCGACGGCGTCGGACCGTGGCGGACTTTCTGGTTCATTACGGTGCCATACCTGGCACCGATGATGCTGCTGGCGGTTACGTTTCGCCTGCTCGACGCAATTCGCCTGTTTGACACGATCTTCGTTATGACCGGCGGCGGCCCCGGCACGTCGACGTACACCGTGTCGTACTACCTCTACACCATCGGCTTTGCGCAGTTTCACCTGTCGCAGGCGATCGCCGGCAGCTGGATTTTCCTTGTCATAACCGCCGTCGTTATCTTTCTGCTGGTTCGCCGGCTGCTGCGCGTGGAGGGCGTGTGATGGCGAGATGGAAAAAGCGGCGCCGCTTGCCGATCGCGCGGATCGTCTTGCTCACCCTCTACATGATTTTCCTCTTCGCGCCGCTCTATTGGGTGGCGATCACGTCGATCAAGCCAAGCGAGGACTATCTGGCCATTCCGCCCGTATGGTTCCCGAAGGAACCGACGTTGGGACATTTTACGGCTGCGCTGATCACGTATCACGGCCTCACCGGCCTGATTAACAGCGTGATCATCTCGCTGTCGGCGACAGCGCTTTCCGCGTTGTTCGGAACGATGATGGCCTACAGCCTGGCGCGGTTCAACACCGGCGGGCAGCATCTGTCGTTCTGGGTTCTGTCGCAGCGCTTCCTTCCACCAATCGCGATCGTGCTGCCGCTTTTTCTCAACTATCGCTACTTCCACCTGCACGACACCCGTACCGGCATGATCCTCGCCTATACGATGTTCACCCTTCCGGTGACCGTGTGGATGATGTTTGCCTATTTCCGGCAGATGCCCAGGTCGCTCGAGGAAGCCGCACTCGTGGACGGATGCACACGCTGGCAGGCGTTCCGCCAGGTGGCGGTGCCGCTCGCCGCGCCCGGTATTGTCGCGGCCGCTGTCTTCGCCTTCATTTCCTGCTGGACCGAATTCTTCTTCGCCATCATCCTGACCAGCCGGCACGCATTTACGCTGCCGACTGTGTTCCGATCCTTCCTCAGCTTTCAGGGCGCGCAATACGGCGAAGCAAGTGCACTCGCGGTCGTTTCTCTGGTTCCTTCAATTCTCCTCGGCATTCTGGTGCAGCAACATCTGGTTCGCGGCCTCACGCTGGGTGCGGTGAGAGGCTGACAGGGACGCGAAAAAGGGACAGACGGCCAATGGCGAACGTCAAGATCACCGGACTTCACAAGAGCTACGCTGGCGGCGTTCACGCCGTGCGCGGCATCGACCTTGACATCCCTGACAAGCAGTTCGCCGTTCTGGTCGGCCCTTCCGGCTGCGGCAAGAGCACACTCTTGCGAACCATTGCCGGCCTGGAGGATGCAGACGAGGGCACCATCGAGATCGGCGGCGAGGTCGTGAATGACGTCAGGCCGCGCGACCGCGATGTCGCCATGGTGTTCCAGGACTACGCGCTTTATCCGCACATGACTGTAGCCCGTAACATCGGCTTCGGACTGAAGGCGCGCAAATTTGCGAAGTCGGAAATCGAGGAGCGTGTTCAGCGCGCCGCAGAGATGCTCGGCATCACCAGCCTGCTCGACCGCCTTCCCCGTCAGCTTTCCGGTGGCCAGCGGCAACGCGTGGCCATTGGCCGGGCCGTGGTGCGCAACCCGAAGCTTTTTCTCTTCGACGAGCCGCTGTCTAACCTCGACGCGCAGCTTCGTGACGAAATGCGCGGCGAACTCAAGCGTCTGCACCAGGAGATCGGCACGACGATGATCTACGTCACGCACGATCAGATCGAGGCAATGACGCTGGCCGATCACATCGTCCTCATGCGCAGCGGACAGGTCGAGCAACAAGGGCCACCCCTGGACCTCTTCGAGCGGCCAGCGACAAAATTCGTCGCCGGCTTTCTTGGCTCGCCCCAGATGACGTTTCTTGACGGCTTTCTCATTCGTTCGTCTGCCGGCAACCAGATCCGGTTGGCTGACGGCGTTACCGTGCTGCCCCTGCCGCAGGGGCGCAAGCTGGAGGGCGCCGTCGATGATATGCCCGTTTTTCTCGGATTGAGGCCTGAGCATGTAACCCGCTCGCGCGGCGTAAGCGAAGACGGTCTCGTGCAGTACGAGGCCAAGATTGAGCTTATCCAGCCCACGGGATCGCGCAGCTACGCAACGTTTTCCTTGGGCGACCAGCAGGTCATGGCCGAGCTACAGGCGCACGATGTGAGTCAACCGGGCCAGCAGATCACGATCGACATCAATCTCGGGCGGGCATCGTTGTTCGATGCGCGCAGCGAGCGAGCGATTTGAGCGAGACCACGATGACCGGTGCTGCAAGCATCGGACGTGCCGTCAGGCTGTCCGGCACGGAAGAGCCGGGATGTGGGGGATAGCGGTTGCCTTCAAGAAAAGCGCCGCCGAAGACATAGCAGCTCGCCTGCCGCCACAGAGACTGGGGAGGATGTGGCGAATGCGCGTGGATGCTCTGAGGAAGATGAGCCGGTCGAAGGCGCCCAAGTTCGGCCATTTCATCGTCGAGTTCGCCACGCCCGGCATCGGGCACATCATGAAGTCGGCCG
>Ga0307436_1000531_pt1 | contig 17868 bp, 16 predicted proteins | sample SalMarWE160440MG_FD_202513 | JGI IMG/M metagenome (GOLD analysis project Ga0307436, IMG submission 202513) | Salt marsh sediment microbial communities from the Plum Island Ecosystem LTER, Massachusetts, United States - WE1604-40 | ecosystem: Environmental > Aquatic > Marine > Intertidal zone >...
GCAGATGGCTCTGGCCGATCTCCCCCTCTCCGTCTTCCTTTCGGAGGCCGTGATCCCTTACGAGGACGACGAGGTCACCCGCCTCATCGTCGACGGCCATGACAAGAAGGCGTTCGCGCCCGTCTCTCATCTCACCGTCGGCGGCTTCCGCGACTGGCTGCTATCTGACGCGGCGACCGAGGCCTCTCTGACGGCACTTGCACCGGGCCTCACGCCGGAGATCGCGGCCGCCGTCTCCAAGATCTGCCGCATCCAGGACCTCATCCTCATCGCGCAGAAATGCCGCGTCGTGACGAAGTTCCGCAACACGATCGGGCTGAAGGGCCGACTGTCGACGCGGCTCCAGCCGAACCATCCGACGGACGACCCGACCGGCATCGCCGCCAGCATCGTCGACGGCCTCATGTATGGGAACGGCGATGCGGTCATCGGCATCAACCCGGCGACGGACTCCATTGCCGCCGTCATGACCCTGATCGAGATGCTGGACGAGATCATCCGCCGCTACGCCATCCCCACCCAGTCTTGCGTCTTGACCCACGTCACCACCAGCATCGAAGCCATCAACCGCGGCGCGCCAATCGATCTGGTATTCCAGTCGATCGCCGGCACCGAAGCGGCCAATAAGAGCTTCGGCATCGATCTTGCCATCCTTAAAGAAGGCCGCGAGGCGGCGCTTGGGCTCGGCCGCGGCACTGTCGGCAACAACGTGATGTATTTCGAGACCGGCCAGGGCAGCGCGCTCTCCGCCAACGCCCATCACGGTGTCGACCAGCAGACGCTTGAGGCGCGCAGCTACGCCGTCGCCCGGGAATTCGAACCACTGCTCTTGAACACGGTCGTCGGTTTCATCGGCCCCGAATATCTCTATGACGGACGCCAGATCGTGCGCGCCGGCCTGGAGGACCATTTCTGCGGAAAGCTGCTCGGCGTGCCCATGGGCGTCGATATCTGCTACACGAACCACGCCGAGGCCGACCAGAACGACATGGACGTGCTCTTGACCCTGCTCTCCGTCGCCGGCGTCAATTACATCATGGGCATCCCCGGCGCCGACGACATCATGCTCAACTACCAGACGACGTCGTTCCACGATGCGCTCTACGTGCGGAAAGTGCTGGGCTTACGCCCCGCACCTGAGTTCGAGGCCTGGTTGAAGGAGACCGGCATCTTCGAGCAGGCGGAGGAGATCAAGCTCGGCACCGCCCTACCGAAATCCTTCCAGCGGGCGCTGGAGCACCTCCACTGACGCGGCGCGCATGAGCGGGGACAAGCGCGATATCGTCATCGGCGACCCTTGGGGCAAGCTTCGCCGCTATACGTCGGCCCGCATCGCCCTTGGCCGCAGCGGCACGAGCCTTCCCACCAAGCCGCATCTCGAGTTCCAACTTGCTCATGCTCGCGCCCGCGACGCGGTCCACCACGCACTCGATGTCCCTGCGCTCGAAAAGGCGCTGGAGGCGCGCGGCCACGAGACGATCCTGTTGCATTCGAGCGCCGAAAGCCGGCCCGTCTACCTCCAGCGGCCCGACAAGGGCCGGCGGCTCGACGCGGCGTCTCGCGAAAGGCTCGTGGCCCTGCCCAAACCGGCGGAGCCCTACGATGTGGTGTTCGTGATCGGCGACGGCCTTTCGGCCTTCGCCATCGAGGAGAACGCGGCCAAGTTCCTCGACGTGATATTGCCGCAGCTTGAAGCGAGCGGCTGGCATGTCGCGCCGCTCTGCATCGTCGAGGAGGCGCGCGTCGCCACCGGCGACGAGATCGGCGAGGTCTTAGGCGCGAAGATGGTCGTCATCCTCATCGGCGAGCGGCCCGGCTTGAGCTCCCCCGACAGCATGGGGATCTACCTGACGTTCTCACCCCGGGTCGGCCTCACCGATGAATCGCGGAACTGCATCTCGAATGTCAGGCCCGAAGGCCTGAGCTACGACCACGCCGCCTACAAGCTGACCTACCTGATGATCGAGGCGCGTCGGCGGGGTCTCTCAGGCGTCAACCTCAAGGACGAGGCCGAGGCCCTACCGAAGGCAGGTCCAGACTCTGCAGACAACTTCCTGATCGAAAAGGGCTAGTCTTGCTCCGGGCTAAGTCCCGGTCCTTACTGCTTCGTAGCGACCTGGCTGATATCGTCGGCCTTGCTCAGAAGATCATTCAAGGATTGGCGGCAATAGGCCCTGAGGCCATCGTCACCGCTGCGCGCCATGATCCTGAAGCCCTCGTTCTTGTCCTCGATGGCCAGTTTCAGCAAGTGGTCCTTTTTGATCTTAGAGTCCCGCTTCAAATAATACGCCTCGACCTTCGCGATCGCCGTCTTGGCCGCGTCGGTATCCTCCGCAGAAAGCTGCCCCTGCAGCTGGCATTGCAGGGCAACCTCATACTCGGCGTAATAGTTCTTGAGAGAGAGCGCAAAATTGCTGGCAAGCGCCACTTGCGACACCAACACGACCAAACCGGCCAAAAGCCATCCACCCGCGCCTAGACGCATCTCGTTCCTCGTTAGCTGGGATTGAAGCGGATGTGTTATCCCAATCGCTGCGCCGCAGCAATGGCAGCGGGGCAACATTCACAGGGGAATGTTGTCGTGCCTGCGGCCATCTGCCCAAACATCACATCAGATTACGAACAATTTATGTTGCGGCCATGGTGTAGCCATGGGCGGCACTTCTAAGTTACCGACCAACCGGCAGCACAGCCAGGAGCAGGGAATATGAACGCAGTTACCAGCGGCACCTTAACCAAGGTTCCGGAAGTCACTCTCGGTTTCTGGATCATCAAAATTCTTGCGACGACCCTTGGCGAGACTGGCGGCGACACGGTCACCATGACCATGAATTTCGGCTATCTCGCCGGTACTGCGATTTTTCTTGTCGCTTTGATCCTTCTGGTAGCGCTCCAGATTGCAGCCAAAAAATTTCACCCCTTCCTCTATTGGGCGACCATCGTGGCCTCGACGACCGTGGGGACGACCATGGCCGATTTCGCCGACCGGTCACTCGGCATCGGCTATGCCGGGGGCTCGCTCATCCTGCTTTCCTGCGTCCTGGCTGCGCTCGGCCTCTGGCACAGATCGGAGGGGTCCGTTTCGGTGGAGACGGTCAGCACGCCGCGGGTTGAGGCCTTCTATTGGGCGGCCATCACATTTTCTCAGACCTTGGGCACGGCCCTCGGCGACTGGGTAGCTGACGCCGGTCTTGGCTATGAAGGCGGGGCCCTCCTGTTCGGCGCCGCGCTCGCCGTTGTCGCTGCGGCCTATTTCTGGACGAAAACGTCGCGGGTCCTGTTGTTCTGGGCCGCATTCATCCTGACCCGCCCACTCGGCGCCACGGTGGGCGATTTCCTCGACAAGCCTTTGAACCATGGCGGGCTGGCGCTCAGCCGGCCGATCGCCTCCGCCGCGCTCGCGGGGCTGATCATCGCGCTGATTGTCATTCTCCCGCAGCGAGCCGGCAATCATCCCCAGGCGCGAGAAGCCGTTACCTAAGACCGGCGCGCGCCACCATCGGACAGGAACCGAACGGCCCGCTCGCTTCGGCGGCAGAGGCTCATATTCCTGTCCTTTTTCATTGATTAATTATGACTCTTGACAGTGATCAAAATGGCACGCTCTCAATAGGTGCTAGGAGAGAGAGTCATGCAGTCGTCGGCCGCCCGGAAGTTTGCTCACACATTGCCGCCTCTTACGGAGGAGGCCGCACGGCTTGCGCCAAAGCATCCCGTAGGCGGATCAACCCCTTCGACCCCGGATATTGCGACACTACTTGAGCGCTTTGACGAGCCGCTCCGCGGCGCAGCCCCGTCGACGGCTGCAAGGCCGGCCTTGGCCTCAGCGGCCCGGTCCATCGCCGAACCATACCGGGAAGGGAACGGCGCGCCGCAATCGCCAGCGCCCAACCCGGCTGTCGCGCCTGTCACCACGAAGCGGTCCGGCCTGCCGCGAAAGGCCCTGTTCTCGGCCCTGGCCCTCTTTGCCCTGGTTCCGGTAGCGATCCTCTTCGCGCGGCTGTGGCCCGACATGATGCAGCCGCACGCTGACGGCACATCGTCGACGCTTCCGGTGGCGAAAGCCACGAAGCAAGAGACGAGCTCACTCGAAGTGGCCCTCTCCTCACCGGCCAAGATCGCGGCCCATGCCGGCGATGTCGTCCAGTTCCCCATCGCCATCGATGCCACGGGCGCGCTTCCAGCGCGCAGCATCATCGCCATTACCGCCCTGCCCCAAGGCGCATCGTTCTCGGAGGGCCGTCCCTACGGCGTCACCGGCTGGAGCCTGCGCTCCGACGAGATCGCCGGCCTGCAATTGCGCCTGCCGGCGCGGAGCGGCGCCTCCGACATGCGTCTCGAGCTCCTGGCCGGGGACGGCACCGTGCTGTCGCAGTCCGAGACGCGAGTGAGCATCGGCTCTGCTCCACCCCAGGTGGCGACGACCGATGACCCCCTCTCTGCCGGCTTCGTTCCCTTGGAGCAGATGGCAACGGCAGGTGCGGTCGACAGCACGCCCACGGCGCAAGTCGCGACAACTGAAGAGCCCACCGAAGTGACCGGCTCCGTCGCTGATGCACCGCCGGCGCCGCTGCGCAGGCCGTCAACTGCGGCCGGCAACGAGTCTGCGCCCAAGGTCAACACCGTGAAGGTCGTGACCATCGCGCCGCCGCATGCAGCGAAACCCCATGACGGCGGCTATGGCCTGGGCCCGGCGACGGAAGCGGCGCAAGCACCTGACGAGTGGATGGAGACCAAGACTGCCGTCGACATGCACGCAAAGGCCGAGCAGTCGTCGCAGACGGTGAAGGTCGCCGAAGGCGGGCTGAAGGTCCGCGTCACAGGGCGGGACAAGAGGTGGGTGCAGGTCAATGACCCCAAGAGCTCGACCACCGGGTGGATCTACGACCGCTTCCTCAAGCCGGCGGAGCCGCCTGCGAACTAGCGGCGCGAGCCAAACGACCGGGATTTTTCGCATAGGACGGGGGGAAATTTGCGGGACTTTCTACAAGGCAATCGCCGCGGCAAGCTCATCGATTGGCTGAAAATCGATTCCTGGATCGATTCCGGCCTTTACGCCGCATGGATCAGCTTCCGCAATTGGTGGAGCGCCTACTCCTCATTTTTCGGCCGCTTCGAGGTCAAGGGCTTCCCCCGCGCCTGCAACGAGCTCGCCTGCGAGACGCTGACCCTGAGCGTGGCGGGCTTCCTGGTGATCTTGTCATTTGCGCTGCCCGCCTTCGAGGTCGCCCAAGGCAAGATCAACCTCTCGGACGAATACAGCGTCACTTTCCTCGACCGCTACGGCAATGAGATCGGCAAACGCGGCCTGTTGCGCGACGACTCGGTGCCGCTCGAGGAAATTCCCGATCACATGATCAAGGCGACGCTGGCGACCGAGGATAGACGCTTCTTCGATCATTTCGGTATCGACCTCATGGGCACGTTCCGCGCCCTCGCCGAAAACGCCCGCGCCGATCAAGTGGTGCAAGGCGGCAGCTCGCTCACTCAGCAGCTCGCCAAGAACATGTTTCTGTCACCCGAGCGGGCGCTGTCGAGAAAGATCAAAGAGGCGTTCATCGCCATCTATCTCGAGAACCGCTACTCGAAGCCCGACATTCTCAAGCTCTACTTCGATCGCGCCTATCTCGGTGGCGGCTCATACGGCGTTGAAGCGGCAGCCCATTACTATTTCGGCAAGTCGATCCGCGAGGTGAACCTGGCCGAAGCGGCGATGCTTGCCGGCATGTTCAAGGCGCCGACCCGCTACGCGCCGCATGTCAACCTTGCCGCCTCTCGCGCGCGCGCCAACGAAGTCCTGACCAACATGGTCGAGGCCGGCTACATGAGCGAGGGCCAAGTCTATGGCGCGCGTCTCAATCCAGCGAGGATCGTCGAGCGCACCGACGCCGACGCGCCTCACTACTTCCTCGACTGGGCCTTCGAGGAGGTGCAGCGGCTGATGAAGGGTCAAGGGAGCCATATCCTCGTCGCCCGCACCACCGTGGATCCGGGACTGCAAAAGATGGCCGAGGATGCACTCGAGCCCGTGATCGCAAAGTCGGGCAAAGGGCGCCATTTCGGGCAAGGCGCCATGGTGGTGATGGAAGCCGACGGCCCCGTACGGGCCATGGTTGGCGGCAAGGATTACGGAACGAGCCAATTCAACCGGGCGGCACACGCCTATCGCCAGCCTGGCTCGTCCTTCAAACCCTATGTCTATCTCACCGCATTGGAGAACAGCTACAAGCCGACCACCGTCATCAACGGCGCGGGTGCCCGTTGCGGCCGCTGGTCGCCGAAGAACTATTCCGGAGGCCATGGCGGCGTCATGATGATGAAGGACGCCCTGGCGAAGTCGATCAACACTATCGCAGTCAAGGTGTCGCTCCAAGTCGGGCGCGAGAAGGTGATGGCCACCATAGAGAAGCTCGGCATCACCCGTCTGAAGAAGACGTGCTCCCTGGCACTCGGCGACCAAGGCATGACGCCGCTCGAACAAACAACCAACTATGCCGTCTTCGCCAGCGGCGGTCTTAAGACGCAAGCCTACGGCATCGAAGAGATTCGCGCCTTGCAGGGCCCGTTGCTCTATTCCCATGCCAAGGACGAGCCGGCCCGCAAGCAGATCTTCGATCGAAAGGCGGTCGAAACCCTCAACAGCATGCTGCAGGGCGTGGTCACCCGCGGCACCGGACGGAGGGCGCAGCTCGACTACACCAACAGCGTGGGCAAGACGGGAACCAGCTCGAACTATCGCGACGCATGGTTCATGGGCTTCACCGGCCAGTACGTTGCCGGTGTCTGGCTCGGCAATGACGATTTCTCACCGATGGCGCGCGTGACCGGCGGCAGCTTCCCCGCCCAGGCCTGGCACGACTTCATGGTGGCGGCACACCACACCGATCACATCCCGACCATTCCCGGACTTGACCCGCACCCGGTCCAGGTGGCCGAGCAGGCGCGCCTGGCGAAGTTGCAGCAGGCTGCGGCAGCCGACTCCGATGTGATCGGACCAGTCCCGACTCCGGAAAGCGTCGAGCACATGTCGAGCGCGACGCGGTTCGTGCTGGAAAGGATTGGTGAGCTCCTGAAGAACGCGCGGCCGCTCAGCCCGAACGAGAATGGTGCTCCGCAGAGCGCCGCGCCGCCGAGTGTCGCCGACATCGAGGGTAACGTGGCCGAGAGCGTCGACGATCATCCAGTGGATTAGGCTTCACGCACTTTTCCTCGTCATTGCCGAGCTTGTCCCGGCAATCCACTTGTGAGTCTGTGACCTGCCGCACCGCCCTATTGGATGCCCGGTCATTTGATGTGCGCTACCGCTCCGCTACTTGAGGGCACAATGTCCGGGCATGACGAAGGAATCTGCGTTGGTCGTGCTTCATCGTCTCGCCGCGTAGATCGCGCGAGTCCTGTCAAAGAACCGACTCCCAATGTCTCCCGAAATCCGTTCCCCCCGAGGGGGTGGCGCGCCGAGAAGCGCGGTCCGTAACGGTGTCGCATCCGAAGATGCGCGGGCGCCTCGCGGCGCGCCACATGCGCTCAAACGCGCATGCTCTTTTCGCGGCGATTTTCCGTGACACGCCGGGCCGCGCTTTCGCTTGGGTACTGCCCTCCAACAGAAGGCAGTCGCACCGTGCCCTCAGGCTCGCAAGCCCCCAGCACGCCTTCCCTGCAGACTTAGCGTAGTTCTGGGTGGGGCCATAAGTTGCCGAAAGCATCTCGACCCATCTATTCAAGTTTTGACTAGATGAAAACTGCTCTACTGGCATTGTCAATCCCTCGATCGGAGCTCCTAGTCGTCACTCCGATACACAACCGGAACGAAGCGCCGAATCTGCATGCAACTACGGAAGGATGGAGCGGGTCAAGGTCGAACCGACCTACAACGGGATGTTGTCGTGCTTCTTCCAGGGGTTCTCGACGTGCTTGTTGCGCAGCATCTGTAAGGCCCGGGCGATGCGCGGGCGCGTGCCGTGGGGGCTGATCACCTCGTCGATATAGCCCCGCTCCGCCGCCACGAACGGATTGGCGAAGCGCGTCTGATATTGGTCGATGCGCTTCTTGATCTTCTCCGGATCGCCGAGCTCGGCGCGGTAGAGGATCTCCACCGCGCCCTTGGCGCCCATCACCGCGATCTCCGCCGACGGCCACGCATAGTTGATATCGCCGCGGATATGCTTTGACGACATAACGTCGTAAGCGCCGCCATACGCTTTCCGCGTGATCACCGTCACCTTCGGCACGGTCGCCTCGGTAAAGGCGAATAGCAGCTTCGCCCCGTGCTTGATCAGGCCGCCATATTCCTGATCGGTTCCCGGCAGGAAGCCCGGCACGTCGACGAAGGTAACGAGCGGGATCGAGAAGCAATCGCAGAACCGCACGAAGCGCGCGGCTTTGCGTGAGGCGTCCGCGTCGAGCACGCCGGCGAGCACCATGGGCTGGTTGGCGACGATGCCGATGGTGCGCCCTTCCATGCGGGCGAAGCCCGTGACGATGTTGCGGGCGAAGGTCTCCTGGATCTCGAAAAAGTCGCCCTCGTCCACGACCTTATGGATCAGCTCCTTGATGTCGTAAGGCTTGTTCGGGTGGTCGGGGATCAGCGTGTCCAGCGACGGCTCGATGCGGTCCCACGGGTCGCGGGTCGGCAGCTCCGGCACACCGGAGAGATTGCTCGACGGCAGGAAGTCCATGAGCCGGCGCATCTGCAGTAGCGCCTCGACGTCGTTCTCGTAGGCGCCGTCGGCGATGGAGGACTTGGTGGTGTGGACCACCGCGCCGCCGAGCTCTTCCGCTGTCACCTCTTCCTTGGTCACTGTCTTCACCACGTCGGGGCCGGTGACGAACATGTAGGACGTGTCCTTCACCATGAAGATGAAGTCGGTCATGGCCGGCGAGTAGACGTCGCCGCCGGCGCACGGCCCCATGATCACGCTGATCTGCGGGATGACGCCGGAGGCCAAGACGTTCCGCAAGAACACCTCGCCATAGCCGCCGAGCGCCGCCACGCCTTCCTGGATGCGCGCGCCACCCGCGTCGAACAGGCCGATGACCGGCGCCCGGCTCCGGAGCGCCATGTCCTGGATCTTGATCATCTTGTTGGCGTGGGCTTCTGACAGCGAGCCGCCGAACACCGTGAAGTCCTTGGCGAACACGTAAACCACGCGACCGTTGATGGTGCCCCAGCCGGTCACCACGCCGTCGCCGGGGACCTTCGTCTCCTCCATACCGAAATCGATGCAGCGGTGCTCGACATACATGTCGAACTCCTCGAAGGAGCCGTCGTCCAAGAGGAGCACCAGCCGTTCCCGCGCGGTGAGCTTGCCGCGCTTATGTTGGGCCTCGATGCGCCTCTCGCCACCGCCTGCGCGGGCCTTGGCACGGCGAACTTCAAGCTCTTCAACGACTTCTTTCATGACCGCTCCCCGGATGACGCTTTTGCCAAGGTGAATAGCATGGGGCGGAAAAGAGGCAAGTGCGCTGCGGCGCCCGGTGGATACCGGCGGGAGGCCGGGCACGAGGCTGAATTTGGGGCTAGTCGGGTGCGGAGAGTTCAAGCGTCCGCGCCGCGGCGTCGAAATCTCGCTTGCGCGCCGCCCGGCGGTCCTTGGCCTCGGCGTCCTCGCCCCATTGGCTGATCTGAAAGTCCTCGTCCACATGGGCGGCGTCCCACGCCGCCTCCGGCTCGAGCCGCTTCTTGGCGACGGCAAGCGCGAGCAGCGCCGAGCCGGTCAGCGCCGTCATCACGTGGAGCGCGGCCAACCCAAAGGCATCGAGCCCCTCGAGCGCTTTGCGGATCGCGGTCAGGGAGGCGTCGGGCTGCGCCACGTGGACGATGCCTTCCGCCAGGTTGAGCGGTGCATCGAGCACCTCCTTCGCCCAGGCGACGATGGGGTCCCAATGCGCGGCTTGCGCCGCGAGAAGCCCTTCCGGGCCGCTTGCCCGGTAGCACAGGAGGTCGGCCCCCGCATGAGCCATGATGTCGTCGCTGACCGCCTCGGTGCGCCCTTCGACGCCGTCGATCGCCGAATTGGCGAGCTTGGTGAGCGGCATGGTCCGCGGGTCGATTTGCTCGCTCTGGGCGCGCCACTCCTCGGCGATGGCCTCGGCCAGCCGCTTTGTCGGCACCATAAGCGGCACCTTGCCGGGGGTGCGCACCGGCTTGCCGTCGAGTAGGAGCCCTGCCCCGCTCCCTTCGTCGCTGACGGCGACGTCCGTGTAGAAGCGCTTCGGCAGCGCTTTGGCCGCCCCGTTTGCTTGGTCTTTGTCGCTCATCTCAGGACGGCTTCCGTGGCGCTGACCGCGCCGGCCTTTTTCGCGCGACTTTCGCATGGGGCAACTCACCGGTGCTGTGGGCCCTTCGCCGCCCCTCCTCCGCAAGCCGCTCGAATTCTTTCCGCAGATGCTCCAAATCCTTCTCGTCAAGCTCTTCGAGGTCGATGAGGATGTTTCGGGCCCGCGAGGTGACACGGATCAGCTCGTCGATCTTAATGTGCATGGCGGCGGTATCGCGGTTCTGCGTGTTCTGAATGACGAACACCATAAGGAAGGTGATGATCGTCGTGCCGGTGTTGATGACGAGTTGCCATGTGTCGCTGTAACCGAACAACGGACCCGCGAAAGCCCACACCACGATGACGGCGAGAGCGGCGATAAAGGCACCAGGCCGACCGGTGATATGTGAAACATGTTGCGCGAACCGCGCGAACCAGCTCGTTTTGGAGATCATGATACGTCCTCGTTTGCGCTGCCGTCACAGACGTAGCAGAGATGGGCCGCGCCGAACGCGGTGTTCCCGCGACGGTGGAAACACCTTATGACACACTCCCAACCATGTACCATTTAGGCCTTGGACTCGTCCTTTTCAGTATTCTCGCCGCGCCCGGCATTGCCTCTGCCGCCGGGGCCTGCTTCTGTGACGGCTATGCGGAGCAAGCCGCCCATGACGCCGCGCTCGCACAGCGATTCGCTTGCGACTTCCACGGAGACCGATGGCTCAAGGACGTCGACACCCACCGGACCTGGTGCCGCGGCGCAACCCAGGCGACCGTCGAAGCGGAGGCCGCCGCGCGCACCAAGGATCTTCGGCTGTGCATGTGCCAGTGGTATGCGGACACGGCGACGGCGCAGGCAGCGACGAACGCAGGCCATGGCTGCGGGTTCGCCGGCCCGCGCTGGACCCTCGACCGCAGCGCGCATTACCGGTGGTGCGTTCTCGCCAAAGTTCCCTTGGCCACCTTGGAGAGCGAGGTCGAGACGCGGCGCGCGCTTCTGGCCAAATGCACATCAACGGACCGCTAGTCGCCGTCGGGCTCCTCTTGCGCCCCGCCTTTGATCGAAAAACCGAACAGATTAAACGCCGTCTCCATATGAGGCGGCAGCGGCGCCGTCACATCGACGACCCCCTCCCCGCTCGGATGCGGAAAGCTGATTCGCCGCGCATGGAGATAAAGCTTCCTGTCGATCCCTTCGGGGAGCTGCGACCGGCTCGGATATTTCTCATCGCCGAGGATGGGGTGCCCGATGATCGCCATATGCGCGCGGAGCTGATGCTGCCGTCCGGTCACGGGTTTCAGCGAGACCAGAGACACGTTCTGCCCGGCCCTGTCGATCACCGCATAATGGGTGACCGCCGACTGGGCTCTGTCCTGCTCTCCGGCGCGGGCTTTGCGCACGCGGTCGCCTTCGGGCCCGGCCGCCTTCACCAGCGCCGCCTCGATCTTCCCTTGCGGTGGCTTGGGCACGCCGTGGACCAGCGCCCAGTAGATCTTGCGGACCGAACGCGTCTGGAAGGCGCGCCCGAGTTTCGCGGCAACGTTCCGCCGCTTGGCGATGACGAGCACACCCGACGTGTCCCGGTCGAGGCGGTGCACGAGCCTCGGCCGCGTCTCCGGCCCATCGCCCATACCCTCCAGCAGCCGGTCGATATGGTGGGTGGTCTTGGTGCCCCCTTGCACGGCGATGCCTGACGGCTTGTTGAGGACGAGGAGGTCGTCGTCCTCGTAGAGCGTGATGGACGCAAGGAAGTCGCGGTCGGCCTTGGACAGCGCCCTTTTCGGCCCTGGCGGCGGCGCTACGTCGGGCAGCGGCGGCACGCGCACGCTCTGGCCTGCGGCGAGTCGCGTGCTCGCCTTAGCCCGGCTGCCGTCAACCCGCACCTGGCCCGTCCGCAACAGCTTCTCCAGCCGGCTATGGGGCAGCGTCGCGTAGTGGGTCTTGAACCAGCGATCGAGCCGCATGCCGTCCTCGGCCTCAGCGACATTGCGGGTCTCGACGGAAGATCTGTGCGTCATTGCACCACAGTTGCTAGCAGCCTGGAAATGCTCATCATTTGAGAACCATGCAAGGCCGCTCGAGCTTGATCGGCCGCGCGACTCAAGTAGCATACCTTGCGAAAATTCGAAGGGGATGGAGTCCCCCCTGAAGCGCCATTCGGCTAATGACTCCTGCCGCACTCGAAGAGCGCGGTGGGAGCTTCAGTCCGCGACCCGCCGTCAGGCGGGTTTCGTTTGCCCCCGCCAACCCTCACCAGCCGACGAAGTGAAGGAGTGCGGCATGCACAATGCTGACCGTTGCGTTTTCCGGCCGCCGTCCCGCCGACTCACGCTAAACTCACGAACGGACGGTGCCCGATGTCTCTAGCCAGCACCCTCGCGATTTATCTGTGGGTCGGGCTGGGCAGCGCGCTCGGCGGCATGGGCCGGTATTGGTCCTCCGGCGTCGTCGCGCGGTTCTTCGGTGAGACTTTTCCCTGGGGCACTCTGTTCGTGAACGTGACCGGATCCTTCCTCATCGGCTTCTTCGCCACCTTGACCGGGCCGGACGGGCGCATCTTCATTGGCACGACGACGCGCCAGTTCTTCATGCTTGGCGTCTTCGGCGGGTTCACGACCTTCTCCTCGTTCAGCCTCCAGACCCTCAATCTTGTGCAAGACGGCGAACTGCTTCAGGCGGGCGGCAATATCATCGGCTCCGTCCTGTTGTGCCTGATCGCCGTCTGGCTCGGACACGTTCTCGCCCTTTCGATCAACGCCATGAAGTGGATCTGACCATGCAGCTATCGAGCGACGCCGTATTGCTGCGCATCTTCCTCGGTGAAGACGACAAGTTCGAGCACCAGCCGCTATACGAAGCGATCGTGCTCAAGGCGCGCGAGGCCGGTTTGGCCGGCGCCACCGTATTGCGGGGGCCCATGGGCTTCGGTCATTCGAGCGCGCTTCACACCACGAAGATCCTTCGGCTTTCCCAGGACCTCCCGCTCGTCATCGAGATCGTCGACAGAGAGGACAAGATCCGCGACTTCATCGCCGCCATCGAGGACATGATGGGCAGCGGCCTGGTGACGCTGGAAAAGGTCAAGGTCATCCGCTACGGCAACGGCAAACCCGAGGAGGCAGGCTAGGCTCCCTTCTTGCCGCGAAGCTCCGCCCAGCGGTCGAGCCGCTTCTTGATCTCGGCCTCGAAGCCCCGCCCCGTCGGCGCATAGAAGTGCTGCCGCGCCATGCCCTCCGGAAAATAGTTCTGGCCGGAGAACGCTTCCTGCTCGTTGTGGTCGTACGCGTAGTCGCGGCCGTAGCCCTCTTGCTTCATCAACGTCGTCGGAGCGTTGAGGATATGCTTCGGCGGCAGCAGCGATCCCCCTTCTTTCGCCACGCGCGATGCAGCACTGAAGGCCGTGTAGGCGGCGTTCGATTTCGGCGCGGTCGCCAGATAGACCGTGGCCTGCGCCAGCGCCAGCTCGCCTTCGGGACTTCCGAGAAAGTCGTAGGCATCCTTCGCGGCGTTGGCCTGCAACAACGCCGCGGGATCGGCAAGCCCGATATCCTCCACTGCCATGCGCACCAGCCGCCGCGCGATATAGAGCGGGTCCTCGCCGCCTGCCAGCATGCGCGCCAGCCAATACAGCGCGGCGTCGGGATCGGAGCCGCGCACCGATTTATGCAAGGCACTGATAAGGTTGTAGTGCCCGTCTTGGCTCTTGTCGTAGATCGGCGCGCGCCGCTGCACGAGCTGGATCAGCGCCTCCCGGTCGAGCGGGTTCCCCTCCCCGCTATGGGCAAGGAACACGTCCTCGGCAAGGTTGATGAGCCCGCGGCCGTCGCCGTCGGCCATGTTGATCAAGGCGGCGCGTGCATCGGCGGTTAGAGGCAGCTTGCGCCCCTCGAAGTCTTCCACGCGCTGAAGCAAAGTTTCGAGCGCCGTATCGTCGAGGCGCTTGAAGGTGAGCACGCTCGCCCGCGACAGAAGCGCCGAGTTGAGCTCGAAGGAAGGGTTCTCCGTAGTGGCGCCGACGAGCACGATGGTCCCGTCCTCCATATGGGGTAGGAAGGCGTCTTGCTGCGAGCGGTTGAAGCGGTGAATCTCATCGACGAAGAGGAGCGTGCCGCGGCCCTCCTCCCGCCGCGCCCGCGCCGCATCGAACACTTTGCGCAAATCAGACACGCCGGAATGAATGGCCGAGAGCTGCTCGAAGTGGAGCCTGCTCACATCGGCAAGGAGGCGCGCGACGGTGGTCTTGCCGGTTCCCGGCGGACCCCAAAAGATCACCGAATTGAGGCGGCCCACCCGCACCATGCGGCCAAGCATGCCATCACCGAGAAGGTGATCCTGGCCGATCACCTCGTCGAGAGACTTCGGCCGCAGCCGATCGGCAAGCGGCCGGGGGGCGCTGTCAGCAAGCCCGGCAGCCTCGAATAGCGTGGCCGCGCCCTTCTTCATGGATCAGCCCTGGATGGCAAGATCAAACACTTTCCCGCCGCGTTCAATCGCGAGCCGCCACCCACCGCCGCTTGTCTCAAGCAGAACGGCAAGCTGCTTGACCGACTTGACCTTCTCATTGTTGAGGCCAACGATTAGGTCCCCGCGCCGAATGCCGAGCTGGCCGGCATTCGAACTCTGGTCGACCTTCATGACGACAACGCCGTGCTGGCTGTCCTCATCTTCCATGCCGAGCTCCTGCGCTACGGCAGGTGACAGGTTCGCGACCGTGCTGCCGGACAAAGGAGTCCGGCCTTCGAGTTCGCGCGTATCCCGCGGCGGATCCTCGATCGGGGCTATCAGCGCCACTTTGGCCTGCAACAGCTTACCCTTGCGGAACACGCCGAGCTGCACGGTGCCGCCGACGCCCTTGGTGACGAAGCGGTACTGAAACGCCTCAGGGTCCTGCACGGCCTGATTATCGACGCTGACGACCACGTCACCCACTTCGAGGCCGGCACGGCGCGCCGGCCCTTTTGGATTCAGGCTGGTGATGAGCGCGCCCTTGGGCCGATCCATACCGAGCGTCTCGGCGATGTCAGAGGTGAGCGGCTGCAACGAGGCGCCGAACCACGGGCGTTGAATCTTGCCGCCTTTGAGTGCCGACTGAACGACAAGGCGCACCATGTTGGAAGGAATCGCAAATCCGATGCCGTGCGAGCCACCGCTCTGAGAATAGATCGCGGTATTGAGACCGACCAGCCGCCCGTCCATATCGACAAGCGCGCCACCGGAATTGCCGGGATTGATCGCCGCGTCGGTCTGAATGAAGAACTGATAGTCTGAGATGCCGACCTTGGTGCGGGCCAGCGCCGAAACAATACCGCTAGTCACCGTCTGCCCCACGCCGAACGGATCGCCGATGGCGAGCACGAGGTCGCCCACTTCGAGCCCGTCGGAATTGGCAAATTGGATCGACGGAAACTTAGCGCCGTCCGCCTTGAGACGCAGCACCGCAAGGTCGGTCTGCTCATCCTTGAGGATGAGCTTGGCCGGAAACTCGCGCCCGTCGTTCAGCGCCACGGTAATCTCCGAGTCGGTGCTTCCCTTGATGACGTGGTAGTTGGTGACCATCACCCCGTCGCTGCTGACCAGCACGCCCGACCCGAGCGAGTTCTGGATACGCTCCTGGGGCACGCCAAAGCGATTACCGAAGAATTGGCGGAAGAACGGATCGTTGACAAAGGGCGAGACCATCTGCCTGACCCGGTGGCGCACATAGACGTTCACCACGGCGGGAGCCGCCTTCTTCACTACGGGGGCGAAGGACTGCTTGATCCCTGTGGCACTCTTGGGGACCGCCCGCTCCTGAGCCTGAGGCTCAGCCGCAGGCAAGGTGAGCAGCACGGCGAGGCCGAGCAGCCAGACGATGCCATTTTTCCTAGTCAGATTTGCCAAAAGTGTCATCGCTCATCCTGTTAGGGATCGACAAAATGGTCGGAGGGAACTGTCGGTATAGCAAGTGTCCGCGCAGGTCTCCCAAAGAAAACTGGCCTTCTTGCGGCAGATTCCACGGGCCGTTGGGTTGCCGTCAAAGCACCATCAACTAAGATGCCGGCCAGACGGCATCTTTGCCCATCCACAACGCTGAAAAAGTGGGAGAGAAACGTATGCGAGTTTTCAAACTGACCCTGATTGCTCTGGCCGCGATCATCTGGAGCAGTTCGGCCTGGGCCATCACCGTCAAGAAGCAGCGGCAACTGCCCGGCGACCCAGAGGACGTTTGGCAGATCTTCGGCGATTTCTGCGCGATCAAGGACTGGCACCCCGCCGTAGCCGACTGCAAAGAGGTGAAGGAAGGCGGCGTGACTTACCGCAATCTGACCCTCAAAGACGGCGGCAAGATCAAGGAGAAGCTCACCGACGAAGACGACACGGGCTATAGCTACGAGATCGTCGAGAGCCCACTGCCGGTCAAGAACTACAAAGCCACATTCGAATTCGAAGAGGACGAGGATTCGCCCCACCGCAGCGAGGTCGAGTGGGAAGCAACCTTCGATGCGAATGGCGTGAGCGACAAAGAGGCAAAGAAGGCCGTTGCGGACATTCTCGAGGCTGGGGTCAAATCCATCAAGAAGCAGGCGATCGACGACTGGTACGCCAAGCATCCCGATAATGCCGGTGACAACGACAACGGCGATTAAGCCATCGAGGTGCGCCGCATGACGCGGCGCACCCTTAACCTGTTATCTCGCTGAAACGAAAAGCGTGCTAGGCGGCGGCCTGATCGCCCTCGCCCTGCTCCTGGGTCGGACCAGAATCGAGTCCTTTGGCGTCCTCGTCACGATCCACTAGCTCAATCACGGCCATGGGCGCGGAATCGCCATAGCGGAACCCCGCCTTCAACACCCGCGTATAGCCGCCGTGACGGTCCGCATAGCGCGGGCCCAAGGTCTCGAACAGCTTCGCCACCATGGCATCGTCCCGAATCCGGGAGAACGCAAGTCTGCGGGCATGCAGATCGCCGCGCTTGGCCAGCGTGATCAGCCGGTCGGTAACGCGCCGCAGCTCCTTCGCCTTGGGCAGCGTCGTCGCGATCTGCTCGTGCTTAATGAGCGCGTTTGCCAGACTCGCCAGAAGCGCGCTGCGATGAGTGGCCGTGCGGTTGAGCTTCCGGCCTGCTTTGCGATGACGCATCAACTCCTCCCCTTCACGGAGCTCGTAAGGCCTTAGGGCCGGACGCTTAGTAGTGATCCTCGAAGCGCTTGGCCAGCTCTTCGATGTTCTCCGGCGGCCAGTCCGGCACTTCCATGCCGAGATGCAGACCCATGGAGGCCAACACTTCCTTGATCTCGTTCAATGACTTGCGGCCGAAGTTCGGCGTCCGCAGCATCTCGGCTTCGCTCTTCTGAATGAGGTCGCCGATATAGACGATATTGTCGTTCTTCAGACAGTTGGCCGAGCGCACCGACAGCTCGAGCTCGTCGACCTTCTTCAGCAATGCGGCGTTGAACACGAGCTCAGGCTGCCGCTCATAGGTCTGCTCCTTCTTCGGCTCCTCGAAGTTGACGAACACCGACAGCTGGTCCTGGACGATGCGGGCGGCGAGCGCCACGGTATCCTCCGGCCGCACGGAACCGTCGGTCTCGATGTCCATGGTGAGCTTGTCGTAGTCGAGGATCTGGCCCT
>Ga0307436_1000532_pt1 | contig 17860 bp, 16 predicted proteins | sample SalMarWE160440MG_FD_202513 | JGI IMG/M metagenome (GOLD analysis project Ga0307436, IMG submission 202513) | Salt marsh sediment microbial communities from the Plum Island Ecosystem LTER, Massachusetts, United States - WE1604-40 | ecosystem: Environmental > Aquatic > Marine > Intertidal zone >...
TGCTCAAGCGCATGCGCCGGCCAGCGGCGCAGGAAAAGACTTTGGAGCGCATCGCGCGCTGGCGTGACATGTGTCCGGCGCTAACGTTGCGCTCGACCTTCATCGTCGGCTTTCCCGGCGAGACCGATGAAGATTTCGAGCTGCTGCTGCAATGGTTGGCGGAAGCCTCGCTCGACCGTGTCGGCTGCTTCAAATATGAGCCGGTACGCGGCGCGGCCGCCAACGATATAGGTATGCCGGTGCCCGACGAAATCAAAGAAGACCGATGGCACCGTTTCATGCAGGCGCAGCAGACGATTTCGGCGCGCCGGCTGACACGCAAGGTTGCTACGCGGCAGCCCGTTATCATCGACGAAGTAGGGCCGGGCGTTTCGAAAGGCCGCTCCATGGCCGACGCGCCGGAGATCGACGGTGCGGTTTATGTCGCCAGCCGCCGCCCGCTGCGCGTTGGCGAAATTGCCACCGTCAAGATCGAACGCGCCGATGCCTACGATCTGCACGGTACGGCGGTGGGCTTTTAGCTGGCGAACCGGTACCATTCGCACCGCGCGACACCTGAGGGCGACGACGATGACCGATCGCGTAGCAAGCCATTACAGCGACAACCTCAACTTGGCCGACCTTATCGCGCAATATCTGGCTAGTGCCGGCAAAGACCTTAAGACGCTGACGACGGCCGACCTCGCAACGGTCGATGAGTTTCATATCCGCGGCCGCAAAGCGACACTCGAATTAGCCAAGCAAATGAATCTCAATGCCGATTCTCATGTTCTCGACATCGGCAGCGGCTTGGGCGGGCCGGCGAGAACTTTGGCCGAGACATTCGGTTGCGGCGTGACCGGCATCGATCTGACGCAGGCTTTCTGCGACGCTGCAGCTGCCATGTCCGACTGGGTCGGGCTCGGCAAACTCACGTCGTTCAAACAAGGGGACGCCACGAATTTGCCCTTCGCCGACAATCATTTCGATGCGGCGATGACGATTCACGTCGCGATGAACATCGCAGCCAAGGACAAGATGTATGCCGAAGCGCGACGGGTCGTGAAGCCCGGGGGGATTTTCGCGGTCTATGACGTGCTGCAAGGCGAAGGCGGCGAGGTCTTGTACCCCGTACCATGGGCACGTGACCCATCGATCAGCCATCTGGCGACGCCCGATTCGATGAAGTCCCTCCTGGCAGACGCCGGATTCAGACTTCTCAATATTCACGACTCGACCGATGAAAGTCAGAGCTTTTTTGAAAGACTGACGGCGCGCATGGCCAAAACGGGATCGCCGCCGGTCGGATGGCGCCTGTTTCTTGGCGAAGATTTTCCCGTAATGGCGCAAAACCAGGTCCGCAACGTGACCGAGCGGCGGATCAGAACCGTCAGTTTTATTTGCGCGGCGTGACAATAGCCGCACCGCCCGTCACGCGCGCGCAAGATCGCGCTGGCGAAGATCGAATGCGTCGACGCGCCCTGTTTGCACCGCACGACGGTCGGCTTTTAGGTTTTCAGCCTGCGCACAACTTTCACTACGGCGTCGGTCAGCGTTTTCAACTCTTCCGGCGCGATGGTGAAGGCCGGCGTCAGGTAGATCACATTGCCGAACGGGCGGATGAAGACGCCCTCGGCAATGAAATGCGCGCGCAATGCGTTAAGATCGGCGATGCGGTCCATCTCCACCACGCCGATCGCCCCCTTCACGCGCACGTCCTTCATGCCCGGCAGGCCGCGGCACGGCGCCAAGCCCTGCTCCAGCGCCGACGCAATGGCTGCGACCTGGCCGATGCGCGGCTCGCTGTCGAATAGATCGAGCGAGGCATTGGCGGCGGCACAGCCCAACGCGTTGGCCATGAAGGTCGGCCCGTGCATCAGCGCTTTTTTGGGATCGTCCGACCAGAACGCCTCGAAAACCTTGCGCGTGGCGACGGTCGCCGCCAGCGGCAGCGTGCCGCCGGTAAGCGCCTTCGACAGCGTGATGATGTCGGGCGCAACGCCAGCCGCTTCGCAGGCGAACATGGTGCCGGTGCGGCCGAAACCGGTGAAGATCTCGTCGAAGATCAGCAGCAGCTCGTATTTATCGGCGAGCGCGCGCAGCCGCCTTAGCGCGTCCGGCGCGTGAAACAGCATTCCGCCGGCGCCCTGCACCAGCGGCTCCACGATGATCCCGGCAAGATCGTCGCTATAGCGCTCCAGCGCGCGATCGAGGGTATGCGCCGTTGCCTCGTCGCGCGGCAAATCGACCACGGGATGGCTTGGCGACAAATTCGCCAACGGGCCGTGCATGCCGACTTCCGGGTCGCAGACCGCCATCGCCCCGGCGGTGTCGCCGTGGTAGCCGCCTTTGAAGCTGACAAATCGTCTGCGTTGCGGGGCACCGCGGTTGATCCAGTATTGCATCGCCATCTTCAGGGCGACTTCGACCGCAACCGAGCCCGACTCAGAAAAAAACACGCGCGACAAGTCGCCGGGCAGCAGCGCGGCCAGCCGCCGCGCCAGGGTCAAGGCCTGCTCATGTGCCAGGCCGCCAAACATCACATGCGGCATTTGGTTGAGCTGGCGTGCCACCGCTTCCCGAATGTGCGGCTGGTTGTAGCCGTGGCAGGCGGTCCACCAGCTGGCGATGCCGTCGATCAATTCGCGCCCGTCGGCGAGTATGATGCGCGCGCCGGACGTCGCGACAACCGGCAGCGGCGGCAACACCGTCTTCATCTGGGCATAGGGCAGCCAGACGTGGCCGATGCCGGCTTGATACCAGTCCGGAAAACCGTTGCTTTTGCCGCTATCAGCCGTCATTGGTCGCTTTCTTATGGTCCCGCCCCGGCGGGCATTTTGCGCAGGCATGCGGTAAAGTCACCCGATGAAATCGCTCGACCAATTCGCGAAAAGCAAGCTCGACGATCTTGAGCGCCGGCATCTGCGCCGTGCGCTTAGCGATACTTATCGCGAAGATGGCATCTGGGTCGAGCGCGACGGGCGCCGGCTGCTGTCGTTTTCCTGCAACGATTATCTCAACCTGACCCAGCATCCGGCGGTCAAGCAGGCGGCGCTGGAGGCGCTCAAACGCTACGGCGCGGGCTCGGGCGCGTCGCGGCTGGTCACCGGCAATCATCCGCTCTACGCGGAGCTGGAAGCCCGCCTCGCCCGCATCAAGCAGACCGAGGCGGCGGTCGTGTTTGGCTCCGGCTATCTCGCCAATACCGGCATCATCCCGGTGCTGATCGGGCGCGACGGGCTGCTGCTGCTCGACGAGCTGTCGCACGCCTGCCTCTATGCTGGCGCGCAGCTTTCGCGCGGCAAGATACTCTCCTTCCGTCACAACGACGTGGCGCATGCGCGCGAACTGCTGGCGCGCCATCGCGCCGAGCACGAGCATGCGATGCTCGTGACCGACGGTGTATTCTCCATGGACGGCGATCTCAGCCCCCTCGCCGACTTGCTCTCACTGGCTAACGAGCACGACGCCTGGCTGATGTCGGACGACGCCCACGGCTTCGGCGTGGTTGGCGGCGGTCGCGGCTCGAGCTTCACCGGCGACACGCAAATTCCTATCCCTTTGCAAATGGGCACGCTGTCGAAGGCGGTTGGTGCCTATGGTGGTTACTTGTGCGCTTCGGCGCCGGTGATCGAACTGATGCGCAACCGCGCGCGCACGTTGATTTATTCCACCGGCCTGCCGCCGGCGATCGTAGCGGCGGCCATCGCCGCGCTCGACCTGATCGAACGCGAGCCCGGCTATGCGGCGCTTCCCGTACAAAAAGCGAAAGCCTTCACACAGGCCGCCGGCTTGCCGCAAGCGCAAAGCCCGATCGTGCCGGTGGTGATCGGGAATGAAGAAGCAACGCTCGATGCCTCGCGTATGCTGATGGACGAAGGCTTCCTCGCCGTCGCCATCCGCCCGCCGACCGTTCCCGCCGGAACCGCGCGCCTGCGCTTGACCTTTACCGCGCGGCATCCGGACGACCAAATCGCGCGGCTTGCCACCCTCGTGCGCGAAAAGATTGCAGTGGCATAGCCGTGGCCGCCTATTTCGTCACCTCGACCGGAACCGACGTCGGCAAGACCTTCGTCACCGCCGGCCTGATCCGATACTTGCGCACGTCCAACCAGGCCGTCAGCGCCCTCAAGCCTGTGGTGACCGGTTACGATTCGTCAGTGGTCGAAACCAGCGATCCGGCGGTGCTGCTTTCCGCGCTCGGCCGGCCGGTGGCAGCCGACGAAGTCGAGCGCATCGCACCCTGGCGTTTCCGCGCGCCGCTGTCGCCCGATCTCGCCGCCGCGCGCGAAGGCCGCAGCGTCGCATTCGACGAGTTGATTGCGTTCAGCCGCGCCGCGGTCGAGGCCAACAACGGCATCCTGTTCATTGAAGGCATCGGCGGCATCATGGTGCCGCTCGATGCCGAACGCACGGTGCTCGACTGGATGGCGGCGTTGAACATCCCGCTGCTGCTGGTGGTCGGCGGCTATCTCGGCACCATCAGCCACACGCTCACCGCCATCGACGTGCTGACGCAACGCAAGCTCTCCATCGCGGCGATCGTGGTGAGCGAGAGCGAGCGCAATCCGGTCGAGCTTGCCGATACGGTCGCCAGCATCGCGCGTTTCTCCGACGGGGTCGAGGTGATCGGCCTGCCGCGGCTGCCGGCCGGCATCAACCAGCATCCGGCGTTCGCGCGCATCGCGGCATGTTTATAGGGCGCATGATCTTTTCCGAAAACCGGTTGCCATCTTCGATCATGTCGAGAACATGCTTTTCGGGATCATGCGCGGTAATCAGCTGTGCAGGCTGATCACCGTCTCCAGCATGCCTTCGCAATTAATCATGGCATGCAGCACCATGGTCAGGATCGTGGAGCCGGTGGCCCAGCGCAGCCATCCCAGCATGACGCCGAACACGAACACCTGCGCGATCACGTACCAGTCGTATTGCACATGCACGAACGCCCACAAAAGCGCGGTGATTAGGATCACCGGCCAGACGTCGCGCGGCGCGCGCAGCCAGCCGCGGAACAGAAAGCCGCGGAACAGGGTCTCCTCGCCGAGCGGCGTCACCACCACCACCGCCAGCCACAGCCAGGGCAGCCATCCGGCTGTAGCCGCCGTGCTGTAGATGTCGAGCTGGAACGGCGTGACGATCGCGCGGCCAAACAGCCAGCTCACCAGGTTTCCGACGACGATCAGCGCCACCGTGACGGCGACGCCGAAGCCGAGCTCGCTGCGGCGCGGCAGCTTGAGGCCGAGATAGTCGGCGGCGCTGCCGCCGCGCGCTTGCGCCAGCAGATAGAGCAATACGAGCTGCACCGGGATCGAGGTGAAAATGACGAGGCTGACGGCGACGCCATCGCCGGAAAAATCCGGCAGGCGCGCGATGCCGACGCCATACCACCAGGTCAGTCCCAAGAGCGCGGCCGCCTGGCTGCTGAGCAAAGCGAGCAGGCCAAGGGCGAGCGTCGCCCATCGTCCCCAGGGCTGCGGATCGCTGGTCACGGGATCACCCTTAAAAGCGTCCGGCCGCGCGCGGCGCACGCACGGCCGGAGCGACAACTTCGCCGGTTACGGAACCAGGATCGAAGCGCCGGTGGTGCCGCGGCTTTCCAGGTCCTTGTGCGCCTTCTGCGCATCCTTGAGCTTGTAGGTCTGGTTGACCGGGATCTTCACCGCGCCGGAGCCGACCTTGTCGAACAGGTCCTTGGCGCAGGCCATCAGGTCGTCGCGCTTGGCGACGTAATGGTTGAGCGTCGGCCGCGTGGCAAAGAGCGAGCCCTTGGTCTGCAGGATGTTGATGTTGAAGGCCTCGATCTGGCCGGAAGCGCTGCCGAAGCTGACGAAATAGCCGAGCGGGCGCAGGCAATCGAGCGAAGCCGGGAACGTGGTCTTGCCGACGCCGTCATAGACCACGTCGCAGAGCTTGCCGCTGGTGATCTCCTTCACCTTGCCGACGAAATCCTCGTCGCGATAAAGGATGGTGTGGTGGCAGCCGTTTTTCTTGGCAAGTTCCGCCTTGTCCTTGGAGCCGACGGTGCCGATCACGGTGGCGCCGAGATGGTTGGCCCATTGGCACAGGATCAGGCCGACACCGCCGGCCGCCGCATGCATGAGTACGATGGTGCCCTTGCCCACCTTGTAGGTGCGGTTGACGAGATATTGCGCGGTCATGCCCTTGAGCATCATGCCGGCGGCCTGCTCGTAGCTGATGTTGTCCGGCAGCTTGAGCGCACGGTCGGCCGGCACCACGCGCTCGGCCGCGTAGCCGCCGAGCGAACCGACAAAGGCGACGCGGTCGCCGACTTTCAGCTCGGTGACGCCGGGGCCGACCGCAATCACTTCGCCAGCGCTCTCGTTGCCGGCGATGAACGGCATACCGACCGGCGAGGGATAGCTGCCGTTGCGGAAATAGCAGTCGATGAAATTGATGCCGGCGGCATGGGTCTTCATCTTGATCTGGCCCTGACCGGGCGCCGGGATTTCGACCTCCTCGTAGGTCAGCACTTCAGGACCGCCGGTTTTGTGTACGCGTACCGCCGCGACCATGGTTCACTCCCTTAGATTGATGCGAATTGTTGTGGGGTCTGCGTTCGGTGGCGATCATAGGCAGCCAAGCGCCGAGCGCAAGGCATAGCTCTGCCCACTACCGCCCGCCGGACACGTTGAGCATCGCGCCGCTGATGTAGGAGGCCGCATCCGAGAGCAGGAACAGGATGGCCTCCGCGATCTCGTCCGGTTTGCCCGGCCGTCCCATCGGCAGCAGCGGCGTGATCCTCTCCAGACGCCCCGGTTCGTGGATCTCGGTATCGGTCGGGCCTGGACGAACGGTATTGATCCGGACGCCCTCCTTCGCCAGTTCGCGGGCAAGCCCGATCGTGAGCGAGTCAATACCGCCCTTCGCCGCGGCATAAAATACATATTCGCCCGCGCTGCCGGTGACACTGCCAATCGATCCCACCATGACGATCGATCCGCCCTTGCCGCCCAGCGCGGTTGACATCCGGCGCACTGCAGCGCGCGCGCAAAGAATGCCGCCATAGAGATTGACGTCGAGCACCTCGCGAACGGTCGCGGCTGTGGCGGCGTCAAGACGTGAATTCTTGCCGGGGATGCCGGCGCTATGCACGAAATGCGTGATCGGCCCGAGTTCGCGCGCGGCGGCATCGAACACGCGCTCGATATCGGCTTCTATCGACATGTCGCCTTGCAACGCAACCGCCTTGCCGGCGGATTTTTTCACGGCCGCGACCACGGCGGCGGCGGCATTGCTGTTGCTCTTGTAGTTGACAGCGACGTCATAGCCGCGGCTGCCGGCCAGCCGCGCGCAAGACGCGCCGATGCCGCGGCTGCCACCCGCAATCAACAAAACCGGTCGTGCCATAGCAAGCTCCTCGATTGTCAGGCCGGCCGCGGCAGCAGCCCCGCGACGAAGAAATAAAGCGCGATCACCACCAGCGGCCAGGTGACGTAGGGACCGGGCTGAAGATTATAGACCACGGCGAAAAGAGCCAGCGCCGCCCAGGCCATCAGCAAGGCGGCGTTGAGCGCGCGCAGGCGCTTGACCCGCAGCGGATGCAGGAACTTGATCGGCGCGAAAGTCAAAGCTGCGAGCGCCGCAATCATGGCGGCCGCCAGCCACTCGGCCGGCTCCAGCAGATAGAGATAGAAGGCGGCGAGATTCCACACGCCCGGGAAGCCGCGGAAATAATTATCGAGCGTCTTCATCTGACGGTCGGCGAGATAGAGCGCCCCGCTGATCACCACGATGACCCCGGCCGGGATCGCCAGCGCCCGCGGCAACATCCCGCTGGCGGAAATCGCATAGGCCGGCACGAAGACATAGCTGACGAAATCGACCACAACGTCGAGCGTCTCGCCCGACCAGCGCGGCAGCAGCTCCGCCACCTTGAAGGCGCGCGCCAGCGGCCCGTCGATGCCGTCGACGATGAGCGCGCAACCGAGGCAGAAGAACATCGCCGCCCAATGCTCGCCGATCGCCAGGATGAGCGCTAGAAAGGCGATCGCCGCCCCGGTCGCGGTGAACACATGGACGGCGAAGGCGCGGACTGTCGCGAAGCTCGCCACGCTATTGGTTTCCCCAATCGAGCTTGACGATCTCGGCCGAGCGGCCGGCCAGATTCCAGTTGCGACCGAAGCCGCGGAAATGCGACTTGTCGGCGCGCGATACGATGATGTCGGGCCCGACCCAGTATTCGCTGTTGCGGATAACGACGTTCTCACCCTTCTGCTTGCCGGGCACCGGCGTGATGGCGCCGCCGCCATATTTCTCGAGGCTGACGATGCGCGTATCGCCTTGCGTCTCGTAGGTGATCGGAATCTGGTGCACGCCGAGAAACTGGCCGACCAAGATCGAGAGCAAATGCGTGGTGCCGCCGACGCGGCCGCTGAAGATGCGCGTCAAGCCCTTCACCGCCTGGATCGGCGCCTTGTCGTCGACAAACAATGCCACGGTCCAGTTGCCGCGCGCCATGATGCCGGGCAGGTCCATCATCAGCCCGAGCTTGATGCCGGAAAGATCGATGGCATCGAAATGACCCTCGTCGATGCGGAAGCCGGCCCAGGTCTGGCAGCGCTCCTCGGTCGGCGGGTGATTGCCGAGCGAGATCACGCAGGGGCAGAACACCGTGCAACTGCACGACAGCGTCATCTCGCCTTTCAAACTCCATGCTTCAGTCAACGTTCACTCCCGTTTTTTCTTGTTCCTAATTCAAATGCTGTGCAACGGCCAATGGGCGGCGAAACCAGCCAGCACGAAGCCGGTGCCGAGCGCGATCAGCGCAGCGCCGGTCACGTAAGTGAGGCGGTTGCCTTTGGCGATCTTCTCCAGCGCCATCACCATGCCGAGCGCCGCCATCCAGATCACGTTCATCACGCCGACCGCGAACATCGCCAGCATCATCGCCCAGCAGCAGCCAAGACAATAGAGCCCCTGTTTGAGTCCGAGCCCGAACACGCCGCGTGGGCTGGTCTGCCAATGCGCGAAGAAGAACGGAAACGGCTGCCGGCATTGCTTGAGACAGGCATGCTTGAGCGCGGAGAACTGGTAGAGGCCGGCCCCGATGAGAATCGCGCCGGAGAACAGTCCGCTCGCCGACGCCATGCCGGCGTCGAGCAAAGCGGCGCCGGTGAAGACGAATTGCGCCAGCGTGGCGACGGCGGCGAAGCCGAGCCAGACCACGGTGTAGCCGGCGGCGATCATGAGCGGCGAGACGATGCGCTCGCCCTTGCGCGCCGCCGTTTCGGCGATCTCGGCATAGCTGAGGATCATGGGTGAGGCGCTCGGCAGCATCATGGCGAGCACCATCGCCGCCCACATCAGCGCCACGACCGCGAAACCGTTAACCCCCCAGGCGCCCTCCGGCATGGCGAGGCCGAAAGTCGGGCGGCACAAGGCGACAATCGCGCGCGGCAACAAATCGAGCGTTCCCATGCCGGGGCCGAGCGCGGCCATGTCGCCGCCCATATGCGAGACCAGCAGCGCCAGGTAGAGCCAGCCGAGGCCGACCAGCGCCAGCACGCAGGCGATGGCCAGCGCTTTCGGCCGCGCGAAGGTCGCGCCCAGCCGGCCGGCGGCGGGCGGCAGATGGCTGAATTCGTGCTCCGCGGTCTTGCTCATCGGGTGATCCTTCAAGCCCTGCTGCATAGCGCATCGGACCATGCAGGGGTATCGGAAAGCCAAGACCGTGGTTTCCGGCACCGGTCGGCGCATGCTAGGCCCTTTAGCGCCATAACGGAGCGGGCCCTTTGATGTCGGACAAAGACGCTGGCGCGATCGTGGTGGGTGGCGGCCCGGCGGGGCTGACCGCCGCCATTACGCTCGCCGCCGGCCGCGTCGCCACCGTGCTGGCCGGCAAGCGCCCGGCCGCCGCCGACAACCGCACCACCGCCCTGCTCGCCAGTTCCGTCACCGCGCTTGAAACCCTGGGCGTGTGGGAGCTCTGCGCCGACCAGGCGGCGCCGCTCAAGGTGATCCGTATCGTCGACGACACCGGGCGGCTGTGGCGCGCACCGGAAGTGAAATTCGAGGCGCAAGAAATCGGTCTCGACGCCTTCGGCTACAATATCGAGAACCGCCATCTGGTCGAAGCGCTCGATCGACGCGCCCAGGCTCTAACCAACTTGCGCGTCATCGAGGACGAGGTGCTCAGCGTCGAACCGCGTGAGCGCGCCGCCGTGGTCGCTCTCAAGAATGGTGAAGGATTGAATGCCCCGCTCGTGGTCGGCGCCGATGGGCGGCGCTCGCTCTGCCGCACCGCCGCCGGCATCACCATGCACGAGCGCAGCTATCCGCAGGTGGCGCTCACGCTCTGTCTCACGCATACGCGGCCGCATCGCGACACTTCGACCGAATTCCATAACGCCAGCGGACCGTTCACTTTGGTCCCGCTGCCGGGCAACCGCTCCAGCCTGGTCTGGGTGCTCGATCCCGTCGATGCCGACGAACTGGCTGCCCTCGATCAAGACGAGCTTGCCGGCGAGGTCGAGCGCGCCTCGCATTCGATCCTCGGCAAGATAGAAGTCGAGCCGGGGCGCGGACGTTTTCCATTGACCCGCGCCAGCGCCAGCCGCTTCGCCGCCAAACGCATCGCGCTCATCGGCGAAGCCGCGCACATAATCCCGCCGATCGGCGCGCAAGGGCTCAATCTGGGCTTGCGCGACGCAGCCTCTATCGGCGAGCTCGCCGTCGCGGCCCAGCGCGCCGGCCGCGACATCGGCGGCATCAACGTGCTTGCCGCTTACGACAAGATGCGCCGTGCCGATATCGGCAGCCGCATGCTTGCGGTCGACCTGCTTAACCGCACGCTGCTCACCGATTTCCTGCCCGTGCAAGGCGCGCGCGGCTTGGGGCTTTATCTGCTCGACCGCATCGGGCCGTTGCGCCGCGCGCTGATGCGCGAAGGCGTGACGCCGGCTGCCGCGCAGCCGCGGCTGATGCGCGGCGAGCGGCTTTAGCCGACGCCCGCACCAGCGCCCCGGCGGCTGCCTACCGGCCCAATTTAACGGCCACTTCAACCGCCACTTGGCGCGGCCCTTGCATTGCTCTAAACGGCGAATGACGGAATTGGAAGGACTTAACCCCGTGAAACTGCCCCGTCAGTTCTTCGCTCCCCTCGCCATCGGCGCCCCGGCGCCCCTGCGCGAATTACCGCTGCGGCTGGAGCGCATGATCCATTTCGTGCCACCGCACGTGGAGAAAGTGCGCTCCAAGGTGCCCGAGCTGGTGCGTCAGGTCGATGTCGTGCTGGGCAACTTGGAGGACGCGATTCCCGTGGACGCCAAGCAGGCGGCACGCGACGGCTTCATCGCCATGGCCAAGGCGGTCGATTTCGGCGCGACCGGGCTGTGGACGCGCATCAACGCGCTCAATTCGGCCTGGGCGCTCGACGACGTGATCGAAATCGTTGCGGCAGTCGGCGACAAACTCGATGTGATCATGCTGCCCAAGGTCGACGGCCCCTGGGACATTCACTATCTCGATCAGTTGCTGGCGCAGCTCGAAGCACGTCACGCCATCAAGAAACCGATCCTGATCCACGCCATTTTGGAGACTGCGCAAGGCGTCAACAACGTGGAGGCGATCGCGAGTGCCTCCCCGCGCATGCACGGCATGAGCCTCGGGCCCGCCGATCTCGCCGCCTCGCGCGCGATGAAGACCACGCGCGTCGGCGGCGGCCATCCGGACTATAAAGTGCTGGCGGATGCGCAAGGGCAAGCGCCGCGCGCGGCCTTCCAGCAGGACCCGTGGCATTACACCATCGGGAAGATGGTCGATGCCTGCGCCGCCGCCGGCATCAAGCCGTTCTACGGGCCGTTTGGCGATTTCGCCGATGCCGCCGCCTGCGAGGCGCAATTCCGCAACGCCTTCCTCATGGGCTGTCTCGGCGCTTGGTCGCTGCACCCTTCGCAGATCGCCATCGCCAAAAAGGTGTTCTCGCCCGACCCGGCGGAAGTGGCCTTCGCGAAAAAAATCGTCGAGGCCATGCCGGACGGCGCCGGCGCGGTCATGATCGACGGCAAGATGCAGGACGATGCCACCTGGAAGCAGGCCGAGGTGCTTATCGACCTCGCCCGGCTGGTGGCGGCCAAGGATCCGGAAATGGGCGCGCGCTACGGCTTGTGAATGGTCTAGCGAATGCCACAAACACGAAATATGTTGATCAGGTCATGAACAAGATGCGCAGCGCCAAATTCCAGCTCGGCCAAGTGGTCAAGCACCGGCTGTTTTCGTTCCGCGGCGTGGTGTTCGACATCGACCCGGAATTCGCCAACACCGAGGAATGGTGGCAATCGATCCCGGCCGAGATCCGCCCGCGCAAGGACCAGCCATTCTATCATCTATTCGCGGAGAACGAGGAGAGCGAATACATCGCCTACGTCTCCGAGCAGAACCTGTTGCCCGACACCTCCGGCGTGCCGCTGCGCCACCCGCAGGTGGCCGAAGTGTTCGAGCGCGACGAGGCCGGCGGCTATCGCCCCCGCCACGACCAGTACCACTGACCATTGCGTACATGAAAAAGGCGCGGGCCTCGCCCGCGCCTTTCGCCGTTTCATTTCCCGAGCGTGTTATTTTTTCTTCGGCGCGGGCGCCGGTGCCGCGGGCTGCTGCGCCTCCAGCTTCTTGCGCGCCTCTTCCGCCTTCTTCTGCAATTCCGCCTGCAGCTTGCGCTGCTGCTCCTCGAACACCTTCGGGTCGGTCGGCGGGCCGTCATAGGCCTTGGCGAAATCGGTGAGCGGCAACGGCAAGCTGATCGGGGTGCCCTGCATGTTGATCGCCTGCACGGTAATCTGCTTACCCTTCTTCATCTGCTTAATCATGTCGTCGGTCACGGGATAGTCCGACATGCAGCCGACGGGGAAGCAGATCTTGTAAGGCTCGTTGAGCGGTTGTCCCTGGTCGATGATGACGCGGGTGCCGTGCTGCAGCTGCATGCCGAGCGGCACGGTGACGCGCATGACCTTGGGCCGGCCCTCCGGCTCGAACAGCTGGACGATGGCGACCGGCATGCCGTTTTCCAGGCGCCCGTCCTTGGTGACGACGCAGACCTGCTTGCCGTTGGTGTCCTTGCCCTTGCCGCAGACCTTCATCCACGGTGAATACATGAGCTGCGGCTGCCCTTGGGCGGCGGCGCCACTTTTCGGCGCGGCCGGCTGAGCGGCAGGCGCCCGCTTCTGTGCCGGCTTGGCCGCGGGCTTCTTCGTCTGCTGCGCCATGGCCGACGGCGCCACGAGCGAAGTCACCGCCACCAAACCGAATGCGGCCATAGTGGCTATCAGCGCCCGGCCCAACGGCCGGGCCGATGCGATCCGATGATCCATTAAACTGGTCCCTTAATTCTTTCCGCCGGCGGCCCCTCGCCTGGCCGGACGGTCGCCTCCTTAACGCGGCTCTCTCCCCATCAAATACGGCGGGAGCGTGACATGTACCTGCTGCCCTGATAGCCGAAATTCCGCCAGCAATAAAGCCACGATTGTGCCGAAAATGCCGATCCGGCGGGGGCGATGCCGCTGTGGTAAATTCGCGCGAAATCGGAGCGAATCGCATTCGAACCTTGCTCGCACCCCCATTCGATGAGCGCGCGCTGACGCAATGGGAACCGTCGCGGCGCACTCTGATGCGCGGCGCGCTCGCCGCCGCCGCCGGTCTCACCTTGAGCCCCGCGCGCGCCGATGTGGCGCACCACGCCATCGCCATGCATGGCAAGCCGGCGTGGGGACCCGGCTTCAACCATCCGAGCTACGCCGATCCGGCGGCACCCAAGGGCGGTCGACTGGTGCAAGGCGTTCTTGGCACCTTCGATTGTCTCAATCCGCTCATCGTCAAGGGCCTGCCCGCCGTCAATATCCGCAACTACGTGATCGAGAGCCTGCTGGCGCGCGGCTATGATGAGCCGTTCACGCTCTACGGCCTGCTGGCCGAGAGCGTGGAAACGAATAGCGCGCGCAGCCTCGTCACCTTCACGCTCAATGCGGCCGCACACTTTTCCGACGGTAAGCCGGTGACGCCCGCCGACGCGATCTTTTCCTGGCAGCTTTTGCGCGACCACGGCCGGCCCAACCACCGCATCTATTATGCCAAGGTGGTCAAGGCCGACGTGGTCGGCGAGCGCGGCGTGCGCTTCGACCTCAGCGGCGCCGACGACCGCGAACTGCCGCTGATCATCGGGCTGATGCCGGTGCTGGCCAAGCACGCCGTCGATCCCGACACGTTCGAGAACACCAGCTTCGAGCCGCTGCTCGGCACCGGCCCTTACACCGTCACCTCGGTCAAGCCGGGCACCAGCGTCACCTTCACGCGCGATAAAAACTACTGGGGACGCGACCTGCCGATCAACCGCGGCCTGTGGAATTTCGATACCATCCGTTTCGACTATTACCGTGACGGCAACACCCACTTCGAGGCGTTCAAGAAGGGCCTCTACGACGTGCGCGCGGAGACCGATCCCGGCCGCTGGCAGACCGCCTATAATTTCCCGGCCTTGCGCTCCGGCCGCGTGGTCAAGGAGGAATTCCCCTACGGGCTGCCGAAGGGTATGCAGGGCCTGACCTTCAACATGCGGCGGCCGATTTTCGCCGACGTGCGGGTGCGCGAGGCGCTCCTGCAATTGTTCGATTTCGAGTGGCTCAATCACACTTATTTCTTCGATCTCTACAAGCGCACCGCCAGCTATTTCGACGACTGCGATCTCTCCGCCCACGGCGTGCCGGCCAATGCACGCGAGCGCGAATTGCTGAAGGTCTTCCCCGGCGTGGTGCGTGCCGACATCCTGGAGGGTAAATGGTCGCCGCCGGTGACCGACGGCTCCGGGCGTGACCGCATTGGCTTGCGCCGCGCCTTCGCGCTGTTCAGGCAGGCCGGCTACGCGCTCAAGGGCACCCGGCTCACCCATCTCGCCAGCGGACGGCCGTTCGGCTTCGAGATCCTTACCAGCACCCGCGACCAGGAGCGTGTGGCGCTTGCCTTCACGCGCAGCCTCAAGCGCGCCGGCATTGTGGCGACCGTGCGCAATGTCGATCCCACCCAGTTCGAGCACCGGCTGCTCATGTTCGATTTCGACATGGTGGAATACCACTGGGAGCAGTCGCTCTCGCCCGGCAACGAGCAGCTGTTCTATTGGAGCTCGGCGGCGGCGAGCGAGGAAGGCAGCCGCAACTACATGGGCGTCAAGTCGAAGGCGATCGATGCCATGATCGCGGCCATGCTGGCCGCCACCTCGCGCGACGACTTCGTCGCCGCCATCCGCGCGCTCGACCGCGTGTTGTTGTCCGGCTTCTACGTCATCCCCCTCTATTATTCGCCGGTACAGTGGCTGGCGCGCTGGACCAGGATCAGGCATCCGCAACACACCTCGCTGTACGGCTATCTGCCGGAGACCTGGTGGTACGAGGACGCCAAGTCATGAGGCGCGCGCCATGATCCTCGGCCAGAGCGCCAGTCCTGCAGGCGAGCAAAGCGCAACGCTCGACGGGCTTTTCCGCCGCGCCGGCGTGCACCATCCGCAGGCGATTGCTCTCATCGATCCGCCCAACCGTGAAAGCTTCACCGACGGCGCGCCGCGTGCGCTCAGCTACGCGGAAGCCGACTGGTTGATCTCGGCCTTTGCCGCCCGGCTGCACGCGCTTGGTCTGCGCACCGACGCGGTGGTGGCGATCCAGCTCCCCAATACGGTCGAAGGCGTGATCGCGCTCATGGGCGTATTGCGCGCCGGCATGATCGCGGCGCTCTTGCCGCTGCTCTGGCGTCAGCAGGACATCGTCGAGGCGCTGCGCGGCACAGGGGCAAAAGCAATCGTCACCTGCGCACGCGCCGGCAAGCACGCGCCGGCGCAAGCGGCAATGCTGGCGGCGGCCGAGCTGTTTCCGATCCGCCATATCTGCGGCTTCGGACGCGGGCTGCCCGACGGCGTGATGCCGCTCGACGACCTTTACGCGCAAACGTCCGTTGATCTCGTTCCCGGGCCGGCGCGGCCTGGCGCTGCGGGCGACCATGTCGCGGTGCTCACTTTCGACGTGACGGCGGACGGCGTCGTTCCGCTGGCGCGCAACCACGCGCAGTTGATCGGCGGCGCCCTGGCGCCGTTCCTGGAAGCGGACCTGGCGCCAGATGCCGCCTTGCTCTGCACCATCCCGCCTGCTTCCTTTGCCGGCCTCGCGCTCGGTGTTGTGCCGTGGCTGCTTTGCGGCGGCACGCTGGCGCTGCACCAAGGCTGCGATCCGACGGTGCTCGCCGCGCAATGCGGCACCCTCACCGAGGCCACGGTGATCCTGCCGGGTCCGGCACTCGCGCCGCTCAGCGACGCCGACCTGCTCGATGCATCCCTCAAGACCATCGTGGCGCTCTGGCGCGCGCCCGAGCGGCTGGCGTCATGCGCGCGCTGGCACGGCGAGGCCACCCTGGCGGACGTGGCAGCATTCGGCGAAATCGGATTGCTCGCTTCCCGGCGCGGCGAAGGCGGCATGCTGATCCCCTGCGGTCCGGTCGGCGCCCCGCGCGGCGCAGCGGGCGCCGTCATCGTGGCGGAGACGGCGCGAAGCAAGACCGGCACGCTGGCGCTGCGCGGCCCGATGGTACCGGCGCAAGCCTTTCCGCCTGGCGCCACGCAAGCCGACGCGTTCGCGCCTGATCCGGCGAGTTACGTCGACACCGGCTTTGCCTGTCGCCGCGACGGTGACGCCTTGACCATCACCGGCCCGCCCGCCGGCATCACCGCCGTCGGCGGCTACCGCTTCCGCAGGCCTGCGCTCGAAGCGCAGGTGGCCGGCGTCGATCCGGCCGCGACCATCTTGGCGGTTCCGGACGGCACCATCGGCGAGCGCCTAGCGGGCGCTGCCGCCGACCCGCAGGCAGTGCGCGCCGCATTGCAGGCGGGCGGCGCCAATCCGCTCATTTCGGGAGCGTTTCGGCCCCGCGGCGAGGCTGATGCCGCCTAATCGCCATTGTCGTTGACGGGGCATTAACAGCCCACCGCTACAGTCTCGCGCCCTGTAACGTGCGCGTGCGTCCCTCATGTCGCTTCAAGGCCCGGTCATCGTGGTCGCCGAAAACCCGGCGACCGACCTCACGGACGCGCTGAGCGCGGCCGGCGCTTTCCCCGTTATCGAGACCAACTGGGCCGACGCACCGGCCGCCTTCGTCTCGGTCAAACCCGCCGCCGTGATCATCGCCGAGCCGGGCGAGCCCAAGAGCGAAGCTTCTGCGCGCATGCTTTGTTTGCAGATCGCCACTGCCAAGGGCGCCATCGTGCCGACGATCGCGCGCGTGCAAGGCAAGCAGGAAGCCGCGGTTCCGATCGCGCTGCCGGCCGATGCCGCCCTGCCGGTCGCGCGGCTGATCGCGCGTCTGCAATCGGCCATGCGCGTGCGCGCCTTGCACGCGACGGTGCTGCGCCGCATCGAGATGTTCGCCTCGCACGGCGGCACGCTGCCGCCGATGCCCGGGGGCGATGCGCTGGAGGATGCAACCGTGCTGATCACCGGGCGTGGGCCGCTCTATCCGGCGCTTAGCGTGGCGATCGGCGAGCGCGTCAACATGCTGGGGGGCTTGAGCGTCAAGACCGCCGCCAGGCATCTCAATTCGCGTGACATCGACGGAATCGTGGTCGGCGACGGCTTCTCGCCGCGCATGGTGGAGGCCTTCCTCACCGTGCTGGCGCACGACAGTCGCTATCGCAATATTCCGGTGGCGGTGATCGGCGAAGCGCCGCCCGATTTCGCCGACAACCTGACCAATATCGACCATGTCGACGGCGATCCGTCCCGCCTGGTGGCGCGCATGATGCCGCTGGTGCGCATGCACGCCTTCGAGGGGCGACTGAAACGCATGCTCAAGACGCTCGATGCCGACGGCATGTTCGATCCGCAGACCGGCCTGC
>Ga0307436_1000533_pt1 | contig 17843 bp, 19 predicted proteins | sample SalMarWE160440MG_FD_202513 | JGI IMG/M metagenome (GOLD analysis project Ga0307436, IMG submission 202513) | Salt marsh sediment microbial communities from the Plum Island Ecosystem LTER, Massachusetts, United States - WE1604-40 | ecosystem: Environmental > Aquatic > Marine > Intertidal zone >...
AGCTGTCCGGTCATGCGCTTGCCGTCGTTGAGCGCGAAGCCCCAATGCTGAAGGTGGCAGCTCAGCGTGACGAAGCCCACACTTGCGGCGTCCCGCTCCCGCGAGAACATCTGGTCGGTGAAGAACGCCTGTCCGATGGCGAGACCGTAGAGGCCGCCAGCGAGCCGCCCGGAGCGATCCCACACTTCCACCGAATGAGCGTAGCCCGCCACATGCAACCTCATAAAGGCCTCGGCGATCTCGGGCTCCAGCGCGCAGGCGCGCACGATGGCTGCGAAGTCCTCGTCGAAGCTCACGCCGTAGGTCCGCGTTTGCAGCAGCCGCCACACGCGCGGCGAAACGTAGACGTTTTCCGGGAACGACACCATGCGCTCCGCAGGAGCCCACCATCTCCCTTCGGAGGGATAGAGACCTTTGGCATAGGCCGCGATCAATGTCGGCACGCTCATGTCCCTGCAGGTGCCCGCAAGCCCTTCAGGATGCGGCAACGCCCGATTCGGGTCGGGCAGCTTGCGACCGAATCCGACGAAGTGCTTGGCGAGCATGGCCAGCGCCGCCGGCTTGCCAGAAAGCCCCGAGGTCACGAGGCGACGCGATACCTGACTGAACACTTGCCGGAACTCCCTACGCAACAAACGCAGCCTTCACGGCACCAAGGGCCCGACTGCCGAGCCTGGAGCTTGCCTGCAAAAGGATTCCTAACGGGTTAACGCTGACACCTCTTGGCTTTCCGGGACTTGTAGGGGCGGCGGTTAAGACTTGCGGCGGTCACGCCGTGCCGCTACGCACCCTCGTCACCGCCTCGAGCCAGCCCGCATAACGGGCCTCGCGCACGTCCACACTCATCTGTGGCTCGAAGATCTTAGACGGCGTCCAGGCGCTGGCGAGCGCCGCATCATCGCCATAGAAGCCGACCGCCTGGCCCGCGTGATAGGCGGCGCCGAGTGCCGTAGTCTCGGGCATCGCCGCGACCTCGACGCGCTCGCCCAAGATGTCGGCGAGCCGCTGCATCGCCCACGCATTCGTCGTCATGCCGCCATCGACGCGCAGCACATGCGCGGCCTCGATGCCGCTTGCCGCCATGTCCTGGCGCATGGCCGTGAGGAGATCGCGGGTCTGAAACGCGACCGCCTCGAGCCCCGCCGCCACGATGTCGGCCTTCGACGCGGCACGGCTCAAGCCAACGATTGCAGCCTTTGCGTCCGCATCCCAGAACGGCGCGCCGAGCCCTTGAAACGCGGGCACGAGATAGACGCCCGCCTTCGGATCGGCTTCCCGCGCCAGCGCTTCGCTCTCCTCCGCCGTGGCGATGAGACCGAGACTGTCGCGCAGCCACTGGACTGTCGCCCCCGCCATAAAGATTACGCCCTCAAGAGCGTAGGTACGTGCGCCTTCGCGCTGATGCAGGACCGTCGACAGCATACGCGTCGCCGACGCCACCTTCTCCTCTCCCGTATTGGCGACGATGAAGCAACCGGTGCCGTAGGTCGCCTTCAACATACCTGGTTGAAAACACGCCTGCCCATAAGCAGCCGCTTGTTGATCCCCGGCGACGCCGCGAATGGGCAGCGCCGCGCCGAAATGTTCCTTGAGTGTCAGCCCGAAATCGCCCTGGCTATCGCGCACCTCAGACAACATCGCGCACGGAATCTCGAGCCGCGCCAAAAGCCGCGCGTCCCATGTCCCGCTTCTTATGTCGAACAGCTTGGTGCGCGCGGCGTTGGTCGCATCGGTGACATGCAGCGCCCCGCCCGTCAGCTTGAACAGCAGGTAGCTGTCGATCGTGCCGAAGCACACCTCTCCCCGCTCCGCCCGCTCGCGTAAGCCAGGAACGTTGTCGAGGAGCCATGAAAGCTTCGTCGCCGAGAAGTACGGATCGATGACGAGCCCCGTGGTCTCGGCCACATGCGCCCCCCAGCCTTCCCGCTCAAGTTCGGTGCAGAGCGGCGCCGTGCGTCGGTCCTGCCACACGATGGCATTGGCGAGCGGCTTGCCGGTTGCCCGGTCCCACACAAGGGTGGTTTCGCGCTGATTTGTGATGCCGACGGCGGCGATGGACGGCGTGCCCGCCTCGTCCAGCACCATACGGCAGACGTGTAGCACCGACCGCCAGATCTCTTCCGGATCGTGCTCCACCTGTCCCGGAGCCGGATAGATCTGGGTAAGCGGAACTTGCGCGACAGCTTTTGGCCGTCCCGCCTCGTCGAACAGGATGGCGCGCGTGCTCGTCGTCCCCTGATCGATGGCAAGGACATGGCCTTTGCTCATGACGTCACCGTGCCCGCGGTCTCGCTCACGATCCAAGCGCAGTACTCTGCGCTGCCGCCTTCGGTCGGCAAGACGAGCAGCGCCGGCACCTCGTAAGGATGCAGCCGCTTCGTCTCGGCCATCACCTGGTCGGCGAGCCCGGCCCTTGTCTTGATGATCATGGCGACCTCGTTCGCCTCCTCCCGTGCGCCCATCCATTCAAAGATCGAGACCATGCCGGGAAACATGTTGACGCAAGCCGCGAGCCGCGCCGTCACCAGCGCCGCACCGACGCGCTTGGCGTCCTCGAGGCTCGGGAAGGTCGTATAGATCAGGACCGGCCGGTCTGCGTTCTCCATAGGATCACCGTTCACCGTGGTTTGAGACACTTGCATGACTTTAAGCGCCACAGCTTTATAGTGCCCCTTCCCAAGGGCCGGTCCAAGCGCATCGAACTCGATCATGGCACGCTTCGAAAAAATTGCCTTCGTCGCCAGCGAGACCCAGGAGGCGGTGGAGGCGCTTCAGACGCTTTCCACGCGCTACGGCAACGTGGCGCCCGAAGCGGCGGACGTGATCGTCGCGCTCGGCGGCGACGGCCTGATGCTCCAGACCATGCACCGCCATCTCACGAGCCGCATCCCCATTTACGGCATGAACCGGGGCTCGGTCGGATTTCTGCTGAACGACTACCGTGAGGACGATCTGAAAGAACGCCTGGAGCTGGCGGAAGTCACGGTCATCCACCCGCTCCGCATGACGGCTCACGACATCAAGGCCGAGACACATGAGGCACTCGCCATCAACGAGGTGTCCCTGTTTCGGCAGATCTACCAGGCCGCCAAGCTCAGGATCACGGTCGACGAAACGATCCGCCTCAATGAGCTCATCTGCGACGGCGTGCTCGTCTCCACGCCTGCCGGCAGCACGGCCTACAACCTCTCGGCCCATGGGCCGATCCTGCCCATCACCGCGCCGCTGCTCGCGCTCACGCCGATTTGCCCGTTCCGGCCACGCCGCTGGCGGGGCGCGCTCCTGCCAAACGAGGCGAAGGTGACGATCGAGGTGCTGGAGCCGGACAAGCGGCCGGTCAGCGCGGCGGCCGACCATACCGAGTTCCGCAATGTCGTCTCGGTCGAGGTCAAGGAGGAAAGCAAGATCGACATCTTCATGATGTTTGATCCGGGTCACACCCTGGCCGAGCGCATACTCTCGGAGCAGTTCGGCTACTGACGCGCCCTCAAGGCCGCGTTAGTTCGAACACCTCGTTGATCACCGCGTAGTCGCCATAACCGAGCCGCGCGATGGGCTTGACCTTAGTGACATCCACCTTGTCGCCCACGATCACGGAATCGTCGATATGCACGCCGACCACCTGCCCCAGTACGATGGCGTGCGTGCCGGGGGAGCCATCGAGGCCGGGCAGGTCGATGGTGCGCCAATAGCGGCACTCGAAGGCGATCGGCGATTCCGCGACCCGCGGCGGCGCGACGAGCTTCGACGGCGCCGGCGTGAGCCCGGCAAGCGCCATCTCGTCCACCTCGGGCCCCACATGCTGCGAGGTCCGGTTCATGGCATCGCGTAGATCGTAGGTGGCGAGCGAGCACACGAACTCGCCGGTCTCCTCGGCATTGCGCTGACTGTCCTTACGGCCGCCCGAGGAGAACATAACGAAATGGGGGTCGGTGGAGACGGCGTTGAAGAAGCTGTACGGCGCAAGATTGACCACGCCGTTCTTGCAGAGCGTAGAGATCCAGCCGATCGGCCGCGGCGTCACCAGCGCCTTGAACGGGTCCCATTTGAGCCCGTGCGTGTTGGCAACCGCATCATAAAACATCAGCGCAATCCTTCGGACGCCAGCAGAGTCAGGGCCGCCACGACGTGACGATGTCGGCGAGCGCGGGCCGCTCCCGCTCGTCAGGCTTCTCCTTCGCCGTGCCAATATAGACGAAACCGGCGACGCGCTCGTTGTCGGCAAGATGAAGCGCCTTCCGAACGCCGTCGCTATAGGCATACCACTCTGTGATCCACTGCGCACCGTAGCCGAGCGCGGTCGCCGCCACGACGAGGTTCTGACACGCCGCCCCGGCAGAGAGCACCTGCTCCCATTCGGGTGCGGCCGGGTTCATAGTGACCCGGGAGATGACGGCGATGACGAGCGGCGCGCGCAGGAAGCGCTTCGCTTCGGTTTCGAGCCGGAACGCGCTCGGATCAGGCTCCTCGACGCGGCACGCTTCGGCAAGCGCTTTGCCGAAAGCCTCCCGCGCCTCCCCTTGGAACAGCACGAAGCGCCACGGCACCAGCTTCTTGTGGTCGGGCACGCGCGCCGCGGCGGTGAGGATCCGGGTCAGTTCCGCCTCGCTCGGACCGGGGTCCTGAAGCGCGTTGGCGGAGACAGAACGCCGGGTCAGAAGGTGCTCAAGAGTTGGGTTAGACATGCGCTCACGATATTTGGCTAAGGCCATGCTCCCTATCGCGAATCAAGGCACCGAACAATGTCGGATCCTTGCGTCCAAATGCCCGTTCCGCTCCCAAAATCGGCCTTATTCACGACCGAATTTCGATCCGCGCTCCCCTCCGGAAGCCTGTATAAGGGAGGGTGGGCCGACTTGATCGGGTGAGAAACGCTATGCGGGGGAAAAGCTTCGCGGCGCTGAAGCTGTTGCTTTTGGCCGCCTGTTTCCTTGGCGCCGGCAACGCGGCCGCCGAGGACGCTTCCCCGTCGAGCACGCGCTCCACCGTCCTGGTGCTCGATGCCTCCAAGAGTATGAACGATAAGATCGGCGACGCGGTCAAGATGGATGTCGCGCGCGATGGGCTGCGCCGCGCCGTCAAAAATTACGCCGACCGCCTCTCCTTCGGACTTGTCGCCTTCGGCCACCGCAAGGCGTCGAACTGCGCCGACGCCGAGATCTTGGCGAAGCCCGGCGCTCTCACCGCAAAGACTTCAGAGAAGCTCCTCAACGGCATCAAGGCCAAGGGCCAAGCCCCTGTCGCCGCGGCGATCAGCGATGCGGCGAGCCTGGCGGGATCGCCCGGCACGCCTCTCGACGTCGTCCTCGTCGCCGACGGCGGCGACAGCTGCGACGCGGATATTTGCGTCACCGCCGATGCGCTGAAGCAGAAGTCGAAGGGCTTGCGTATTCACGTCGTGGCCCTGGGCGACGAGATGAAGGATCTCCAGCCGCTTGCCTGCATCGCTGCCGCGACCGGCGGCAAGTTCGTCGCCGCGACCAGCGAGGAGGCCTTCGAAAATGGGCTTAACACTGTGTTCAACGCGATCAGCAGTCCCTCCGCCACCGAGGCGGTAGCGGCAACCGCTGCTGAGACACATGACGATAGCGTCGCCATAGCCCCGCCTGAGCAGTCTCGACCAGCGGCGATCCAGAAATCCCCCGGTGAGACCGCCGTGCTCAAGTCCGCAGCGCCGCACAGCCCGTCCCAGACTTCCGTGCAACGCACACTGCCGCCCGAGCCGCAGAAACCGGTGCCGGTGACCTTCCGGGCCCTCATCACCGATGTCGGCCCGAAGCTGCAATCCGGCCTCACCTGGCGCATCTACAATGCAAAGCCCAAAGCCGACGGGAGCTATGCGCTCATCAGTACTCACCGCGAAGCCACGCTGACGGCAGCGCTCCTTCCCGGTGAGTATCTGGTCAATGCCGCCTACGGTCTCTCCAACCTCACCAAGAAGATCAAGGTGGAGAGCGGCAAGTCTCTCGATGAGAAGTTCGTCCTCAACACTGGCGGGCTCGCCTTACGCGGGATGCTGGCCAATGGCCAGGAATGTCCCAAGGGCACCGTCCGCTTCGACATCCTTTCCGATGAGGAGGATCAGTTCGGCAAGCGTCGCACCATCCTTGCCGATGCACCGGCCCACACTGTCATCCGGCTCAATGCCGGCGCCTATCACATCGTCAGCCGCTATGGTGACGCCAACGCAAAGGTCGATGCCGACGTGACCGTCGAGCCGGGCCGGGTCACCGAGGCGACCATCAAGCACACCGGCGCGAAGATCACGTTTCGCCTAGTCCAGAGCCTGGGCGGCGAGGCGTTGGCCAACACGAAATGGACGATCCTTACCTCGGCCGGCGACACGGTGAAATCGGCCGCAGGCGCGCTGCCGACCTATATTCTCGCCGCCGGCAGCTATGCCGTGATCGCCAATCACGGCGGCCAAAGCTACACCCGAAAATTCTCTATCGATCCCGGCGGCGACAAGCAGATCGAGGTGGCCATCGACGACGGGCCGACCTCGCCCGAGGCAGTGAAGGCGTTGCTCGATCCGCCCGAGCCGCCAGCCCCGGGAACAGGGACGCTTACCGGGGAAGGCGGTGGTGGCGCAGTCGGCTTCGACGGATTCTCATCGCGGCCAGCGGACCCCAACGCGCCGCTGATCAACCCTAGCACGCTGTTCCGCCCCTCTGCGAAGTGAGCTTTACGCGGCCGCCGCAGCTTCGGCCGTCTTTCGCTCGTCGGGCGGCACGGCCTCATCGACGAGCATCTTGACCGCGTCATCGAGCGTCATGACCTCTTGCTTCTGCGAGCCGAGCCGGCGCACCGAGACCGTGCCTTCCTCCGCCTCGCGCTTGCCGACCACGAGCATGACCGGCACCTTGGCCACCGAGTGCTCGCGCACCTTGTAGTTGATCTTCTCGTTGCGGAGATCGGCCTCGGGACGCAAGCCAGCCTCCTGCAGGTGCGCCAAGACCTTTTCGGCGTAAGCGTCGACGTCGGAGACGATCGTGGCGACCACGGCCTGAGTCGGGGCGAGCCACAGCGGCAGATGGCCGGCATAGTGCTCGATAAGGATGCCCGTGAAGCGCTCGAGCGAGCCGAACATGGCGCGGTGGATCATCACCGGCACCGCCTTCTCGCCGTCGGGGCCGATATAGAACGCCCCGAGCCGCGCCGGCATGTTGAGATCGACCTGAATCGTGCCGCACTGCCAGTCGCGACCGATGGCGTCGCGCAGGACATATTCGAGCTTCGGCCCGTAGAACGCGCCCTCGCCCGGGTTGAGCTCATAGTTGAGCCCCGCCGCTTCGACCGCGCGCTTCAGCGCAACTTCCGCCTTGTTCCATACCGCATCGGCACCGACCCGCTTCTCCGGCCGGTCGGAGAACTTGATGCGCACGTCCGCAAAACCGAAGTCTCGATAGATTGACAGCATCTGCGCGTTGAGCTTCACGCACTCCTCGGTGATCTGATCCTCGGTGCAGAAGATATGCGCGTCGTCCTGCGTGAAGTGGCGTACGCGCAACAGCCCATGCAGCGCGCCGGACGGCTCGTAGCGATGCACCTTGCCGAATTCGGCGATGCGCAGAGGAAGATCGCGATAGCTCTTCAGACCGTTCTTGAAGATCTGCACATGGCCCGGGCAGTTCATGGGCTTGCAGCAATAGACGCGCTCATCGGGCGTCTCAGCGATATACATGTTCTCGGCGAACTTCTCCCAGTGGCCCGACTGCTCCCAGAGCGTGCGCTCCATCATGTCGGGCGAGTTCACCTCGAGATAGCCCCAGTCGCGCTGGCTGCGGCGCATATAGCCGACCAGCGACTGGAACAGCGCCCAACCCTTGGCATGCCAGAACACAGCGCCCGGCGCCTCTTCTTGGAAGTGAAACAGATCCATCTCGCGGCCCAAGCGCCGATGATCGCGCTTCTCGGCCTCTTCGAGCTGATGGAGATAGGCCTTGAGGTCTTCCTCACTCGCCCACGCCGTGCCGTAGATGCGCTGAAGCATGAGATTGTTGGAATCGCCGCGCCAATAGGCGCCGGCGATCTTGAGCAGCTTGAAGCCTTTGCCGATGCGGCCGGTAGTGTCCATATGCGGTCCGCGGCACAGGTCGAACCAATCGCCCTGGTGATAGATCTTGACGTCCTCGCCTTCCGGGATCGCGTCGACCAACTCGACTTTGAAATTCTCACCCTTCTCGGCGAACACCTTTCGCGCCTTGTCCCGGCTCCAAACTTCGACGGTGAAGGGGTGATTGGAGGCGATGATCTCAGCCATCTTCTTCTCGATCTTCGGCAGATCCTCGGGCGTAAAGGATTCGTCGCGCGCGAAGTCGTAATAGAAGCCGTTCTCGATCACCGGGCCGATGGTGACTTGCGTGTCCGGATAGAGCGCCTGCACCGCCTCGGCCATGACATGGGCCGCGTCGTGGCGGATCAGCGGCAGCGCCTCCGGGTCGGTACGCTTGATGATGCGGATCTTGGCGTCGCTCGCGATCGGCTCGCCGAGATCGCGCAACTTGCCGTCGATCTCGACGGCGACGGCGTTCTTCTCGAGCGACTTGGAGATCGACTGCGCGACGTTGCGCCCCGTGACTCCAGGTTTGAAGTCGCGCGCGGAACCGTCCGGAAATGTCAGGGAAATCATCTTGTCTCTCCTCTCACTCCTGCGTACCAGCGCAGGTAAGACGGATCTCATTTAGGCGTTCGGCCCTGCATAGTCCAGCGGGATAGCGCGTTCCGCTTTACGACACATAAGCGACCAACTATGCTCTTCTACAACCAGAGGTAGTTCTGGGGCCAAGTATGCCTGGGGAGGAACAAAAGGCGGGCTGGTGGGACGGCTTCAAAAAACGCGCCGCGCGCGCGCGGGACTGGCTGGTCGAGCTGGCTCTTGTTGTTTGGATCTGCAGGGTCAGCGTCGTCAGCACGGCGCTCGGAATCATACTTTTTATCTTCATTCCGCAAGTGCGAGATACCTTTCTGGAGATAAGGAAGGCAAGCGTTACGGACCCGGCAAACATCGTGTTCTGGGTCCTGTTTCTCCTCTCCGCTCTCTTTCTTTGGGCGCTCCCGGTGCACTACGCAGCTCGCCGGGATCTCCGCAACGACCCGGCCTATGCCGGCAAGCCGTTGATCGGACCATCGCTTTGGTTCCCTCGAATCCTGGCTTTGGCTTGCCTGATGTCGATCGCCATCGGCGCCTACCGCGCGCAATTTGGCTTTCTGAATCCCACCGACCCGGACCATACACTCATTCAGACCCGCGTTCTCATGGGCGCTGCGAGTCTGCTGTCCATTGGACTGTTCCTATTCCTTTGGCAGCGCCGGAAGATCTTCACGAACGTCTCTGTCCGCATTGGCACGCTGCTGATGACCGGTCTCACGGTCGCATTTCTTGTCTTCTTCCTTTTCAACCTGTCCGCCTACATTTGGCGCGCCCCCCTCATTCCACTGTTGCTCGGTGGATGGGTGCCAATCTTCGCTTGGCTCGCCTATGAAGGCCGCCAGTATCGCCTTCCCTTCATTCTGCTGCTGTTCCTCGCGCTTGAGGGCCTCGCCTGGTTCGGCGACAACCATGACGTCAGGCGCATTTCAATCGACGGCCACGGCTCTCTCCTCGAGGAGGCGTCCACTGATCCTGTCCCCAAGCAAAGCGCGAGGCCGATCACGGAAGGCTTCATGCGCGAGACGATCAAAGAAGCAATCGCACGCTGGCAAGAGGTCAATGGATGTCCGGATCACGTGGAGGCTTGCCCTCGCCCCATCGTGGTCGCAGCCTCAGGAGGCGCTTCTCGCGCAGGTTTCTTCACCGCAGGCGTCCTCGGCGAGCTAATGGATCGCAGCAAGGCGGGGGGCTTCAGTGGGATCCCTAAATTCAGAAACAGACTTTTTGCGATCTCAACAGTTTCCGGGAGCTCGACCGGCGCTGCCTTCTTCACCGCTGCGCTTCACCGCGCCCAAGATCTCGCCGACGCCAGTCATGGGGAAGTCGACGACCCGCCATGCCGGAAGGATCGCGACGAACTCGTCTACTTTGACGGTGCGCCCCAGAGCTGGCGTGAATGCATGGAGCAGCTTCTTGCAGGCGACTTCATTTCGCCGACCTTGTTTGGCTTAGTCTACAATGACGCAATTCGCGGTGTCGCGCCCTTTGCCCGACGCTTTGGTTGGAACATGAGGGACCGAGCGGTTCTTCTCGAAGCATCTTGGGAAGACAGGTTCTGCCTGGCCACTGAGGGCGACGCTTGCCACGAAGAAGAAGGAATGCGGGCTCCCTATTTGAGCGCCAGTGGCCGCGGCGTTTCCTCGGTCTATCCCACGGTTAAAGATCAGTGGCTCCCGATTCTGCTGCTCAACGGTACTGATGTCGAAACGGGAAGACGAGTCGTCGTATCGCCGCTTAACCCGACCGTGGGATGGGATCAACGCTTGTTTCCGGACGCATACGACTTACACGATCTACTCGTCGACCGTACGGAGCGCGGCAAAGGCCTCACCGGAGGCGTGTGGGACCGGCCGCAGCAGGACTACATCGACAGGGACATCAGACTTTCGACAGCTGCTCTCTTGAGTGCTCGCTTTCCCGTGATCTCACCACCGGGCAACATTCTCAACGAGGCGAATCAAATTATCGCGCGCATCATCGATGGTGGCTATTTCGAGAACTACGGAGCCGCCACGGCGGCAGACATCGTTGCACAGCTCAAAGATGCCAAGCTGGAGCCGTTCGTCATCGAGATCACGAATGATCCTGAGTCTCTTATCCCGAACCTTGTGACCAAGACTGAAACCTCGCCTCGCGGCCAGCAGTGCGGTGAGGGCTCGATCGAAGACATCGATCCGCTTAAACTACGAAGGCCGCCCATCGTCGACGCGCCCGATCATCTTTGGTTCTCGGACGTTACCGGTCCGGTCGAAGGTTTGCTTGGTAGCCGTGGCGCCCAAGGTGGCCGTGCATTGCGGCGTTTGAGCGATCTTGGGCCCAATAGCTTTCTGCATATCTACGTCAAGCCGCTTTATGTACCGAACATCTTCAGCGGCACGTGCGAGGTCGCAGATGTCTCTATGAGCTGGTGGCTATCGAAACAGGTGCAGAAATATCTCGACGCTCAAATAGACAAAAACTGCAGAGCAATCGATCTCGGCGTGTGGAAAGCCAGAAACAGGAAAAACGATACCGCGTTAGTCCCTCCCAGCGATAACTGCGTCAATGAACACTCTGACGAGGCGCAGTAAGGCGCCAACGGCCGTAGCGCCAAGGGGCGAAGGGATAGCGCTCATGGCGCAGGTCAGGCACGGGATCGAACCCATGGCTGCCCCACGGATGGCAGCGGCAGAGCCGTGCGAGCGCGAGCCAGCCACCCTTCCACGCTCCATTCGTCTCGATGGCCCCCCGCGCGTAGTCGGAGCAGGTCGGCAGATGCCGGCAATGAGCGCCGACGAGTGGCGAGAGCGTGTAGCGGTACGCCATGATCGGCGCCAGCAGAAGCGCCTTGGCCGCCCGCTGCCCCAAATTCGAAGGCGCGCTCATGGATAGGGATCGCCGTTCTTGTGGGTGAAGACGAATGCCCCGCCGTCGCGGCGTACCATCATGTCGATGTCGCTGTACTGAGCGACTTCAGTTGGCGCGCGCGTGCCGACCTCGAGATAGACGACCGGCTTGTCCGTGCGATTGATCAAATGATGCCCGTTGGCACAGCCCGCCGGGAAGCCTGCGGCCGTGCCCGGCTTGAGCAGCGTCTCGCCTGCATCAGTCACGAGCGTCACCTCACCCTCGAGCACGTAGACGAACTCGTCCTCATTGACGTGCCAATGACGTTGCGACGACCAAACGCCGGGCGGCAAGGTGACGAGGTTGACGCCGAACTGCGTGAGATCGAGCGGATCGCCGAGCGCGCGCTTGGCGCGGCCCGCCACGGCCTCGGCAAACGGCGCCGGATATCCGCTGCCGGTACGCGGGCTCACGCTCATGGCATCGAGCCAGCACGTCTTCTTTTCGCTCATATGCGCCTCGTCATGCGGATGGCGCGGCGTCCGCATCCGCGCCCGCCCGATTCGCCTCGATTTGCCTGATGGCGTCCTCCACCGCATCGAACACCAGCAGCGTCGAGGCGTGCCGCGCCTTGTAGTCGCGCACCGGCTCAAGCAACGCCAGATCCTTCCATTTTCCAGTCGGCGGCGGCCCGCCCTCTTTGAGCATCTTGCGCATGGCCGCACCCACCTCGCGGAGCTCCGCCGCGGTCGATCCCACGATCTCCCGGCCCATGATCGAAGCCGCGGTCTGGCCGAGTAGGCAGGCCCGCACAGTTTGGCCGTAGTCGGACACCACGTCCCCGTCCATGACAAGGTCGATGCCGACCCGGCTCCCGCATAGCTTGGAATGCGCCGTGGCCGTGGCCTGGGGCGCCGACAACCGTGCCGTGCGCGGCGTCGCCGCAGCAAGATCAAGCAGTTGCTGGCTATAAATGTCGTCCGGCACGGTCATCCTATCATCCTAGGTCGGCCCGGCTCGCCTTGCGGGCTGATTTAGCGCATTATATATGCATCAAGGGGCCGGACGGCCACGCGCCCCATGTCGCGCCTGAGAATGTCAGCCAACTAAGGAAAGCCCAAAGTCATGGACGCCACCACGAAAGACAGGCGGACGAGACCGCAATATGCCGGCATGGAAATTGGCCGCGGCCCTCAGATCACCCGCCCCTCGCGTGAGGAGGCCGAGGAGGCGGTGCGCACGCTGATCGCCTATGCGGGCGACGACCCTGCCCGTGAGGGCTTACGCGACACCCCGCGACGCGTGACGAGCGCTTACGACGAGTTCTTCGCCGGCTATAAGGAAGACCCCTTCGAGGTGTTGTCGCGGACCTTCGACGAGGTCGCGGGCTATGACGACATCGTCATGCTGCGCGACATCGAGCTTCACTCTCATTGCGAGCACCACATGATCCCATTTATTGGGAAGGCGCATATCGCCTATTTCCCGACGGACCGCGTGGTCGGACTTTCCAAGCTCGCCCGCGTTGTCGAGGTGTTCGCCCGCCGCCTACAGACGCAGGAGACCATGACGGCCCAGATCGCCGAGACCATCGACAAGGTGCTCAAGCCCAAGGGTGTGGCGGTGATGATCGAAGCGGTGCACCAGTGCATGTCGATCCGCGGTGTGCGGAAGCCTGACGTGGCAACCATCACCACGCAGTTCACCGGCATATTCAAAGAGGATCCGGCGCAGCAGTCGCGCTTCATGAAGTTGGCGACCGAGCGTAGCGGCCGCTTGTAAGCGGCGCCCTCGGCCGCGAAGGATTTAATCGCGGTGATCAAGGCCGACGTCTTCCCTACGATTGACGACAAGACCGCGCGCGAGGAAGGAACCGTCTTCGCGCCGAATTTCGACGCGCACGGTCTGCTGCCCGTCATCGTCACCTCCGCCGCGACCGGCGAGGTACTGATGTTCGCCTTTATGAATGCTAAAGCCTTGGCGCTCTCTCTCGAGACCGGCGAAGCGCACTATTGGTCGCGTTCCCGCGAGAGCCTATGGCGCAAGGGCGAGACGAGCGGCAACCGCCAGCGCATCGTCGAGATGCGCACTGACTGCGACCAGGACGCGCTGTGGCTCAAGGTCGAGATGACGGGCTCCGGCGCCTGCTGCCACACCGGGCGCAAATCCTGTTTCTATCGCGTGGTCACGCCCGGGAAAGATGAAAGCGCCGCTCCCTCGCTTGTCCTTGTAGACGCCGAGCGCCAGTTCGATCCCAAAGCCGTTTACGGTCATGCTCCCGCCGCAAAGAGAAACTTAAAGACTTCATAGTACTAGTTAAATCAACAAGAGACTCGCAAGCGGCCCCGCCCGACCACCCCCCTAGGACAACCGCCTGCGTTGTGGCGTTTGCCGGGAATTTACGTCCGGCGTGAGGCGTGGAGTATGACAAGACCGACGATCGGCTTGGCGCTTGGTGGTGGAGCAGCCCGTGGCTGGGCGCATATCGGTGTCCTACGCAGCCTAATCGCGGCGGGTCTCGAGCCCGACATCGTCGCAGGCACCTCAATCGGCGCCGTGGCCGGCGCCTGCTACGTCACAGGCAAGCTCGATGCGCTGGAGGACTTCGCCACCAAGCTCACACGGCGGCGGATCTTCGGCTTTCTGGACTTCAACTTCACAGGCTCCGGCCTCATCACTGGGCAGCGCCTCAGCGGTCGCTTGGAGACCCACCTCAGAGGCTTCGCCATCGAGGATCTGGACCGGAAGTTCACGGCCGTGGCCACCGAGCTCGGCACCGGGCACGAGGTCTGGCTCAACAAGGGCGACCTGGTGACCGCCTTGAAGGCCTCATTCGCCTTGCCTGGCATTTTCCGCCCCGTGCAGATCAATGGCCGCTGGCTGATCGACGGGGCGCTCGTAAACCCGATCCCTGTCTCTGTTTGCCGCGCGCTTGGCGCCCGCATCGTCATCGCCGTCAATCTGAACTGCGATCTGTTCAGCAAGGGCGCAGTAATTCCCGACCAAGAAGCCCTCGCCGAGCCGTCGGGCCCGGACGATTCCGCCCTTCTCGAAGGAAATGGCCGCGCCGCCGTCCATCTCCTGCACCGGCAGATTTTTGGACGGAGCGACGGCGCGCCAGGCATATCGGCGGTGATGATGGACGCGATCAACATCACCCAGGACCGCATCGCGCGGTCGCGCCTTGCCGGTGATCCGCCGGACGTCACCATTGGCCCAAGGATGGGCCGCATCGGCTTGTTCGACTTCCACCGGGCGAACGAGGCGATTACGGCCGGCGCAAAGGCCGCCGAAGCCCAACTCGACGAGATCAGAATGGGCGTGCGGGCGCTTGCCGCTTAATGCGGCGACCGCGTGACGGCAATGCCGGCTCGATCAACCCGTAGCGATGTATTCGCGCATCGCCGCAGCTTCCATCTCCGCTTCGGCAATACGCATCCGCACCACGTCACCGATCGACACGAGCCCGACGAGACGTCCCCGCTCGCACACGGGCATATGCCGGAAGCGGTGCGCGGTCATTTCGCCCATGAGCCGATCCGTCGTGTCCGACTCCCGGCAGCTCACCACCGCCTTGGTCATGCAGGCTTCCACCGGCTCCGTGAGCACCGAACCACCGGCTCTCGCGATCTCGCGGACGATATCCCGCTCCGAGACAATGCCGACAACCTTGCCATCGTCGTCGGCGATCACGATGCAACCGATACGGTGCTTGCCAAGCAGCTTGGCAATTTCAAGCAAGGGCATATCCGGGGGGGAAGTGACGACCTCCCTGCCCTTCAACTTCAGGATTGCAGCGACGTTCATAAGGTTTCCTCCAGCCCGGGGACTTGAGCCCCGTTTGCTGCGACATTCTGTCCTGGAGTGAAAAAACGCGCAAGAGAACTCGGAAACAACCGTGAGTCTCCAACGCTTACGAGATTTCCTCCACCTCGTCGGCGGGGCTTGTCGTGTCGAAAAAGCCGAAAATGAGAAGCCCGCACACGAAACCACCTATATGAGCCTCCCAGGCGATGTTGCCGCCCGCCCCGCCGAATGACACCGAGGTCAGCCCGAAATAGGCGTTAAGCACCACCCAGAACACGAGAAATCCGAGAATACGGTAGTCCCGCAAGGTGGTCGCGAGGTTTGCAAGCGGCGAACCGACGAAGTCTGGCATTTGTTCGCCGGGCTTCCGCCTAGCGAAGAAGATGAAGCGCAAGGCTCCGGCCATCTGTCCAGAAATGGCCGCCGACGCCCCCACAACGGGGGCCATAGTGCCCCAATGCAAGGCAAGATGGGTCAGCGCGCCGGCAATGCCGCACAAAATCGAGAATTCGAAGAAGCCGCGCGTGCCGATCCGCCGGGCGACGGCGCTCCCGAAGGCGAGCATCCACATCAAGTTCACCAAGAGGTGCACCCAGCCGCCATGTACCACCATGTAGGTCACAAACGAGGTGACACAGGTGACGTAACCCCCTGGTAGCCCTAGTGCCGCGCCGCTGTAGCGGGCCGGAATGAAGGCCAGCGCCAACAGCACGGCAATGTCGATTTCGTTCGGCAAGAGCCCCCTGATGACCTGGACGCCGATCATCAGACCGGCAGCCACAAGGACGGCGGTGGGGACGTTCAGAATGGGTTCTCTTGCAGCCATGTGCGCGTCTAACCGAATACGTGGACCTACCTACCGGAAGTGGTGTTCTTCTCGACCACTCCCGTGGCAACCTTAATGACCATCAAGGCTCTGGAATGCCCCGTGAAGCCCGCGCCGCTGGCACACTCCCTACTTAACAAACCATGAGCATGCCCGCGCGGGCCGTGCCAAAGCGGGATTACCCTGGTTTGGCCCGAGGATGTGCGGGCTCGTGAGGAACGTGTAGCGTTTTGCGTCAGGTGGGCTATGCAGCAGCCAACGAGTAGGCAGCTTTACGCGTATTGGGACGCCATACGCAATGGCCGTATTGCGCCGCGCCGTTTCGAGATCGAGCCGGCGAAGATCGCACCCCTCTTGCGCGAGACCTTCATCGCCGAGTGCACGGGCCTGCTCGGCTTCCGCTTCCGCCTGGCCGGCACGCGGATTTGCCAGCATTTCGGCCGTAAGCTCCGCGGCGTCGATTTCCTGAGTCTATGGTCGCTCGCCGATCGCGACGCCATCGCGTCCCTGGTCCGCAACGTGTTGAACGACGGCGCCATGGGCTATGACGTCTTCGACGCCTATACCAAGACCAAACGTCATACGGCCTTCGAGTTCACCCTCACTCATGCCGCTGATCCACACGGACCAGGCGATCAATCGTCTCCTCGGAGCGATTACGGCCATTGAGCCTCCCTTCTGGCTTGGCAGCGAGGCTTTATCTACTTTCGAGGTTCGCGCGCTTCATCTCCATTGGCCCGACGGGACTCCCGCCTTCATGACAAATGAGGGGACTGAGGTGACCCGCCTACGGCGCTTCCGCGTTGTGGACGGCGGCCTCTCCTAAGGTCCGCAGCGGCACTTTTTGACAGTAAAGCGCCCCATTGTCCCCGCACGCTTCGCCGTTCCTTAGTGCCTGTCCAAGTAAGCGTAGCTTGCTAGCTTTGCCCATGTGCAACCGCTGGCAAGCTCAGGCCGCAGGATGAGCGCCTTCAACATGGAACAATCCGCCCCCCGTCCCAACCGCGAGGCTTCGCGGCGAGCGCCGGAGCGATCGCCAGTTCCCGAAGATCGTGCCCGACGAACGCCGCCATCGCCGCATCCCGGTGAGCTTTCAGGGCGCCTCATGGGTCTTCAAATGTCGGCGGGTGGCATGGCGCTGTGGACGCCCGTCACCTGTCAGAGGGGCGAGCGCATCGTGGCCTATATCGAGAATCTCGGTCGTCTTGAGGGCACCGTGGCCCGCACCTTCGAGGGCGGCTTTGCCGTCGACATCAAGGCCAGCTCCCAGAAGCGTCGCGACCTTCTCGGGTCCGAGGGATGGCAGCATGAGCGCTTCGAGCCGCGTATTGCCGCGCAGAAGCTCATCCTGCCGAATGGCGACGTCTATGACTGCCGGGTGATCGACGTCTCCTTGAGCGGCGCCTCGATCGCCACCAGGGTCAAGCCTCCGGTGGATTCCGTCGTGGTTCTCGGCCGTCTCCGTGGGCGCGTGGTGCGCCAACACGACCAAGGCGTGGCGATTCAATTCGCCGATCTTCAAGATCCCGACAGTCTCGCCCGCACCTTCGGCTAGACTAACCTTTCCCAAGTCTTTCGGTTGCCCCTCCGCTTGGGCCCCGAAAATCGCGCAAATCCGCGCCCGAACTCACTTTGTTCCAATATCGCTAAAATTTTAGCTAATCCGAGAACATTCAGGTTTGAGTAGGTCTCACTAAAAAACCACTACCAATACTACTTCAAACCGCGGGC
>Ga0307436_1000534_pt1 | contig 17838 bp, 15 predicted proteins | sample SalMarWE160440MG_FD_202513 | JGI IMG/M metagenome (GOLD analysis project Ga0307436, IMG submission 202513) | Salt marsh sediment microbial communities from the Plum Island Ecosystem LTER, Massachusetts, United States - WE1604-40 | ecosystem: Environmental > Aquatic > Marine > Intertidal zone >...
TACGCCGCCTGGAGCCTGAAGCGCGGCGAGCGCGACGGGCTGACCCCCGAACAGGCCGCCGCGGTCAAGCAATGGAAGGACGCCGTCTACTCGGTCGCCATCGAGGAGATGACGCACCTGACCCTGGCGTGCAATCTCGCCTGCTCGATCGGCGGCGGTCCGCACCTGTCGCATCCGCCGTACCCGATTCGCCCCGGCTATCACCCCTCGGGCCTCGTCATCGAGCTCAGGGGCTTCTCCCTCGACGTTCTCGACCACTTCATCTTCATCGAGCGGCCGGAAGGCAAGGAGCTGCACGACGCCTCCGAATTCGTCCACCCGCACGAGTATCACCGCGCCCAGCCCCGCGGCCGGGTCATGCCGAGCGCCCAGGATTACGGCACCGTCGGGCATCTGTATCGGGGAATCGCCCACGGTTTCGAGCACCTGGCGCACCATCTGGGCGAAGAGGATCTTTTTTGCGGCGACCCGTCCACCCAGCTGGGGCCCGGCGACATTCCGCTGCCTGAGCTGAACGTGGTCACCGATCTAAAGAGCGCCCACGAGGCCATCCAGACGATTATCGAGCAGGGCGAGGGCGCTCCCGAACACTCCGAGGACAGCCACTACCAGCGTTTCGTCAACGTCCGCGAGCAGTATCACGACTTCCTCGAGAAAAACCCCGACTTCGAGCCGGCCTTCCCGGTCGCTCACAATCCGACGATGCGCCCGCCCATGGACGGCGAGGACTGCGTCTTCATCAGCGAGCCGGAGGCTGCCCGCGTCCTCGATCTCGCCAACGCCTGCTACGGTCAGATGCTGCGGTGTCTGGTCCAGGCCTGGGGCCGGCACGCCGACGACGCAAGGCACAAGCGGATGCTCGCGGAGACCGCCCGCGAGATGATGAGCATCCTCGACAAGCTCGGACCGCATCTGGCCTCGCTGCCCGCCTCCCGGCGTCATCCCGGCGTCAATGCCGGCATGACCTTCACCATGCTGCGCGACATCCAGCGCATGCCCACCGGGCCCGGCGAGATGCGCATGCTGGCCGAACGCACCATCGAATTGGCCGACCATGCCAAACGGGTGTTCCCCAAGGGCCACGAATTTGAAGACCTGCACGACAAGCTGCTGCACATCGCCGGCAATTTCGAGGTGCCCACGGGCAAGGCCAGGGTCGAAAGGCCGAAACCCAAGCTCCATGTCCACGACGTCCCACTGCGCGAGGGCGCCGTCGAATGCGCCGAGGGCACGGATCTCACGGTCAACTTCGCCGCCCGCCGCTGCATTCACGCCCGTTTCTGCGTGCTCGGCGCCCCCGGGGTCTTCAAGGCCAACACGCCGGGCGAATGGATCTTCCCCGACGAGATGGCGACCGACGAACTCGTCCACGTCATCAAGAACTGCCCCTCCGGCGCCCTCACCTACGATCCCAAGGGCGACCTCGCCCCGGAAGGCCCGCCGCCGGTCAACACCGTGCACCTGCGCGAGGCGGGACCCTACGCCTTCCACGGGCCCTTGAAGCTCAGGGGCGAGGAGATCGGCTACCGCGCCACCCTGTGCCGGTGCGGGGCCTCCAAACACAAGCCCTTCTGCGACAGCACGCACCACGACATCGGCTTTAACGTCACCGGCGAGCCGGAGACGCGCTCCACCGAGCCCCTCGAGGTCCGCGACGGCGCCCTCGCCATAGACCCGGAGCCGAACGGTCCGCTGGTCGTCACCGGCAATCTGGAGATTTGCGCCGGCACCGGCCGCACCATCGACCGCGTCACCACGGCGCGCCTTTGCCGCTGCGGCGGGTCGAAGACCAAGCCGTTCTGCGACAACACGCACCTGAAGATCGGGTTCGAGGCCGACTGAACACCACCTCCGGCGCGGCAAATTGCGCCGCGCCGCCCCAGCGTCTACAAGCGACGCGGGCCAGGGTGATGGCGGGGGCCTTGATGTATCTCGAAAAGCACGACCTTTCGGGCAAGCTGGCCCTGGTCACCGGCGGCGGGCAGGGGATCGGGGCCGCGTGCACGGATGCGCTCGCCGAAGCCGGCGCCACCGTCATCATCGTCGAGCTTGTGCCGGAGCGCCTGGCCGCACGCCTCGAGGCGCTGCGCGCTGCGGGCCATGACCCCCGCGGCTACGAGCTCGACGTCACCGATTCTGCCGCCGTCGCCGCGCTCGCCGACCGCATCGCCGCCGACATCGGCCCCATCGACATTCTCGTCAACAACGCCGGCATCGCCCGCTCGCGCATCCCGGCCGAAGACATGACCGACGAAGACTGGCGCGAGGTCATCGCAGTCAATCTGGACGGCGTCTTCTGGTGTTGCCGCGCCTTCGGGCGGCAGATGCTCGCGAAAGGCGCCGGCGCCATCGTCAACATCGGCTCGATGTCGGGGTTCGTCGTCAACACCCCGCAGGAGCAGGCCTCCTACAACGCCTCGAAAGCGGCGGTGCACCATCTGACCCGCTCGCTGGCCGCCGAATGGGCGTCCCGGGGCGTCCGGGTCAACGCCGTCGCCCCGACCTACATCGAGACCCCGCTCACTGCCTTCGGCATGCAAGAAGACCCCGAAATGTACGCCAAGTGGCTCGCCATGACCCCCATGGGCCGCGTCGGCCAGCCCCATGAGATCGCCTCCGTTGTGCTGTTCCTGGCCTCCGGCGCCGCTTCGCTGATGACCGGCTCGATCGTCTTGGCCGACGCCGGCTATTCGGCCTGGTAGCGGTGCCCGGGCTCCCGCGCTTCGCCCCGTGACCGCGTCAGACCAAAGCTATGACCTCGCCATCGTCGGCGGCGGCATCAATGGCTGCGGCATCGCCCGCGACGCCGCCGGCCGCGGGCTCAAGGTCCTGCTCGTCGAGATGGGCGACATCGGCGGCGCCACCTCCTCGGCCTCCACCAAACTCATCCATGGCGGGCTGAGATATCTCGAGCAGTTCGACTTCGCCCTCGTGCGCGAGGCCCTGATCGAGCGCGAGCGACTGTGGGCGATCGCCCCCCATGTCATCCGGCCGCTCAGGCTCGTACTGCCCTGGCGGGAGGGGCTCAGGCCCGCCTGGATGCTGCGCACGGGCCTGTTTATCTACGACCATCTGGGCGGCCGCCAGCGCCTGCCGCCGACCCGAACCCTCGATCTGGCGACCGATCCCGCCGGCAAGCCGCTCAAACAAAGCGCCGGCCGCGCCTGGGAGTTCTCCGACTGCTGGGTGCTCGACAATCGTCTTGTGGTGCTCAACGCCCGCGACGCGGCGCGCCTGGGCGCCGACATCCGCCCGCGGACCAAATGCCTCAGCGCCCGGCGCGAGGGCACGATCTGGCGCCTTCGCATCGCGGACAACGAATCCGGCGCGCCCGAGGAACTCACCGCCGGCGCAATCGTCAACGCCGCCGGTCCTTGGGTCGATCGGGTCGAGGAAGAGGTCCTGGGCAAGGACATGCCCGGCGACGTGCGTTTGGTCCAGGGCTCGCACATCGTCACCCGGCGCCTGTTCGACCACGACCGTGCCTACTTCTTCCAGAACCCGGACGGACGGGTGTTGTTCGCCATTCCCTTCGAAGGCGAATTCACGCTCATCGGCACCACCGACCGCGACTATCAGGGCGCCCCCCAGGACGCCAAGGCGAGCGGTGAGGAGATCGAGTATCTGTGCGCCGCCGCCTCGACCTGGTTCGCGCGCCCGGTCGATCCCTCCGACGTCGTCTGGAGCTACTCGGGCGTGCGCCCCCTCCACGACGAGGGACCGGTTGCCGCCCAGCAAGCCACCCGCGACTTCAGCTTCGGCCTCGACGCTCCGCAGGGCGGCGCGCCCTTCCTGTCCATCTATGGCGGCAAGATCACCACCTACCGGCGGCTCGCCGAACGGGCCCTCGAGCACCTGTCCCCCTGGTTCGGCAATCTCGGTGCCCGGGCCGGCTGGACCGGCAAGGCGTCGCTGCCCGGCGGCGAGTTCCCCCTCGACGCCATCGATCTCACCCGCCGCCGCCTGGCCGAGACCTACCCGTTTCTTGCCCCCCGCGAACTCGACCATTTCTTCACTCACTTTGGCCTGGATGCCTTCGCGCTCCTGGGCGGGGCGCAGTCCATGGCCGCCCTCGGCGCCGATTTCGGGGGCGGCCTCAGGGAGGCCGAGGTCCGGTACCTGCGCGAACACGAATGGGCCCGCACCGCCGAGGACATCGTGTGGCGGCGCACCAAGCGGGGGCTCAATATGGGTCTCGAAGAAATCGCCCGCCTTGGCGAATGGCTGGCCGCCCACCGCTGATCGGCCGCCTCTGGCCAGCCGCCCGGCTTGCCGCTAGACCACTTTCCAGCCACCTGCCGCCGCAAGGCTCGTGCCCATGCTCTTCGTTCTCAGCGTCGTCGCCCCGGTCTTCGTGCTCGTCGCGCTCGGCTACGGGGCGGTGCGACTCGGCCTCTATCCGAAGTCGGGGGTCGGGGGACTGCTGGCCTTCGTCAACAACTTCGCCGCCCCGTGCCTGTTGTTCCGGGCCGTCTATTCGGTCGATTTCACCACCACCTTCCAGCCGGCGACGATCGCGCCCTACTACGTCAGCGCCTTTGTGTGCGGCGGCCTCGGGATCGCCGCGGCGCGGCTGTGGTTTGCCCGCCGGCCCGGCGAATCGGTTTCGTCCGGCTTCTCCGCCCTGTTCTCCAACACCGTGCTGGTCGGCATTCCGGTCGTCGAGCGCGCCTACGGCCAATCGGCGCTCATCACGGCCTTCGCCATCATCGCGATCCATGCCGCGATCCTGTTCACAGTCGGCATGATCACCATGGAGGTCGCCCGCCGCGACGGCGCGCCCTGGCCCCAGACGATGAGCCGCGCCGCCCGCGCCATCGGCACGAACCCGATCCTGATCGGCGTCTTCCTGGGCCTGATCGGCAACCTCTCGGGCATCGAAATGCCCGAGCTTGTCGATGCCACGACGGCGCTCATCGCATTGGCGGTCGTGCCGGCGGCGCTGTTCGGCCTTGGCGGCACGCTCACCGAATACCGCATCGCCGAAAACTGGTCGGAGGCCCTCGTCATCTCCTCGATCAAGCTGGCCGTGCACCCGACAATCACCTGGATACTGATGGTGCCGGTCCTCAACGTGCCGATCGAGATCGCCCGCGTCGCGGTGCTGCTCGCCGCCATGCCGGCGGGCATCAACTCCTATGTCTTCGCCACCTACTACGATCGCGGCACGGCAATGGCCGCCAACACGGTGCTCATGACCACCGTGGCCAGCTTCCTGACGATATCGGCCTGGCTGTGGTTCCTGGGCCTCGGGTAGGGGCCTCAGGTCTGGTCCGGATAGCCCTTGATCTCGTCGAAGGCGCGCCTGAGGGCGTCCGACCAGGCCTCCGACAGGGCCCGGAAATAGACGTTGTCCTCGCCGATGCGCTGCTCCTCGCCGATATGAAAGGTGTCGTTGCGATAAATCGCGATGTCGATCGGCAGCCCCACGGAGAGGTTTGAGCGGATGGTCGAATCGAACGACAGGAGCAGGAGCTTCGCGGCCTCGCCCATGCGCATGGTCGGCGCGGCGACCCGGTCGAGGATCGGCTTGCCGTATTTGTGCTCGCCGATCTGGAAGTAGGGGGTATCGCCGCTCGCTTCGATGAAATTGCCCTCCGCGTAGATCTGGAACAGCCGTGGCGGTTCGCCCCGGATCTGCCCGCCGAGCACGAAGGAGGCCGAGAAGGTCTCCGCTTTGGCGCCCGGCGCGCCTTCGTTGGCGCTTCGCTCGGCGCGCAGCGCGTTGCCCACCAGCCGCGCGGCCTGAAACATGGTGCTTGCGGAATGCAGCGTCTCTTCGCCCTCCTCGGCGGCCTCGATCTGCTCGTTGAGCACCGTCACGATTGACTGGGAGATGGCGAGATTGCCCGCGGCGAGCAGCACCAGCGTCCGGTCCGCCGCCGCGTCCCACACCGTCATCTTCTTGAAGCGTGCGACATTGTCGACGCCCGCATTGGTGCGGGTGTCGGCGGCGAACACGATGCCGCGGTCGATTTTCAGGCCAACGCAATAGGTCATCTCGCCTCGTGCGGTGGTTCGGCGCACGCGATCATATCTTCTTCGGTGTGCGGGGCGCGGGTCATCGATCGGCTACTGAACACTCTCCGCATGCACGCCCACGCTCACCGTCAGCTCGTCCGGCCCCGCCCCGCGCCTGATCCCGCGGATCGGGGCGGCGCTCGGCGCGTCGAATCCCGACGCCAGCCGCACATATTTGTCGGTCGGGCAGATCCGGTTCGCCGCGTCGAACCCGATCCAGCCGATCTCGTTGTCCCAGATCTCGGCCCACGCGTGGTTGGCGTCAGTGGTCCCGCCCTCTTCCATGAGCAGATAGCCGGTGACGTAGCGCGCCGGGATGTCGATGGCGCGGGCCGCCGCGATCATCACATGCGTGAAGTCCTGGCACACCCCGTGTCCGAGCTCGAACGCCTGGGCGGCGCTCGTATCCGAATCGGTGTGGCTGGTCTCGAAGGCCATGACCTCACCCAGCGCCCCCATGAGCGCATGCATTCGCGAGATGATCGAGCCCTGGGAGCCGGCGGCGTTGCGGGCCAGGGCGATGATCGCGCCCGAGGCGCGGGTGAGCTCGGAGGGGCGCAGATAGATCCACGGAACCGGATCGTTGGTCAGCCGCCCGACGATCCCGTCGCCGTCGACGGTATCGACAAGGCCGTTGACGCGCACCGCGAAATTCTCCTCCGGCCGCGTCTGGTTGACCAGATGCGCGACATTGCCGAACCCGTCAAGGAACTGGGCGGCGCCGGCGAATCCCGGCGTCTCGATCGACCACTCCACCACCGTTTGGAACGGCGCCGAGACCGGCGTGACCAGCAGGTGCTGGATTGCATAGCTGGCCGCGAACGGGTGGGCATAATGGGTTTCGTGTTGGATCCGGATTCGCATCGGTGCGCTCAATGGAAGTTGTAGCTCTCGGCGATGGCGCTGGAGAGCGCGTTGTTGCGGGCGATGTACTCGCTGAGAAACTCGTGCAGCCCGAGGCGGAAGATGTCCTCCATGGACTGGGTGAACAGGTCCTGGCCCATCTGGTCGCACTCATCGTGGCACGCCTCGCGGCGGCCATAGAACGCGGTCAGCTGCACCATCGTCGAGGCGATCCAGTCATAGCAGAAGCTCAGCGAGCGGGGCATTTCGCGTTTCAGGATCAGGAATTCGGCGATGTTAAAGGCCCGGTAGCGGTCGTGATAGACATGCCGATAGGAACGGTGCGCGGAGGCCGCCCTCAAAATCATCGCCCATTGGTGGATGTCGACGTCGGAGCCCACCAACTCGCTGCGCGGCAACAGCACGTAGTATTTCACGTCGAGGATGCGGGCGGTGTTTTCACCGCGCTCGATGAAGTTGCCGAGCTGCGCGAAGCAGTAGCCGTCATTCCTGAGATGCGTCGACAGCAGCGCCCCGCGAAACTCGTGCGCCGACTTCTTGATCCAGCCCAGAAACGCCGGCAGCCGATTGGCGGTGATCGTGTTGGGGTGGGTGCGTGCGTATTCGAGCCAGGTGTCGTTGAGCGAAGACCACATGTCCTGGGTCATCGCGGTCCTGACCGCTCGCGCATTGGTGCGCGCCTGCTCCAGGCAGTTGTAGATCGATGAGGGGTTTTCGCGGTCGAACAGCATGAAGTGCGCGACGTTGGAGAACGAGGTCTCCTCGTGGCGGGACGCGAACGCGGTGTCGACCGCCGCCGCCTTGAGCATCGAGCCCAGATGGTCGCCGGCCCCCGCCAGCCCCGCGGTCAGCGACATCCGGTAGCCGACGTCAAGCAGGCGCGCCATGTTTTCGGCCCGCTCCATCAGCCGCGACAGCCAGAACAGATTTGCGGCGTTGCGTCCCAGCACCGTCCCTAGTCCTCCAGCACCCAGGTGTCCTTGGTTCCCCCGCCCTGCGAGGAATTGACCACCAGCGAGCCCTGCTTCAGGGCCACCCGCGTCAGCCCGCCCGGGGTGATGCGGATCTGCTCGCCCATCAGCACGAAGGGCCTCAGATCCACGTGCCGCGGCGCGATCCCGGACTTCACGAAAGTCGGGCAGGTCGAAAGTGACAGCGTCGGCTGCACGATGTAGTTGGACGGGCGCGCCTTGATCCTCTTGGCGAACTCGCCCCGCTCCTTCTTCGTCGAGGTCGGCCCGACCATCATTCCGTATCCGCCGGCCCCGTGCACCTCCTTGACCACCAGTTCCTCGAGATGCTCGAGCACATAGGCGCACTCGTCCTCGTTGGCGCAGTCATAGGTCGGCACGTTGGAGAGCAGCGGCCGCTCGCCGAGATAGAACTCGATGAACTCCGGCACGTAGTTGTAGACCGCCTTGTCGTCCGCGATGCCGGTGCCGGGAGCGTTGACAATGGTCACGTTGCCGGCCCGGTAGGCGTCGAAAATCCCCGGCACCCCCAACAGCGAATCGGGGATGAAGGTGAGCGGGTCGAGATGGTCGTCGCCGACCCGCCGGTAGATCACATCCACCCGCTCGGCGCCCAGCGTCGTGCGCATGTACGCGCAACCGTCGTCGACATACAGATCCTGGCCCTCGCACAGCTCCACCCCCATCTGGTCGGCGAGGAACGAGTGCTCGAAATAGGCCGAGTTGTGGATGCCCGGGGTCAGGACCGCGATCTTCGGCGCCCCGTCGAGATTCGGCGGGGCGACCGATTGCAGGGTCTGGCGCAGTTGCTCGGGATAGTCCTCGACCGGACGCACCCTGAGCTGCGCGAACAGGTCCGGCGCCAGATGCAGCATCGCCTCCCGGTTCTCGAGCATGTAGGAGACCCCGGACGGGGTCCGCACATTGTCCTCGAGCACGAAGAACTGGTCCGGGCCGGTGCGGACGATGTCGATGCCGATGATGTGGGAGTAGATGCCGCGCGGCGGGGTGAACCCCATCATTTGCGGGCAGTAGGCGTTGTTGTTGACCACCAGCCGCTTCGGCAGCCGCCCCGCGCGGACGATCTCCTGGCGGTTGTAGATGTCGTTGAGGAAGGCGCTCAGCGCCCTGACGCGCTGGATGATACCCCGCTCGAGCCGCCGCCATTCGTCGCCCGAGATGATCCGCGGGATGACGTCGAACGGAATGAGCCGCTCGTCGGCGTCCTGGTCGCCATAGACCGCGAAGGTGATGCCGAGCCGGCGGAAGATGATCTCGGCGTCCCGCGCCAGTTCCTTGAGCGACCGCGAGGGCTGCGAATTGAGCCACTGCGAGACGATCTGGTAGGGCTGGCGGACCGATCCGTCCGCCTCGGTCATTTCGTCGAAATAGCCGTTGTCACCCATCGCGCGCCGCTACCGGCAGGCCGCGCGGGTCGCGGCGCCGATCTGGGCATATCCGGCGCGACCGGTCACAGGCATGCGCTCACCCCCCCGTCGACGAACAGGATATGGCCGTTGACATAGCTGGCGGCGTCCGAGGCCAGGAAGATCGCCGCTCCGATCAGTTCCTCGACCTGGCCCCACCGTCCCTCCGGCACCCGCTTGGTCAGCCAGGCGTTGAACGCTTCGTCTTCCATCAGCGCCTGGTTGAGCTCGGTGGCGAAATAGCCCGGCGCCAGCCCGTTGATCCTGAGCCCGTATTTCGCCCAGTCGGTGCACATCCCCTTGGTCAGGTTGGCGGCCGCCCCTTTGCTGGCGGTGTAGGGGGCGATGGTGGGCCGGGCGAGCGCCGTCTGAATCGAGCAGATGTTGATGATGGCCCCGCGTTGCCGGGGGATCATGTGCCTGGCCACCGCCTGCCCGACATAGAAGAGCGAATCCACATTGGTGCGCATCAGCCGCTGCCACTGATCGACCGGAAAATCCTCCAGCGGCGCCCGGTACTGCATGCCGGCATTGTTGACGAGGACGTCGATTGCCCCGACCGTCTCTTCGATCCCGGCCACCGCCTCGGCCGCCGCCGCCGGTTCGGTGACGTCAAACACCGACGCGTGTGCCTGATGGCCGGCTGCCCTGAGCGCCTTGACCGTCTCCTCGACGGTCTCGCCCGTGCGGCCGTTGATGACCACGCGCGCCCCCGCCTCGGCGTAGCCGCCGGCGATCGCCCGCCCGATCCCCCGGCTCGAGCCGGTCACCAGCGCCACCTTGTCTTTGAGTGAAAACAGACCTTCTATGCCCATCGCCGCTTCTCGTCATGAATGCCGGGCCGGACCTTAGGCCATCCCGGCGCGGCGTGGAACGGCCCGCAATCGATCGGAGAGGCGATGTGCCCGTCGAAATCCTGACAACCAATCCCCTGCACCGGACCGCCGAAGAAAAGCTGCCGGCGCATTTCACGGTCCACAAGCTGCACGAGGCGCCCGAGCCGGCCGCGTTTCTGGCCGAGATCGGCGGGCGCGTGCGAGGCGCGGCCACCGGCTCGGCGGACGAGAAGTTGCTCGCTTACCTGCCCAATCTCGAGATCATCGCCAACCCCGGCGTCGGCTACGACGGCATCGACGTCGAGGCGTGCGCGAGCCGTGGCATCAGGGTCACCAACACGCCCGACGTGCTCAACGACGCAGTCGCCGAGATCACAATCGGCCTGATGGTGGCGCTGAGCCGGCGCCTGGTCGCCGCCGACCGCCATGTGCGCGAGGGGCGCTGGGCGTTCGGCACCTACCCCCTGACCGGCGAGCTCACCGGCAAGACCGTCGGCATCGTCGGGCTCGGACGGATCGGCAAGGAGATCGCCGTTCGCTGCCAGGCGATGAAGATGCGGGTGATCTATTTCGGGCGCCACCGCCAGCCGCACCAGCCCTATGTCTACTACTCCGAGCTCGTCGACATGGCCCGCGACAGCGACTGGCTGGTGGTGATCGCGCCGGGCGGCGCGGCCACGAGCGGCATCGTTTCGCGGCCGGTCATGCAGGCGCTGGGACCTCAGGGGTCGCTCGTCAACATGGCGCGCGGCAGCCTTGTCGAAGAGCCGGCGATGGTCGAGATGCTGGCCTCCGGAGCGCTCGGCGGTGCCGCCCTCGATGTCTTCGAAAACGAGCCCGCGGTGCCCGCCGCGCTCCTCGAGATGGACAACGTCGTCCTCTCGCCGCACCAGGGCAGCGCCACCGGGAAAACCCGTGACGCCATGGGCGATCTCGTCGTCGCCAACCTTCTGGCCCATTTCGAGGGACGCCCGCTCCTCACGCCGGTGGTCTAGCGGCCCTCCGCCCGCATCGGGCGCCGCCGCAACAGCGCCGTCATCGCCGGCAGGGCCGCCGCCAGGATGAACAGGCGCATCGCGTGGTGCGTCAGAACGAACGCCGGGTCGTAGCCGAGCGCCAGCCCCATCACCACCATCGCCTCGAAGCCGCCCGGCGCCAGCGCCACCCAGATCTCGGGAAACGGAATGGCCACGAAAAGGCCGGCCCCGAACGCCGCCACCGCGGAAATCGCTCCCGCCGCCACGGTCACCGCCATCCCGCCGGCGAGCGATGCCCTGAGCGCCGCGCCGTCGATCGCCGTGAACCGCGTTCCGATCAGCGCCGCCACGATGACGAATCCGGGCACGGTCAGCCAGGCGGGCATCGTCCCTTCGGTCAACCCGCCCAGACGGACCGCGGTCGCCGCCAGCATGGCGCCGATGACGAACCCGGCGGGCATCTTCAGCCGCACCGCGATCCACCCCGCCGCCGCCGCCAGCGCGGTCAGGCGCGCCAGGTGCGGCCAGTCCATCTCCGGCCCTCGCAATACCGGACCCAGTGCGCTGCCGGCGGCGAGATCGATGGCGAGCGGGACGGCGATCACCAGGGTCATCAGGCGCGTCGACTGCACCACCGCGATGGGGACGGGATCACCCAGGCCCGTGAGCGCCACCGCCTGCACCAGCGAGGTGTGGCCCGGCACGCTGGCGAGCAGCGCCGTGTCGCGGTCGAACCCGAAACCGGCCGAGAGCAGCCTGCCGCCGACGAAGACGATTGCGGCCAGCGAGATCGCGAGCGCCACCATCGTTACCGGCCACTGCGCGACCGCCGCCAGGGAATCGCGGGCCACCGAGGAGCCCACCGACATGCCGATGATGACAAATCCCGCGTTGCGGAGCGGGGAGGGGACCGCGACCGGCACCCCAACCCATGCGGCGATGGCGACCGCCACCACCCCGCCGACCAGAAACGGTGCCGGCAATCCGAGCATCTCGGCGGCGAGCCCGCCGGCTGCCGACACCGCCAGCGCCAGCCCCGCCGATACCGCCGGCGGAACCCGTGCGCTCATTTCAGCGGCATCGCGGTCTCGATCAGGTTGACCCAGTAGCTGCATCCGACGGGGATGATCTCGTCGTTGAAGTCGTAGTCGTCCCGGTGCAGCTGCGCGTCCCCGCCCTGTCCGAGGAACATGAAGGCGCCGGGTCTGGCCTGCAGCAGATAGGCGAAATCCTCCCCGCCCATTGTCGGTTCGATGTCGGTGACGACCATGGCGTCCCCGGCCACCTGTTTGGCGATCTCGGCGGCAAACGCCGTCTGCCGGTCGGCATTGATCGTCGCCGGATAGCCGGCGCTCCAGCGCACCGTGGCACGGCCGCCGAAGCTGGCGGCGATTCCCTCCGCCAGTTCCCGGAGCCGCCGCTCGACCATCCCCCTGGCCTCCTCGGACAGGGTCCTTGCCGTCCCGCCGAGCGTTGCATTTCGCGGGATGACGTTGGAGGCGCGGCCCGCCTGCATTTTGGTCACGCTGACGACCGCCGCCTGGGTTGGATCGAGATTGCGCGCCACGATCGACTGCAGCGCCGTCGTCAAATGCGCCGCGATCAGCACCGGGTCGACCCCCCCGTGCGGCTGCGCCGCGTGCCCGCCGGTGCCTTCGATTTCGATCGTGAACTCGTCCGTATTGGCCAGCAGCGCGCCGGCGCGGATGCCGAATCGGCCGGCTTCGAGCGACGGGTAGTTGTGCAGCCCGAACACTTCCTCGATCCCGAACCGATCGATCAGCCCGTCCTCGAGCATCGCCCGGGCGCCGGCCCCGCCTTCTTCGGCGGGCTGGAAGATGACCACCGCGGTGCCGGAGAACTTGCGCGTCTCCGCGAGATAGCGCGCCGCCCCCAGCAGCATCGCGGTATGTCCGTCATGCCCGCAGGCATGCATCTTGCCGGCGATGGTCGACGCCCAAGGCTTGCCGCTCGCCTCGTGGATCGGCAGGGCGTCCATGTCGGCCCTGAGCGCGATCACCCGCCCGCCGGCGGCGTCGCGCCCCTTGATGATCCCGACCACCCCGGTCCGCCCGATGCCGGTCGCCACCTCGTCGACCCCGAAAGAGGTCAGCAGCTCGGCGACCTTCGCGGCGGTTCGGTGGGTGTCGTAGAGGAGCTCCGGATGGGCGTGAAAATCACGCCGCCAGGCGGTGATCTCCTCGTGCAGTTCGGCGAACCGGTTGATGACGGGCATGGACATTCCCGATGAAGCGGGGGGTGGTGCGAGATGTGCCGCGATGGGCCCGCGCCGTCAATACACGCCGCCACCGCCTCGCAAATCGATATCGATGCGTCCGCCGTCCTCGAGGCCGACGCCGAGACGCCACTGCCCGGGCCCCCCGGTCAGCGCAAATGCGCCATCGGCGGGCCCCGGCAGCGCGTATCGGGCGATCTCGGTGCCCTGGTCGGCGCCGTCAGCGAACGAAATGACCCGGATCGCCGCGCGGCTCCCGTCGGGGACGATCAGGTCCGTCACGCCGTCGCCGTCGATATCCGCGAGCGCCGACATTTCGGTGTGCACCGAGCCGTTGCGGTGGTTGGAGACGTCCTGCATCGAACCGACCATCGCCAGCTCGCCATCTTCGAGCCGGAAGAGCGCCAATCGCTTGGCCAGATGCGGCATCAGCACCGCCGCGATCTCCAGCCTGCCGTCGCCGTCGAAATCGGCGATCCCGGCCGGATTGAGCCAACGGCGCGGGGTGCCGATGAACGCCGTCCGTGCCCTGAGCGCCAGCCGGTCGCCGCCCAGCGCATAGACCGCCAGCGAAGCGCCCGCGTGCACCGAGGTCAAGACCACGACGATCTCGTCTGCGCCGTCGCCGTCGAGATCGGCGAGGCGCGGCAGCCGGTCCTCGAACACGGATTCTTCGCCCAGCCGCGCGGTGACGATGTCGCCGGCCCGCGTCAGAACGCGCAGCCCGGCCGCCTCGTAATCGCTGCCCTGCACGAAATGGGTGTATCTCTGGGTTGGTGCGATGAACCAGGCCTCAATGATTTGGTTGTCGCCGGACGCGACGCGAAGGTCGGCGATCGCTTCGGGGTCGCTGCGTGCGTCGAGGGGCTGCGCCTGGGCGCCGCCACCGACAAAGACCAACCCCACACCGAGAACGGCCGGCACCAGGCAGTTCACTTGTTCCGCTCCGGTTGAGAAACACGCCCGCCAATGCTATCCGGCCTGCCGGCGCGGGGCACCCGTGCAGGCCCGGTGCGGCCATCAAAAGGTCTTGATCATTGCCCATCCGCACGTTCGGGCATTCGGCCGCTTGCAGCGCCTGCCGGCCCGTGACACAAAGCGCCCGCGAACCAGATCCCGCCTTGAACGGGAGGACCGAATGAAGCTGTTTGTCGACACCGCCGTCATCGACGAAATCCGGGAGATCAACGAGACCGGATTGCTCGATGGCGTAACCACCAATCCCTCGCTGGTCGCCAAGGCCGGTCGCGACTTCAAGGACGCGGTCAAGGAGATCTGCTCGATCGTCGAGGGCCCGGTTTCCGCCGAGGTCACCGCCACCGATCTGAAGACCATGATAAAGGAAGGCGAGAGCTTGGCGAAGCTCGCCCAGAATGTGTGCGTGAAGGTGCCGCTGACCTTCGATGGCCTCAAGGCCTGCCGGCATCTGCGCGGCCAGGGGATCATGGTCAATGTCACCCTCTGCTTCTCGGCCAACCAGGCGCTTCTGGCGGCCAAGTCCGGCGCCAGTTTCATCTCGCCCTTCATCGGCCGGCTCGACGACATCAACCTGCCCGGCATGCAGCTGATCGCCGACATCCGCCAGATCTACGACAACTTCGAATTCGACACCGAAATCCTCGCCGCCTCGATCCGCGGAGTGAACCACGTCTCCGAGGCGGCCCTGGCCGGCTCCGACGTCGCGACCATTCCCACCGGCGTGTTCCGCAAGCTCTACGATCACCCGCTGACGGACAAGGGTCTGGCTTCTTTCCTCAGCGACTGGAAGGCGACCGGTCAGTCGATCCTGTAGGCCATTGTGACCAGTAGCGATCCCGCGGCGGCCGTACGGCAGGCGCTCTTTGATGTCGAGGTGCCCGGCGGCGGCACGCTCGCCGATTACCCGGGCCTCTCCGAGATCGTTGTCACCGCCAATGCAATCGCCTTCGCGATCTCCATCGAACCGGGAATGGAAAAGGCTTTCGGTCCCGTCCTGGAGGCGGCCCGCGACGCCGTGGCCAGAACCGCGCCGGACAAAAAACCGCTGGTCTCGCTCACCGCCGACGCCCGGCCATCCGCGCCGCCGGGCCGCACCTCCCGTGCCGCCCAGGCCGGAAGGCCGGCGCCGCCGCCCAGCGAGCCGGTGGCCGGCATCCGCCATATCGTCACCGTCGCCTCCGGCAAGGGCGGCGTCGGCAAGTCCACCACCGCCGTCAATCTGGCGCTGGCGCTGGCCGAATCGGGGCAGCGGGTGGGCATCCTGGACGCCGACATCTACGGCCCGTCGCTGCCGAAAATGCTCGGCATCGAAGACCGGCCGACGGTGCGCGCCGACGGCACCTTCAAGCCGCACGAAGTGTTCGGGCTCAAGGTGATGTCGATCGGCTCGATGGTTGAGCCCGGCCAGGCCATCGTCTGGCGCGGCCCGATGGCCACCGCCGCTTTGCGGCAGCTCCTGCGCGAAACCGAATGGGGCGAGCTCGACATCCTCGTCGTCGACCTGCCGCCGGGCACCGGCGACGTGCATATCTCGATCTGCCAGCAGGTGCCGCTGGCCGGCGCGGTGATCGTTTCGACGCCGCAGGACCTGGCCCTGATCGACGCCCGCAAAGCGGTCGACATGTTCCGGCGCCTCGATGTCCCGGTGTTGGGGATCGTCGAAAACATGAGCTATTTCGTCGCCCCCGACACCGGCAAGCGCTACGACATTTTCGGTCACGGTGGCGCCGAAAAGGAGGCCGGGGCGTTGGGGGTGCCGTTTCTCGGCGCCGTTCCGCTCGACATCGCCATCCGCGAGAGCGCCGATAGCGGCGAGCCGCTCGTCGCCGCCGATCCCGGGAGCGCCCACGCCGGCGCCTACCGCCAGATCGCCGCTTCGGTGCTGGCTGAGCCGGCCCTCGCCCAACAGGCACCAACGGAGGCAGGATCGTGAGCTTCACCCATCAGCGCAGCGAGTTTCCCGACGATTTCGTCTTCGGCGCCGCTTCCGCCTCCTTTCAGGTCGAAGGCGGCTGGACCGACGGGCGCGGCGCATCGATCTGGGACAGCTTCGCCGCGACCCCCGGCAACATCTTCGAAAACCAGAACGCCGAAACTGCCTGCGACCACTACAGCCGCTGGCCCGAGGATCTCGATCTTCTCGCCGAGGCCGGCCTCGACGCCTACCGCTTCTCGATCGCCTGGCCGCGGCTGATCCCCGAGGGCACCGGCGCCGTCAACCAGGCCGGGATCGACTTCTACGACCGGCTGATCGACGGCATGCTGGAGCGCGCGATCAAGCCCTTCGCAACCCTTTATCACTGGGATCTCCCCTCGACCTTGCAGGACCGGGGCGGCTGGGCCAACCGCGACATCGCCGATTGGTTCGCCGACTACGCGTCCCTGGTGCAGCGCCACTATGGAGATCGCCTCGCCGCCATCGCCACAATCAACGAGCCCTGGGTGATCGCCCGTCTCGGCCATCAATTCGGCGTCCACGCGCCCGGCATCCGCGACCTGCGCGCCTATGCGCGGGCCTCCCACCACGTCCTGCTCGCCCACGGCCGGGCGATCGAGGCGCTCAGGGCCGCCGGTGCCGGCAATCTCGGGATCGTGTGCAATCTGCAGAAATGCGAACCGGCCTCCGACAGCGAAGCCGACAAGGCGGCCGCGCACCGTCTCGATGGCACCTTCAACCGCTGGTATCTCGACGGCCTCTTCAAGGGCGCCTACCCCGACGACGTCGTGGCGATGCTGGCGCCCTGGCTGCCCGACGGCCTCGAGGATGACATGGCCACCATCGGCGCGCCGCTCGACTGGCTGGGGATCAACTACTATTCGCGCGCCCTGGCGGCCGACGACCCGGACGCGCCGGTGTTCGGCCTCAAAACCGTCGACGGTCCCCTCGAGAAAACGGAGATGGGTTGGGAAATCTATCCCGAAGGCCTCACCGACCTGCTCGTCCGGGTGAGTTCCGAGTACACCTCACTGCCCCTTTACGTCACCGAAAACGGCATGGCGGAGGTGCCCGGTCTCGACGACACCCGCCGTGTCGCCTACTTCGACGATCATCTCGGCGCGGTGCTCGCCGCCCGTGCCCGGGGCGCCGACCTGCGTGGCTATTTCGCCTGGTCTCTGACCGACAATTTCGAGTGGGCGTTCGGTTTTTCGAAACGCTTCGGGCTCGTCGAGATCGATTTCGAGACCCAAAAACGCAAGCCTCGACAGTCTTTTAAGGCGTTCCAGAACCTGCTCGGCGGGCCCCGCGGAGGCTGAGCAGGCCTCCCCGTCGGCGCGTCGGCCCGCCCACCGATTGGTCTTGGCAAGCCGCTTCGATTGTGTAACTTTCGTGGGCAGCGGGTGGAATGGCGGCCTGTCTTTGCCGTCTCCTAAAACGTTTTGGAAAACCACCCCGCGTCAAACAATCGCAATCCTGCGATGGGAGGATCATATGCATCGCACTTTGATAGGGAGCGTCTCCGGGCTCACCCTGTTGCTCGCGTCCGCCGGGACGGGCTACGCGCAGATGGGCATGGAGATGACCATCGA
>Ga0307436_1000535_pt1 | contig 17838 bp, 12 predicted proteins | sample SalMarWE160440MG_FD_202513 | JGI IMG/M metagenome (GOLD analysis project Ga0307436, IMG submission 202513) | Salt marsh sediment microbial communities from the Plum Island Ecosystem LTER, Massachusetts, United States - WE1604-40 | ecosystem: Environmental > Aquatic > Marine > Intertidal zone >...
CTGATTGTGGTCAATCAAATGGACAGAGATCGTCAGCCCATCATGTGGACCGAGACAGAGGAGGTCTTCAATCATTCGTTTGACATCGCGGCTATTTCTCACATTTCTCGATCCATTGGAACACAAAAGCCCATTCTTCAATCGGGAAATTACCGGATTCTCTCCTCAGTAACCCCGATCCGATTGTTGGATTTTCCCCTGCCCAAAGATGAAAGTAAAGAGCGGGCGGAAAAATTGCAGAAACGAGAGGATCAGATCGGGAAAATCAAAGATCTCAAACTGAGGGAAGAAGCTCTCAAAGAAATGGCTCAATATCAAAATCGCTTGATGCTCGGGCTAACTTTGCAAGATCGGCTTGTCGCTTACAATCCCTCTCCATTTTACCTGATGTGGGATGTCTTTGGACAAGTCTTTAAAACATTGAAATCACTTTTGACAGGGTCCTTAAGCCCCAAATACATGGCAGGGCCCATTGGGATTGTTCAGGTGATTCAATATGGATGGAGTCAAGGGGTCAAAGAAGCTCTGTATTTCCTCGGGATGATCAGTTTGAATCTCGGAATTCTCAATCTCCTACCCATTCCAGTGCTCGATGGGGGCCATATTATGTTTGCCCTCTATGAAATGGTCACAAAAAAACCGCTGCCCATCAAAACGCGGGAGCGGTTAATTTTTCCCTTTATCTTTATCCTGGTTGGCATCTTCATCTACTTCAGTTACAACGACATCGTCAGGATCGTGACTCAGTTCTTTTAAAAAGCAGCTGCATAAGCAGTACTAGAAACGGCACCGAAACCGATCAAGCCGATCACCCAAAGTGACCAAGATGGGGCTCTCCAGGAAGAAGACCTTGCCGCTGGTACTGGGAGTGGTGATGCAGATGACTTTTCGTAAAAGTAGAGATAGCCATTTTTCAAATAGTTTTGAGCTACTCGATCACCAACGCGTTTGACTTTTGCATCATCGATGAGAAACCACCCGTTTGCTTTCCTCTGGAGGGTCACAAAATGACCACCTAGATCATCTCCGAGCTGGATTACACAGCTCGTGAGTTCATACCCTGTACTTCCGGATGAAATGTGAGTGGGAACATCGTCTTTCAATACTTTTAAATTCCGATCAGTATCGTATTTTGCTCTCTCGATAATTACAGATTCTGCTGAACAATCTAATAAATCTAGAGAGCCTTGAACTTCACTAGTGAAATGATTCATTTCTTCGTATCTAATTTTAAGTGTATCGGTCCCATACCATGTATAAGATTTTCCATCTTCAATACCCATATCAACCAATTCGCCATCAGGCGTCACCTTTTCGAGCATTTTCCCTAGTACACCTGAAGCATCTTCCTGAACTCGGTTGCTACTAGAACTTGTTTGTCTTCTCACGTCATTGAGATCAATGTCGCTCATTTTTTCCCCTAAAGATTGAGAAGCGGTATACTCCTCGTAAAATCCTTGGTAGGGAGAGCTATTTATCATGAATCTCTCTCTGAGTTTTGGCGAGTTGGAAATCGCTTGGATCAAGGAACCATATGGACAGTTTTGCTCGCCGACTCCACGTTCAATCCCTAGAGGATTTGCTGCATCAAAGAGTGGTATAGATTCTTCTCCTTCTGAGTCTTCGGTTTCTATTAATTCAAATTCTTCAAGGAAGGAATCGACTGAGTCAACTGTTTCTTCGGATTCTTGAGTGTCTATTAATTCAAATTCTTCAAGGAAGGAATCGACTGAGTCAACTGCTTCTTCGGTATTTGTTCCCATTGGAACAACATCTTCAATGGACATGATTTTGAAAACTTTTTGATTGAGATTTTCTTGCATTTTTTTAATCGTTTGAATATCTTCAGTTGCTGTTGGATGGAGGAACTTAAGAGTTTGAAATTGTTCTTCCAATTTTTCCAGATAGTCCATCGCCTTTGAAGGATTTTCTAGAAATCTGATGGCTTCGTCAGCACAATGTTCATGTGGATGTATATTTGTAATATAAAAATTGCGAACTTCGGAGTTTTTAATATTTAATGTCATATTTATCACCTCTTATTAATAAAATTATAACAAAAACCTTTTTTAAAGTAAAGATTTTATTAATTTATACCTGTTTGTTAAATGCCTCAGACATAGACAGTAAGATTGGTCAGCTCTTCGTGGCTCCTATTTGCCCTTCTCATGGGGAGAAAAACATCGAATCCGTTTATAACCTACTCAAAGAAAGGGAGATCGGAGCAGTGATCTTTATGGGTGGGACGGCGGGCATGCAAAGGGAGCTTTCCCAATCCCTTCAAAATCAGCTCTCTATCCCTCTTTTGACCTTTCAAGATGCCGAATGGGGAGTGGGGATGAGGCTCTTTGATATCCCACCTCTGCCCAAGAATTTAACTCTAGGGGCTGTCCAGGATCTAGCTCTTTTGAGGGCTTATGGGAAAGAGCTTGCCCGCCAGTGCCGCACCTATGGGATCTCCGGGGATTTTGCCCCCGTATGTGATGTCAATACCAACCCAAAGAACCCCATCATCGGCATCCGGGCATTTGGCGATGATAGCGAAGAGGTGAGCATGAGGGCCCTTGAGGTCTTTTATGGGATGCGAGAAGGAGGCCTCTTGGCCTCGGCGAAGCACTTTCCTGGCCATGGGGATACCCGTGTAGACTCTCACTACAGCCTTCCGAGGATAAAGGAGATGCAACTCCCTCCTTTTCAAAAACTTGTCGATGCTGGCATCGATATGGTCATGGTAGGCCACCTCCTTTGCCCCTCTATCAGTTCTCTACCCAGTTCTATCTCTTCTGAGATCATTGAGGGAGTTTTGAGGCGGGAAATGGGCTTCGATGGTGTGGTTGTGACCGACAGCCTCATTATGAGAGCCCTCAAAAAATATGGGCCTATTGGACCGCTTTGTGAAAGGGCTTTGCTTGCAGGGAATGATCTTCTTCTCTTTTCGACGGCTGATAGGGAGCTGGCTCTTTGGCTCGTGCAGACGGGGATTCCCGAAGCAATCGACTATCTCAAAGAGGTGGTGGACGAGGAGCTGATCGATCAGAAGATTGAGCGAATCAATCGCATGCGCTATCGAGAGCTTCCCGCTATCCCAGAAGAGAGAAAGGGCCTGACGCGCGATATTTTTCGAGCGGCCATCACTGAGGTGGGAGACATCCCCCAAATGGGAGATGAGGTTGCTCTTGTGCGCTGCACTGATGATCCCACTTTCGAAATGGCCCTTTCTCGATACGCCAGCGTGAAGGTCTTTTCATCTGGAGGACTGCATAAGGCGTGTCTCTATGAGCATCTATTGATCGAGCAGTGTAAGGAAGATCCCATTTTGGATGTGCCCGCACATGCTGTTGTGTGTCTCTTTGATACTCCCTATGCTCTACATCACGAAAAAGCTCTGATTGGCTATGAGAATCACCCAGACGCCAAAGAGGCCATCTGCGATTGTCTCTTCGGATATCTCTCCCCTTTAGGAAAACTCCCCGTTTCGTTATGTGGAAAGGGAGGAGGGGAGGATGGAAAACAGAGCAGAGATTGAAAAAGACAAATACGACGTAATTTGGAGAAATTATCCCAGCTATCGCGATTGCAGTCCCGGTGAGGGATTTGTTCCTTTTTTCTTCGACGGATTTAAAGGAGAGATTCGCGCGGGTCAGACGCTGACTGATTTCGGATGTGGCACGGCACGTGTAGCCAAAGAGTTCATCGCCAGGGGGCTCAATGTCTCTCTAGTCGATATTTCGCCCTACTGTCTCGATGAGGAGATCCGCCACATGCTCACTCTCTTTTCCCATCAGATCCATTTCCATCAAGCCTGTTTGTGGAATCTTCCCAAAGAAGTGAAGCCGGCCTACTGGATCTATTGCTGTGATGTCTTGGAACACATCCCTGAAGAAAAGGTCGATGCTGTGCTTGCCCAAATGGCAAAGCGGATGCGATTTGGGGGCTATTTCAGTATTTGTTTGCAAGAAGATCTAGCTGGCAAGCAACTTGGCTATTCCCTTCATCTCAATGTAAAAGGAAGAGAGTATTGGGAAGAAAAAATCTCTCAGCATTTTCAGATCGTAGGTGTGGATGCGGTAGCAGATGACCTCTACTTTAACCTACGCGTCGCTTGTCTCCATAAGCCTGTCTGAAGATGGATGCTGCAATACCACTTGTAGCGCATCCAGTTATTGCAGAGTATATGGGTCCATATTCTTCGTACATGCAATAGGAAGCACTCATTCCAGCAAGTGCTGGGACGATGTTGATCCACTTGTTGGAGTCGATTCCACTTACGAGGGTCCCTAAGCTACCAGTCAAAGTCGTGAGGGTTTTTTCCCAAGTATCTGGCTGAAAGAAATAGCGAGTGGCAGCAGCAGTTGCAAGGCCCAACCCAGCACTGACTCCAGTGCGAACAAAGCCCGCAGATTGCGAGAATCTATAAAGCGCGATTCCTTGAAAGAGATAGGCCTGTTGCGTCGCTCGCGTCCAAAGGGGAAGTAAGCTTACGAGGACACCTGTCCCAGCGGCAATCGGAGCCATCACGTCAATACGGCTTTGCGCTGAAACTCCATCGCCGATAAAACGGGCGAAAATTCCCGCGATATAAGCCATCCCATAACCCCCTCCTGAGACGGCAAGTGTATCGCGAGCTGCCCACTGTCCAAAGAGAATCAAAGCAGCACAAGTAGCCGCTGCGAAAGCGCCAAAAATAAAGGAGCTACTGACCGTTTCTGCACCAGCTGTTGCGGCCTTATGTCCCTCAAAAACTGTATGTTCTATGCTTCTAATCGGAGAAGTGAGTCGATTTTTAATGGGAATTTTGCAGAGTGGACAAGTTGGTTTGCCTTCATTGAGCCATCGTTGAATACAAGATCGATGAATGGGCTCGTGTTTTGAATTTTCATGATTGATGAACACATCATTGTCATTGACAAGACATATGCAACAATTTCTGTCACAAGAAACGGGTCGATCAATAAAATTTACATTCATTTATTTACTCCGAAAATTAATATGTTTGGCAGAGATTATAAGGCATCCTGCCACGGACTTGGAATAAAAAAAAGGCCTGCAATTTACAGGCCTTTGAAGAAGAGGAGTTAAAAAAAGTTCTACTTTTCTTCCTCATCGAGGATTTCCACTTCGGCATCTTCGATATCGGGCGTTTTTTCCTCCTGCGGAGGAGGTGGCGCTGCGCCTTGAGGGCCAGCGGCACCGCTAGGCTGTCCCTGCATCGCTTCCCCGATTTTTTGCATGTGGGTATTGAGGGCATCGGACGCTGTCTTGATTGCTGCGGGGTCGTTCGACTCAAGCGCTTTTTTGACATTGTCGATGTGTGTTTGCACCTCAGATGCGACATTCTCGGGAATTTTTCCCTTGTTATCGTCGAGGGCTTTCTGCGCGCGGAAGGCGAGAGAGTCGGCTTCGTTGCGCACTTCGACAGCTTCTTTTTTCTTTTTATCTTCATCTGCATGGAGCTCGGCATCTTTGAGCATCTTTTCGATGTCTTCTTCCGAAAGCCCCGACTTGGCTTCGATTCGGATCTTCTGCTCCTTGCCCGATTTGGTGTCTTTGGCTGAGACGTTGAGGATCCCATTGGCATCGATGTCGAAGCACACCTCGATTTGGGGCATGCCTCGGGGAGCTGGTGGGATTTCTGTGAGATCAAAACGACCGATCTCCTTGTTGTCCGATGCCATCTTTCTCTCCCCTTGTAAAACGACGATCGTCACAGCGGGCTGGTTGTCGGCTGCTGTCGAGAAGATCTGTTTTTTTTGCGTGGGGATTGTGGTATTGCGCTCGACAAGGGGAGTCAGCACGCCGCCGAGCGTTTCGATTCCGAGGGTGAGGGGAATAACATCGAGAAGGAGGACGTCTTTGACGTCTCCTGTGAGGACTCCACCCTGGATCCCAGCGCCGATTGCGACCACTTCGTCTGGGTTGACTCCTTTATGGGGCTCTTTGCTGAAGATCTCGGAGACTTTTTTCTCAACTGCGGGCATGCGCGTCATCCCTCCGACGAGGATCACCTCATCGATCTGGTTGGTCGAAAGGCCTGCGTCTTGCATCGCCTTGCGGCAAGGTTCGACAGTTCTCTCGATGAGATCATGAGCGAGACTCTCAAATTTGGCGCGGGTAAGGGTCAGTTGCAAGTGCTTGGGCCCAGTTGCATCCATTGTGATGAAGGGTTGATTGATCTCAGTCTGCTGAGTTCCCGAAAGCTCGATCTTCGCCTTTTCCGCTGCATCGCGAAGGCGTTGCAGAGCCATCTTGTCACTCGAGAGATCGATGCTGTTTTCCTTTTTGAATTCTTTGAGGATGTGCTCGAGGATCACATTGTCGAAGTCATCTCCACCGAGGTGGGTGTCTCCATTCGTGGCGAGTACTTCAAAGACTCCGTCGCCGATTTCGAGGATGGAGATATCAAAGGTTCCTCCTCCGAGGTCATAGACAGCGATTTTCTTGTCGCTCTGCTTATCGAGCCCATAGGCCAGAGCAGCTGCAGTTGGCTCGGGGATGATCCGCTTGACATCGAGTCCCGCGATGCGTCCGGCGTCTTTGGTCGACTGTCTTTGCGAGTCGTTAAAGTAGGCCGGAACGGTGATGACCGCTTCGGTGATTGTCTCTCCGAGGTACTCTTCGGCTGTCTCCTTCATTTTTATGAGAACTTGGGCACCGACTTCCTCGGGAGTAATGATTTTGCCGTCAACCTCGAAGGCAGCATCTCCATTTTTTCCCTCGACGACTTTGTAGGGGACATTTTCGAGTTCTGACTTCACTTCCGAGAACTTGCGTCCAATGAAGCGCTTGGCTGAATAAATGGTCTTCTCGGGATTGGTCACGGCTTGGCGCTTGGCGGGGATTCCAACCAGGCGCTCGTTGTCTTTATAGGAAACAACGGAAGGGGTTGTACGAGTCCCCTCGGCATTGGCAATGACTTTGGGCGTTCCACCTTCCATGATGGAGACACAGGAGTTGGTCGTCCCGAGGTCAATCCCAATGATTTTGTTTGATCGTTTTTTTTCTGACATAGGGTTTACTCCTTATTTTTTTCTTCTTGAGGGGTCTCTTCTTTGGGAGCGGGGGCACGGGCCACCTTCACGCGGGCAGCGCGGAGGATCCGGTCTGCGCTCTTGTATCCCTTGAGGAACTCGTGGAGAATGGTCCCTTCAGGGTGCTCTTCCGTCTCTTCCACTTCGACTGCTTCGTGCATGTGTGGATCGAAAATCTGTCCTTCTGAATGGAAGGCAGAGATGTTGTGATTGGAGAGGACTTCTTTAAATTGCGTGAGGATCATCTCAAATCCTTTAGCCCAATTCTTGGTATCGTCGCTCATTTGTTCGCTAAAACCCAGCGCATTTTCCAGGGTATCAATGGGTAAGAGGATTTCTGAGATGATGTTTTCCACGGCAAAGCGAGTCATTTCGTGTTTTTCCTTTTGCATCCGCTTGCGCGAATTTTCCATTTCTGCGAGCAGACGGAAGTACTTTTCTTGAAAGTCCTCCTCATGTGGCTCGGTTTCTTCCAGATGAGCTTCCTTAATTTCAGGCTCATCAACTTTTTCTTCCTCAGTCATTCTATATCCTTGTTTTCGATGAGCAAGCCAAATGATCTCGACTGGTTTTCCAACTCAATCTGCGATGGCTTTGGCTTGCGGAACGTGATTTTAAACTTGTAAAGGCTCGAAGTGAGCGTCTCACTGAGAGCTTCTTGCGCTGTCTTGAGCAAAGCGATCAGGGAGCGGTAAGGGATCCGATTGGGACCCAAGATCGCGATGGCTCCGGCGATCGTCTGATGGATGCGGTAGGGGACGACGAGAACTGAACAGCCCTTAAGCTCTGTGGAGAGATCATCGAGATCATCGCCGATCAAGCAGAGGAGTTTTTCGCTGGAGCAGGCTCTGTGAAGGAGCTTGCGGAGATCGGTTTCATTTTCAAAGAGAGAAAGACCGCTTGCCAGTGAGGCGGCATTATTGAAATCGGGGTAATGGAGCAGTTTGGAAAATCCCGTCTTGTAGATGTCTTCGGCACTGAAATTCGAATAGCTGACGATATGGCGGAGCATGATCTCTTTGTAGAATTGCGAGGCCACTTTCTCTTCGTTTTCGGAGAGTTTGGGCTTTTCAATTCCTGAAATACGCCATTGGAGATATTGGGCCATCCCTTTGAGATTTGCCCCAGAGAGTCCTTGCTCGCTATAGAGAACTTCGGTGTGGACCATTCCGAAATCGGTGAGGAGGATGCAGAGGCAGCGATGGTGGTCGATTTCGATGAGCTTGATGTCGAGGACGAAGTCCTGGTCAAACCGGGGAGAGGAGAGGAAAACAGCACATTTGGTCGCATCGGCTACAATTTCGGCTGCCTTTTGAAGGTAGGAGGCGACCTCTCGTGTGGATTTGCTCAATTTCGTGCGAAGGGAATCGACTTCTTTTTCCGTTGCTTCGGGTTGCTGCAGATAGGTCTTCACGTACGTGCGATAGGCCTCTTCAGTGGGGATTCGACCTCCAGAGGAGTGCTGCTGGCGCAAGTAGCCCGCCTTTTCGAGTTTGGAAAAGTAATTGCGGATCGTCGCGGAGGAAATATCCTGGAATTTTTGCTCGTGCAGAGTCGTTGACCCGACGGGTTGGCCTGTTTCGAGATAGAGCTCGACGAGACCGAGGAGGACTTGCTTCTCCCGTTCATCTTTAGCTGGACGTTTAGGTGTGAGCGATTTCATTACTCTTTAATGATAACTCGGATAACGCTAGAAGTAAAGAGAAATTAGCAGTCAGGCGTTGAGATTGCTGAAAAAATTAAAATTATGTTGATTCTCAGTCGTTTACGATATCAGGATCGTTAGCAATTAGTGGCAGGATATCGACAATTGAAGGGGACCAGGCGAGACCTCTTCGATAGACGACCCGAGAGGCGAGATAGGTGGCGATAATCGCCTTCTTGTGGATGTCGGGGATTTCTTCGATGATCCGCTTTTTGTAGCGCCCTCTGAGAAGGGCTGGGCAATAGTTGAGAAGACACTCGATCAGTGGGTTTTCGGGATTGTTCGAAATCTCGATTTCTTCAAGGAAGTCGAGGAGCTGGTACATGTAGGTGTTGATCTTTTCCGAGACCCACTCGGAAATATCGGTCAGGTAGTTGCCCGATTCTGCATGAGCTTCCAGCATCAATTGTGCCTCATCGCGCGCCCGATCGCGAATGAAGCCGAGGATTTGGGGCATGAGATCTTCTTTCTTTTCGATGAATTCCTCATCACTCAAAATGAGCCCGGAGAGAACCTCGAAGGAAGAACAGATGACGCCTCCTTTATTTGCCGAAGAGTCTTTAATGATGAGAACACCTAATTTTTCGAGTTCTCTTCGAGCGTCGGGAGTCAAATAGAGGTTTGCCCCTTCGACAATCGCGTGGGATGTGGGTTTTCCCGTTGTATCGAGATACTCCTTCCAATTGTGCTCATTCAGCGTTCTGGGACGACCTCCCCCAGGTACGAAGATATCGGTTTGTGTTTGGTGGACGTTGCTTCGAAAAAGATGGTTCATCTCGTTACCGGACAGCCATTCTTTGATGACTTTCTTTCCTTTCTTGCGATAGAGAAGGGTCGTTTGAGCATAAGCGGTTTGTTCTCTCTTGGTGAACAGATCGAGCAAAAAGCCTCCCTCGTTCAATTTATCAGGAGGGTAGTTGCGGATTGGCTCGACTTTGTAAAACATTTCTGAGAGGGTTTTTAGGTCGAGTCCCTTTGGGTCAAAGATCGTACCCGAAACGTCAGTGATGGCGAGAAGCTTGGCCGTCTTCGGGAAAAACTTATAGAGGTTGAGAATCATATTTCCCGCAACATCCCCATCGGGGCCACCAGAGATCTTGATCGTGAAGGGATCGATATAGGGATCAAAGCCCAAGAATTTGAGCGCCTCTTCCATGTAGACCGTGACGCCATACGAGGTAACACCGTACTCTTTGTGATTGATCCCTGCGCTCGGCTTACTCGAGATAAAACTTCCACCGGGCTTGTAGTTGTAGTATTTGGCATAATTTGCAATCCACTCGATCATGTGGTTGTGCATGTTTTCGTCGGGACCCAAATAGATGTATTCGGGCTTTCGGTAGTAATCGATGATGTGCTTGGCCCTCAGCGTGCCATCGGGCTGACAGTTGAGCAGAGTCACAAAGGCTTCGATGAAAGAGCGCTGGGCTTGGTAAAGATAGGCGAGCTTGTGTTCTTTTCGATAAGAAACCAGTCTTTCCTTGATCTCTTCATCAGAGAGCCCTGCTCCCTTGAGCTCTTCTTTGTAAATGACCACCTCGGCAGCGAGGCGCTCGATGGGTTCGAGAAAGATCACCCCTTTAGCCCCCCCTTCGGGGATGTCTTTGTTTTTCTTTTGCTGAGTGTAGGCCAGATTGTAACATTCGGAAAAGACATTGTTGCGCTCCCAGAGCATCTGTTCCATTTTCTGGGGAAAGACAGTTCGGAGTCCTCCGCGAGACAGGTCTTTGAAGCGGATGTGGAACCCGATATAGAACATTCCCTTGATAAAGAAAATTGCATAGGGCAGCTCAGGAAAAAGCGCCTTTCGGTCATAGGGGAGGTAAGTGAGGTACTTCGGGTCGAGCCTGAATGAGAAGGCTGTCTTATTGTTGCGATAAAAGTTCGTTTTGAGGATGTGCATAACGAAATTCATCCCCTGACGAAGGATATTTTTACGTCTTGTATCATTGATTTCATTTCCCGTGTCGAGATCCCCAACGAGCTTGAGAAATTGATCTCGAGTCTGCTCATACTTTTTGAGGTTGTGAAGGCTTGGATGGAACTTGTATTCAAAGGCTTCAGTGAGCATTTGTGTCAGTTCTGGGTGACGACAGAGTCCCTCTTCAATATTTCCCAAGGAATACATGTTGTAATCGGCATGGACGAGGGTCTGGTGGATGAAGTGGGCCATTGCCTTGATCAAATTGCCGATGTTTCCCCGCACGAGCTCTGTGTCGACAAAGCGACGGTCGATGATCTGCTGTCCTTCAAAGTATTTGACAGTTACCATCTCTTGCAAAAAATCACGGATATCGCAGGCTTCCCAAGCGGCTTGACCCTTTATTCCATGGAGGGCGATCGACATAATGAGGATACTCTCGGTGCTGTAGGGGTCGATATAGGTAGCGCTCACGCGTCTCATGTTGAGGCCATGACGGTGGACAACTTTGGCAAAGTTGTAGAGAAAGTGGTGTTTGGGAACATTGCGCCAAGCAAGAACAACCCGCATGGATGGTGTCTCGATGTCGGTCGCTTTTTCCCAATCTTCTTGGTACAGAACCTCATATTGGCAGGTATCTCGGGATTTGGCTCGGAAGAACATATCAAAAGCCATGATGAGCCTTTCTTTTGTCGTGGATCGCAAGAATCGGGGGCTCATTCCTTGGAGCAACAGTTTGAACTCACTGTCGGTTACATTGGGGTTTCGCTCTTTGACGAGTTCTTTGATCTCCTTCTTTTCCTTCGCGCTAAGGATTTTTTCTGTCTCCTCTACTTCTGGAGATGTTGTGAAGTAAATGAAGGCAATTCTCAAATGGGTTTTGATTTTGGGAAATGGAGGAGGATTCTTCGAGACGAATGTCCGGTAGTCCTTGATTCCGTGGGCTTGGAAGCGCTTGAGGATGCGCAGGTCTGCATCGGTACTGTCGAGGCAGAGGACAATGGCGGAGTCTTTGAGGTGGACATGGGCAAAGTACTCTTGAAGGTCGAGGCCCATCAAGCTGTGGGCGACGAGAAGGATATCCTCTTGTGAGACCTCTTCGAAGAATTTGGGGGGCATATTTTGCTCGAGCCACATGTAGCACTCTTCGCACTTGCGGCTTTCTTTGAGAACAGCAGCAGCCAGATGCTCCTTGAGCTTCTCCCCGGAGCCCTCTTTTTTCTTCTTGTCCATAATTTAATTAATGGCATAAAAGATGAATCATTTCAAATAAAAACCCTGTTATTAGAAGCAGGGTTTTTATAATCCAATGTTATTGGGAAAATATCTATAGTTTGTAAGAATTGAAGAGATCCTTTATTTTCTTATCTTCAAATTGGATCAAGTTTTCGGCAGTGCGCTCAGAGCTAGACTCTACTTCTTGATCAGCCCCATTCTCGAGGAGACTTTCCGCTTTTTCGATTTCTCCATTCCTTGCAGCATAGTGAAGTGGGGTCATGTTGCTTTCATCCTTTGCATTTACGTCAGCTCCAAGATCAAGTAGCTGTTTTACAGCGTTATGCGTTCCTCGGATTACCGCATGGTGGAGAGCTGTTTGTCCGCTTTTGTCTTTGCGATCGATATCAGCTCCATATTGAACAAGGGGCTTAATAAAATCGTCGTTGTGCTCGATAACTGTATAAGTAAGAAGGGGTTTGCCGTCTCGAGTAGCTGCATTAGGGTCCACTCCCGCTTCGAGAAGGGCTCTGGCCTCTTCTTCAAAATAGCCCGCTACTTTGTCGGAAAGCTCTTTTGCTTTGGCTTCAGAGAACCTGTGGTAGTAATACGAAGCCGTTTTTGTTATGCCTGTGATGTATGATGAGATATAAGAACTCATTATTATCCTCCTATTTATAATATTTATTATAACACAATCTTGAATTAATTTTAAAAAAAACTTTTATTAAAATCATAAATTACTAATAAAGAGAAAGATAAGAGGATTTCGAGGGGGGTGAAGCGACAGCTTCCTCTATAAAGAGCATTCTCCTGAGGGAAAAATCTCATTGGGTCCCTATCCGCTGGGGCGGTTGGAGCGCTAAGTCTCTGGGCATATTATTATTCAGAGGAAATCTTTGGCTAAGCTCAAAGAATACGTATGGTCAAAGTTCTTTATTTGCCGATAGGTGTTTTGCCATTTTAGCCTTTCTCATGAACCTACCTGAAAGATGAATTCACCAGGTGGTCTCTTATCTACTGCGCAAAAGGCGGAGGCTGTTGAAGCCAACAATGACAGTTCCTCCTTCATGGAGGATGACGGCGAGCCATAAGGGGATAAAGCCCAAGAGGGCAGGAGTTGTGGCCAGACAGATAACCCCGAGGGCGAGAAAGACATTTTCTCGCACGATGCGCATCGTCTTTTTGGCCTTTGCATAGAGCCAACTGAGATTCGACAAATCGTCATGGAGAAAGACGATGTCTGAGGCATCGACAGCGGTGGCTGAGCCGATCTTTCCCATCGAAATACCGACAGTGGCACGCGCAAGAGCGGGTGCATCATTGATTCCATCCCCGACCATAATCAATCCCTTTTCTCGAGAGAGCTCTGCAACTTTGCCGAGTTTGTCTTCCGGTCGTAAGTTAGAATAGATCTGATCGATGATGAGAGATTTTGCTACAACTTGTGCATTTTCCGTGTGGTCCCCTGTCAAAAGGACGGGAATGAGATGTTGTTTTTTGAGATTGGGTAGGGCAGTGGACGATTCGGGACGAATCTCATCTTCGAAGTGGAAGACGAATAGGTTATCTCCAACGAGAAGAAAGGTGTTTTGGGTTTCCCACTTGGTCAACCGAATGGCTCCTGGAAGTTGTTTTTCGATGAAGTCGGGATGGCCGATGAATACTGGAAGAGTTTTTCCTTCTAACTCGACATCCCCTTTAAGACCAAATCCGGGAACGCTTTGAAAGGATGCAATGGGATGTGGGGCAATGTTTTGATCGTGAGCCATTTTCGTGATGGCTTTTGCGATCGGATGGACAGCATGGGTTTCAAGCCCAGCTGCAATGGCAAGAGCGGTCTCTTTTGCTAGGGGAGAATTGTTGAGGGGATCCATTCCTGAGCATGTGAGCTCACCTGTCGTGAGAGTGCCGGTTTTATCAAAGGCAATGATGGAGCAAGAGGCGAGGGCATCGAGAATCGCCCCTCCTTTCAGGATGATTCCCCGTCTTGCACAGCTAGAAATCGCGCTGAGATAGGCTGTTGGTGTGGCGATGATCAGGGCGCATGGTGATGCAGCGATCAAAAAGGTGAGCGCCCGGTAGATCGCTCCCTCTTCTCCCAAAAATGGCATTGAGAAGAGATAAGGCAGCGACAGGGCAAAGAAAATAGAGAGGCCGATGATCGTCATCGAGTAGACTTTGCTGAATTTGTCGAAAAAGCGCTGAAGCTTGGGTTTGGCCTCTTGGGCTTCGGTAATGAGAGTGATGATACGCGAAAGAGTGGAGTCAGCGCTTGCTCGGTTGACTTTCAGAGTGAGAGTTCCATCGAGGTTGCCCGCACCTGCGGGAACTTGATCTCCGATGCGCTTGGCTATGGGCTGACTCTCTCCAGTGAGATGGATGAGGTTGACATACGAGCTTCCCGAGATCACTTCTCCATCAAGGGGAACCACTTCTCCAGCTTTGATCAAAATCGATGCGCCCAGAGGAACTTCGGACACTGAATGCTCGATGGGCTGACCATTTTCGAGGACGAGAGCCATTTTTGGGGAGAGTTTGCGCAGAGAAATGAGGGCACTTTTCGTCTTTTGAGTGACGGTGTTTTCCATCGCCCCCGAAAATTCGAAGAGAACGAGGAGAAGAGCTCCTTCCAAGCCACTGCCGATGACGACCGAGAGAAGGGCTGCAAGTGTCATGAGAACGTCGATATTGATCTCTAAACCGCGAAGATCCTCGAGGGCATTTAAAAGAGCTGGTGTGCCGACGAGGAAGTAGACGGTTGCCAGGCAGAGATGTGAGCCATTGGGATTGATAAATGAAAGGCCAAAAGCACAGGCGAGAAGGATAGCGGCGAGGATTGCACTTTTGAGGGGGATGTTCTTTCCCCATTTGCGCGAAGAGGGAGTGAGGAAAGGGCTGATGGACTCATCGCGACCTGAGGCAAAGAACTCGTCGAAGATATAGGGCTTACCACTCATGAGATCAATCTCGCTAAAAAGTAGACGGCACCTCCAGTGAAAAGGGCAAGTGATCCATTCCAAATGATGGCGTTCATTTGGCTTCGCTTTTCATAGCGAGCGACTAAGTAGGAGGTGATAGTGACAATGAGGATGGCAAAGATGGGAATTCCAACTTTGGGCCAAAAGTAGAAGGAGCCGATCGAGAGGACGAGTGCAATCAGGGTCCCGATGAAGGCTCCAAAGGCCTGTTTGAGGGGATGTTCATACACTTCGAGAGAGAGACCGAGTTCTTCTTCGAGCATGACCTGGAGTAGGCGATTGTCATCTGCCATGAGCACTTCGACTACCTCGTCGAGAAGTTGTCCAGAGAAACCCTTTACCCCATACATTTCACGGAGTTCTTGTTTTTCTTGATCTCGGTGATGTTCAATCTCAAATCTCTCTTCTTCGATCACTCGATGGAGTCTTTCGAGTCGATTCCATCCCAAAAGTGCAGAACGACCTGTCTTCCAAATGAGAATTCCAAAACCCAGAGCTATGAAGAAGGACAAAGAGAGGTCGGGCCTAGCAGCCCAGATAATGAGAAAGAAAAGAGCCGTTTCTTTTGCTGCATCGCTACCTGCTGTGAAGTGTCCGGGAAGTTCGTGACCGTGAGCTTCCGCAGTTGCCATTGCACCACGCTTGCGGGCATCTCTCAAATGAGCTGCGACGCTTTTTCCCTTGAAGTGATCGGGCGGGTTTTGATGGGTCATGATTCACCCTGCAAAAAGGATGAGAGGAGGTGGCACATATCAATGTGATCGGCACAGGAGATCACTTCTCGAGCAGCATGCATGGAAAGTTGAGCGATCCCGATATCCACTGTCTCGATACCCATTTGCGCTGCGAAGAGAGGACCAACCGTTGAACCAGAGGGATTGTCCGAGCGATTGACAAAGCGCTGGAGTTTGAGTTTAAGCTTATCGCTCAGAAGTGAGATAAAGGCACCACTTCGCGCAGTTGTTGTGTAGCGCATACCGGCGTTGTACTTAATGGTGATCCCTTCGCCTAGAAGGGGAAGGTGATGGGGTTCATATTTCTTGAGATAGGCGGGATTGGCTGCATGAGTGAGATCGACAGAGAGACAGAGAGAGTTTTGGCGCATCAGAATTTCTTTTTCTTGTCCGATCGAATAGATCTGACAGATGCGGTCGTAGATGTCACGAAAGAAAGAAGATTTGGCTCCAACCGAGGTCTCCGAACCGATCTCTTCGTGATCCCAAAAGAGGGCGATGGGAAGCGCCATTTTGGGATTTTCGACGTTGCCGATTCCCGTGAGAGCTGCATGAGCGCTTGCCAGATTATCAAGCCTATAGCTGGCAAGCATCTCTCCACTGATTCCGATAAAGCGAGGCGGATCGAGTGGAACGAGAAAGAGATCGAAATCGAGGAGTTTTTGGAAAGAGAGTTCCCTGCGCAGAAGGCCCTCGATATATGTGAGATCAAATTTTTGATCCTTGAGTCCTGCAATGGGAATGAGGTGCTCTTGCTGATTTAGCTCGAGTCCCTTTTTATATGCCTCTCGATCGAGATGGGGAGCGAGCAGGGGAATGAGAACGGGGGCATCATCGAAAAAGACCATATGTTCTTCGATATTTCCGCTTTTTTGAGAAACGATTACTCTTCCTGCAATCCCAAGATCCCGATTGACCCAAGTGGGGAGGACAGGGCTGCCATAAATCTCAACACCGAGCACTTCCATGTTGTGCGACTCATGGAAAGGATGGGGCTTGAGCTTGAGTGCAGGGCTGTCTGTATGAGAGGTGACGATGGCCATTTGCTCGGGTGTCTTTTCAGGAAGGACAAATGCGGCGAGGGATCCGTCGTGAATGGCGAAGTAGCTCCCTCCTTTTTCAAGGTTCCATTTTTCTCCGTAGTAGAGAGGAGTGAAATCTAAGGAGGCGAGCCGATTACCCATTTCACGAGTTGCGTGCCATGAGGTGGGAGAATGTGTTAGAAAATCACAAAAATCTTCTAACAAATCGGTCATGGGATCAGCTCCTTCATTCCATTTAAGTATTTGTGTAACACAAGCGGCAATTCAATGCTGCCATCTTCTCTCTGATTATTTTCGAGTAGGGCAACCATGAGACGAGAGGTAGCAAGCCCCGAGCCATTGAGCGTGTGGCAAAACTCGGGTTTTTCCTGTTTGTGTTTATAACGTGTGTTCGATCTTCGCGCTTGGAAATCAGTACAGTTGGAAATCGAGGAGACTTCATAGTAGCGGTCTTGTCCGGGAAGCCATACTTCGAGGTCATATGTCTTCGAAGCTGCAAAAGACATATCGGAAGTGACCAGCTCCATGACTTGGAAGTGGAGGTTGAGGCCTTTGAGAATCTCCTTGGCTGCGGCGACCATTTCTTGGAAGAGTGTTTCACTTTGCTCAGGTGTGACAAAGGCAAACATTTCCACTTTGTTAAACTGGTGGGTTCGGATGAGCCCCCGCTCTTGTGAGCCCAAAGCCCCTGCCTCTCTTCGAAAGCAAGGCGTGTATGCGCAGTATTTCAAGGGGAGATCGGCTTCATCGAAGATCTCGTCATTGTGCAGTCCCATCAAGGAAGCTTCTGCTGTTGGAATGAGATAGAGTTTGTGTTCCTCGTCGTCGATTTTGAAGAGCTGTTTTTCGAATTTGGGTAAATGTGCAGATCCAAGTGCAATTTCAGGGCGAACGAGAAGAGGAGGCAGCCAAAACGTGAAACCATTTTCGATGTGAATGTCGAGCATGTAATTCAAGAGCGCCCACTCGAGTTTTGCGCCATTTCCCCGATAGGCGATCCAATTGCTTCCAGAAGCTTTGGCAGCGCGCTTGAAGTCGAAGAGATGGAGCTTCTCATTGAGTTCTACGTGATTTTTTGGGGTGAAGGAAAAAGTAGGCTTGTCAAGAAAGGATTCGAGCATTTTGTTGTCGGCCACATCTTGTGAAACGCGAATTCCCTCTTCGGGAATATTGGGAAGGAGGTAGAGGAGGTCATGGAGTGCTGCTTCTTT
>Ga0307436_1000536_pt1 | contig 17829 bp, 16 predicted proteins | sample SalMarWE160440MG_FD_202513 | JGI IMG/M metagenome (GOLD analysis project Ga0307436, IMG submission 202513) | Salt marsh sediment microbial communities from the Plum Island Ecosystem LTER, Massachusetts, United States - WE1604-40 | ecosystem: Environmental > Aquatic > Marine > Intertidal zone >...
TCCGCGCAGAGCATTAGGGCCAGCGGCCACATACGCCGCATCAACAGGCCGGACACGTGACCGCACCCGACCAATGCTGCAGCAACGTCAAAAAAGCTCTTGCCAGGGCGCCGTCCACACGTGACCCGAAGCCGACATTAGGCGCGACAACGTTGACCTAGGTCAACGACGCACAGGGCATACCCGCATAAAGTTCATTTTTCAGGAGGTCCCGTCATGGCCCAATGGTTTGTGCCCCCGATCGTCATACCAGCCGGCTTTATCGTTATGGTTGTTGTGGTGGCGCTACTGCGGCATTCTTTTGGGGCTTGAACGACAAAACTGTCGTTCAAGCTATTGTTCGATCCTACTCGTCGGCAAAAGTGGGGAGCGCATCGCTTGCATGGTCACCTTCGATAGACGGTAGCGATAAGCGGCGGTTTTTTACCGCGCTGCATGTGCCGCCAGTTACGTCACCGCTGCACCAGCACGACTTTCAAATGAGGTACCAATGCCAAGCTTTAAAGAGTTCTTGAACGACCATAAAGGCAAGGCGGCGAGAGTGTACGTACCGATGTGGACTGCACAGCAGGGAGACGCGCAAGTTTATTATGAAGGCAAACTCGATGCTGTAGGAGACGACTACGTTCTTTTAGATAAAACGGTCGCCTTTCCCTTCACAAGCATAAGCTATGTCAAGGTCACTTAGTAGCGAGAGGATCGATGGAATACTCAACGTTCCGAACGTGGCTGGCTGAACGTGGATGCCGCTTCGATACACAGAGCAAAGAGCGCGGAGAAGGTCATGGGATCGTGACGATCCACCGTGCAAGGCGGACTGCGGAACTGCCGTTAGTCGGTGCGAGCCATAACCTCGACCCGCGTTCGGTTCGCCAAGTCTGCGAAGCACTCGGCCTCGATTGGTCCAAACTTCCCGGACCGGAGGGCCGCGTCTGAAGCCGCCTCAGTGGGCGGCCTCTTTTTTGAATCGCAGACGCAATGTCGCTTAGTTTACCAGCTTCGCCTTCACCACCACGCTGCGGGATGCCGGCATCCGCATCTCGATGGATGGCCGCGGCCGCTGGATGGACAATGTCTTCATCGAACGGCTGTGGAGGTCGCTGAAATACGAATGCGTGTTCCTCAATGCCTTCGAGACCGGCAGCGAAGCCCAAGCCGGCATCGGTCGCTGGATCGGCTACTACAACGCCGAGCGACCGCACTCGGCCCTCGCCGGCAGGACGCCGGACGAGACTTATGCTATCAAATTGCAACAGGAGAAACTGGCGGCGTGATCAAACCTAGAATCCATCTTAGCCAAGCCGCCAAACCGTCCCGGAAAACGGGACCACCTCTATCTTCGAGAGGGCTACAGTAGAAGAAAATGATAACCTACAACAGTTGTGGGCCAACCTTCTGACAAATTCACTTGACCCGAATTACAGCGGAACCATCACAAGGAATTTTACGTCAATCCTGTCAGACATTGAACCAGTAGACGCACGCATCCTTGATACCGTCGTTCGTGAATACCTTGCCTTGCCACCAACACAACGAGCATTAACGCTCTTCGTGCTTGACAAACTTCATACCAATTTAGGAATTCCACTGGATCAATGCGAGAACTCGGTACGGAATTTGATGCGTCTTGGGTTACTTAAGCCAGGCACTATTGAAGGAGGCCTTCAATTTGGCGAGCACAAAGTGTCAGCGTACAAAGACACCGAGATGTTCAGCGTCACCGGCTTGGGAGCTTCATTCCATAAGGCCGTAGCAACTTGATATCGCTTTATGCCGCTCTGGTTTGGCCGCAGGTGGGCCTTTCCGCTGGAGAGCCGGTTTAGGTGCCCGCGCTGCAGATTGCGGCGGGTTTGGGCGACGTTCAGCGTTCCGGCTTCGCCAATACGCGCGAGCGCCAATGCGCCTGTCAGTGCCAAACGGTGATGCGCGGTTCAGGCGCGGGTTTTTGGCTTATCGCCACTTCCTTGTCGGCTTCTGGCCTGCATGTCCCAATGGAGCTCTGGATGTACAGAGAAACTCGAACCTTTATAGCTCAATATATTCGTATCAATTGGAAGCAACCCCAACAGCTTCCTCAGCTGCGAAGGCGTCAAGACTTTCGTTTTCAGATTTGCCAGTACAGGTTTTGAAGCATGTTGCGCGATCAAATTACCCAATTTGAAGTCAATATGTAAGAAATAGAACATTCCAAACTTTTCTGCGGTGTAAATGTGGTAGGCATCAAGGCTGTGCTTTTGGCCGAGCAACTTTAGCAAGGATCGATACAGGGGATCACTACACGACGCAACGCGCGTCAGCTGAGCGTCTTCGGGGGCGTGCAGGTCAAGATGCAGTTCTCCATCGATATTTGTGAACTTCACGTCATTGAAGAGGCCAAGATCGAAATAGCCATAGCCTCTGAAACGTCCCGTCGGCTGCCGAAATTGTTCGGCCCGCAATTCTGCAGAATAAAAAAGATCTAAGGCCCCTCGCTTAGCCAGATAGGCGATGCCACCCAAGTAGCGCACTTCATTATAGGTGGGGGTGTCGTTGGTGGGCGAATGCACTGGAATGCGCGCGGCGTAGCCGGTTTCAAAGTCGACGTGTCCCCATTTCTCGACCCCGGTTGATATCGAAGCACTTTTGTGCGTGATCGAGTGGCCGCGCACCGAACTATCGATCAAAATCCTGAGTCGACCGGTGCGCCGAAGGCGCATGCGGGCAGGCACAGTCGATAATGACACAACCCTGCGACAGAAATGGCGAAGCGCGTTTTCGCGCAGCCCGCGATAGCGGCCAACCAGCCTAAGGAAAGGCCGCGTCAGTGAGCTGGGCAATCTCGCGGTCATAGCCCGGATGGCAAGTTCAAACTCCCCGGCCACATCGACGTTCGCAATTCGTCCATCGCTCGCTCGATCATGTAGCCTGCAACGCCGTCCGCCGTCGGATCAGCGAGCGTCAAGCCGCCTCTAGATGCTCGATCATCTTCGCGCGACGTGCGGTGATCTCTTCTAGCTTGGTCATCGGCCCATCCTCCCGCACACATTGTCGGCGCGCGGTCGAGCGAGCGTCAAGCCGCTTTTTGCGGCGGGGCCGAGGCGGGGTCGGGCCGAGCGATAAGCGAGAAATGCCTGAAAAATATGGGCCGGTGGCGGAGAGGGAGGAAATCAGCCTGCCAATCCTTTGCTCCTAGCAACAATCCTCACGACCGACTATCGCGGGACGTAGCGTTTGAAGGTCTCATCTTGTCACCTTGCTACCGTGCAACCGTTATCGCGGGACGCGCCGCCAATAGTCGTGGTATCGATCGCCTTCCAGCGACTGCGCGAAAGAAAAGGTTAACGGACCACTTTGGGGTCCTATATTCGCGCTGACTACCTCTTGCGCGCGCGAAAAGGCCCCGGCCTGTCCATGGTGGGGGTGGGGTCAAAATCGCCATCCTCAGCGGAAACTGCCAGACGGCACATTGATGGGCGGCAGTTCGCAGAAAAACGGCCGTTCCCCAGCTACAGCGGCGTGTGGCACCTATGGCAAGGGTTGTTGCTTCCGAGTTGGAGCGGCGCCCTGCCTATGAGCCGCTTTACGAAATTGATCCGCGGACCGGGGCCAGCATCGTGGTGTTCTACGCAGATCAGGTGCTTGCCAAGTCATTCGGTACGCGGCCCGGCTGGTTCTGGTGGACTTGTCGACCCGGTTGCCAGCCGGATGACTCCCCGGCTGGGCCTTTCGCTAGCAGCTACCTTGCATATCGTGACGTCGCGATGCGCTTAATGGTCGCACCACTTGGTCAGGGCCTTGACCCACAGCGTTAATGCGGACACAGCGCGGACACGAGGTTTTCTTGGCTATTCGCGATTTGATGTAAGAGGTTGATTTCGTTGGTGGGCGCACAAGGACTCGAACCTTGGACCCGCTGATTAAGAGTCAGCTGCTCTACCAACTGAGCTATGCGCCCGGATTGCCGGCGTGCGTCATGTAGGCCGGCGCGGTCCCTTAGCAAAGGGGCAGGCATGAGTCCAGCCGCGCGCCCTGTTCCAAATCACGAGCCGGTCACAAGAAAAAGCCGCCGGGGCGGGCCCGGCGGCTTCTCGAACGGCGGCGCTCAGCGTTCAGGGAGAGTTGCTTGCCCGCCGTCTGCCAGCAAACTTACTGCGGCTGCGGGCCGCGCTCGGGCCCATGCCTGTCGTGATGGCGCCAGCCGTCGTGTCCGCGCCATTCCTGGCGTGCGCGCCAGTGGCCGAACCGCTGCCCGCCGAGGCGGGCAAGCATAGTGAAGCGGTGCTTCTGCGCGTCGTCCAGGCTCTGGTAGAGCGGGCCGGCGGCGGCGGCGACCTTCTTGAGCGCGGCGCCGCGCTGCTCGAGCGCGTCGGCGCGCCGGCTCAGACGCTCCACCGGATCGGCCGCGGCTTGTGCGTTCTTGCGCGCTTCGAACCACTCGCTGCGCTGCTTGGCGAGATCGCGCAGCGCGCTTTCCATCGCCGGCCAATTCTTCTCCTGCTCGGCGTTGAGCTTAAGCCCGGCATGCAGCGCCGCGATGCGCGCGTCGGCAAAGGCGGCGATGTCGGCTGCACTCATTTGCCAGTGGTGATACGCGCGGTCGTGCCGGCCGGGACCCTGGTCGGCAAAGGCGAACGAAGCGCCGGCGATCGCAAGCACGGTCGTTCCGGCAAGGACAGTCTTCCACATGATGGCCACCTCCAATGGCATTTCGGATAGCGGCAATCTTGGAACGCGGCCCCGCCTTATCAAGTTAAAGTTTGGAAAGATGATTGCGCACGCGCAATGTATATTTACGCATATTCATAAGAAAATACCGCAGGGAATCGCGGGCGGAATCGTTGCGGGCGGCCGCTCAGGCCGGCTTGCCGAATAGAAGATTGGGCAAATAGAGCGAAATTTCAGGGATATAGGTCACCACGATCAGGAAGCCGAGCAGGATCATCAACCAGCCGATCGCGGCCCGCACCACCTCCGTGAGCTGCATGCCGGTGATGCCGGAGGCAACGAACAGGTTCAGCCCCACCGGCGGCGTCACCAGCCCGATCTCCATGTTGACCACATAGATGATGCCGAGATGGATCGGGTCGATGCCGAGCTTTTCCGCGGTCGGGAACAGGATCGGCGCGGTGATCAGCACGATCGCCGACGGGTCCATGAAGTTGCCGGCCACCAGCAGGATGATGTTGACGATCAGCAGGAAGTGCCACGGCGCCATGTTCGCTTCCGCGACCATTGCCGCGATGCCTTGCGGAATCTGTGACGTGGTCAGCACGTGACCGAACAAAAAGGCATTGCAGATAATGAACATCAGCATTACCGACACCCGCGCCGAATCGAGCAGCACCCGCGGCACGTCGGTGATGTGGAGGTCGCGATAGATGAAAACCGCCGCGACGAAAGCATAGACCGCCGCCACCGCCGCCGCTTCCGTCGGCGTGAAGATGCCGCCATAGATGCCGCCCATCACGATGAAGATGAGCAGCAGGCCCCACATCGCATCACGGAACAGCCCAAAGCGCTCCCGCCACGGCGCTTTGGGTTGGCGCGGCAGTTTCTTGATCCGGGCTGCAATATAAATCGCCACCATCAGACCGGAGCCAAGCAGGATGCCCGGGATGACGCCGGCCATGAACAAGCGCCCGACCGAGGTTTCGGTCGCCGCCGCGTAGACGACCAGCACGATCGACGGCGGGATCAGAATGCCGAGCGTGCCGGCGTTGACGATCACGCCGGTGGCGAAGGATTGCGTGTAGCCGGCCCGCACCATGCCCGCGATCACGATCGAACCGATCGCCACCACGGTCGCGGGCGACGACCCCGACACCGCCGCGAACAGCATGCAGGCCAGTACCGAGGCGATGGCGAGGCCGCCGGGCAGATGGCCGACCGCCGAGATGGCGAAATTGATCATCCTTTTCGCCACCCCGCCGGTGGTGAGGAAACTTGCGGCCAAGATGAAAAATGGGATCGCCAGCAGCGTGAACTGATCCATGGTCTGGAAAAATGCCAGGGCCAGCGAGGCGAGCGTATCGTTCTCGTAGATCAAGATGGTCAGGATGGACGACAGACCGAGCGCCATCGCGATCGGCAAACCAAGCCCGAGGAAAGACAGCAGCGTGACAAACAGAAAAACCGTCTTCATCGCTGAACCGTCGTGGCGTCAGGCATGTTGTCGTGAGTGACGTCGCGGGTCGCCTCTTTCGCCTCGTCGGCGAGTTCGTAGCCTTCCGAGCGTCCGGTGATGATGCGCCAGCCCATTTCCAAGAGGCGGATCAGCAGCAGCACGAAGCCGAGCGGCAGACAAAGGCTTAGGATCCAGGTCGGGACCGGAATGTCCTCGGCTTCGACATTGATGATGTACATGCGGTGAATGTATTCGAACGCGCCATACGTCATCAGCACGGTGTAGAGCAGCGCCAGCAGCAGCACCAAAATGCCGACCGCGCGGCGCGGGCCCGCCGGCAGCAGACGCACCGCGGCATCCACCCCGATATGCGCGCGCACGCGCACGCAATACGAGATGCCGAGCATCACCAGCCAGGAAAACAGATAGAAATTGGCCTCGAGCTGCCAGATGAAGCCCGAGTTGAAGCCGTAGCGCAGGACGACCTGCACGAATGTCAGCACAGTCATCACGCCGAGGATCGCGGCAATCAAGCCTTCCTCGACGCGGTGCACCGCCTCCCGCAGCGACACCGTATTCCTCCCTCGGACTCGCTTGAAAAAAGCGGCCGCGGGATTGGCCCGCGGCCGCCGCAAACGGTTAGTTGGTCTTTGGACCGTTCGAAGCCACGGCGGCGTCGATGATGTCCTTGCCAATCTGCTTTTCAAACTTCGTCCAGACCGGGTGCATCACCTTCACCCATTGCGCGTGTTGCGCGGGCGTGAGCTGATGGATCGTGGTCACACCGGAGGCTTGGATCTTCTTCTTCGCCTCGATATTGAGCTTGTTGGCGATGTCGTTGTTAACCACGGTCGCCTCGCCCAGCGCCTTAATCAGCCCGGTGCGGATGTCGGCCGGCAGGCCGTTCCACCACTTGGCGTTGACCAGCACCATGTAGTCGATCACGCGGTGGTTCGACTCGGTGAAGTGCTTCTGCACCTCGTAGAACTTCTTCGAGTAGATGTTCGACCAGGTGTTCTCCTGCGCGTTGACGGTGCCGACCTGCAGCGCCTGATAGACTTCCGAGAAGGCGAGCTTCTGCACGTTGGCGCCGATGCCTTGATAGCTGGCGGCGATGATGTCGGACTGCTGGATGCGGAACTTCAGGCCCTTGGCGTCGGCCGGAACCAGCAGCGGCCTGTTGGCTGACATCTGGGCGAGACCGTTGTGCCAGTAGGCGAGACCGAGATAGTTGCGGTTCTCCATCGAGTGCAGGATGGACTGGCCGACTTTGCTCTGCTCGAAACGGTCGACCGCGTCCATGTCCTTGAACATGAACGGCAGGTCGAACACCTCGGTCTTCTTGGTGTACTTGCCGAACTTCGACAGCGAGGTGGCGATGAATTGCACGTCGCCGAGCGCGAGCGCTTCCATCTCCTTGGCGTCGCCGAACAGCTGCGAGTTCGGATAGACCTCGACCTTGACCTTGCCGGCCAGCAGCCGCTCGGCCGCTTCCTTGAACTTGAGCGCCGCCTGCCCCTTCGGGGTTTTTTCGGCGACGACGTGACTGAATTTGAGAACCATCGGCGCCGCATTGACCGTAGCCGGGACAGCAAAAACGGCGGCCGCGGCCGCCGCAAGAAGCCATTTGCGCATAGACATTATCCTCCGAGTAAATATCTCGAAAGCCGGCCTATAGCTGGATTCAAGTCGCCATCGCCCCGCTTTCCAGCGCTAACGGTTGCATTAAACTAGCTATGCGACAAGTGGGACTGGGCAGCAGTATGCTCTTTAAGCAGGCGTGCTAGGCGGCATGGGCAGGTTAAAGCCCAAGATAGGCTTGACGAATTTCCGGTTTGGCGGCGACCTCGTTGCAAGGCCCCTCGATGAACGGGCGGCCGTCGGCAATAACATAAGCATAATCGCTGAGCGCAAGCGCCAGATGCACGTTCTGCTCGACCAGCAGAATGGTGACGCCCGCGGCTTTGAGCGCCTTCAACGTCTCGACCAGCTGCTGCACAACCACAGGCGCCAGACCCAGCGATAATTCATCGATGATCAGAATCTCGGGGACCGACATCAAGCCGCGCGCGATCGCAAGCATCTGTTGCTCGCCGCCGGAAAATGTCCCGGCCTTTTGCCGCCGGCGTTCCTGCAAGCGCGGAAACAACGTGTAGACCCGGTCGAGCTGCTCACGGAATCGCTGGCGCGCGCGATTTGAATAGGCGCCCATCTCCAGATTTTCTTCCACGCTCATGTCGCTGAACAGTTGCCGCCCCTCAGGCACCAGCACCAGACCGCGCGCGGCCTTGGCGTGTGGTGGCAGCCTGGTCACGTCCTCGCCGGCAAACACGACCCGACCGCCACGCGGGTGAATGCTGCCCGTTATCGCTCTGAGGCTCGTGGTCTTGCCGGCGCCGTTGGCGCCGAGCAGCGTCGTCATTGTGCCGCGCGCGACCTTGAGCGAGATGCCCCAGAGCACCTGCACGTCATCATAACCGGCCTCGAGGCCCTCGACCTGCAACAGGATGTCGCTCACCGCACCGTCTCCGCGGCCTGCAGCAGCGTGGAATCGCCCAGATAGGCGGCGATGACGTCGGGATTTTCGGCCACCTGCTGGGGCGTGCCTTCGGCAAGTTTGGCGCCGAGGTTCAGCACCACGATACGATCCGACAAGCTCATGATCGCGCGCATGATATGCTCGATCATCAGGATCGCGATACCGCTGGCGCGAATTTTACGCACGATGTCGATCATCTGTTCGGTCTCGGTCGGATTGAGGCCGGCGAGCACCTCGTCGAGCAGAAGCAGACGCGGCCGTGCGGACAGCGCACGCGCCAATTCCAGCCGCTTCTTGGCGGCGGTGGTCAGTGAGCTTGCCAGCAGATCAAGACGGTCGCCGAGCCCAATCATACCGGCCATTTCGCGCGCCACCTCGCGTGCTTCATCGAGCGCCAAGTCTTCGCGGCCGAAACAGGCGCCCACAGTGCAATTGTCGAGTACCGTCAGGCCGCCGAGCGGCTGCACGATCTGATGCGCGCGCGCGATGCCTTGGCGCGCGACCAGGTGCGGCGGCTTGCCGGTAATATCGGTCCCGGCAAAAATGATCCTGCCGCTTTCGGGCGGATAGACGCCGTTGATCAGGTTGAACACCGTCGATTTGCCGGCGCCGTTCGGTCCGATCAGGCCGATGATTTCGCCTTCGTCGACGGTCAGGCTCAAATGGTCCACCGCCTGCAGCCCGCCGAAATGCTTGCTGATCTCCCTGACTTCGAGCAGCGTGCTCATTCCAGCCACCTCCTCGAGCGCGGCCACTGCCGGTGCAGCCATCCCAGCAGGCCGCCCGGAGCGAACTGGACAATGACCAACAGCAGCGCGCCGGCGATCACCAGTTGGAAGTGCGACAGGTATTCGGTCGTCAGCAGGAAGCCGCGCAGCTCCTCATACAGGAACGCGCCAAAGGCTGGACCGATTATCGTGCCCGAGCCACCCAACATCAGCATCACGATCGCTTCGATCGAGGTCTGCAGACTGAAGGCGCTCGTCGGCTCGATGATGCCGCTCTTGAAAAAGTACAATCCGCCCGCCACCGCCGGCAGGAAAGCGGAAGCGCTATAGACCAGCGCCTTGTAGCGCGCGGTCGGAACTCCGAGTATCGCGGCGGCGTCCTCGTTCTGGCCGATGGCGATGAGCCCCAGGCCGAACTTGGAGTTCTTGATCGCGTAACTCGCCAGCAGCGACGCTGCAGTCAGCACGACGATCAGCAGATACATGACCCATAGCGCCTGCATCGGCCCGCCGAGCGGACCATAGGAATCGAGCGAAAGATAAATTCCGGTCGCCCCGCCCCAAGGTTCGAAATTGACCACCAACTGCTGTACCGCCTGGTTTACGCCGATGGTTGCGAGCGCGAAAAAAGCGCCGCGCAGACGCAAAATTCCGAGTCCGAACAAAAGCGCCACCGCGCTCACCGCGACGCCGCCGGCGAGCGCGGCGAGGATCACATTCCAGTGCCAACCTGTGACCAGATAGAGACAGATATAGCCGCCGAGACCGAAGAACACGATGTTGCCGAAATTGACATAGCCGGCATAGCCGATCATCAAATTCAGGTTGCTCGCCAAGATGATGTAGATCGCCGCCAGCAGCAGGCTTTCGCGCAACCCCACGTCGTCCGTGAAATAGGGAAACAGCGCGTAAAGCAGCGCCGCGCCGACGATGAGCCAGGGAAATGGGCGCCGCCACACGTTGCTTACGCCTTGCTGAATGCGAAGATGCCGCGCGGGAACGCGATCAGGCAGAACACGAACAATCCGAATTCCACGATCGGGATCCAACTCACCGGCATGAATGGCGTCGCCAGGCCTTCGATCAGGCCGAGCGCGACGCCGCCCATCAGCGCACCCGCGGGATTGCCGAGACCGCCGAGTACCGTAACCACGAAGCTATTGAGCTGATAGGTCTCGCCCGACAGCACGGTAAAGGGAAACAGCGTGGCAATCAGCGTGCCGGACACGCCGGCGAGCGCCACACCCAGCCCAAAGGCCATCGAAAGCATTTGTCTGGTCGGGATGCCGGTGAGTTCGGCGGCCTCGCGATTATTGGCGACCGCGCGAACCGCCTTGCCGACACGCGTGTGATAAAGCAGCAGATAAAGCAGCCCGGCGATCACCACCGCCATGATGGCCGCGGTGATATGCGTGCCGGTGAAAGTATAGCCGCGCCAGCTCACGCTCGGCATATCGACCGGAACGTTATAGGGGCTGGTGCTCCAGATGGCCGTGCCGAGCCCGATCAGCACCATGTTGAGCGCGAAGGTCGAAAGCAGGCTCATCAACTCCGGCCGGCCGATCACCCGATGCACGCCCACCCAATAGAGCACGATGCCGAACAGGAAGCCGAATACGATCGTGGTCGGCACGGCGACGTAAGGGTGCAGGCCGAGCGAATAGACGACCAGATAGAGCAGGAACATGCCGAGGACGATGATGGCGCCATGGGCAAGATTGATGACGTTCATCACGCCCCAAATGAGCGTCAGGCCCATGGCGGCGAGTCCATAGACCGCGCCAACGAGGATGCCGTCGATAACGGACGCGAGAATGCCAAACATAAGAGGGAACCGTCCGACGGCGACCCCCCGAGGCCGCCGCCGGATTGGTTGCAATGATCAGTAGATGACGTTAGCCGTCTTGGCCGCATCCGGCCAGACGATTTGTTTCACCAACTTGCCGTTCTTCTTCTGCCACTGGGCGAGCACCATCTGGTGGCCGATCTGGAGCCCGTGATCCTTGGCACCGGCGGCAAACTTGGTGTGGCCGAAGAAGGTGGTGACGTCCATCTTGTTGAGCGCCTGTGTCACCTTTTCCGGGTCGATCGAGTTCGCCGTCTCGATCGCATGCTGCAGGATCATGCCCGCCGCATAGCCGCCGGCGGCGTGATAGCCGGGCTCGATCTTAAACTTGGCGGAGAACTCCTTGGTGAAGGCAGCCGGCGTCGGGCCGAAATCCGGCTTGAAGGTCACCTGCGGCTCCCACTGCGAGGGCACCGAGATGCCGTTGGCGGCGTCGCCGAGCTCGGCGAATTTCGGGCTGTCGGGCGCGACCAGCAGGGTCACCCATTTCAGGCCCGCTTTCTGCTCGTGCAACTGGCGCGCCAGCGTGGCGCCGTCGGCATAATGGCCGCCGCCCAAGAGAGCGGTCGCCTTCGACGAGATCACCTTGTTGATGATGGGCGAGAAATCGGTCGTGCTGCTGGCATAGGCCTCGTCGACCGCAAGCGCGATGCCCCTCTTCTTGGCATCGTCACGCACCGCATGGGCCACCGCTTTGCTGAAGGCTGAATCTTCATAGACGAAGGCGATGCGCGGATGCGGGTTCTTTTGCAACAGCGCCTGCAGCGCGCCGGCGAGATATTTGCTCGACCCGGTGTAGATCTGGAACAGGTGCTTGTTGCCGAGCTTATAGGTCTTCTCGAGCGCGCCGCCGGTGGTGATCATCACCTTGCCGTACTGCTCGGAGATGACGGCAGCGGTGGCGACCAGCCCGGACGAATAGGGGCTGATCAGGAATTGCGCCTTATCCTGCGTGATCAGCCGCGTGTAGAGCTGCTGCACGCGGGTGTGCTGCGATTCATCGTCATAGCTGACCAGCTTCACCTGGTAGCTCTTGCCGCCGACCTTGATGCCGCCGTGGGCGTTGACGTCGTCGCGCCACAGCTCGATGCCGCGCATCTGGGCGGTCGAGTCATTGTTCAGCTTACCGGTTTGCGAGGCGGTGAAGCCGATGGTGATGGTGTTTTGGGCAAATGCCGGGCTCGCGGCGAATAGCATCGCCCCGGCAAGTAGATATAAGGCTTTTCTCATGGATTTCCTCCGGTGATCGCCCCGCCGTGTTGATATTATCAACGCATGATTGCAGCGACAATATGCGGTGCCAAAATGCGGTGTCAAAGGCCAATCAGCGCAAAACGTTGCAGTCATACCGACGCCACGGCGACGCAGATTTGACTCAGGTCAAAACCCTACCCTTTTTGCGTGCGGCATGGAACGAAAGCGTTAGCCGACGCGTTTTTGGCAAGCGTGTTGAGCGCGACGTGGAAAAAATGCCGCGCGCCCAGTAAATAAGAGTCATTCCGGGACACCCGGGCAGCAAGCGAGCCCGGAATGACAATGATGTCAGCCGACGTCGGTCGAATGAATCCGCCGCTCGACCGGGGGTGTTTTATTGCGCCGGCTGGTCATCTTGTTGAGTGCGCCGAGATAAGCCTTGGCAGACGCCACCAGCGTGTCGGGATCGGCGCCGCGCGCGGTGTAGGCGCGCCCGCCATCCGACAGCCGCACCGAGACTTCGGCTTGGGCATCGGTGCCCTCGGTCACCGCATGCACCTGGTAGAGCTCGAGCACCGCCTCGTGCGGCACCAGCGCATGGATCGCGTTGAAGATCGCATCCACCGGGCCGTTGCCGGTCGATTGGGTGGTGATGTGCTTGCCGTCGATGTCGAGCGTCAGCGTCGCCGACTGCGGACCTTGCGTGCCGGCGATCACCGTCAAGGAGACAATCTTGACGCGGTCGTGGGCGGTGGCGATCTCCTCGTCGACCAGCGCCTCGATGTCCTCGTCGTAGATCTGCTTCTTGCGGTCGGCGAGCGCCTTGAAGCGCACGAATGCGTCTTCCAACTGGTTGCCGGCCAGTTGATAGCCGAGCTCCTCCAGCTTGTGCACGAAGGCGTGGCGGCCGGAATGCTTGCCCATGACTAGCGAGGTCTGCTTCACGCCCACCGACTCCGGCGTCATGATCTCGTAGGTCTGCGCGTTCTTGAGCATGCCGTCCTGGTGGATGCCGCTCTCGTGGGCAAACGCATTCCGTCCGACGATCGCCTTGTTGTACTGCACCGGAAACGAGGTCGCCGCCGACACCAGCTTGGAGGCGCGCGTGAGCATGGTAGCGTCGATGTGGGTGGCATAGGGCAGCACGTCGTTGCGCACCTTCATCGCCATCACGACTTCCTCGAGCGCGGCGTTGCCGGCGCGCTCGCCGATGCCGTTGATGGTGCATTCGATCTGGCGCGCGCCCGCCTTCACGCCAGCGAGAGAATTGGCTACCGCCATGCCGAGGTCGTTATGACAGTGCGTGGAGAACACCGCCTTGTCGGCATTGGGCACGCGCGTGCGCAACATCTCGATCATGGCGAAATATTCCTCCGGCACGGAGTAGCCGACGGTGTCGGGGATGTTGATGGTGGTGGCGCCGGCGTTGATGGCGGCCTCCACGCAGCGGCAGAGAAAATCGTGCTCGGTGCGGGTGGCGTCCTCCGCCGACCATTCCACGTCGTCGGTGTGGCCGCGCGCGCGGCTGACCTGCCCGATCACCATCTCATAGACCTCGTGCGGCTCCTTCTGCAGCTTGTATTTCATGTGCACCGGCGAGGTGGAGATGAAGGTGTGGACGCGCCTGCGCCTGGCCGGCTTGATCGCCTCGGCGCAGCGGTCGATGTCCTTGAAGCCGGCGCGCGAGAGCCCGCAGATGACGGAATTCTTGGCGCGCTTGGCGATCTCGTGCACGGCGGCGAAATCGCCGTCCGAGGCGATCGGAAAGCCGGCCTCGATGATGTCCACGCCCATCTCGTCGAGCAGTTCGGCGACCTCCAGCTTCTCCTCGTGGGTCATGGTGGCGCCGGGGCATTGCTCGCCGTCGCGCAACGTCGTGTCGAAGATGACGACGCGGTCCTCTTTGGACGGTTTGTCTTTATGCGGTTTCTTGGCAGTCATGGCAGTCGATCCTTCTCAATTCGGATGCGCCGCTTTAAAGGGCGCTCGATGGGGTTGTGATGGCTTCCGTCATCCCCCGAGTGCCCAGGCGCAAATGCCCAGCCGGCCCTCAGGGGCGGATAAGGAGAAGGAGCGTGCCCAGAATGAGGGTCGCCGCGGGTTCGGCCGTGGTGGCCGCCCGCCCGATCGCGCTAGTTTCGTGGCGCGTCGTCATGGCTCTCAAATCACCCTCGTCTTCGACGGTTATGCTCGCGGAACAAGGTAAAGTCCGCGTTAACCGCCATCTAGGATGCCTTGCTTGTAGCGGAGGGAGGCGCCGCAAATCAAGCGTGCCGAAAGTTAGGTCAGCATTGCTGTCTGTTCGCATGAAGCGGGGGACCATGGACGAACGATCGAGAGCGCTCCTCCGTCGAGCCTGGCCGCGCCAGGCCCTGGTCGTGCCGTTCCTGGCGGTGCTGTTGTTCGTGCCAGCCGGCACTCTGCAGTTCTGGCAAGCTTGGGTCTTCCTTTGCGTCCTTGTTGGCTCCTCGGTCGCGCTCGGCGTCTATTTTCTCAAGCACGACCCCGGGCTGATCGAGCGGCGCATGCGCGCCGGCCCGGCGGCCGAGCAGGAGCCTGCCCAGAAAATCATCATGACCTTGCTGCTTGCCGGATTCCTGCTGCTCATGATCGTGCCGGGCTTTGACTACCGCTGGCACTGGTCCGCTGTGCCGGCCTGGCTGGTGATCCTGGCCGACGCCGGCATCGTGGTGAGCTTCGCCGTCTTCTTTGTCGTCATGAAGCAGAACAGCTACGCCGCATCGACGATCCGCGTCGAGGCCGACCAGCCGGTGATCTCGACCGGGCTTTACGGGATGGTGCGCCATCCGATGTATACCGGGGCGCTACTGATGGCGGCTTGCACGCCGCTCGCGTTGGGATCGAGCTGGAGCCTGTTGCTATTGATCCCGATCATCCCGGTATTGGCCTGGCGGCTGCTCGACGAGGAACGCTTCTTGAAACGCAACTTGCCGGGCTATGTGGATTATTGCCGCAAGACCCGCTACCGGCTCATTCCCTTCGTCTGGTAGCCATCGATCAGGCCTTCAACGCCGCGGGATCGATGGGCAGCGTGCGCACGCGCTTGCCAGTGGCGGCAAAGATCGCGTTGCACAGCGCCGGGATCGCCGGCGGCAGCGGTGGCTCGCCCAGCCCGGTCGGCGAATTGTCGGTCTTGAGGAAATGCACCTCGATCGGCGCGGCTTGCGACAGGCGCAGCGGCCGGAACGTATCGAAATCAGCCTGCACGACGCGGCCCTGCTCGACGGTAATTTTCTGGTTCAGCGCCTCGCCGAAACCGTCGAGAATGGCGCCCTGGGCCATGTTCTCCGCCGCGGTCGGATTGATGACCTGGCTGCCGATGTCGCCGACCGCCCAGACCTTGTTGATCTTCACCCGTCCGTCGTTGGCGACCGCCACCTCCACCACCTCGGCGAAATAGCCGAGATGGCTGTAATAGAAGGCAACGCCACAGCCCGTGCGGGCCGGCAGCTTGCTTTGGCCCCAGCGCGACACATCGCGCACCTGTTCGAGCACGGCGCGGGCGCGCGCGGTGTTGAAGCCTGGCCCCCTGCCCGGCAGCAGTTCGTCCTTGCCAAGCAGATCGATCTGGAACTGCAGCGGGTCCTTGCCGGCGGCATGGGCCAATTCGTCGATGAAGGACTGGAATACGAAGGCGAGCGCATTGCTGCCGGGTGCCCGCAAATACCCGGTCGGCACGCCGAACGGGATCAGCGAATAGCCCATGGACAAATTGGGCACCCGGCCGGCGGGAAAGATGTTTGGGTCCATGTTCGCCGCACGCGCAAATAAACCGTTCTTGCCGAAGCTGACGAAATGCTGCTGCCAGGCGATCAGCTTGCCGTTCGCATCCAGGCCGCCTTTGAGGAAGTGCCAGCCGGCCGGCCGGTAGAAGTCGTGCTGGATATCGTCGGCGCGGCTCCAGACCAGCTTGACCGGCGCGCCGGCGACTTTCGATATCCACGCCGCCTCCACCATGTAGTCGTTCATCAGCCGCCGCCCGAAACCGCCGCCGCTGCGCGTGAAGTGGATAGTGATGTTGCCGGCGGGGACGCCCAGCGTGCGCGCCAGCAGCTGGCGGCCGGGCTCCGGATTTTGCGTCGGCGCCCAGACCTCGACCTTGTTGCCTTGCACACGGGCGGTGCAGTTCATCGGTTCCAGCGCGGCGTGCGCGATGAACGGGTAATGATAGGCCGCCTCCACGACATGCGCGGCGCTTTGCAGCGCGCCCGCGGCATTGCCATCGCTGCGCAGGCTGTGCGCCGGCGGTTTGGCGCCGAGCGCTTGCGCCTGACGCGCGAAGCCGTCGCTGCTCTGCGCGGCGGTCGGGCCCTCGTCCCATGACACTTCGAGCTTGCGGCGCGCCTTTTCGGCATGCCACCAGCTGTCGGCCGCCACGGCGACGCCGGGCATCAGGCCGGTGAGGTCGCTGCCGCCCTCGACCACGAAGGCGTGGCGCACGCCCGGCATCTTGCGCAGCGCGGCGAGATTGGCGCTGGCGACCTTGCCGCCGAACACCGGGCATTTCTGGAACACGGCATAGAGCATGCCCGGCACAACGGTATCGATGCCGAACAGCGGCTCGCCCTTGACCAGCTTCGGGCTGTCGTAGCCGGGCTTCGAATGGCCGATGATAGTGTAATCCTTCGGGTCCTTCAGCTTCACGCTGTTGAGATCGGGCACCGGAACCTTGGCGGCGGCCGATGCCAGCGCGCCGTAGCTCGCCGTGCGCCCCGAAGCCTTGTGCATCGCCTGGCCCGAGGCGGTGGTGCATTCGCTGGCCGTGACCTTCCAGCGCCGCGCCGCCGCGGCGATCAGCATCTGCCGCGCGGCCGCGCCCATTTTGCGCATCGGGTCCCATTCCAGCGGTGTCGCCATGCTGCCGCCGGCGACCTGGCGCCCATAGATGGTGGAATCCGCCAGCGCCTGCTCGATGCGTATCTGCTTCCAGTCGGCGTCCAGTTCCTCCGCAACCACCATCGGCAGGGACGTCTTGACGCCCTGCCCGATCTCGGGCTCCTTCGACATGATCGTGATGGTGTTGTCGGGCGCGATGCGCACATAGATGTTGAGCACCGCACTGGTTTCGGTCCCCGCCGCTTTCGACAGCCTGGGCAGCGCCATCGTGAGCAGCAGCCCGCCGCCGGCGGCGGCGCTTGCTTTCAGGAAGCCGCGGCGCGAGCCGGCGAACATAGCGGCGGAATGGCCGGGCATAAGCGGTTCCTGCAGCATGGCTCAGGCCCCCTTCTTGCCGGCAGCCGAGCCGAAGTCGGCACTCGCCGCGCGTTTGATGGCTTCGCGAATACGGGCGTAGGTGCCGCAACGGCAGATATTGCCGTCCATCGCGGACTCGATGTCTTCATCGCTCGGCGTCTTGATTTGCGCCAGCAGCGTCGCCGCCGACATGATCTGCCCGGCC
>Ga0307436_1000537_pt1 | contig 17827 bp, 5 predicted proteins | sample SalMarWE160440MG_FD_202513 | JGI IMG/M metagenome (GOLD analysis project Ga0307436, IMG submission 202513) | Salt marsh sediment microbial communities from the Plum Island Ecosystem LTER, Massachusetts, United States - WE1604-40 | ecosystem: Environmental > Aquatic > Marine > Intertidal zone >...
GCAACGCGCCGAAACTCGGCCGGGTGGTCGGCGTCATCGGCGGCGGCAACACGGCGATGGACGCCGCCCGCGTCGCCAAGCGCCTCGGCGCTCAGGAAGCCATCCTCATCTACCGCCGCGACCGCGCTCACATGCGCGCCGACCCCTATGAGGCCGACGAGGCGTTCCTCGAGGGGGTCAAGGCGAAGTGGCTGCACACCCCTACCCGCTTCGGCAAGGAAGGCGTGACGGTGGAGCGCATCGTGCTGGGCGACGACGGGACGCTAGCACCGACCGGAGAGCTGGAGACGCTGCCGGTCGACGCTCTGGTGCTGGCGCTCGGCCAGCACGCCGAGGCCGGTTTCCTGCACAAGGTGCCCGGCATCGAGATCGGCAGCAGCGAGAGCGTCGTGGTCGACAAGCAGATGATGACCGGCCATCCCGGCATCTTCGCCGGCGGCGATCTCATCGGCGGCCTGATGACCATGACCGCTGCCACCGGTCACGGCAAGAAGGCGGCGCGGGCGATCAACGCCTGGCTTAGAGGCCGCGTCTATGAGGCGCCTGCCAAGTCGTCGACGATCGGATTCGAGAAGCTCAACCTGCCGCTCTACCTCGACGCTGGACGCTCGCGGCCGAGCGAGCTGCCGGTGCAGCTGCGCCAGGGCTTCGCCGAGGTCGTGGCCGGGATCGACGCCCGCCAGGCGCGCTACGAGGCCGATCGCTGCCTGTCGTGCGGCAATTGTTTCGAATGTGACAATTGCCTGGCTGCGTGCCCCGACCAGGCGATCACCTACCTCGGCAAGGGCAGCAAATATGCCGTCGACCTGACGCTGTGCACCGGTTGCGCCGTTTGTTTCGACCAGTGTCCGTGCCACGCTATCGAGATGGAGTCGGAGCCGGACGTGTCGCGCGCCGGCGAAACAAAGCACGCGCCTGCCGGCTTCAAGGTGCGCGCCTAGAGGACGAAATGACCACCGATACGATGGACGGCAATAGCGCCGTCGCTCACGTCGCCTACCGGATCAACGAAGTCTGCGCGATCTTCCCGATCACGCCCTCCTCCCCCATGGCCGAGCTCGCCGACGAGTGGTCGTCGAAGGGCATCCCCAATATCTGGGGCAACGTGCCGGTGGTCCAGGAGATGCAGTCGGAAGGCGGCGCCGCCGGCGCCGTTCACGGCTCGCTGCAATCGGGGGCGCTGACGACCACCTTCACGGCGTCGCAGGGGCTGCTCCTCATGCTGCCCAACATGTTCAAGATCGCCGGCGAACTGACGCCGACGGTGTTCCACGTCGCGGCGCGGTCGCTCGCCACGCAGGCGCTGTCCATCTTCGGCGACCACCAGGACATCATGGCGGTGCGCTCGGCCGGCTTTGCCATGCTCGGTGCCGCCTCCGTGCAGGAGGCGCACGACCTCGCGTTGGTTGCGCAGGCGGCGACGCTGGAGTCGCGCGTGCCCTTCATCCACTTCATGGACGGCTTCCGCACCTCGCACGAGGTCAACAAGCTGACCCTCGTCCCCGACGAAGCGATCCGCGCGATGATCGACGATGATCTGGTGCGCGCCCACCGTGCCCGGGCGCTCAGCCCGGAGCATCCGGTCGTGCGCGGCACCGCCCACAATCCCGACACCTACTTTCAGTCACGCGAAACGGTGAACCCGTTCTATGAACGGGTTGTCCCCATCGTCCAGCAGGCCATGGACAAGTTCAAAACACTCACCGGCAGGGCCTATCAGGTGGTCCAGTACACCGGTCATCCGCAGGCCGAGCGGGTGGTGGTGTCGATGGGCTCGGGGGCCGAAGTCGTCCGCGAAACGGCGCATTACCTTGCTTCCCAGGGCGAGAAGGTGGGCGCCCTGCAGATCGTGCTCTACCGGCCGTTCCCGGTCGAGCAGTTCCTCAGCGCGTTGCCACAATCTGTTGAATCGATTGCTGTTTTGGACCGCCTCAAGGAGGTCGGCGCGACCGGCGAGCCGCTCTATCAGGACGTGGTCATCGCCATCGCCCAAAGCGGCAGAAACGCCAAGGTTTTCGGCGGTCGCTACGGCCTGTCGTCGAAGGAATTCCATCCCGGCATGGTCAAGGCGGTCTTCGACGAGCTCGGCAAGCCGGCCCCCAAGCAGGGCTTCACCATCGGGATCAACGACGACGTCTCCGGAACCAGCCTCGCCTTCGACCGCGACCTTGACATTGAGCCGCCCGACACGGCACGCGCACTCTTCTTCGGCCTCGGCGCCGACGGCACGGTCGGCGCCAACAAGAACAGCGTCAAGATCCTGGCCGAGGACGATAATCGCTATGCGCAAGGCTACTTCGTCTACGATTCCCACAAGTCGGGTGCAGAAACCATCTCTCATCTGAGATTCGGCAAACAGCCGATCCGGGCGCCCTATCTCATCCGCCACGCGGGTTTCGTCGCCTGCCACAAGTTCGAGTTCCTGACCAAGCGCGATGTGCTGGGCGCGGCCCAGCCCGGCGCCACTTTCCTGCTCAACGCCCCTTACCCGGCGAGCGAGGTGTGGGACCATCTGCCGCGCCCGGTCCAGCACCAGATCATCGAAAAGAAGCTCCGCTTCTACGTCATCGACGCCACCGCGGTCGCTCAGGAACTCGGCCTCGGTCCGCGGGTCAACACCATCCTGCAGACCTGCTTCTTCGCGATCTCGGGCGTGCTGCCGCGCGAAGAAGCCATCGCCGAGATCAAGCATTCCATCGAGAAGGCCTACGGCCGCAAAGGTGGCAGCATCGTCAGGAAGAACTTCGCCGCGGTGGACGCAGCGCTGGCGCACCTGGCGGAAGTGACCGTGCCCGGCGGCGCCACCAGCACGACCGAAATTCCCCCGCTGGTGCCCGACGATGCCCCTGCTTTCGTGCGCGAAGTGACTGCCGTGATGATGGCCGGCCGCGGTGACGACATTCCGGTGAGCGCGATGCCGGTCGACGGCACCTTCCCGCTGGGCACCACCGCCTACGAAAAGCGCAACATCGCGATCGAAGTGCCGGAGTGGGACGCGGACCTCTGCATCCAGTGCGGGCAATGCTCGATCGTGTGCCCGCATAGTGTGATCCGCGCCAAATACTACGAGGAGGACGCGCTTGCCGGCGCGCCGAAGGATTTTCCGTCGGCGCCGGTCAACGCCCGTGGCTTCCCCGGCAGCCACTTCACACTTCAGATTTACGTCGAAGACTGCACCGGCTGCGCGCTGTGTGTCGAGAATTGCCCGGCGATCAGTCCGACCGATCCCGGCCACAAGGCCATCAACATGGTCGACAAGCGTCCGCTCCTGGAACGCGAGCGCACCAACGTCGCCTTCTTCCAGACATTGCCGCTGCCGGATCGGGCCCGCGTCAACTTCGCCAACGTTCGCGGCGTCCAGTTTCTCGATCCGCTTTTCGAGTTCAACGGCGCGTGCGCCGGCTGCGGCGAGACGCCGTACCTGAAGCTGCTCAGCCAGCTTTTCGGCGACCGGCTGCAGATCGCCAACGCCACCGGCTGCTCGTCGATCTACGGCGGCAACCTGCCGACCACGCCATGGCGGGCGGGGACGGATGGGCGCGGGCCGGCCTGGAACAACTCGCTCTTCGAGGACAACGCCGAGTTCGGGCTCGGTTACCGGCTCGCCATCGACAAGCAGACGGAGATCGCGCGCGCACTCCTCGAGAATGTTGCCTCAGAGGTCGGCGACGACCTCGCCACCGCGATCCTGGAGGCGCCGCAGGTGAGCGAGAGCGAGTTTGCCGCCCAATACGAGCGGGTCGCCGCGCTCAAGGCAAAGCTCGTCGAGCGGACCGACGACGATTCGGTCAATCTTTTGACATTGATAGACTTTCTCGTTCGGCGCAGCGTCTGGATCGTCGGCGGCGACGGCTGGGCTTATGACATCGGCTACGGCGGCCTCGATCACGTGCTGGCCCAGGACCGCGACGTCAACGTCCTCGTGCTCGACACCGAGGTCTATTCCAACACCGGCGGCCAAGCGTCGAAGGCGACGCCGCTCGGCGCCTCGGCGAAATTCGCCGCCGCCGGCAAGCGCGTGCCGCGCAAGGACCTCGCCATGCAGGTGATCGCGTACGGCTACATCTACGTCGCCCAGATCGCCATGGGCGCCAACGCCGAACAGGCGCTGATCGCCTTCCGCGAAGCGGAGGCCTATCCCGGTCCGTCGCTCATCCTGGCGTATTCCCATTGCATCGCCCACGGTCTCGACATGCGCTACGGCATGAAGCAACAGGCGCGCGCCACCGCCGCCGGCTACTGGCCGCTGTTCCGCTACGATCCTACCCGCCGAAAACACGGCCAGAACCCGTTCCGCCTCGACAGTCCGCGGCCACGTCTGAAACTCGAGGATTTCGCCTACCGCGAGGTCCGCTACAAGGTGCTTACCCAGACCGATCCGGAAGGCGCCGAGCAGATGTTGCGTCAGGCGCAGGCGGCCATCGACGAGCGCTACAGAGTCTACGAGGATCTGGCCGGCCGCGACGGCAGCCGCTTCCTGCCGAATTGGGAGGACGCGTGATGGAGCTGGCCACCAATTACCTCGGCCTTACCCTCGCCCACCCGGTGGTCGCGTCGGCCTCGCCGCTGTCGCGCGAATTCGACGGCATTCGCCGGCTCGAGGACGCCGGTGCAGCGGCGATCGTCATGCCGTCGATCTACGAGGAAGAAATCGAGGCGGAGGACACGGCGTTCACTACGCTGGTCGAGCGCGGCAGTCTCGCCCAGCCCGAGGCAGCCGGTTATTTCCCATGGACGGCGGCACCGGTCGGCAGCCTGGCCGGCCGTCTCGAGACCTTGAGGCGAGCAGCCGAGGCGTGCGCGGTTCCCATCATCGCCAGCCTCAACGGCTCGACACCGGCGGGCTGGATCGACTTCGCCCGTGAGCTGGAGGCGGCAGGGGCGGCTGCCATCGAGATCAACCTTTACAGGGTGCCGACTGACGCCAGCATCAGCGGCGAAGAAGTCGAGGCACGATGGATCGAAACGGTCAGGAGCGTGCGCGAGGCAGTGCGGCTGCCGCTGGCGGTCAAGCTCGGGCCGTGGCTGAGCTCGCCCGGCCATTTTGCTCATCGACTGGTCGAGGCGGGCGCCGACGGGCTCGCCCTGTTCAACCGCTTCTACGAGCCCGACATCGACCTCGTCACGCTGAGGCCGCAGCCCGACCTCCAGCTCAGCCAGCCCTACGAAATCCGCCAGGCGCTTCTGTGGATCGCGATGATCGCGCGGCGGACGACGGCGTCGCTCGCGGCGACCAGCGGCGTGGATACCCACGCCGAGGTGGTCAAATACCTGCTGGCCGGCGCCGATGTGGTGATGACCACCTCGGCGTTGTTGCGTCACGGCGCGGATCATATCGGGGTGCTGAAGCGCGGATTGGAAGAGTGGATGGCCGGGCGGGGGTTCGCCGCGATCGACGAGGTCCGCGGCCGTCTCGCCGCCTCACGCCTTGCTCAGCCGGAGGCCTACGTGCGGGCGCAATACATTCATATCCTGACCAGCTACGCCGCGGCCGCTGAGTGATCGCTTGCCGGCGGCACATCTGGCGGCGGCCTGTCGGTCACGACCGCGCCCGAGAGCGCTGGCGTGATCGAGGCTGTGCCGCGACCGCCACTCGGTCGTGTCGCCGTGAAGGGCTGGCGGCGCCGGTCCGATGCAGGATGAAACCGGCGCGCTCGACGGCCTGGCGGTCGAGAACGTTGCGGAAGTCGAAGAGATCCGGGCCGCTCGCCGCCGCCCGCAGCTTGGCGAGATCGAGCGCGCGGAACTCCTGCCATTCGGTCAGCACGACGACGGCGTGAGCACCGGCGGCGGCCTCATAGGCGTCGCCGGCAAAGTCGATCGCGGTGACGGCCTGGCGTGCATTGGCCATTCCCGCCGGGTCGTACGCGAGGATATGGGCGCCGGCCCGCTTGAGGTGTTCGATCACGGCGATCGCCGGCGAATCGCGCACGTCGTCGGTGTCGGCCTTGAACGTGAGGCCGAGCGCGCCGATGCGGAGCTGTCGCGGCTCGACCGCACAGACTTCAAGGATACGACGGGCGAGCCGCTGCTGGCGGCGCGCGTTGGAGGGAAGAATGGTCCGGATGAGGCCGCCGGCGTCGCCGAGGCCCTCGCAGAGATAGGCGACCGCGCCAACATCCTTGGGAAAGCACGATCCGCCGAACCCCGGCCCCGGCTCGAGGAAATGCGGACCGATACGACTGTCGGCGCTGAGGACGCCCACGACCTCCTCGATGTCGCCCCCTACCTGCTCGCAGATGTCGGCGAATTCGTTGAGCAGCGCCAGACGAGCAGCGAGGAACGTGTTGGCAGCGTATTTGGCGACCTCGGCCGACTCGATCGAGGTGGTCAGCAACGGCCGGCCGCGCTTCGTCAGCGGTTCATAGACGGCGCGGCCCACGGCCAGAGCGCGCGGGTCCTCGGCGCCCAGCACGACGCGCTCGGGGTTCATGAACTCCTCGATCGCCCGGCCTTCCCGCAGGAACTCGGGATTGGAAAGCAGGGCGAAGTCCGCCCGGGGGTTGGCGTAGGCGATCAGTTCGCCGACCCGGCGGTTGGTGCCGGCGGGAACCGTCGATTTGACGCAAACGACCGTGAAGCCGGCAAGATGGGGGGCGATGTCGTCCGCCGCCTCCTCGACGAACGTCAGGTCGACGTGGCCGTCGGCCTGGGGGGGCGTGCCGACCGCGATCATGACCAGATCGGCCCGGCGGACCGCATCGCTCATTTGGTTGCTGAAGGTGAGACGGCCGCTGGCGAGATTGGCGACGAGGAGCCGTTTCAGGCCAGTTTCGTGAATGACGGGATCGCCGGCCGAAAGGCGGGCAATCTTTTCGGCATTGACGTCGACGGCAACCACGTCATGGCCGAGATCGGCCAGACAGACCGCGGTGGTCAACCCCACATAGCCCGTTCCGACAATGGTCACCTTCACCGACAAGGGCGTGGGTCTCCTGGGTGGTGGCGGAATTGCCCACCGCCAACCGATTGTGGTCGCCGGTCACGACGCGGCCAGCGACTCCTACGAAAAGAGCACACTGCACCCAAGTGTGGCCATCTTCAACGGGCGAGCCTTTGGCTGGCCGGATCGGCCGTCCCGTCGTACAAACTTAAAGAGTGTTGCCTTGGCTACATTGGCTTCCCAGCGTGTCCGGGCTAGCCTTTCACCGTCGACGTCCGGGGCAGCGGCGGGTCACCATTGGTGAGAACGGCTGCGTCGCGGGCGCAGAGGGGGCGACGCAGTGCGAAAAGACGACATCGCGATTATCGGGATTGGATGCCGGTTTCCGGGCGGGGCCGACGGGCCGACCAGGTTCTGGGAGATGCTCCTGGCCGGCGTCGACGCCATCGCCGAGGTGCCGCGCGAGCGCTGGGACGTCAACGCCTTCTATGATTCTCGCGCCGGCATGCCCGGCAAGACGGTCGCGCGACGGGGCGGGTTCATCGAGGGTATAGATCTGTTCGATGCCGAGTTTTTCGGCATTTCGCCGCGCGAGGCCGAGTTGATGGACCCGCAGCAGCGGCTGCTGGTGGAGGCGGCCTGGGAGGCGATCGAGGACGGCGGCGTGTTGCTCGATCGCGAGGCCGCCGGAACCGGCGTCTTCGTCGGCATCTCCACCAACGACTACTCGCTGTTGCAGTCGAGCATAGACGAACTGGGCACGATCGACGTCTACACGACCACCGGCAGCGTCATGAGCATCGCGGCCAATCGTGTCTCCTACGCCCTCAATCTCGGCGGACCGAGCCTGGCGGTCGATACGGCCTGTTCCTCTTCGCTGATTGCCATCCATCTCGCTTGCCGGGCGCTGCGGGACGGCGACTGCCGGCTGGCGCTTGCAGGCGGGGTCAACGCGCTGCTGCTGCCGACACCGTTCGTCGCCTTCAGCCGCATGTCGATGCTGGCGGCCGACGGCCGGTGCAAGGCATTCGACGCCAGGGCCGACGGGTTCGTGCGCGCCGAGGGGGTGGGCGTCATCGCCCTGCAACCGCTGGCCGACGCTCTCGCCGAGGGCCGTCTAATCTACGCGGTCATTCGCGGCACCGCTGCCAACCAGGATGGACACACCAACGGCCTTACCGTCCCCAGCGCCAGCGCCCAGGAGGCGGTCATCCGGACCGCTTGTCGCGATGCCGGTGTCGACGAGTCGGCCATCGCCTATGTCGAGGCGCACGGCACCGGAACCCCGGTCGGCGATCCGATCGAGGCGCACGCGCTCGGCAAGGCGATCGGCGAGGCGCGCCCGCCCGACAGTCCGCTGCTCATCGGCTCGGTCAAGACCAACATCGGGCACCTGGAGGCCGGTGCCGGTGTCGCCGGGGTGATCAAGACAGCCTTGACGCTCTGCCATGGCCAGGTGCCGTCGAGCCTCAACTTCGAGCAGCCGACGCCCCACGTCCCCTTCGATGCGCTGAACCTGGAAGTGGTGGCCCGGCCGACGCCGCTGGCGATCCCGGCCGTGGCGGGGGTGAATTCGTTCGGCTTCGGCGGCAGCAATGCGCACGCCATCCTCGCCTCGCCCCCCGAACGCCCGGCACGCCAGCCGGCCCGCGACCCCGGCGCGGTACTGCTGACGCTCTCGGCGCGCAGCCGCGATCGTCGCGCTGCGGTTGCCGAAGCATGGCAGGCATTCCTGGCTGCCGGCGGCGATGGCGCCAGCGCCGACCTTGCCGACCTCTGCCATTCGGCCGCGACGCGTCGCAACCACCTCGACGAGCGCATGGCAGTCGCTGCCGAATCGCGCGAGGAGCTGGTCGCCCGTCTCGCCATGATCGCGGCGGGACAGGCGGCGCCGGGAGCGTCGATGGGGCGTGCCCAAAAAGAACCGGCGCCGCCGGTCTTCGTCTATTCGGGTCAGGGCACCCAATGGTGGGCGATGGGACGCCAATTGTTGGCGTCGGACCCCACTTTCCGCGCGGTGATCGAGCGCTGCGACAGCCTGTTCGCCGATCTTGGCGACTGGTCGCTGATCGAGGAACTCGGACGCGATGAAGCCACCTCGCGGCTCAACCGCACCGACATTGCGCAGCCGGCGATCTTCGCCGTGCAGGCGGCGCTGACCGCGCTGTGGCGGTCATGGGGCATCGAGCCGGCCGCGACCGTTGGTCACTCGGTGGGCGAAGTGGCGGCGGCGTGGGCTGCCGGCATCCTGACACTGGAAGACGCGGCGCGCGTCATCTTCCATCGCGGCCGCACCATGGAGGCGGCACGTGAGCGCGGTCGCATGCTCGCCGCCGCCATCACGGCGGCGACGGCCGAGGAAATGATTGCGCCTTACGGTGGCCGTGTGTCGCTCGGCGCTGTCAACAGCCCGTCCCTGATGACGCTGTCGGGTGACGGCGAGCCTCTTGCTGCCATCGCCGCGGTGCTTGGTGAACGCGGCATCTTCAACCGTTTCCTGGCGGTCGAATACGCCTTCCACAGCGCCCACATGGACGCGGTGCGCGATAACCTCATCGAGGCGCTCGCTATCGTGCCGCTGCACAAGCCGACGGTGCCGGTCGTATCGACGGTCACCGCGACTTGGGCGGACGGCGACGACTACGGCAGCGAATACTGGTGGCGCAACGTCCGTGAACCGGTGTTGTTCGGACCGGCGATCGAACGGCTGGCCGAACGGGGGTTCGCAACGTTCCTCGAGATCGGCGCCCATCCGGCACTTGCCGGACCGATCGCCGACTGTCTGCGCAGCGCCGGCAAACAAGGAAGCGTGCTTGCCTCGCTAAAGCGCGGCGAACCGGAGCGCCCGGCGCTGCTCACCTCGCTCGGTGCCCTGCACGTGGCCGGCCACGAGGTGAAATGGGACGCCGTCCTGGGTGACGGCCGCGCAGCGGTGCGCTTGCCGCCGCAGGTCTGGCAACGCCAGCGCTATTGGCACGAGTCGGAGCGCTCGCGGGTCGCCCGGCTGGCGACGGCCCCGCACCCGCTGCTCGGGCGGGCGCTGCAGACCTCCGAACCGACCTGGGAAGCCGACCTCGATCTGCGTCTCCTCCCCTGGCTCGCCGATCACCGCGTGCAGGATCACACGTTGTTTCCGGCGGCAGGATTCATCGAGATGATGTCGGCGGCCGGCGCGGCCGTGTTCGCCGACGGCGCGACGCTCATCGAAGACGTCGATTTCCGCAAGGCGCTGGTGCTCGCCGAGGAAGAGCCGGCCAAGGTCCAACTCTCCTATCGCGTCGCCAGCGGAGCGGTCGAGGTGATGAGCCGCGCCAAGACGGGCGAATGGTCGCTCAACGCGGCCGGGTCAATTCGCCGCCGCGAGCCCGGACCGGAACCGACGCCGATGGACATCGCGGGGTTGCGCGCGAGGCTCACCGGCGAGACTTCGGGCGCTGCGCTGGCCGAGTCCTTCGGCGAAAACGGTCTTCATTATGGTCCCGCCTTTCGCGGCACCACAGTCGCCTTCTTTGGCCCCGGCGAGGCGCTTGCCCGTATCGAGGTTCCTGAATCGATCGCCGGCGCCACCGACCGCTACCGTGTCCACCCGGCGCTGCTGGACGCATGCCTGCAGGCGATCATCGCGGCGCTGCCGGACGACGGGCTTGCCAGCGGACCCTTTCTGCCGGTCAGCATCACGCGGATGGAGCTGCGCCATCCGGTCACCGGACCCGTGTGGAGCTACGTCAGGACCCGACTCGCCGCTGGCCGGACCATCGTTGCCGACCTGACCATCCTGGACGACGACGGACGGGCGCTGATCGAGATCGGCGGATTTCGCTGTCAGGCGCTGGTGCGCCAGCGATCGTCGACCTCGACGTCAATAGACGAGTGGCTGCACGCGGAGGTGTGGCGCCCACGGCCGCGGCCCGGTGCCGTTTCTTCGGCCGACAAGCTGGCGCCCCCGGCAAGGATCGCGGCGGCCGCCACACGGGTGGCGGAACGCGATGGCGCCCCGGACGGCCGCTTGGGCCGTCACGCCGGACGCATCGCGGCGGCCGACGCCGTGGCCACGGCCTGGATGGTGGCAGCCCTGCGCCAGCTTGGCTGGTCGTTCAGAAAAGGCAGCCGCACGACCGTCGAGGCTCTGGTCACCAGGCTGGGCGTGGCGGCGAGTCACCGCCGCTTGTTCGATCGCGTTCTTCATTTCCTTGGGCACGATGGCGTGATCGAGCGCCACGGCGAGGCCATCACGGTCCTTCGCCGGCCGGCGAGCCGCGATCCCGAGGCGATGTGGCGGCGGCTAATGCACGAAGAGCCGGGCTACTTGCCCGAGCTGACGCTGATACGCCGCTGCGGCAGCCGCCTGGCGAGCCTGCTGCGCGGCGATCTGGATCCGCTCGCCGTTCTGTTTCCCAACGGCTCGCCGGCGGTACTGGAGCACTTCTACCAGTCGAGCTGGTCGATGCTCACCTACGATGTGATGGTGGCGGAGGCGGTTGCCGAGGCGATCAGCACGGTGCCGGCCGCGCGGCCGCTGCGCGTGTTGGAAATCGGCGCCGGCACCGGTGGGCTCACTTCGCACGTTCTGCCGCGGCTGCCGGCCGAGCGTACACAGTACTTCTACACCGATGTTTCGAACGCATTCTTCACGCGCGCCGAACAGGCCTTCTTCGACTATCGCTTCGTCGAGTTCGCCACCCTCGACATCGAACGGCCACCGGAGGAGCAAGGCTTCGCACCGGGATCGTTCGACATTGTGCTCGCCTCGGACGTGCTCCACGCCACGCGCGACCTGCGCGAGACCGCATTGCACGTGAGGTCGTTGCTGGCGCCAGGCGGCCTGTTTGTCGGCATCGAGATTCCGTGGGCGGTCAGGTGGTCGGACATGGTGTTCGGCCTGATGGAGGGCTGGTGGCGTTTCGCCGACGGGGAGCGAACGGACCACCCGGCGATCACCGGCGACGCATGGGTGCAGTTGCTGGCGGGGTGTGGCTTCATCGATCCGCGCACGCTGACCGTGCCCCACTTCGCCAGCGGCGACCAACAGCTCGTGCTGGTGGCTCGTTGCCCGGCGGGACCTTCCGCCGAAGCCCGCCCTGCCGCCCCGGTCGCACCCGAGCCGGTGTTCGAAAAGCCCTGGCTACTGCTGGCCGATCTGGGCGGCCTCGGCGGCGCCGTCGAGCACGCCCTGACGGCGCGCGGCGACCGCGTGATCGTCGTCCAGCCCGGCGATGGCTATCGCCGGGTGAACGAGATGGCCTTCGCGATACGCCCCGACTGCCGTGAGGACTTCACCCGCCTTGTCGAGGACCTGAACAGCGCCGGCTTGTCCCCGGCGGTGGCGGTGCACCTGTGGGGTCTCGATGCGCCCGCCGCCGAGGCAACCACGCCTGCCGCTCTGGCCGACGCGGAAACGGCCGGCTGCATTGGCCTGATGCATCTCGTCCAGGCGCTGGAGGCGGCGGGCTGGTCGACGACTAGGCTGGTCGTCGCCACGCGCGGGTCGCAGGCCATCGCCGACGCGCCGGTCACCGTCGCCGCCGCGCCCACCTGGGGCCTCGGCCGCGTCGCGGCGCGCGAAGAGCGCAGCCTCGACTGTCTGCTCGTCGATCTCGATCCGGCCATGCCGCAGGGCGAGGTCGACGAACTGATCGCCGAGATCGCAGTTGACGACGGCGAGCGTGAAGTCGCCTTTCGCGATGGCGGCCGCTACGTCAACCGGGCGGTACGCACGACCTTCGAACAGCTCGCGCCGGTCCCCACAGACAGGGCGGACGTCGGCTATCGGCTGGAAATCCCCTCGCCCGGCGTGCTCGACCGCCTGGCGCTGGTCGCGCGGCGACGGTCGCCACCCGGGCCCGGCGAAGTCGAGATCGCGGTGCGCGCGGCCTCGCTCAATTTCCGCGACGTCATGAAGGCGATCGGCATCTACCCGTCCGAAAGCACCAATGACGATCTGCCCGGCGACGAATGCTCGGGCGTGATCACGGCAGTCGGCCCCGGTGTCGACCACCTCGCCGTGGGAGACGCGGTGGTCGCCATCGGTTCAGGTTGCCTCGCTTCGCACGTTACCCTGCCGGCGGGGCTGGTCTTCCGCAAACCGGAGCGTCTCGACTTCGAGGAAGCGGTGACGATCCCGGTGCCGTTCCTGACTGCTTGGTATGCGCTGCACGAAATCGGGCGGCTGCGGCGCGGCGAAACCGTGCTCCTGCACGCAGCGACCGGCGGGGTGGGCCTCGCCGCCCTGCAGGTGGCGCATGCTGCCGATGCCAGGGTCATGGCCACGGCCGGATCGCACGAGAAGCGCGAGCTGCTCGGCGGCCTCGGCGTCGAGCACGTGATGGATTCCCGCTCGCTCGCCTTCGCGGACGAGGTCCTCTCCGCCACCGGCGGACGCGGTGTCGATGTCGTGCTGAACTCACTGTCAGGGCGGGCGATCGAAAAAGGACTGAGCGTGCTCGCCCCGGGCGGACGCTTTCTCGAACTCGGCAAGAGCGACATCTATCTGAACACGCGCGTTGGCCTGAGGCCTTTCCGCAACAACGTCTCGCTACAGGCGATCGACCTGAGACAGGTCATGGACAACCGGCCGGAACTGGCAGCGGCGGCTCTCGGTCAAGTGCTGCGCCGCATCGAGAACGGTCGTTTCAGCGCGTTGCCGCATCGGGTCTTTCCCATGGGGCGGGTCGTCGACGCCTTCCGCCTCCTGGCGCAGGCGCGTCACATCGGCAAGGTCGTCGTCACCACCGGTGGTTCGCCGGTGACGGCGCTGCCGCTCGCCGAGCGCCGGCAGCCGGACCTTCGCGCCGAAGCGACCTATGTGGTGACGGGCGGGCTCGGCGGTTTCGGATTGGCCGTGGCCGATTGGCTTGTCGAGCGCGGTGCCCGCCATGTGGTCCTCATCGGGCGGCGCGGTGCGGCCAGCGAAGAGGCGCAGGCCGCGGTTGCCGCCCTGCAGGCGCGTGGCGTCGAAGTGGTGGTGGCCGCCGCCGACGTCACGTCACGCGAGGACATCGACCGCGTGTTTGCCGGCATCGCCCGCGACATGCCCCCCGTACGCGGCATCGTGCACGCGGCGATGGTTCTCGACGACGGCCTCGTCGCCCAGCTCGACGGCGATCGCATCCGCCGGGTGACGGCGCCGAAAGTGCTCGGCGGATGGCACCTGCATCAGCTCAGCCTGTCGCTCGATCTCGACTTCTTCGTCATGTTCTCGTCAATGGCCTCCCTGCTCGGCAACGCCGGCCAGGCAAACTACGTGGCGGCCAACCATTTCCTGGTCGCCCTCGCGCACCATCGGCGGCGGCTCGGGCTGCCGGCGTTGGCGGTCGATTGGGGGCGCATCGCCGATGTCGGTTATGTCGAGCGCAACGCAGAGGTGGCCCAGCACCTCGAGCGCATCGGTCTGCTGGGCATGCCGGTGGCGCGCGCGGTCGAGGCGCTCGGGCGGGCGATGATGTCGGGGGCGAGCCATGTGGGCGTACTCAGGGCAGATTGGCAGGCGCTGGCGAAGACCGCCGATGGGCGGGTGCCGCCGCGCCTGCGCGAGCTCGCCGAGGGTTCGGCCGGTCTTGCCGAGCGCGGCGAACAGGGGTTGCGCGAGACGCTGTTGGCGGCACCGGCGGGCGAGCGCCTCGATCTGCTGGTCACGATGCTGCGCGACCAGGTCGGCAGCGTGCTTAGGGCGGCGCCAAGCGATCTCGATGTCGACCGGCCGCTGACCGACCTCGGCCTCGATTCGCTGATGGCAATCGACTTGGTCAATCGCATCGAGAGCGCGTTCGAAATCGCCGTGCCGCGCGATCGTCTGTCCGCTGGTGCGACGATTGCCGGGCTGGCGGTGACGCTGCTCGAACTGATCGTGGGCGTCGGCGCGACGCCGGCTGCCCCGGCGACGGCGCCCGCGGAAACGGGTGCACCGCGGCAATGCCTGGTTCCGCTGCGTTCGGGCGGCGGGCGGCCGCCGCTGTTCCTCATCCATCCCACCGGCGGCGCGGTTGCCGGTTACGCCGCGCTGGTGGCCGCCCTTCCGGCAAGCCTGCCGGTCGTCGCCGTTCAGTCACGAGCGCTGGTCACCAAGATGGAGGAGTTCGCCGCCTTTGGCGCCATGGCCGAAGCGTATGCCGATCTGATCGCACGGCAACGACCGCAAGGACCGCTCCATCTTGGCGGGTTCTCGCTGGGCGGATTTGTAGCGCTGGCGGCCGCGGCGGTGCTGGAGCGCAGCGGTCGTGACGTGGCCATGGTCGCACTTATCGACAGCGACCCGGCGTGGGCGCAGGCGAGCCGGTCGCGCAGCGAACGGGTGCGTCGCGGGATCGAGGAAATGGCCGGCGGACTTGGCCGCGACCTCGGCCTGTTCGCCGGCGTCGACGACGCGGAACTTGCCGGTCCGATCGCGGCGCTGGCCGAAGAGCTGCTTGAGAAGAAATCCGAGGCGGAGCGGGTCGGCCTCATAACGACATGGCTCGCCAAGCACGGCCTCGACCACGGTGCGGCGGCCGAACAGATGCGACGCGCGGTTCCCATCATGATCCGTCATATCGCGTTGTTCGACGCCTACGAGCCCAGCGTCGTCCGGGCGCCGATCGTCAGCTGGCGAACGCGCGGCGGCCTTGATGCGACAGCAAGCTGGAGCGATTTCGCCGGCGGTGGCATCGACGAAGAACTGTTTGACTGCGGCCACTACGAGATACTGGTGCCGCCGATCGTGAGCCGGCTCGCCAACGCCCTCGACGCCGCACTCCTCGACGCCGACAGGGTCGCCCTGGCGGGTGAAGCCGCCGAATAGGTCGGCGGCTTCACCCGATTACACCGAGCCGGCGCCAGAGCGGCAGCGCCTGGGCGCGGAATGTCTCGACCAGGCGGGCGATCTCGGCAAGTCCTTCGGCGTCGCGCTTGATCGGCTTGTCGCCGCGACGAACGACGCGGCCGGTTCCTTCAAGACGATCGAACATGAGGGACGCTACACTTTCGGAATCCGCCTGTGGGTTGTCGCAGACAAGTGGTGCGGCCAGCCGCTCGAAATAGGTCGTCGCGATCGCCGATCCGAGAGCAGACGCCGCAACGTAGCGATGGGTATCGCCATGGAGCGCGGCGTCGAAGACGACCTGATTGAGCCGCCAGGCCGCCGTCGCATCGCCGGCGCCATCGCCGCGGGCAGGCATGATGATGCCGGCATGGACGAGGATTTCGGTCGTCGGGGCGACGTTGGCCTCGCTGACCCCGGCCGCGGTGGCGGCGGCGAGGAGATCGGCGGCGGTGGCCGGGCCATCCTGCAGCCGGTCGACGATGGCGTGCACGATCTCAGGCTTGATGGTCGCCTCGCCGGCGGGGATCGGCCATTTTTCCGGCAAGGGGTCGGGACGGGCGACAAGCGCGAAGGTGAGCCCACGCGACCGCCGCCGTGCCTCCTCGCCGCTCAGCCGGCGCGGTCCCTTGACGTAGACGTCGCGGCGGAACTGCTTGTTGAGCGCGTAATCCTTGAGGAGCTCGTGGAGGGCGACGTCGGGCATGGCGTTGACGTACTCGATCAGGTCCTGGGGCACGCACAGCGCCAGCCGGTTCTCGGCGATGTTCGCCGAGGCGACGAAGGTGAGCTTGGCTTCAGCGAGGGCGGCAAACGCCTGATCGACGTAGATCGGCTGCCAGTGGTCGTTGAGGTATTCGCCGACTAGGTAGGCGCGATCCTGTTTCTCCACAAAGTCGATGCGGCCCTTGGCCGTCGGGTTTTGGGTGATATAGGCCGCCGATTTGGCGGTCAGTTCCTTGAGGACCGCGAGGCCGCGGTCGAGGCGGGCGAAACTATCGCCGGTGCCGCGGTCGGCGAATTCCTTGAGGATGTGCTGAATCGGTGCCGCCGCCGCCCAGCCGGGGAGGCAATTGTAGCTGACGTAGGCGATGCCGCCCGGCACCAGCTTGGCGGCGAGGAACGTAATGATGTCCCGGCGCACCGCCTCCGAAACCCAACTGAAGACGCCGTGGGCGGCGACGATGTCGAAATCGGCGAGTTCTGGGTCGGCGGCGCGGGCGGCATCGGCGAAGGAAAGCTCGTGGAAGGTGACGTTGGCGAGGCTCGCCTCGGTGGCAAGCGCGCGCGCCTCGCCGACGTGGGCGGGATTGAAGTCGATGCCGACGAAATCGATGTCGGGATTGGCGGCGGCCAACAGCACGGTGCCGTAGCCGCGCCCACAGCCGAGTTCGCAATAGCGCAGCCGGCGGTTGGCGGCGGGGCCGTCGATGCCGTTGACAGCGCAGATATAGCTGAGGAAGGACGGCGCCAGCTCGCGGTAGAAGCCGAGCGTGTAGACGACGTCGCCGGCGTAGCCGGACATCCAGGCGGGTGTCATGGTGGCTCGGCCCCCGTCAGAGCAGCGTGGCGGCGACGGTAGCAGGCGGCAGCGGCGACGGCGAGTGGCCCGCGCGCCGACCTATCGCTTGAGAAACGCGGCGAGGTACGGCGCCCAGGCGGTGGAGCCCTGTGCCAGGAAATGGCCCTCGCTGCCGACCGGCGGCAGCAGGTGGTACTCGACGTTGCCGCCGGCGCCCTTGAAGGCCGCCGCCATGCGTTGCGAGAGAGCGGGCGGAAAGTAGGTGTCGTTCGCGGCATAGAGCCACAATGTCGGCACCCGGGCGGTGCGGCCATAGTCGCCGGCGGCGGCGACGAGGCGGCGGGGGGCGCAATTGTGCAGCGGACGGTCGCCGTCGCGGCCGCCGCGGCCGCCGGAGAGATTGATCACGGCGGCGACCGAAGGCGGGTTGCGGGCGGCGAGCGCCAGCGCCCCCCAACCGCCGGCGGAATGGCCGACCACCACGGCCCCGCTCGGCCGGACGAACGGCTGCCGCGTCATGAAAGCGATGGCGGCGGCGATAGAGTCGGCGGTGGCGTTGCCGGCGCGCCGATAGTTGGGGGCTATGCAGAAGCCCTCGTCCTCGAGATAGGGGCCGCCGGTCTCGCCGTGA
>Ga0307436_1000539_pt1 | contig 17776 bp, 16 predicted proteins | sample SalMarWE160440MG_FD_202513 | JGI IMG/M metagenome (GOLD analysis project Ga0307436, IMG submission 202513) | Salt marsh sediment microbial communities from the Plum Island Ecosystem LTER, Massachusetts, United States - WE1604-40 | ecosystem: Environmental > Aquatic > Marine > Intertidal zone >...
GTGATGGCCGTAGACGTGCTCGATGGCGAAACCGGTGTCCCAGTTCAGCGCCAGCAGGCACCGCCCGAGGAACCTCGAGAACGGCCGGTCCAGGCGATGCACCAGCTCGTGCGCGACCACGAACCCCCCGACCCCGTAGAACATCCCCAGGCTCACCACGCCGCCGACCGCGTCGGTCCAGCCGGTGCCGGCGCGCGCCGCCGCCGGATCGAACCCCAGCCACCCCAGCGCCGGATCGAGAAATCCGATGCCGCCCGGTACCAGGGTGTTCAGAAGCGTCAGCGTCAGGGCGAGGATCAGCGGCAGCGTCAGCCACAGCATCAGATCCATGTACCACACCGGCGGCATGTCTTCCCTGTCGCCGGCGTCCCCGACCCACTCCTCGACGAAGCCGACGAGAAAGAAGGTCATCAAAAGCCCGTACCACAGCCAGCCGCCGCCCCACGACATCGACACCATGCCGGTAACGATGAAGAGATTCATCAACGAAAACCGGACGGTATTCGCGGCCCGCCGGGCGAGCAGCGGGCGCCGGTTGGAACGGACGGGGGCTTCGGTCGCCATGGTCCTCGGATCGAGCTTGCGGATCGGTGCCTAGGTGACGCATCCGCCCGCCATTATCAAGTCCCGCAATTGTCCCGGCGGCCCCCGTGCCGGGCCCCGTCGCGGCGCTTGACAATGCGGGTGGGTCCATGGAACATAACACGAACATTGTGTCTGACCGCAATTCCGCTGTGGACGAGCCATGATCGCGCACGCCGACGGGCGGTATCGGGCTAGACTGCGGCAAATGGCGCCGGACGGTCGTATTCCGGCTCCCCACGACGACAAGGAGGCAGCGCGATGGCAGGCAGCGTCAACAAGGTTATCCTGATCGGCAATCTCGGCGCCGACCCGGAAGTCCGGCAGACCCAGGACGGGCGGCCGATCGTCAACATGCGGGTGGCCACCAGCGAATCCTGGCGCGACAAGACCTCCGGCGAGCGCCGCGAGCGCACCGAGTGGCACCGGGTGGTGATCTTTTCGGAAGGCCTCGCCAGGGTTGCCGAGCAGTATCTCAAGAAGGGCTCGAAGGTTTATCTCGAAGGCCAGCTGCAGACCCGCAAATGGCAGGATAATGACGGCAACGACCGCTACTCCACGGAGGTCGTGCTGCAGGGCTTCAACTCGGCCCTGACCATGCTCGACAGCCGCGCCGACGCCGAGGGCGGCTTTTCCGGTCCGCGCGATCAGGGACGACGTCCGGCCGCCGACGCACCGGCCTTCGAATCCGCCGAGGTCGATGACGACATCCCGTTCTAGACGCGGCGCCTGGCTGGTTCTGGCGGTGGCGCTTGCCGCGGCGGGAGCGACGTCGGCGCGGGCGGGGGAGGCGGATGTCCTGGCGGTCGAGGCGAGCGTGCAGCCCGACGGCACCTTTCGCTTCGATGTCACCATCGCGCACGCCGATGCCGGCTGGTCGCACTACGCCGACCGCTTCGAGATCCTCGATCCGGCCGGCAATGTCCTGGGCACCCGGGTTCTGCTGCATCCCCACGACGCCGAACAGCCCTTCACCCGCACTCTGACCGGCGTCGAAATTCCCGCTGGGCTGGTGGAAGTGGTCGTGCGCGCCCATGACAGCGTGCACGGGCTTGGCGGCATCGAGGTCCGCGTGCGAATCCGTTAGCGAACGGCGCCCCGGGCGCCGGGCGGATCGCCTGGCGGTCTAGACGCCCCTCAGCGCCGGGCGAAGGGCACGTCGGCGGTGGTGGTGTCGCCCTTGGATTTGTTGGTGATCGACATGCTCACATTGATCTCGTCGCCCGCCAGGTCGATCTGGGCCGAGATGTCGTAGGTCGCGTTGTCGTCACCCTTGTAGTCCTCGAGCGCGAAGGTCAGGTTCTCGCCGCTGCGCCGCCCGATCGCGATGCCGGAGAACTGGGTGTTCGAGCTCACGATCGCCTCATAACGCCGGTTTTCCTCGACATAGGCGATCGTGCCCAGCATGTTCAGCGTCGCCCCGGCGAGCGAGCACCTGCCATCCACGCCGATCTTGGTGGGCGCCGAATCCTGGACCGTCATCCGGCACAGGATCGTTTCGGTCTCGCCGCTGTCGCCCCACACGATCTCGCCGCGGCCCCGCCAGCCGCCCACATAGCCCTTGATCAGTGCCACGTCGTCCTCGGCGGCCATGATCGGCGCCGCCGGCGCCGCAATCGCCATCATCGCAAGTCCGGCCAGCGCCGCCGGTCGCACCCGGTTTACAACCCTCATGTGATCTCTCCCGCCATCAATCTGAACCACCGTCCCCGCGCGACGATCATTGCCGGCAGCACGAACAGGTCGCCCACCAGCGCCAGAATAAGAGTTAGCACAGTTAGCGTGCCGAAAAGGGCAACTTGTGGCAGCACCGAGAAAATCACCACCGCGCAGCCCGCGCACAGGATGACGGTTGTCGCCACCAGCGCCGGCCCCACCCGGTCCAGCGTCCGGTCGACGGCGTCCGCCGGGCTCAAACCGTCGTCGCGGGCCCGTCGGTAATGGGCCAGGAAGTGGATCGTGTCGTCCACCGCGATCCCGAACGCGATCGTCAGCGAGATCACGGTGGTGATCTGAAGCCCCGTCCCGGTCACCCACAAATAGAGCTCGGTTCCCAGAATCGGCAGGAAGTTGGGCACCACCGACACCGCCGCCACCTTCCACGAGCGGAAGGCCAGCCCGATCACCCCGATCGCCGCCACGATGGCCGTCGTCAGCCCCCATTGCAGCGAGCGGATCATGTCGACGCTCTCGAACGACGACAACACCCGGAATCCGGCCACCGTCGCCTCCGGAATCCCTGCCGCGGCGAGGTCGGCGCGGGTTTGCAGGACCTGCTCGCGAATGTCCTCGGCCGACGAGGCGGTGGGCGTGAAGGCGGTGATCAGCGCCTGCTTGTTGTCATCGGTGATGAACCGGCTTTTCAGATCGCCCACCGCGTCGAAGATCTGCTCGCGGGAAAACCCTGAATCCGAGTAGTGGGTGAAGCTGGCCCCGGAAATCACCTTGCCGGCGCCGAAATTCTTCTCCGCGATCTGGTGCACCGTCTCGATGGTGGCGAAATCCTCGTCGGTGACGTTTTCAACCGCGTCCTTGAGCGGCACCGAGATGTACACCGGCGACACCCCGCCGACGCCCTGGTCGATGTCCTCGGAGGTCTGCAACGCCTCGCTGTCGTCCGGCAGGAAGTCGCGGAACGAGAAGTTCGCCTTCAGCGTCAGGTGCGGGTAGAGCAGCAGCACCATCACGATCACGCCCGCCGGGGCCACCCAGCCGGCGATGTTGCGCGCCGAAAACCTGGCGATCGGGATGATCGCGCGGACCGCAACGCTGGGCGGTCTGTGGGTGTGGAAGCCGAGCCACAGCGCCACCATCAGCGCCAGCGGCAGGAAGGTGACCAGCGCCACGAACGCGATCACCACCGCCAGCGCCCCGGACGCCGCGAATTCCCAGATACCCTGGCCCTGCGTCAGCATCAGCGACAAAAAGGCGATCAGCGTCGTGATCGAGGTCAAGGCACACGCCGGGCTCACCCGCCGCACCGTCTCCTCGATGGCGACATGGGGGTCGTGCCCCTCCTGCCACATCCTTAGCCAGTAGAAGCAGAAATAGAGGCTCTCCGCGAAGGCGATCACCAGCACCAGCGCGGTCACGATGTTGGTCAGGAAGGTGAACGAGCCGAACAGCATCAACACCCCGCCGATCACCCACACCACCGATACCGCCGGCGTCAGGGTCGCGATCACCGCCGCCCAGAACGACCGGAACACCAGCAGCGCGGTGATGAACCCGAGCACCATCCCCATCGAGGTGAACTTGATCTGGTCGTTCAGGCTCGCGTCCAGCAGCTCCTTGGCCCATATCGGCGGCCCGGTGATCTCGATCGTGAACTTGTCGCTCTGGTAGAAGGGATCGGAAATCAGCGCCTCGAGACTGACCGTCATCGCGTCTTCGGAGCGGCTGACCACGATGTCGGAGCCGGGGAACATGATCATCACCATCCCCGTGAGATCCTCGAGGATGAGATTCTGCATGATCGGATCGGTCTGCCTGAGCTCGACAAGCGCCGCCCGAACTTCCTCTTCGCTCTGCATGTTCTCGGGCACCGCCGGCACCGTCACCCCCGGGGTGTCGGTGGGCTTGCGCAGCGAGAAAGGCGACAGCGTGCCGACCGCGAATTCGTTGAGTTCGAGGTCGAACGCCAGCTCGCGCAGCTTCTCGATGACGTCCGGGTCGGTCAGGTGCTCGGAGCGCACCAGCAGATAGGAGTCGTTCTCGAAGGTGCCGAAGGTGTCGCGCAGCCTGACGTAGTTCTCGTAGTCGGGACCCGAGCCCGAATAGATTCGCAGCAGGTCGCCGTCGGTCGACATGTTCGGCAGCTGCGAGAGTGAAACGGCCGTGATCGCGAGCACGACCGCAGCCATCGCTCTGGGGTGCTTCAGGGTCAGCAGCCCGAGCCGCTCCAGGCCGAATCCGATGGACAAATTCTCGCTCCGCTGTGCGCTTGCGAACCGCTGCAATACCCGTTCGCCGAGGCCCATGCAAGCCTGCGGGAACGCCGTCCGCCGATTTCCCCGGGGGCCGTTTCACGGGCCCTGGACGGGTCCGTTCGAGGGCGCCGCCGGGCCCCGAATCGGCCCCGCGCGGCGACCCTGCGACGCGCCGCCGAACCGCCCCCGGCGCCCCGATCGCACCGCCCCGCGCCCGCGCTTTGGCCCGGCGCCGTGCGCCCCACCGCACCCCTGCGCCCAACTCATTGATCTCATTCGCGAAATTGGCGGTGGATGAAGCGGTTTTCGGGTTCCAAACTGGCCCCGCCGAGTGGCAATAACTGTCTGTATCGCCTATATTAATCGCGTCTCGAACCAGCTCCCGGACCGCCCGTGACCGACACCCCCGCCGACCTGCCGCCGTCGGACATTTCCCCGATCTCGATCACCGAGGAAATGCGCCGTTCCTACCTCGATTACGCGATGAGCGTGATCGTGCAGCGGGCCTTGCCCGACGTCCGCGACGGGCTCAAGCCCGTACACCGGCGCATCCTGCACTCGATGAACGAAAACGGCTACGAGTGGAACCGGCCCTACCGCAAGTCGGCCCGTGTCGTCGGCGACGTCATCGGCAAGTACCATCCCCATGGCGAAGGCGCGGTCTACATGTCGCTGGTGCGCATGGCGCAGGAATTCTCCATGCGCGTGCCGCTGATCGACGGCCAGGGCAATTTCGGGTCGGTCGACGGCGATATGCCCGCCGCCATGCGCTACACCGAGGTGCGCATGGCCCGCGTCGCCTCGACCCTGCTCGAGGACATCGACAAACACACTGTCGATTTCAGGGACAACTACGACGGCTCCGAACGCGAGCCTGTCGTGTTGCCGGCCCGCTTCCCGAATATCCTGGTCAACGGCGCCGGCGGCATCGCGGTGGGCATGGCCACCAACATCCCGTCCCACAATCTGCGCGAGGTCGTCGAAGCCACCATCGCGGTCCTGGACAACCCCGACACCACGATCGACGAGCTCATCGAGATCATGCCCGGCCCGGACTTCCCGACTGCCGGCATCATCCTGGGGCGCACCGGCATCCGGTCCGCCTACGAGACCGGGCGCGGCTCGGTCCTCATGCGCGGCCGGGTCAGGGTCGAGGAGTTCCGCAAGGACCGGGAAGCTCTGATCATCACCGAAATCCCCTATCAGGTGAACAAGGCCGCGATGATCGAGAAGATCGCCGAACTGGTGCGCGACAAGCGCATCGAGGGCATCTCCGACATCCGCGATGAATCCGACCGCGACGGCATGCGGGTGGTGATCGAGCTCAGGCGCGACGCCATCGCCGAGGTCGTCCTCAACCAGCTGTATCGCTTCTCCCCGCTGCAGTCGTCCTTCGGCTGCAACCTGGTGGCGCTCAACGGCGGCAAGCCCCAGCTCATGACGCTGCCCGAGATGCTCGCGGCCTTCGTCGAGTTCCGCCGCCATGTCGTCACCCGCCGCACCTCCTTCCTGCTCACCAAGGCCCGCGACCGGGCGCATATCCTGGTCGGGCTGGCGGTCGCGGTGGCCAATGTCGACGAGGTCATCAAGCTCATCCGCACCGCCCCCGATCCGGCCACCGCCCGCCAGCGGCTGCTCGAACGGGACTGGCCGGCCGGCGACGTCGAGGCGCTCGTCAAGCTGATCGACGACCCCCGCCACACCGTGAACGAGGACGGCACTTTCCGGATGTCCGAGGCCCAGGCCAAGGCGATCCTCGAACTGCGCCTGCAACGGCTGACCGCCCTCGGACGCGACGAGATCAGCGACGAACTCAATGGACTCGGCGCCGAGATCACCGACTATCTCGAAATCCTCGCCTCGCGCGACCGGGTCACCGAAATCATCCGCGCCGAGCTCACCGAAATCCGCGACCGCTTCGGCAACGACCGGCGCACCGAAATCACCGAGGCCGACGGCGAGGTCGAGGACGAGGATCTGATCGCCCGCGAGGACATGGTGGTCACCGTTTCCCACGGCGGCTACATCAAGCGCGTGCCGCTTTCGACCTACCGCGCCCAGCGCCGTGGCGGCAAAGGCCGCTCGGGCATGGCGACCCGCGAGGAGGACTTCGTCTCGCGCCTGTTCGTCGCCAACACCCACACCCCGGTCCTGTTCTTCTCCTCGCGCGGCATCGTCTACAAGATGAAGGTGTGGAGGCTGCCGGTCGCCGCCCCGAACGCCCGCGGCAAGGCTCTGGTCAATATGCTGCCGCTCGACCAGGGCGAGCGCATCACCTCGATCATGCCGTTGCCCGAGGACGAGGCGAGCTGGGAGAATCTGGACATCATTTTCGCCACCACCCGCGGCACCGTCCGCCGCAATTCCCTGGCCGACTTCGTCAACGTCAACCAGAACGGCAAGATCGCCATGAAGCTCGAGGAGGGCGACGGCATCGTCGGGGTCGAGACCTGCACCCAGACCCAGGACGTGGTGCTGACCTCCGCCGGCGGCCAGTGCATCCGCTTCCCGGTCACCGACGTGCGCCGCTTCAAGGGGCGCAACTCCACCGGCGTCAGAGGCGTCAACCTCGCCGACGGCGACAAGCTCATTTCGATGTCGATTCTGCACCATTTCGAGGCCGAAGCCGCCGAGCGTTCCGCCTATCTCAAGATGAGCCGGGCGGTGCGCGGCGAGCACCAGGAGAACGAAGTGCCCAACGGCGGCCAGGATGGTGACGACGAAGAGGAGGTCGAGGCCGGCGAACTCAGCCAGGAGCGCTATGCCGAAATGAGCGCCGCCGAGCAGTTCATCCTGACGATATCCGAGCAAGGCTACGGCAAGCGCTCGTCCTCGCACGAATACCGGATCACCAAGCGCGGCGGCAAGGGCATCGTCGCCATGGTCGTCAACGAACGCAACGGCCCGCTGATCGCCTCCTTCTCGGTCGAGGACGACGACCAGATCATGCTCGTGACCGACGGCGGCAAGGTGATCCGCGTGCCGGTCGAGGGCATCCGCATCATCGGCCGCGGCACCCAGGGCGTCACCGTGTTCGATACCGCCGAGGGCGAGAAGGTCGTCGCCGTCGAACGCCTGCACGAGCCGGAAGACGATGAGGAAGACGGCGAAGACGATGGGGCTTCGGACGAAGCCGGCGACGCCCCGCCGGACAACACGCCACCCGCCCCCGAAGGCTAGTTCCCGTCCAACAGCTCAATTCCTTCGGGCGCCGGCAGCCAGTGCGGCCGGTTCGCCCACCAGTGAATGTGCGGCGGTTTCGGAAATGACGGATCGGCGAAGGTGCCGATCCGGATGCCGATGCAATCGGGCAAATAGTCCCCGGTGCGAAAATAGCCGCCGCCCCCGCAGGTGGGGCAGAACACCGTCTCGCTGGCCGGCCCGTCGGGCGCCCACGCACTGCAGGCGCCGGTGATCGAGACGACCTGCGACTCCGGATACCAGGCGCTGACCGTCATCACGCTGCCCGACTTGCGTTGGCAGCGCTTGCAGGTGCAGCCATGCAGATGTCTCGGCTCGCCCCTGACCACGATCTGCAGCCCGCCACAAATGCAGCTGGCCACCCGTTCGCGCAGCGCGGCGTCAACCATTGCGGTGCCTCCTTGAAATCCGGCTTAACCACTTAGCAGCCGGCACCGGGTGCGAACAGCGCGATCATATTGTTGGGCGCCGGGCTGGCGACCGGCGGCCGGTGGCTGGGTCCGCTCGACCGTCGCCAACCGCACCGGCGCACGGCTTGCGCTCAGGCGCCGGAAATGACACAACCGCGCCGAACCTGAACGGTCGCCGGCGGCAGCCGACGGAGCGCCCATGAGCGAACGCATCGGCTTTTATCCCGGCTCGTTCGATCCGGTCACCAACGGCCATCTCGACGTCATCGAGCGCGCCTGCCGGCTGGTCGACAGGCTGATCGTCGCCATCGGCGTCTCGGAGCGCAAGACACCGCTGCTCGACAACGGACGCCGCCTCGAGCTCCTGGAGAAAACCGCCGGTCCGATCGCCCGCAAGCTGGGCACCGAAATCGCGTACACCGAATTCGACGGGTTGATGGTGGAGGCCTGCCGCAAGTCGGGCGCCTCGATCATCATTCGCGGGCTGCGCGACACCACCGACTACAATTACGAAATGCAGATGGTCGGCATGAACTCCCAGATGGCGCCGGGGCTGCTGACCGTGTTCGTCCCCGCCAGCCCCCAGGTGCGCCACATCTCGGCTTCGCTCGTCCGCCAGATCGCCCATATGGGCGGCGACATCTCCCCGTTCGTTCCCGACCTTGTGCTCGAGGTGCTCCGCGGCAAATGAGTGAGAAGCAAACAGCGACCAACCGCGTCGTCGGCTGGCTGGTGCTGGTCTTTGTCGTCGTCTTCGCGGCCGCCGTCGCGCGGCAGGCGGGATGGCTGCCCGATTTCGGCCTGACGCCGGGCACCGCGCCGTCCGCCGAACGCCCGCACCTGCTCATGCAGCTCGAGGACGGCACCGTCGACATCGAGCTCCGGCCCGACCTCGCCCCCGCCCATGTCGCGCGCATCCTGACCCTGACCCGTGAGGGCTTCTACGACGGGGTGGTCTTCCATCGCGTCATCCCCGGGTTCATGGCCCAGACCGGCGATCCCACCGGCACCGGCGCCGGCGGCTCCGACCTGCCCGATCTCAAGGCCGAATTCACCGACGCCCCGTTCGAACGCGGCACCCTCGGCATGGCCCGCGGCTCCAGTCCCGATTCCGCCAATTCGCAGTTCTTCATCACCTTCGAGCCGGCGCCGCATCTCAACGGCCAGTACACCGTCTTCGGCCAGGTGGTCTCCGGCATGGACCATGTCGACGCCATCAAGAAGGGCTCCGCCGCTGAAAACGGCCGCGTCACCGACCCCGACCGGATCGTCTCGCTCACCGTGGCGGGCGACACCGGGGAGCAAGGCCAATGACCGCCGCCCCGGCCCGGCCGCCGGCGGAACCGCCAAGGGGAGGCTGCAACCGTTGATGTCGGTCGCCTTCGCCCCTGGTCGGCTCGGCGATCCTGCTCGGCCTGATGATCATACTGGCCGGTCTATCTGGCGGGAATCGAGTATGTGCGAACCGTGTTGTGGATCGCCGCGCTCGTCGGCCTGGCGATGATGGCCTGGGCCTTCTTCTGAGCGATTGACTGCGCCAGACCGAACCGAACCGAAAACCGAACAGCGAGGGGACCAGATGCCCGATCCGAGCCATCCCGAAAACACCGTTCTGATGCAGACCTCCCAGGGCAACGTCACAATCGAGTTGCGTCCCGATCTGGCGCCCAACCACGCCGACCGCATCCGCGAGCTCGCTCGCGAGGGGTTCTATGACGGGGTGGTGTTCCACCGCGTCATCGAGGGCTTCATGGCCCAGACCGGCGATCCCACCGGCACCGGCACCGGCGGCTCGCCGAAGTCGGACCTGAAGGCCGAGTTCAGCGACGCCCCGCACGAGCGCGGCACGTGCTCGATGGCCCGCGCCTCCGATCCGAATTCCGCCAATTCCCAGTGGTTCATCTGTTTCGAGCCGGCCCGTTTTCTCGACGGGCAGTACACCGTCTGGGGGCAGGTGACCGAGGGCATGGACGCGATCGACGCCCTGGCCAGGGGCGAGCCGCCCGCCGCCCCCGATCGGATCGTCACCATGCAGGTCGCCGCCGACGCGGGGGAATGACGCGCCGCCCATCCCCAGCTTGTCCGCCCCGTGCCGCGCCGGAGCTTGATCTTGCGCGTTGAGCTGTTCGATTTCGAGCTGCCCGGGGACCGGATCGCCCTGCATCCCGTCCGCCCGCGCGACGCCGCCCGCATGCTGTGCGTCGCCCGGAACGGCGCGCTCGCGGACCGGACCGTGCACGACCTGCCGGACCTTCTCGATCCCGGCGACCTGCTGGTCGTCAACGACACGAGGGTCATCCCGGCGGCGCTCAAAGGCGTGCGCGACCGCGACGGCACCGCCGCCTCAATCTCGGTCAACCTCACCGAACGCCTCGATGCCTCGACCTGGGCGGCGCTCGCCCGTCCCGCCAAGCGCCTCAGGCCCGGCGACCGCATCCGGTTCGGCGCCACCGTCGACCGCGCCTGCGCCCTGACCGGGCTCGACGCCACCGTCGGGCGGGTGGGCGAGGGGGGCGAGGTCATTCTCGGCTTCGATCTCGCCGGCCCCGCCCTCGACGAGGCCGTCAAGTCCCACGGCGCCATGCCCCTGCCGCCCTATATCGGCGCCCGCCGCCCCGTCGAGCCGGTCGACGCCACCGACTACCAGACCGTCTACGCGCGGGAGGAGGGCGCCGTCGCCGCCCCCACCGCCGGCCTGCATTTCACCGAGGAGCTGCTGGACCGTCTCCGCGACAAGGGCGTCGAGACCGCCGCCGTCACCCTGCATGTGGGGCCGGGCACCTTCCTGCCGGTCACCCGGGCCGACACCGACGGCCACAGGATGCACGCCGAGCGCGGCGAAGTGAGCGCCGCGACCGCCGAAGCCGTCAACGAAACCCGCCGCCGCGGCGGCCGGATCGTCGCGGTCGGCACCACCAGCGTGCGCCTCCTGGAAAGCGTCGCGGCCGAAGACGGCACGGTGCGCGCGTTTTCGGGCGAAACCGATCTCTTCATCACCCCCGGCTTCCGGTTTCGCGTCGTCGACGTCCTGATGACCAATTTCCACCTGCCGCGCTCGACCCTCTTCATGCTGGTGTGCGCCTTTTTGGGCACCGAAACCATGCAGCGCGCCTACGCCCACGCGATTGCCGAAGCCTACCGCTTCTATTCCTATGGCGATGCCTGCCTGCTCAACCGGGCGGCGGACGCCGGATGAGCGGGCTTGGCTTCGATCTCATCGCCACCGACGGCGCCGCCCGCCGCGGCCGCCTGACGACCCCGCACGGCGTTGTCGAGACACCGTGTTTCATGCCGGTGGGCACCGCCGGCACAGTCAAGGGCCTCTATCCCGCCCAGCTCAGGGCCATCGGCGCCGAAATCGTCCTTTCCAACACCTACCATCTGATGCTCCGCCCCGGGCCCGAGACCGTCGCATCGCTGGGCGGGCTGCACGAATTCATGGGCTGGGACGGGCCGATCCTGACCGATTCCGGCGGCTTTCAGGTGATGTCGCTCGCAAAACTGAGAAAAATCGACCGAGACGGCGTCACCTTCCGCTCGCATCTCGACGGCTCCGAGCATCGCCTCACCCCCGAGCGGGCCGTCGAGATCCAGTCGCTGCTCGGCGCCGATATCGCCATGCAGCTCGACGAATGCATCCGCCTGCCCGCCCCAACCGGCGAGATCGCCCGCGCCATGGAGCTTTCCCTCGACTGGGCCGCGCGCTCCAAGGCCGCCTTCGGCACCCCCGAAGGGCGGGCCCTGTTCGGCATCGTCCAGGGCGGCGACGATCGGGCGCTGCGCAGCCGCTCTGCCGCCGAACTCGTGCGCCTCGGCTTCGACGGCTACGCCATCGGCGGGTTGGCGGTCGGCGAGCCTCGCGAAACGATGGTCGACATCGTCACCCATCTCGCCGCCGAGCTGCCCGAATCCCGGCCCCGCTATCTGATGGGGGTCGGCAAGCCCGAGGACCTGATCGCCGCCGTCGCCGCCGGCGTCGACATGTTCGATTGCGTCCATCCCACCCGCGCCGGCCGCCACGGCCACGCCTTCACCTCCCGCGGCGTCCTCAATCTCGACAATGCCCGCCACCGCGACGACCCGCGGCCCCTCGACGAGACCGCGACCAGCGAAAACGCCCGCACCTGGTCCCGCGCCTACCTGCACCATCTCGTCAGGGCCGGCGAGATCCTCGGCGCCATCATCCTTTCCGAGGTCAACCTCGCCTACTATCTGAACCTGATGGCCGCCATGCGCCTTGCCATCGAAGCCGGCACCCTTGAGGATTGCGCCGCCTCCGTCCGCGCCGGCTGGGCGAGGGGCGATCTCGACCCGATCGGCTAGGGGAGCGTTCGGATGCGCGCCACACAAGTGGAAACGGCCTTCAAGGCGCTGAGCGCCCACCGCGAGCGCCTGGCGACCACCCACATGCGCGACCAGTTCGCCGCCGAGCCGGACCGTTTCGACAGGTTTTCAGTCCGTTGCGGCGATTTGTTCCTCGACTACGCAAAAAACCGTATCGACACCGAAGTCATGCAATCGCTTTTCGAGCTCGCCCGCGCCGCCGGGGTCGAGGCGCGGCGCGACGCCATGTGGGCCGGCGAGCATATCAATGTCACCGAAAACCGGGCGGTGCTGCACATGGCGCTCAGATATCGCGGCGAAAAACCCGTGATGACCGACGGCGCCGACGTCATTCCGGAAGTCCGGGAAGTTCTCGAACGCATGAAAGGGTTCTCCGACGCGGTCGGCGATGGCGGTTTTCGCGGCGCCACCGGCAAGCCTTTCTCGGATGTGGTCAATATCGGCATCGGCGGCTCCGACCTTGGCCCGGCGATGGTGACGCGGGCGCTCTCTCCCTATGCCCGCGCGAACATCCGCGCCCATTTCGTCTCCAACGTCGACGGCGCCCACCTCGCCGATACCCTCAAAGGCCTCGACCCGGCGACGACGCTGTTCATCGTCGCCTCAAAAACCTTCACCACTGACGAGACGATGACCAACGCCGCCTCCGCCCGCGCCTGGCTGGCCGCCGCGCTGGGCGAAGCTTCGGTGCCGCATCATTTCGCCGCCGTCTCCACCAATCTCGCCGCCTGCGCCGATTTCGGCATCGAAGCGGACCGGGTGTTCGGCTTCTGGGACTGGGTGGGCGGCCGCTATTCGGTCTGGTCGGCCATCGGCCTGGCGGTCGCCATCGCCATCGGCTTCGCCAATTTCGAGAAGTTCCTGGCCGGCGCCGCCGCCATGGACGCGCATTTCCTCGAAACGCCGCTCGAGGCCAACCTGCCGGTGATCCTCGGGCTTCTGGGCGTCTGGTACCGCAATGTCTGGGGATTTCCCTCGCACGCCGTCATCGCCTACGACCAGCGCCTCGAGCGTTTCGCCGCCTATCTCCAGCAGCTCGACATGGAATCGAATGGCAAGTCGGTGACCCTGGGCGGTGCCCCGGTCGCCACCGATACCGGCCCCGTCGTCTGGGGCGAGCCGGGCACCAACGGCCAGCACGCCTTCTTCCAGCTCATCCACCAGGGCACCACCATCGTCCCCTGCGATTTCCTTGTCGCCGCCACCGGCCACGACGACATGCCAACCCATCACGACAAGCTCGTCGCCAACTGCCTCGCCCAGTCCGAGGCGCTCATGCGCGGCAAGACCGAGCAGGAGGTGGCCGCCGAGCTCACCGAAGCCGGCCTGCCGCCGGAGCGGGCCAAAGCCCTCATTCCCCACAAGGTCTTCGCCGGCAACCGCCCCTCCAACACCCTGATCTATCCCAAACTCACCCCGGAGATGCTCGGCACCCTGATCGCGCTCTACGAGCACAAGGTGTTCGTCCAGGGCACCATCTGGTCCATCAACTCCTTCGATCAGTGGGGCGTCGAGCTCGGCAAGCAGCTGGCGAAGGCGATACTGCACTCGGTCCGCGGCGAGACGGGCGCCGACGGCCACGACGCCTCGACCCGGGGGTTGCTGGCCGAACTCCGCCAGATGCGGGGGATGAAAGGGTAGGGGCGAGCCCGATGCCGGACGCTTCGGCGCGCGGAACCACCGGCCGGCTTCACTCGACCGACGGCACGCGCGCTGGATCCGGCATCCACAGCCCGCCATCGTCGGTGTGCGCGGGCAAATACTCACGCCCCGGTGGAATTTCTTCCAGCACCGCCTGGCCCTCGTCCGCGAGGTAATCGTACCCCTCGCGCTGGAATTTCCCGGCCGGATCGAGCGCGTTGTAGAGGTCCCTGCGGGCCGCGCGCCGCGCCGGCGCGATCATTTTCAGATGGTACACGTTGAGGCCCGAATGCCGCACCTTGTACGCGCTCGCCACCCAGCTGGCGTGCAGGGGATTGTCGTTGAAGGCGCCGCCGGGCACTATGGGGAATTGATTTTTGAATATTGGAAACAGGCGTTTTTGCCGCTTCCGCCCCCAAATTCCGTCCGTTCGATAGGCTGAAGGCGTGTACATCTCCCTTAGGTCGAACGTCCAGCACACGCGTCCCGGCGCGCGCACCAGCCACCTGATGCGATGGGACGTCCCGCGCTCGAAGCGTTCGTCCGGATCGACGGCCAATATCCAGTGCGCGCCGGCCTGGTGCGCCGCTTCGAGCAGCCAGCGCCGTCTCGCCGGCTCCGAGGAATACGCTTCGGTTGCCGCGCGGTCGTCCCACGCGATCCAGCCGTCCACGATGGGTTCGAGATTGGCCAGCAGGTCCGGTACGAGATGCGCGTCGTACCGGAACGAGAAGACCGCCACGACGGTGGGCCGCAACCATCGGAGACGCCGCCGCCGCCGGTCGGCCGGCAGGTTGACGGTGATCACGCCGCGCCCTCCGGCCCACCGCCGACCGACCGCCTCGTTCTGAATGCAACCACGCGCCCGTCCCTCGTCGCCACGCCCGCCCGCCGATCAACCACGGGTCCGCCGGGGCGCGCAAGTCCCGGCCGCCGGGATCGCCGTCGTCGTGATGGCCGTCAACGGCGACAGGCGCGCCGCCAGGGCCGTCGGCTCCGTTCGGGCGCAGGACGTGCCGGTCGAGATTGTCGTCGTCAATTCCGGCGATCGCTCCGTCGAGGACGCGCTGGGCGACCATTTGGAGCACATCGTTCTCGTCGAGGAGGACCGCCGGCGCTTGCCCGGCGGCACTCGAAACCTCGGGGTTCGGCACAGCCGGGCCCCCATCGTCGCCTTTCTCGCCGCCGACTGCGTCGCCGCCGCCGGGTGGGCCAGACGTCGGATTGCGCAGCACGCGGCCGGCAACCCCGCCGTGGGGTCCGCGCTGCGACCCCTTTCGGACGATCAGGGGCGCATCAGCACGGCGGCCTGGGCCAGCTACGCGCTGCTGCATGCCACCCGGGCCCCGGAATGGCCGGCCGAGCTGACCTCTCGCTACGGCGCATCCTATGCGCGCTCCGTGTTCGCGGACGGTCTTTTCCGTGAGGATCTCCGCATGGGCGAAGACACCGAGTTTCATGCCCGTGTGGCGGACGGTGCGGTTCCCGTTTGGACGCCCGACGTTTTGACCTTTCACGAATACCCCGGCACGATCGCCCAGGCGGCGCGCGAAACATATGGGCGAGGCCGAATTCTGGCCGGATTTGCGCCCTCGCGCAGCAAGCGCCCGTTTCTGTCGTCCCTGCGGCGGATCTACACTAACGGATGGACGGCCGCGCGGCTCACCCGCCGCGTACAGGGCGACGCCGGACGCGCGCTGCGACGCGCCCGGCCCGCCATCGTCCTGCTGGCGGCGACCTACGCGGCGGGCCTTGTCGTCGGCTCACTGGGCGGCAATCGTCCGTGAGCCGGGCCTGCATCAAGGCGCCAGAGGGCTCCCGCACCAGCCGATTTCGCTTCCCGCCGTCCGCGCCAGCCCCGCATTGACCAGCGTCTCGCCGGCGGTAATGGCGCCGAAATGCACTTTGCCGACCGTGCGCCCCTCGGTGTCGAGCCGCGACCGCAGCATCACCCAGCGTCTTGTGTTCAGGAGCGCCGCCAGAAACTCCGTGGCCCGGACCGCCCGCGCCAGCTCGGCGAGGCACCGCGCCCCGTCGATCTGAGGCGCGTCGATCCCCTCGAGCTCGATCCGTTCGCCCCCCAGCCGGAAGCTGTCGCCGTCGACAATGCAGGTCGGCGCGTCTCTGGCCGGCACCCCCGGCGGACACAGCTCGAACACCACGCCCGGCACCTGCGCGAGCGCCGGTGCGGCCGTCGATACCGCCGCGAACCCGAGCAGCACGGCCGCGGAGATCGCGCGCAATGTGCGCCGAATTGGCGTGTCCATGCGCCCATTATCGCCCAACGCGCCAATGCGGCAAGCCCATTTCCCGGCTCTCAAAAGTGCATTTTGGGGGTGGATGGTGCGCCCGGAAGGAATCGAACCTTCGACCTGCCGATTAAAAGTCGGATGCTCTACCACCTGAGCTACGGGCGCCTTTTTGGCGTGCGCGGACAATAGGCGCGCCCCCCCGCCTGTCAACCGCCGCCATCCCGGCCCCGCCGGGCGCCCCTAGGGCCCGTCCGCGCCGATCGGCTCGCCGGCGAATTCGGTCGCCTGGCAGGCGATATCGGCCTTCGCGATGGCGGCGCACAGGCGCATCGCTTCGGCATAGTCGGCCACCGGCCCGGCGATCAGCCGCGCCGCCCCGTCGCCGTTCCCGTCTGCGCCCAGCACCGGGTGCATCCCGATCAGCAGCGCCCCCACCTGGTCGGCGACCTCCAGCCAGACCGCCCAGGCGCCGTCCCGGGGCACCGCTTCCCCCAGCGCCAGCCCGAAGCGGCTCTCGGCCGCCTCGGTCCTGTCCGCCGCCGCCAGCGCCGGCGGCATGGGTTGCGATCCGGGGCTTGCGGCATTTGTGCCGCCCGTGACAGGGCCGAACAGCGGCGTGCGCTTGACGACAACCGTGCCGCCCTCCGCCGGTGTTGCTTCCGCCTCGCCGATGCCGGCGGTCAGAAGGTTGCGGTCGATGTCGGCGTCGCGGGGCAGGGCCTCGAGCAGCATCGGCACGCTGGCCTCCAGCGCCCCGACCCGCTGGGCGACCTCGCCGCGCCCGTCCTCGACGAGCCTCAGCCGCGTCGCCAGCTGCGCGTTGGCGCGGTCGGCCCGGCCGAGTTCGGCCCTGAGCGCCTCCACCTCGGCCTGCAGCACGTGCAGATTGCCCCCCTCGCGGGGTGATGCGTGCAGCCCCGTCAGCCAGGCGCCCGGCAGGAAAGCGGCGAGATTGGCCGCGATCAGGGCCGCCGCGAACGCCGCGATGGCGCCGCCGCCGAACCGCATGAGGTCCCTCTGGGTGATAAGATCGCCTTGAAATCGCGCCAAAGATGCCCCCCATGGCGATGGCGGCGAATCATCGCCATGCGAGTTTACCATTGGTTTAACTTCGCGGCGGTTTGCCTCTATGTTGCGGCATATTTGGCGCCACCTGCGGCACGGACGCCGGGATCCGTTCTTCCATGCCAGACCTGCTCGCGATCATTCTTGCTGCCGGCGAGGGCACGCGCATGAAATCGGCGCGCCCCAAGGTGCTGCACGAGGTCGGCGGGCTGCCGATGCTCGCCCATGTCGCCCGCGCGGTCAGCGGGGCCGGCGCCTCTTCCATCGTCGTGGTCACCGCAGGCGGCGACGCGGCGATCCGCGATGCGGTCGCCCCGAGCGCCCCCGAGGCCGAGTTTTACGTGCAGGCCGA
>Ga0307436_1000540_pt1 | contig 17766 bp, 22 predicted proteins | sample SalMarWE160440MG_FD_202513 | JGI IMG/M metagenome (GOLD analysis project Ga0307436, IMG submission 202513) | Salt marsh sediment microbial communities from the Plum Island Ecosystem LTER, Massachusetts, United States - WE1604-40 | ecosystem: Environmental > Aquatic > Marine > Intertidal zone >...
GGCGACATCAGCGCCCTGGCAGCCTTCTACGAAGGCCAGAAGTTCAAGAGCCATGCCAGCGAGCAGAAGACCGATCCTGCGTTGGTCGCCAAGGGCGAGAAGCTGTTCGACGACGGGTGCACGATGTGCCACAACGAGTTCGGCTCTGATCCTGCCGACGACGCGGGCATCTTGGCCGGCCAGTGGATGCCCTACCTGAGAGGGCAGTTCAAGAATTTCGAATCGGGTGCTCGGGACATACCCAAGACCATGCGGCACGAGCTCGAAGAGATCAACAAGGATGACTACGAGGCGGTCATCCAGGCCCTGGGCAGCAAGTAGTCCATGCGCGGGTAAGGTCCGGCGGCCCCGCGTGGGGCGCCGGACCTTAAGGTTTTGCGTTGTTTGCATCCAGTCCGTTACTGGCCGACCTGGTGGTGCCGCCCGCGGGGCCCGGAGGTGTGACCTATTTGTGAGACAGGACACTCGGGACTGAATCGGCTTGGCGCTCACACTGTACTGGCACGACTACGAGACCTGGGGAGCGGACCCGCGCCGGGATCGGCCTGCGCAGTTCGCCGGTCTTCGCACCGACGGTGATCTGAATCCTGTGGGAGCGCCCCTGGTGCTCTACTGCCGTCCGCCCGAGGATGGGCTGCCCCATCCGGAGGCCTGCCTGATCACGGGAATCACCCCTCAGCTGGCGCGCCGCGAGGGTGTGAGCGAGGCAGAGCTCATGGCCCGCATTCACGCCGAGCTCTCCCGTCCCGAGACCTGCGGGCTGGGGTACAACAGCCTGCGCTTCGACGACGAGCTCACCCGCTACGGGTTGTATCGCAATTTTTTCGATCCCTATGCGAGGGAATGGCAAGACGGCAACTCCCGCTGGGACATCATCGATCTGGTGCGACTGACCCGCGCGCTTCGCCCCGAGGGTATCGAGTGGCCAGCGCACGCGGACGGTACACCGACCTACCGCCTGGAGCATCTGTGTGCTGCCAACGGCATAGAGCACAGCGGGGCCCACGATGCGCTCGCCGACGTACGCGCCACCATCGGGCTCGCGCGCCTGATTCGCCGCTCTCAGCCCAGGCTATACGACTACCTGTTCGAGCTGCGTGACAAGCGGCGCCTCGCGCCGCTCCTGGACCCGGCGGCCATGAAACCGGTCCTGCACGTCTCGGCCATGTTTCCGGCGCGCCACGGCTGCCTTGCCCTGGTGGCGCCTCTCGCTGTGCATCCCCGGAACCGCAACGGGGTGATCGTGGTGGATCTGCGCCACGACCCGGGTCCGCTGATCGAGCTCGAGCCGGAGGCATTGCGAGAGCGTGTGTTCACGGCTGCGGCGGAGCTGCCCGAAGGAGAGACGCGGGTGACGCTGAAGACCGTGCACCTGAACAAGTGCCCCGCGCTGGCCCCCTTGGGCACGCTGACCGAAGCGGCAGCACGCCGTTGGGACATAGACGTGGCGCGCTCGCTGGCCCACCTGGAGCGTCTCAGGGCGGTTCAGGGTCTGGCCGCCAAGGTAGTCGAGGCGCTGGCTGCCCCCGAATTCCCGCCCGCGGACGATCCGGACCAGGGCCTCTACGACGGTTTCTTCGGCGATGCCGACCGGGCGCGCATCGCCCGGGTTCAACAGACCCCGCCCGAAGAGCTCGGGCGGGTGGATTTCGGCTTCGAGGACCGGCGGCTGCCGGAGCTGCTGTTCAGGTACCGGGCGCGCAACTATCCGGAGACCCTGTCCGCTGCCGAGCAGCAACGCTGGCGCCAGCTGGTGCGGCGCCGGCTCGTGGACCCGAGCGCCGGCGGTCCGCTCACCCTCGCTGCTTTCCGCGCCGAGCTGGATGCGGCCCGTGCTCGGCCGGACCTGGACGCCGGACGCCGAGCAGTACTGGATGCCCTGGAGGCCCATGGCACCGATACGGCCGCCGCCGTGGGCCTCGCCTGGCCCCCCGTGGGCGCGCAGATGGGATAAGCTCTCAGGGATTGCGGGGAGCAGTCCGATGGGAGACGACGGGTTCGGCAGACTCGGTCTGGACAGCAGGTTGCTGCGCGCGTTGGGCCGGCTCGGCCTGACGGTGCCGACCGAGGTCCAGGAGGAGGCGCTGCCGCCCGCTCTGGAGGGCCGAGATCTTCTGGTCTGCGCCCCGACGGGCACGGGCAAGACCCTCGCGTACCTGCTGCCGGTGCTCCAGCAGCTGCTCGAGACCCACGGTGCCAAGGGTGGGATCCGCGGCCTGGTGTTGGCCCCCACCCGGGAGCTGGCCAACCAGATCTGGCGGGTGATCCGTGAGATCAGCGATCTGACCAGCCTGCGCTTCGCGTTAATCACTGGTGGGGCCTCCTACGCCGATCAGCTCAAGCGGCTGCATCACCCCCCGGATTTGATCGTGGCCACGCCCGGGCGGCTGCTCGCTCAGCTCGAGGGGGGCGGCTGCGATCTGCTCGGCGTCCAGGTGTGCGTGGTGGACGAGGCCGATCGCATGCTCGACCTGGGATTCATGCCCGAGGTCGGGCGCGTCCTGTCCCAGATGCCCGAGGATCGGCAGATACTCATGCTCTCGGCCACCCTGGAGCAGGAGCAGATCCTCGAGCTGGCTCGCCAATGGCTGCGCGATCCCGAGGTCGTCGAGGTCGGTGGGCCGCGCACCCTCGCCCATGGGGTGGCGCAGCGGGCGTTTCTGGCCGATGATGCGGACCATAAGCTGGCGTTGCTCAAGCGGCTTCTCGATGAGCTGCTGGCCCCGGGCACCGAATCCCGCGGCGGTGGGGCGCCGGGAAAGGGGCTGGTGTTCGTGGTCACGAAGCTGCGCGCCGAGCAGCTGGCGGGCCGGTTGAAGTCCCGAGGGGTCGCCTGCGAGGCCCTGCACGGCCGGCTGGACCTGCAGACACGCCTCAAGCGCGTGCGACTGCTCAACGACGGACACCTGGGGGCCCTGATCGCCACCGACGTGGCGGCGCGCGGCCTTGATATCGAGCGCGTGACCCATGTCGTCAACTACGACCTGCCGCGCAGCGCGGACGTCTACGTGCACCGCGCCGGGCGCACCGCGCGGGCCGGCGAATCCGGCGAGGTGATCTCACTGGTCGAGGCCCATGACGCGCGCATGCTCCAGCGCATCGAGCGCTACCTTGCTCGGGCGATTCCCCGGGAGGTGCTGGAGGGATTGGAGCCCCGGCACCGGGAGCCAGTGCTCAAGCGCAAGAAGCGCAAGCTGCGCGCCAAGACCCCCGAGCGTCGGGTGAAGAAGGATCGCTGGCGCGACCGCAAGGACAAAGGCAAGCCCAAGGGGCCCCTGGGGCGGCGCGCCAAGCTGGCTCTGAAAGAAGCCGCCAATCCGCCCGAGGAGAAATAGCCTGCTCTAGTCGCCGACCCAGCTCGAGAGGGCATGCATGATGGCGCGGGCCTGGTCCCGGCTGGAGATCGTGAACTTCGATTTGGGCAGGTAGCTGTCGCCGCGCTTCTGGTAGCGGCGGATACTGTACTTGTCCGGTCCGTACTCGCCCCTGCGCGGGTCCCACTCCTGGAGGCGGAACAGGATGGTGGTCCAGGCCCCCTTGGATAGGACCACCTTGTCGAGCTCCTTGACCAGCTCGACGCCGCCCTCGGTGTAGCTGACCGTCAATTCTTCGGGTTTGGAAGCCATGGGCACGCCAATCCTTCGAGCTATTTTTTCGATCGAGCGCGCGACCTTACCAGAAGCGACCCGCCCGGTCACGCCTCTATTGGGCGAGGCCGCCGTTCTCGTGCAGCAGCCGCTGCAGCTCGGCGTTGCCGTTGCGGATCGCCCGTGCCAACGGGGTCCGGCCCTGCGCGTCTCTGGCATTCACGTCCGCGCCCTGGGCGATCAGCAGCTTGGCAAGGACGCGCTCCCCGCGCTGGGTGGCTGCCAGCAAGGGGGTGTCGCCGGCCGCATCCTTGCTGTTGATGTCCGCACCCTGCTTGACCAGGAACGCGATCACGTCCCGGTCGGCGACATTGCGCTCGACCACCGCACGCAGCAGCGCGGTGGGATCGAATCGGGCACCGCGCTTGACCAGTAGCTCGGCGACCTGGGTCCGGCCGGCCATGACGGCCCAGTACAGCGGCGTGTGGCCGTCCTGGTCGGTGGCGTCGATTGCGGCGCCGCTGTCGAGCAGCATCCGCACGATCACGATCTTCCCCTTCTGGGCGGCCACGTGCAGGGGTGTCTTTCCATCGATGCTGGGGGCGTTGATGTCCGTGCCCCAATGGATGTGACGTGCGATCTGGTCGAGGTCGCCGCGGTCGATCGCGGGGTATAGTCCGATGGTCGGGCGGTCCGGCTGGCTGCAACCGCCCAGGCCCAGCAGCAGGGCCAGGGCGAGGCAGTAGCGCAGGAGGCGGATCTTTGCGTCCCGGGGCATAGCTCGTCGCAATCCGTATCGGGTGGGAGCCGGCTCGGGGCTCCGTCGGTCGAAAGGCTCGGCGCCACGGCTCCCCTGGTCTGCGTCTCGGTCATTGCCGCCGGGGCGAGCGATGCATCGCCGAGATCAGCGGCGGGCTGGCCCGGATGGTAAACCGCCGGCGGGAATCGCCGCAACCTCGGCGGCCGGGGGGCAAACAGGCCTCCGCAAAGCCGTATCGGCCTATGAGCAGCTGGCCTGCGAGGGCAGTTTATGGTTAAATTCCGAATACTTGGAATGCGTTCGGGAAGCTCGCGGGCGCGCTTCCGGGTCAGCAAGGGTTTCCGGAAAGATGATCATCCTTTATACGCCTTGGCGGCTTGCCGGGAGGGGACTCCCCCGCCGCTGGGCGATGGTCTTGCTGCTCGGCCTCTGCGCAGTGATCTCAGAGGCGGGGGCGGCCACCAGCCGGCCGGCTTACCTCGGTGAGCGCTTGGCCTACACGGCCTCCTATGAAGGTCTGTTGTCGGGTGGCTCGCGGCTTAACATTGCCGATGTACTGATCACCACCGATGCCAAGCCGACACCCTTCAACGGGGAGAAGGCCTACAAGACATCGCTGGTCGCCTCCTCGAAGGCCTACGGGGCCCTTGAGCACTTCTATCGGTTTCGCTACGAATACAGCAGCCTGCTGAGCACCGATCTGCACCGTTCGCTGCTGTTTGAGCAACGCAAGGGCGAGCATGACCAGCAGCACACCGTGGTTTGGTTTGATTGGAAGCACAATCAGCTCGCCAAGTTCAGGAAGAAGGCAGACCCAGAACAGGGTTCGGACGGCCAGGGTGCGCCCACCGTCGCGTCGGGCTGGCGGGTGCTGGCGCAGATCGGGCTCGCCGCCGATGCCTCCTCCTACGAGTCCCACACGGTCAAGGGCCCGGCGTTTCCGAGTCTTCTGCTCGACCGGCTCTCTTTGCTCCAGGTGCTGAGGGTGCAGGATCTCGATCGGCTCGGCTCTCTAAAGATCCCAGTTTCGGATGGCAAGTCGTTGCTCGAGTACCGCGTCCGGCTGGTGGGCCGGGAGCGCCTGGAGGTCGATGCCCTGTGCTGGCAGACCTATCATCTTCGGCTGACCGCCTTCGACCTGCTCAAGGGGGCCGATTCCGAACAAGCACCGGTGGATATCTGGCTGGCCGACGATCCCGCCCACACGCCGGTGCGGTTCCTGAGTCAGCAGAAGCTCGGCCGGTTCGACATCCGGTTGAGGACAGCGATGGCGACGACCCTTGGAGAGGGTGACCCGCGCTCCACGCGGCTCATCGCCCAGAGACACTGGGTCTGCCGGGGTGCGATTTCATCACGAGCCCGGTGTGGCACCGGCGCTCCTCGGCGGGGGTACGGGGATGGGATTGATCGATTCGGCTCGGCGTCGGTTTCTTCGCCGCTCATGCTTGGCCGCCTTGATGGCACCCATTGCGGCGCGCGCGAGCGCCCCGCCCGAGCCGACTGAGGCGGGCGGCCGGGCATCCCCGGCGGCGGGCTCGGGCGCGGTCGCCCACCGGCTCGTCTACCAGTGCAACCACGAAGAGGCCGCCTACTATAGCTCGCTGGTGTTTTCGGTGAGTGAGCTCAAGGCCAAGCACGCTGACAATATCGACCTAGTCGTCACGGCCTATGGGCCGGGCATCCACCTGCTCGCCAAGCATCCCCGGCGCCCGGTTCCTCCGGGCGTGCAGGACAAGCTCGGTTACCTGGACTTGTTCGGCGTCCGGTTCCACGCTTGCGGCAACACCATGCATGCGCTGGGCTGGACCAAGGCGGACATGCTCGATTTCGTAGAGGTCGTGGACATCGGCGCCGAAGACCTGATGCTGCTCCAGGAGCAGGGGTACAGCTATCTGAGCTGGTGAGAGGGTAGCCCGGGGCTTACATGTGCGAGGCCAGCCATTTCCTGAACTGGGCCGCCATGATCTCGCCCTTCTCGTTGTGCACCCCGTGATCGACCATGAGCTGGTAGAGGTCGGCCAGATCCCGGCGCAGGGTCGCCGCGTCTCGCCGGGCCTCGGGACTGAAACCGCCGGCGATGGCCAGGTCGATGGCGGCGACCGAGTCGGCGTTTCCCCACCATTCGTCGGAGTCGAGCTGGGCCAGGCCGGCGGCCGGGCCCTTTTCGGCCGCTGAGGCTGCCAGCATGGCCAGGTTGGCCTGGTAAACCTGATCGTACTTGCGTAGCAGCTGCTCCACCCGCCCGAGTCGCTCTTTCACCGGTGGGTCTCCGGTTTCCTTGAGAACGGAAATTTAACAGCCTGGATTCGCATCCGCAGCGGCCTTCTTGACGCAGGTGAGCAAGGGCGGGGACCGGCGTCCGGGCCGCGGAGCCGGCGTCTGCACGTGATAACCCTCCCCCGCCAGGGTGTGTGCCCAGCGGCGCACCGCCTCGGCCTCCTCGATACCGCCCGGATGTCCCGTATAGGCGACCACACTCAGACGTCCGCCAGATGCGAGCAGCTCCGGCATGGCGCATAGCGCCGCCAGGGTGCTGTCGAGCCGGGTTCGGATGCGGCGGTCGCTTCCCGGCAGATAGCCCAGATTGACCATCATCCCTTTGATCTTTCCCCGGCAGCTGGCCGGGAGCCGCTCTGCCAAGCGTGCATGGTCGCCGAGGATCAGCCGGGCTTGTGTCAGCTGGCCGGCCCGGGCCAGCAGGTGCCGAGCGCTTTCCAGGGCCGCCGGCTGGATGTCGAAGCCGTAGACCCGGCCGGAAGGGCCTACGCAACGGGCGAGAAACAGCGTATCCCGGCCTTGGCCGGCGGTGGCGTCCAAGGCCCAGTCGCCCGGGCCCAGCGCCGCGCCGACGTAGGCCTGTGCCTGGCTCACCAGGCGATCGGCCTGCGCCTCGGATCGCAGCCGCGCGGTGCTCGGCGGATTCATCGGACGCGCCCAGCGTAGCGCTCGATGCTCACCCGGGCGGGCAGCGCCGCGCGCCCCTCCAGGTGATCGGCCAATGCCTCGGCCCAGCCGGGGATCTGCAGCGAGCCCTTGGACCCGAAGCCGTTGAAGATCCAGAGTCCCGACCAGTGGGGATGGGCCCCGATGAAAGGTGCGTTGTCCAGGGTACCCGGGCGCACGCCGGCACCGTGCTCGTATAGCTGTGCCCGGCCCAGCTTGACCACCTTGTGCAAGTCTCGCATCAGCGTCTCCCGCGCGAGATCGGTCGGTGTGGCATCGAGATGCTCCCAATCATAGGTGGCGCCGAAACGAAAGCGCCTCCTATCCAGAGGCAGCAGCCAGCGGCCCGCGCTCAGGATATGGGGCGGCAGAAGGCTGGGGGAGTCAGCTGTCAGGATCTCGCCCTTGGCGGGCCGGAACGGCAGCCAGGCCCACCAGGGATCAGTCATGGCCCGGTAGCCCTGGCAGCAGATGATCCGGGCCGCTCTGAGACCCGCGCATTCCATGGCCCCCGCCCGGGGGCGGATATCGCCGGCGCCCGGGTGGGAGCGCAGCAGCCGACCCTCGGCCCTTAGCCTCTCGCCCAGGCGATTGATCAGGGTGCCGATCGCGAGATAGCCGGTGCGCCGCTGCACCAGGCTGCCCAAGGAGTCCAGGATCCCCGGCCCTGCGCGGTCCGGGACCAGCCGCTCGCCCAGGTACGGTGCATAGCCGGGATCGGCCAGGCGCCGCTCGGCGAGCTCTACCTCGGCGGGAGAGCGGAAGAGTCGCAACAGGGGGAGTGGGTGCAGCAGCGCCAGGCCGAGCTGACCCGACAGGACGGCGTAGACGCGCTCCGCGACCGGCAGCAGTCGGTCGACATCCGCGGTCTTGGCCAGCCGGCGGCCGGTCACGGGATTGATCAGCCCGGCGGCCACGCGTGAGGCGCTGGAGGCATGGCCGTCGTCGATCACCGCCAGAGACCAGCCGCGGTCCCGCAGGGTCCATGCGAGCAGGGTACCGGCCAGTCCCTGGCCGACGATCAGGGCGTCGAATATCGGCTGGGCCCCCATTTCTCGCAGACTTCCTACCGCCGATTCGCCTCAGAAGCGCAGCCGGTCCGCCAGAGAAGGGTCGTCGATGTACGCGTTGCGGTTGCCCTGGACGCGGGCGATACGCCGGTTTCTCCGCCGCTCGCCCGCATCCGGCGGGTCCTCGGCGCTCCAGCGTTTGAGCAGCGCCCCTTGACGGGCATGGATCCTGATGCCATAGCGCGAGCTCATGTAGAACATGGCGCGAGCGATGTCTCCGCGTACCCGGGGCCGCGGCTCCGCCTGATGGGCGTCGACCTCGAAATCGCAGTTGCCGTAGTCACGGCGCTCCCCGCTGAGCATGCCGTAACGGTGGGCGCCGCGCGCCTTGTTGATCCGGCTGAGGGTCGGGAAGATATTGTGCAGATCGGTCTCGATTCGGTTGAAGCGCGGGCTGGTCTCGCGGCATCGGCTGCGCGTTCCGCAGCCCAGGGCCCGGGTCACCCAGGCCATGGGGAGCACGTGCTCTGCATTGATGCCGGATCCCTTTTCGGGGCCGAAGGGCACGCCGCAGTAGAGCGTCTCTCCGCCCCGGGGATAGACCTGGCTCCAGAGCAGGTGCAGCGCATGCTTGTAGTGACGCAGCCATTCCGGCTCTTGGGCTGCACCCGCGGTGATCCAGCCGAGACTGATGGCGATGCTCAGGGCGGCTCGGGCGCAGCGGCGATGCATGGGCCGGGGACCTTCAGAGGCGCGCACACATGCCCCGGCCATCAGCCCTGGCGCAACAGCGCTTCGGCCCGGCGCAGGTCGTCGGCCCCGACGATGACGTTCACGACCACCCCGCCTCGGGCCAACAGGGTGGTAGGGGTCGCCAGCACACCGAAGTGCCGGGCCGGCCGGGGATGGGCGCCGGTGTCGATCGCGAAGACCTGCCGGTCATGGCGGATCCGGGAGGGCGAATGCTGCAGGCGCCGATGCCTTTTGCTGAAGAACCCCGGGTGGCCCTGCCCGCGAGCCCGGGACTGCGGTGAGCACCGGCTCTGGTCGAGCGGATCGTTCATTCCAGAAACTGGAAGCCGACTCGCATCAGGCCCGACTCCATGGGCCGCTTCCAGGCCAGCTCGGCCAGGATCGGGGCGAGCTGCCCGATCTTGACCCGGCAGCGGTCTCCAGGGTTGAGGTCGGCGTGCTCGTGAGCGATGAGACTGCAGCCCGATACCGGGGACTCCTCGACGATCAAGGCGACGAAAGCGGGGCTGAACTCGGCGGACTCGGCATCCAGCGACACCTGGGCGTATTCCAAAGGGTCCGGCTTGAAGCGGAGGTGCTTGCGGGACGGTTGTTCTTCCGGGCTCATACCCTGGCTCCTCGGTGATACACGGTCGGTACGAAGTCTAGCCTGCATTTCTCGCCGGGGCTCGCCGCGAGGCGTCCGAGGAGTGTATGGACAAACAGCGTCCGGCGCCTCAGACGCTGAGTGCGGTCGCGCAGCTCCCTGATCTCACTGCCCGAATAAGCGGCGCACATCCAGACCCGCTTCCAGCAATTCCCGGGTCACCGGCACGTCCAGGCCCACCTGCACGAAGACGGTGGCGAGCAGACGGGCGAAGGGGCCGTCGGTTGCAGCCGCGGGCTCGCTCTCGAAGCATTCGGCGTAGGCCTTGGCGAGCACACCGATGAGCTCGCGCAGCGGTAGGATGTCGGTGATCGAGGCTCCCGGAGGGGTGAGGATAGCGGAGCAGCCGTCTGTCAGGCGCTCCAGCTCGCGCTCTAGCGCCTGCAGATAGGCCTCGTCGTAACCATGGCCGAAGGTGTCGGATGCGGTCAGCTCGGCGAGCAGCAGGGCCTTGTCGTTCTCGGACATCCGGAATAGGGACGCTCCCAGCTCGGCGGCGAGCTGGGCTATCTCCCGTAGCTCGAGGGAGACCGACCGCGGGGATCTGCTCTTCTGCTCGATGAGCTCTTTGCTGATGTCGTTCAGCCGGGACGCCAGCTCTTGGCTGAGCACCAGCAGGAAGATGCGCCGCCCCTCCTCGTCGCCCAGTCCGAGCACGTCCAGGGCCTGCGAGATGACGCCGTCCAGCGCCTCCTCGGGCTGAGGTCTGTCCTGCCGGCTGTGCATCTCGGTCTCCTCTTAGGCGGACCCGTGCGGCGCCCCGCCTCGCCGTGCAACTCCGAGCCGCAGCTTCAGGGGCCAGGAGGCGGCTCGCAGGCTGTCTGTTTCGCCCCAGGCGCAACGGATCGCCACGGCCACCGACAGGACGGGATCTCTCCCGTGGGGACGCCAGTAGTCCCAGGTCGCGGACCAGGTGCCGATATAACCGGAGAGCTGATCGAGCCTCCACCGCGCCGTCATCGCGAATCCTGGGGGCGCCCCGTCGGCCAAAGGGAAAGGGGGGTCAGGGTAGCCGTTCTCCACCGCTATCCGCGTTGGCGGCCAAAATGGGGCGAGCCGGCGCTCGCCGGCGTCCGTGGCGATGACCTCGGCGAAGCAGGTGACGAGGCCCCGAGCGGTCTGCCCGTTGCCAATGGCGCAATCCCAGGCCAGCTCATGGCTCGGGGCCTGCCGCGCTGGGTGCTCGAACAGCGCCGGCGGATAATCGGAGCGGAACCGGGCGTATTGGTTGGCCTGGACGGAGAAGTGATCCTTGAATCCCTGCCTCATGGATGCTTGGCTCCCGGGACGGGCGACGGGACCTCGCTCAGTGTCGAAACAATGCCTCCGCGCAGTCCCGCAACGCTTCCGGCGATGCCTGCGAGGAGCTGCCGACCGGCTCGGGCGTCGGCTCGAAATATTCGCAGAAATTCGCCTTCATTTTCTCGAGCACGGGCTCCGCCATGGGCTCGACGCAGTCGTTGGGACGCCCGGGGGCGTAGTGGCGGCAGTTGCGGCACACCCGGGTCGGCTTGCCGCAGCCGCGACAGCTTTGCTCCCGGCCGTAATCGGCCGATAGGAGCCCCCGGGCGCAGCTCCAGCAGTGCCCGACAACAGTGGTGTCTGTCATGATCCGGACTCCCAATAGTTTGGCGTCTGAGCGCGTCTTTCCCGGCCCGCAGCGGGCGGCCCGGTCTTCCGGGCTCGCGCAGGCGCTCCCACTTTCTCCCTTCTGCTCAAGCATGCCACATCCGACCCCGGTTTGTTGGACTGGTTGTCCCAACCCTAGCCGTGGTCGCCGGCCCGCATCCGGCGGTATGTCTTTTCGAACAGGGCTCAGGGGCAGTGCCCGCAGCGGCAGCTACTCGACGATATCGCTGTGGATGCGTCGAGGATCGCGCCCGAGCGCCTCGGCACGCGCGCAAAACGCCTCGACCGCCGCGCGCGGCCCGGCCAGGTAGAGCTCTTCAGGACCCGTGTCGGTCAACTGGGTGGTGATCCGCTCGGCCATGGCGGCGGGGCTCACCTGCTCGGGCAGCGGCGTATAGCGGAAGTTCTCCAGGGCATCGTCCCAGGAGCCGAACAACCGGTCCAGATAGCCGCTTCCGTCGCCCCGGCGTGTGCGGTAGAGGTCGATGCGGGGTGCATCATCGAGCGCCAGGGCATGCTCGACCATGCTCTTGATGGGGGCCACGCCCAGGTCGAATGCGACGAAAACCAGCGGGACGCCCGGCTCGTCGCCCAGCAGGAACTCGCCCCGGGGTCCGGTGACCACCAAAGTTTGGGAGGATCCCGCGTGAGCGAGGATCTGTCGGAGGAAGGGGTCGTCCGGTCGCTCGTGCAGAGCGAACAACAGGCTCCGCCCGTCACAGGGACAGCTCGCCACCGGCAGCTCGGTACTCAGCCCGTCGCGGGCCGTCAACCTCACTCTCTGCCCGGCCAGGAACCTCAGCGCCTGGCTCCGCGGCGTTTTCAGGTGCAGCAGCAGGCTGCCTTCGGTGCCCGACTCGATCTTTCGCAGCGCGCAACGGATCTCCTGCAACGGAATGTCGCTCGCCGATACGGCCTCCTGGGCCTCCAGCACCAGATCCGAAGCGGCCGTGTGGACGCAGGTGAGCAGGTAGCCGGCACCCTTCTCGGCCGCACTGAAGGCATAGTCCTGGCTGTGCAGTCGGTGCACCTCGCCCCTGACCAGGCGTGCCTTGCAGGCGCCACAATTGCCGGTGGAGCAGCCCAGAGCCAGGCTCAGCCCCTCGCGCAGGGCTGCCTCGATGATCGGCTCATCGGTCTCCACGACGAAGGTGTGGCCACTGGGCAGAAGGGTAACCTTATGGCTCATCGGTGTGCTCGAGCTCCATCCGGGTGGCCGCCCCGGTGCCCCTCGGCGCGGGTGGGGGTTTCCCGTGCGTGCCGGCGCTCTCCTCCAGTCTATGCTAATCATTGGGAAGGGGGGAACGTACCGCCCGCTCCGGAGACTGCACATGGGCGATGAATTCGCGGCGTTGGCGAGGGAGGTGCGCGACTATTGCAAGGATGCCGAAAGGCTTGATGCCTGTACCAGCTGGTCCGAGATGGACGAATGGCTGGCCGGCAGTGCCACCGAGGCCTGCCACGACTACGAGAACAGTCTCGCCCTGCAGGCGGTGCTGGGATCGGATCTGGCCAGGGTCAAGGATCGGCTTCTAATCGACTACGTGGCCAAGAACGTCGCTCGACGCCTGGTCTCTCTGCGCAATCTGGAGGAGATGGAGGCCCTGCACCGCCGTCACGAGAACGGTCTGCTGGACGACCAGAACTATGCCACCGAGAGCCGGGAGCTTGCCCGGGATCATGCCAGGATATACGAACGCCTGGGTCTTTGAGCCCGGCAGCTCATCCCGGGGACCGCTCCGCCTTGTCCGGGCAGGGATCGATGACGAAGTAGCTGAGCAGGAATTCTTCTTCCAAGGGGGAAAGGTCGAAGCGCTGGCAGGCCTCCTCGACTGTCCCGCAGTCGTGCGCGTGCAGCTCCGACATCCAGGCGATTGCGCGGCGCAGACTCTCGCCGTGCGGTAGCAGCTCGCGGCTCATGGGCGTTTCCCCGGTTGCTCATTCGCTCTATTAAGCGATTTTAGACCACATTTCTCGCCGGCCTCCTGAGCGACGCGCGATCGGCGCGCACCTCGCGTACCGCGGCACCAGGTGGGTGACGTCCAAGAAATAAGCCGCGGGCCGCACAGATTCAGCCCGCAAAGGCCGGGGGCTTTCCCCTGCCCCGTCCGCAGTGTCGCCCCAAGCCTGGACGAGGCCCGCTCCGGGAAGTACAGTGGCCCGCCCCGGGGCTCACTTTTCATCCAAGCAGGAGCTGCTATGAGCGAAGCCAACAGGCCGGATGAGCCCGATTGGGACACCCCCCTGGAGCTCTCCCTGACCCCGGCACTGATCATCCATGCTTTGTTTCCCAGTGCCGAGAGCGTGCACACCGGCTGGAGCACTTGCGTCGACGCCGGTCTGGTGGTGTCGGATCTTTCCGCCATGGACGAGCGCACCGGCAACTACTGCCGGCTGGCGGAGCAGGAGTTCGTCGAGGACGGTGAGGAAGAGGTGGTGTGGCACGACTGGGCCGTTGAGCTGCGCCTGGGCGAGGTACTGATCACTGGGCATTGGTACATGCAGGCGAGCGGCCCGGCGATGGAATGGGAGTGGTGCGCCCGGGAGGCCGAGTCCGCCTTCGACAAGGCCTGCGTGCTGCTTGGCCGTCGCGTGCGCCGGGGGATCGCTGTTGAGGAGCTGGGTATGCAGACTACGCCACCCAAGGGCCGCCATCACTGACCGCGCGGCAGCGCCGCGCGGAAGCTTGTCGGACCGGGGCGGGGGTCGCCCGGGCGAGCGCGGCCGGGTCTCGGCGTCGGTGCAGGCGCACCGCGGCTCAGCCTCGGGCCGGGCCCTCGAACCACTGCAGGGGCCAGAAGGGCCCGACTGGCGTGCGCACCCACCAATCGCCGCTGGCTGCTCGCTCCTCGGGGGTGGTGAATCGGTAAAGGTACAGCGTCACTCGCAGGTAGCGCGGCGGCTCGCCGGGGAAGGGGTTTTCCTCCAGCAGGGCGGTGACCGGCGGGGCGTTCTCCAGCAGCCGCTGCGCGAAGCGCTCGAACCAGGCGAGGCTCATAGGGTCTCGCTGCCACACGAACCAGAGCATCCAGTCCAGGCGCGGCTGATGGGGGACCACGAACGGCGGGCGCCGCGCCGGGTCTCCCGGCTTGTACCTGAAGTGGTATTCCCGCCAGTGCTTGCCGTCCCGCGAGCCTTGGATGATCACCTCCAGGCGCTTGGTGTTGATCACTGGAAAGACGTGATAGCGGTTGACCACCCGGGTGGCCCCGACCGGTCCGGCTACGGCGGCGGCCCAGTCCGGGGCAGGATGCCGGGAGAGCAGCTCCCAGCCCTGCACGCTGCTTACGAAGACGATCAGTGCACCGAGGAGGCCGAGCAGCAGGCCTCGGTGGCGGCTGGCCGGCGGCGCCGGTGCGCGGCTTCCGATGGCGGCCCAAAGCCGCCGCGGCAACAGGCGCTCGAGCGCCCGGTCATCGAGCAGGAACAGGCAGAGGGTGATGGTGAGCAGGTTGAAGAAGTTGTGGTTGCTGGTAGTGAGGATAAGCACCTGGATGAGCACGGTGGCGGCGGCGGCGAACAGCCGGAAAGGCCGCGGCAGGAACATCATGAAGGGCACCACCAGCTCGATGAACAGGGTAGCGCCTGTGCCCGTTTTGAGGATCCAGGGCGGGAGCTGCTGGACGTACCAGGAGACCGGATTCGGCAAGGGCTGGGTCTCGAAGTAGTAGTAGAGTGCGGTCAGGCTGGCCCAGGTGGGATCACCGCTTACCAGCTTGGAGGCGCCCGAGAGGAAGCGCACCCGAAACAGCAGCCAGCGCAGCAGCCAGACCACCATCCGGGAGCGACCCGGCACCAGGATGGCCAGAAACCCGGCCTCGACGAGCAGGTAATCCCACTGGAAATTCATGAATACCTGTCCGGCATGGAGCAGGGACAGGTACAGCACGAAGGTCGCCACCAGAGAAAGTCTGGGCAGGATATTGAGAAACAGCAGGATTGCGAACACGCACCCGATGATCGGGGCGGCCTGCAGCGCCAGATCGCTGGAATCGAGCCAGAACAGGGTGGGCAGGTGCCAGAAGCGCTCCGGGCCCATCTGGGTGCTCCAGTAGGCCAGGTCCTCGGGGAGCGGCAGTATTCCCTGGCTGCCCACCAGCCCTAGGATCTGTACGCCGAAGGAGGCGAATGCGATCACATAGATCAGGGCGAGCAGGCGCAGAAAGAGTGCCGAGACGCGCCGGTATTCGGTGGCCTCGGAGGCGGCGAAGCAGAGCGCGCGGCCCGTCGTCTCCGACAGCCATGGGGCGAATGAGCCTGCCGCTGAGGCTAGCCTCACCCGCGGAGCGGCTGCCATGGCGGGATTAGTGCGCATGTCTCATCCACCTTCTGATGGTTTATCCGATGAGCCCGCACCTCTGGCGTCGCTCTGGCCCGGGCTGCTCGGCTTGTTCTCGACGACGCCTGCGTGCCCAAGCTTTGGCGTGCCGTCGTGTGTCGGCGAGCATGCCGACGCCTCGCGACGAGTCCTCGTGAGCAATCTAGGCGAGCGCGATGGGTCGAAAGTGCGGGAGTGGGGCTCATCGACAGTCGAGTGTACCGCTCCCGCGTCACCGGGTGTCGCTACCGCGCCCGGTGCGCCGGAGCGGTGACGGCCGGCGGGCCCGGGGCCCACTGGCGTAGAATAATGGTATGGCCCGTTGTGCGAGTCTGCCCATGTCCAACCGCACGATCCCCCTCGACGAGCGTCTCTACGCCTATTTGACCGGACACTCCCTGCGCGAGACCCCGGTCTTGCGTCGGCTGCGGGATCTTACCCGGCACCATCCGCACGCGGGCATGCAGATCGCCCCAGAGCAAGGCCAGCTGATCGCGCTGTTGGTCGAGCTGATCGGAGCTCGCCGGGCGATCGAAATCGGGACCTTCACCGGCTACAGCTCTCTTTGGATCGCGTCCGCGTTGCCTGCGGACGGGCGTCTCATCTGTTGCGACCTGAGCGAGGAATGGACCGCAGTCGGCGTCCCTTTCTGGGAGGAGGCTGGGGTGCGCGGGCGTATTGACCTGCGCATCGCTCCGGCGCTGGAGACCCTGGACGGGCTCCTGCGCGACGGTGCGGCGAGCAGCTTCGACCTGGTCTTCGTGGACGCGGACAAGACCGGTTACCGGGACTACTACGAGCGCTGCTTGCAGCTGCTGCGCCCGGGAGGTCTGGCGCTGTTTGACAACACCCTGTGGGGCGGCTCGGTGGCGGATCCGGCCGATCAGGCAGAGGGCACCCGGGCCATCCGGGCGTTCAACGAGCATCTGCACCGGGACGAGCGCGTGGGGCTCAGCCTGGTGCCCATCGGCGATGGTCTGACCCTGGCGCGCAAGCGCTGAGCCGCGATTGTGCCTTGGGGGGCTGAGCACACTCGCGATCGACGGGATCTCCTGTGGGCCGGGCCGCGCGGCAGCGCGGGGTGCGGTTTGGGCCGGTGAGCGCTCCCCTGGACCCGTATCGGCGGGCGCGACTGCTCGGTCTCGCGACCCGCGCCTCGGTGGCCACCGCGAGCCTGCTCATTGCCGGCAAGCTCGCTGCCTGGCTGCTCACCGGCTCGGTGAGCGTGCTGGCCTCGCTGGTCGACTCGCTGATGGACGTCTTGGCCTCCACCATCAATCTGTTCGCGGTGCGCTATTCCCTGCGTCCCCCCGACCAGGAGCACCGCTTCGGCCACGGGAAGGCCGAGGCTCTGGCCGGCCTCGGCCAGGCGACTTTCATTGCTGGCTCCGCGTTCTTTCTCAGCTTACAGGCCCTCGATCGGCTGGTGCACCCGCAGCCCATTGCCCAGGCGGCGGTCGGCATCAGCGTGATGGTATTCGCGGTTCTCGCGACCCTCGGCCTGCTCGCTGTGCAGCGCTATGTCATCGCCCAGACCCGGTCAACCGCGATCAAGGCCGATTCGCTGCATTACTTCACCGATCTCATCACCAACATGAGCATCATCCTGGCATTGCTGCTGTCCGCCCTGGGATGGTCCGGCCTGGATCCGCTGTTCGCCCTTGCCATTGCAGCGTACATCCTCTACAGCGCCGCGCAGATCGGCCACGAAGCGGTCTCGCTGCTCATGGATCGGGAGCTCCCTTCCGAGGTCCGCCAGCGCATCGCGGAGCTCGCCTACCGGCCTCCGGAGGTGCGCGGCGTGCACGACCTTCGCACCCGGCAGTCCGGCCCCGTCTATTTCGTGCAGATACACCTCGAGCTCGATGACGAGCTGTCCCTGACCCGGGCCCATGCCGTGGCCGATTCGGTGGAGCAGGCGGTGCTGCGGGCGTTTCCCGGAAGCGAGGTGATCGTGCACCAGGACCCGGTGAGCGTGGTCGACCGCTCCAAGGTCAGCGTCGAGCCCCGGCCTTAGGGTCTCGCGAGTCCCGTGTGCGAGCCGCGCCTCGAGGCGATGGGGGTTGGGGCCCGGCGGCGGATCGCGCGGGGGCGGCGCTCCCACAAGACCGACCCTGGAC
>Ga0307436_1000541_pt1 | contig 17760 bp, 18 predicted proteins | sample SalMarWE160440MG_FD_202513 | JGI IMG/M metagenome (GOLD analysis project Ga0307436, IMG submission 202513) | Salt marsh sediment microbial communities from the Plum Island Ecosystem LTER, Massachusetts, United States - WE1604-40 | ecosystem: Environmental > Aquatic > Marine > Intertidal zone >...
CCAGGGCGGGCTTCCGATCCAGCCCCTGACGGGTGCAAATCCCGTGATCTCCACCCCCTCTCCCTTCCACAAGGAGAGGGACCTTCCGCTACCGGCCTCCTTCCATAAGGGGCCATCTATTTCTCTCGGGGGCTCAATAGGTTATGGCCTATTGGGCCCTCTTTTTTTTAGTTAGTGCCTCCCGGTGAATACACATCATGTGTATGGGGTGAGCCGCAAGACCCCATGTGCGCTTGGCGCACAAAAATTTCGGTAAGGCCGAAATTTCGGTCTCACTGTGATTTCTGCGCCGATACCTCCGAATCTTGGTACGCTTTCTCCATATACGCCCGTTATCCGGCGATTATGTACTTGACAAACCCTGATTCGGTGGTAATATAGCGGAAATGCTAGAGAAATAAGGGCTTCCGCTATGTCAATTCTGGCAAAAAAGTACTTCCGCGACGAAAAGGCCGCTTTCGCTCATTTGGAGTCGATTTTGTGGGCCGATGGCATCGTTTGCCCGCACTGCGGCTCTATCGACCGGGCTGGCAGGCTAGAGGGCGTGAAGGGTAAAAACGGCAAAGTCAGGAATGGCCTGTGGAAATGTTACGAGTGCCGGAAGCAATTCACGGTGCGCGTCGGCACCGTCTTTGAAAGCGCCCATATTCCGCTTCCGAAGATGCTACAGGCGGTTTACCTACTGACGGCCAGCAAAAAGGGCATCAGCGCTCATCAACTGCATCGGACGCTGGAGATCACCTACAAGTCCGCGTGGTTCCTCTGCCATCGCATCCGCGAGGCAATGCGGGACGGCTCGCTGTCTCCATTGGGCGGTTCCGGCAAGACAGTCGAGATCGACGAAACCATCATTGGCAAAGTCGAGGGTGCGCCGAAGCGCATTACTTGGGGCGGCAATCAGTTCCGCAACATCGTGCTTACGCTTGTCGAGCGCGGCGGTTCCGCCCGTAGCTTCCAAATCGACGGCACCACGTCGGCCACGCTGATCCCCATCTTGCGCACTAACATCAGCCGCGAAAGCCACCTGATGAGCGATGAGGCCAGCTGGTACAAAGGTATCGGCAAAGAGTTTGCCAGCCATGGCGCGGTCGAGCATCGCGCCAAGGAATACGTGCGCGGCGAGATCACTACGAACACGGTTGAAGGTTATTTTTCGATTTTCAAACGCGGCATGAAGGGCGTGTATCAGCACTGCGCTGAAAAACATCTACACCGTTATCTTGCTGAGTTTGATTTTCGGTACAGCAACCGCGTTGCGCTTGGTGTGGATGATACGACCCGTGCTAGCCGCGTGTTAAAGGGCATCGTTGGAAAACGACTCACGTATCAAACACCTAATCAGGGCCGCCCCCAGCCGTAAGAAAACGCGAGTCTCGTCAATAGCTTAGATAAGCTATTGATTCTTAATATGGAATCGGTATATATAGGGCGCTTGTCTGATCCCGCGAAGGCGGGGGTAGGTCGGGCACCAATACGCCCCCAGCCGCGTTTGGCTGGGGGTTTTATTAGCGGATGATCCCTAATTCCTTTGGATCATTTTGATTGGCTTCTTTCACGACGATCGGTGCGAGTTCTGCATACATCGTGTCATAGCCAAGTGCAGTTCTCGTTGGAATTGGACGTTCCATGCGCAGAAGCGCATATGCGCAAAAATCGACGACCTGAATAAAATACGACGCTTCAGAATCCTTGAAAAATGGGTCTTCAAGGATTTGTTTGGTTGGTATGTTTTTAGTGGCTTTGCCGGTTGGCCAAAATCTGAATTTGCTGCCGACTGGATTATGAACGCGCATTTTGCGCATACGCCGAGTAAATTCGGCTTCTTGTCCTTTATCGCAAATAAGCAAAACTTGTTGATTCTGTTCTTCTGCGGTCCGATTTATTCGATTCATGATCCGATCAAACGCGTAAAACTCATTAGTGTTTACGCTGCCAAAAACTTTGAAGAACTCTGAATGTTCGGCAACAAAACTAAGGACGCGTCTAAATATTTCTGCCCGTTCTGGCTTAAGAATTGGGTGATTGGCTATTTGGCCTTTGCCGGCCGCGAATTTCCATGCATGCAATTCTTGGGTCATATAAACGCCGCGGCGTTTTTTGAGGCGCGCGCGAGCATCTTTCAAGAGTTGAAAAGCCTCATGCCATTGCGACGCATCGACGATAAGCGCACAATAAACGTAGAAGTCATTGTTTTCTTTTGACTCGTCTAAGTAGGCGAACCACATGGCAAAAAAACCTCAGATCGAAAAATTCCGCGAGAAAGCTCGCGAGTTAGGCGTTGACTTGGACGAGGCCAAATTCGACGAGGCCCTCCGCAAAATGGCCCACGGCACGCCTCAAGAGCAGCAAGAGGCCACTGACGAATTGGCCGATATGCTCGACCAATCTGAGAAAAAATCCAATTAGTGGGACTCGGCGTTGCCGCCGAGTCCCGTTCACTTACTTGCGCTTCGGAGGCGGAACGCGAACACGCTCCGTCTCTGTGATTCTCGGATGCGCCTTGGCGAAGCTCGCCTTGACGATCCGGCCAGTCACCGAACTGCGGTGAATGGTCTTGGTGCTCTTCGAAGCCATAAAGCTTCTCCGTTCCCAAAGTACGCCTAGGCCATAGGCGCATGGGGCCGGGATTGACGAAGGACTCGAATGATGATTCATTCGCTATGCAACTCGCCTTCCCGCATCCCGGCCAAGGGTTCAATGCGGGCTGGAAAGTTTAGAGGCCGCTCGCCCTGCAAGGCGTTGCGGCCTCGTCCATTTCCAGCGTCTAGCTTAGTTTATCACAACTCCGAATCGCCGTGATTTTAAAGCGCAACCGTTTTCCTAAGTATATGAAATCATTGAGATGTTACCGCCGTAAATCTCTGCTTTATCAATCACTTAGACGTTAAGCTTTTGTTTATAAAGGCGAATCGTTGATCAATGGGGTGATTCGGGGGTTTGTCATCGATACATACGCCCGTTATCCCCAGTTTCCGCTACGCTTAATCGGCATCGGGGCTGGTGGAGCGGGGCATGGTCCAGCGCGTCTCAACGGTCGCCTTCGAGGGCATCGAGGCCCGCGCTGTCGACGTGCAGGTACAGGTGGCGCCGGGGCTACCGGCCTTCAACATCGTCGGCCTGCCCGACAAGGCGGTCTCGGAAGCGAAAGAGCGGGTGCGCGCGGCACTGATCGCCTCCGGCCTGGCGCTGCCGGCGCGCCGTATCACTATCAACCTCGCGCCCGCCGACCTGCCCAAGGAAGGCAGCCATTACGATCTTCCCATCGCGCTCGGGCTGATGGCCGCCATCGGCGCCATCCCGCAGGACGCCATCTCAGGCTTCACCGTGCTGGGCGAGCTCGGGCTCGACGGCGGCATCGCAGCCGTGGCCGGCGTGCTGCCGGCCGCCATCGGCGCCAATACGCGCGGACAAGGTCTGATCTGCCCGCAGCATTGCGGCCCGGAAGCGGCCTGGGCCAGTCCCGAGATCGAGATCGTCGCGGCGGCCTCGCTCATTCAGCTCGCCAACCATTTCAAGGGTACGCAGGTGCTGTCGCGCCCGAGCCCCAAGATCCGCGAGATCGACGGCGTGCCGCTCGACCTTGCCGACATCAAGGGCCAGGAAAGCGCCAAGCGCGCGCTCGAGGTTGCGGCCGCCGGCGGCCATAACCTCTTCATGTAGTATTCCCAATGACCAATAAGGGTCCTATAGGGGAAACGCATGGCAACCGCGCCGCCACCGAAGGCTTACAGCTACACACGCTTCAGTACGCCGGAGCAAGCTAAGGGTGACAGCACAACCCGGCAGGCGCTCGCCGCAGAACGGTGGGCCAAAGAGCAGGGCGTTGAACTCGACACTGAACTATCCTTTCGGGATGCAGGCGTGTCGGCGTTTGACGGCAGCAACGTGGAGCGGGGGGCGCTCGGTGCCTTTCTGAGGGCCGTAGAAGGCGGCGCGGTGCCGAGTGGATCATTTCTGCTGGTGGAAAGCCTAGACCGCATTAGCCGGCAGAAGCCCTGGAAGGCAGCACAACTGATGGCCGCGATTGCCGAAGAAGGCGTCGTGGTCGTGGACCTCTCAGACGGCGGGAAGCAATACAGCAGCAAAACGCTGAACCAAGACAGCACACTGCTGCTGATGATGGTGGTGCGCTTCATGCGCGCCAACGAGGAGAGCGCACTTAAATCGTCCCGCGTTGGGGCGGCACGTCAGAGGGCACGAGAGGCGTTCGCCAGCGATCAGCCGCTTACGAAAGCCTACACACGGCAATTGCCGGGATGGCTGCGGTGGAATGACGACACCAAGGAAATTGAGGTCATTCCTGAGCGGGCGAAGATTGTCCACAAGATGTTTAAATTGGCCGACAAAGGTATGGGACAGCACAGTATCGCGGGTTGGCTCAATGAGAACGCGGGGGAGCCTTGGGGACGCGGGAAACGCAGAGGCAGACGCTGGCACCGATCCTACGTCCGCAAGGTGCTAACCAATCGGGCCGTGGTTGGGACGTTCACGCCGCACGTTGTGGAACGAGACCCGGACACGCGACAGAAAACACGCAAGCCGCTGGAAGCAATACACCACCGTTTCCCGGCCATCGTGGAGCGGGAGTTGTTCGAGCGAGTGTCGAGCCGGATCGGGACCACCGCAGCGCGGGGGAAACACTCGGGAGCCGAGGCGCGCTCAATCTTCGCAGGGCTACTCAAGTGCCAACACTGCGGTGGCACCGTCACGCGGGTCTCTAAAGGTGAGCATGTGTATCTTGTCTGCTCGGTAGCAAACGCGCGACCCCGTACATGCCGGTATGAAACGGTTCCCTACGCGGACGCAGAGAGCGCGTTGATCCATGTGACACCGAGCATGATCGAGGAGGCTCCGCGCGGGGCTGACACTTCTGCTTTGGAGGCAGAAATAGCAAATGCCGAAGCTGAAGTAGCTGTCCTATTCAGCGAGGTTCAAGAGTTACTAAACCTTAGCATTGAGGAAAAGAGCGCGGCGGCGCGGAAGAGCCTGCGCCAACGTGAGCGAGACCTCGCAGAAGCGGATGAGCGCGCTAGGGTGCTGCGGGAGCGGAGAGACAACCAAACAAGCGAAGGAGTGCGCAGGAAGCTTGAGACGATTGAGCGGGCACTACTGGCAACCCCACTGGATGTCAGGACGGCAAATACGGTACTACGAGAAGCAATCCAAAAAATGGTCATGGTCCCGAGCGAAGGCCGCATGTTCGTTTATTGGAGGCAAGCCGAAGCACCGCAAGAAATCATATTCATGACAAGAAGGTTTCAATGGGAGCGGGGCGGCAATGCGGAGGAATGAAAAGTGGCGAAAAAAGCAACGATCAGTCGTACACCTAGTGATGTCGCGCTCGCCTTGGGGGAGGCCGAGCGAGAAATAAAACAGCCGCCAAGCGGCAAGCGAGAGACAATCCAAATTCGACCGGCTCTTATAGCCACACGCCTTGAGCTTTTTCAACCGCGAGGCTTTCGCAAAGGTGAGCTTGATGCGGGCCATGTGAAAAAACTTGCGCGGCGAATTGCCACTAAAGGGGAATTAGAACCACCGCTTGTCGTCAAACTTGGAAGGAAATGGGTTTGCGTTGATGGACACCACCGCATCGCTGCTTACACTAAACAAAACGGCTTCGATTGGACGGGTACCATCACGTGTATTTGGCTCGCCGGTAGTGTTCAAGATGCGGTCAATGAAAGCCTGCGCCTGAACGAAATTATTAAACTCGAAATGTCGCGCGGAGACAGATACGAAGCTGCATGGCAGCGCGTCGTGTTGGGATGGGGCAGCAAAAGCGATATAAGAAACCTCACAGGCGTCAGTGACGGCCTCATCGCGATGATGAGGCGTGTGGTTAAAGCCCACAAGCGTAACGATGCATTTGGGAAGGCGTTCAAAAAACGGCTGCTCAGGATTAAAGATGCAACTTGGACCAACGCGAGAAATGCGTATCTGGACCTCGAACCTTCTGAATGGGATTATCGGGAAGACGCCAGAAAACTCGCCCGCGTCTTGAGAAGCCGGATGCATGGCAAGCTGTCGGAAAACAAGCTTGTCACTGCTTTGGCGCTGGCGATGTATGACCCCGATCTACCGGGGCCACTGGCGACAGCGTTACGGCAAGTGAAGGCCGGGATGTCCGCCGAAGACGCCGGAGAACTACGAGGGGACCTTAGAGAAGACGTGCTGGTCCAGGAGCCTATCGAAGACCTTCTTGCGGATATGGGCCGATTGCGCGCCAGTCAGCAGCAGACCCAAGGCCGCATCAGTGGCATCGAAGCCGAGCTAAAGCGCCGCGACGTTGACCTCGCTGCCGGACCGCAGGAGACCCGTTCGGATGACGTTTGGGCGGGGTGGGTCGGGAAGGCTTCCGCAGACCTGCCGTCAGACGACGGACCCTAGAAAAAGTAACTATGGCCGCCCGGAAAACACGGGTTAGTGCTTGTGTTAGGCCCTAAAAGGCCCCGGAGGCCGTTGTGTGCATGATGGACCGGCCCTGTGCATATGCACAGGCTGCTTTGCCCCTCCGGCCGCAGCAGGGCGATGTTAGCTAAGCGCGGAAAGAGCGAAATGGGGACTACACCTTAGCCAGAGGCACGTGGCCGCAGCGCCGTCTCGTCAGACTATCGATTTCGTTAAATTATGGCTGTAGATTGCCCGGAAACGATTTGCGTCAAGAGGAGCTGATGCGCCTAAAATTCCGCAAGCCTCCGCTCGACGAGCTTGTCATTGGTAAATACTTTTCGCCGTTGGAAAAACTGCACGTCGAGCATATTGGGCTTTTTTGGGCTCGTGTTGCCGACGAGCTACCTCGGTGCGAGCAGCAGCCGCCTATCGCAGAGTTTTCGCAAACCGAAGGAGATGTCTTCCCGTTTCCGCGCTTCTGGTTTATCAGCGCCGATGACACCTCTCTCGTTCAAGTTCAGCGTAATGCATTTATTGCAAACTGGCGGCGACGTGCTGATCAAGACGCGTATCCGCACTATGAGAACGTGAAGCAGTTTTTCGACGACAAGTTAGCGAAGTTTGCAGGGTTCACAAAGGAGCGCTTGGGCGTCGAATTGACAGTAGCCGCTCTCGAACTGGCATACATAAACTTCCTCACGATTGGCGAAATAAAACAGTTTAGCGATCTGGCGACGATGATGCCGGGATTATCTCAATTCGGTATTTCGGAGAAATTGGGAAACGTCACAGGTTTCTCGGCAACCTATCAGGTCCAAGTTAGCAGTAATCTTACGCTAAGGGTAAAACTTGATCGTGCGCGGAAGCAGCGAAAAGACATAGAAATGGACGGGCTGAGACTTGAGTTACGCGCGAAGGGGCTCCCCGAAAGCTTAGATACCGAACACGCAGCTCTTTGGTTTGACGAGGCGCATGACCATATTTCGAAAATGTTCATCGCAATTACGAGTGAAGAAATTAGAAAATCGTGGGAGCCAGTCGAAGGGCCAGAACAATGATTGGACACCAAGAAGAGATTGCCACGAGGCCATACTGGCGGACAATAACGCCCGAACCGTCAGTTCCGCCACGCGCCCCCGCTCCAAGGCCTGAGGAGGGCGTGAGTTCGCGCCGAGATTTGACACCAGAAAGTACAGACGTTGAAAGATTTATCAGTGCTATTGAAAAGCTTTGGGGCACGAAAAGCTTTAGGTGGCGGAGCCAAGTTGCGCATCGACTTTTCGAACTAAGACGTGCTTGTTTGGAGGAGAACGTACCGCTCTCGTCTGCCTCAATCGAACAATTCGTGCGTTTCGTGCGCGAGAACCCTTTAATAGGGCAGCCAAGTTTGATCATCACAGACACTGGAAATTTACGTGCCTCATGGAGCCCCGAGGCCGATAGGCACTTTGCAATCGAGTTCCTCGGCGGGAGCAACGTTGCGTTCGTTATTTTTGCGCCGAGGAAGTCAGCGCGCACCGCAAGAGTTGCCGGTTCATCCGAAGCAATGGACCTTATCCTTCTTCGAGCCGCGCAAATGGGAGTGGATTGGGTTGGCGAGCATCCCTGATAACGATACCTTTCTTCGCCACGTTGGCGCGTCGAAGATTGACGGGGCGAGAGTTGATGGCGCGGCCTTCCGCCGTGAAAAGAAAGACGTCGACGGGGTCTCTGGAAACTGGCCTGAGTTTTTTAAGGGGCTCAACCTTGCAGAGGCTCTTGTCGAAATCCGAAAGGCATTTGCGGCTAAGGGCCGAAACATCGGACCGAAGTCGCAGTCAAAGTTCGCGCAGGTTTCAGTGGGGAAGACTAAGGCGTACATTTCGGAAAAAGCAAACCGCAAAATAGATTTCGTACACGCGCAAGAGGAGGCTGATCCATCGCACGCTATTATCATCGGCTACGAAATAAATGATGTTATCATTGCTGACATGATTGCACTGTGGTGCGTACAGGCACTTTTACCCGGGCGAGAATGAGGTGACGAGCATCACGCTAGGATATAAGGCCTCGTACTGAAACTGGATGAGGCTTTGCGCTTCCTTCAACCGCATCCGACATTGGCGCGCAGCTTTACTCGGTTATTTTGAAATTATCCCCCACCTCACCATTTTTGCTGCGAGCGAATGACAAAGGGGACCCATTCACATCGGTAAGAGCGGGCGACCACCGCAGCGATCGAAGCACACCGATCTTTTGACATTGACAGCCAGCTTTGGATGCGGATTGCCTCCGCATCTGGCTTTTAGCGACTAGATCGACGCCCCCCAAAACAAGAAACAGAGGTCCTAAAGGCAAAGAGGGACTCACGGTGATTTGTCATTGACGACATCACATGTTGATGAGCGGCCCGCCCGGCGCCGGCAAGTCGATGCTGGCGGCACGGCTGCCCTCAATCCTGCCGCCGCTCACGCCGGCCGAACTGCTGGAAGTGTCGATGATCGCTTCCGTCGCCGGCGAGATCGAAGGCGGCGCGCTCACCAACAAGCGGCCGTTCCGCTCGCCGCATCATTCGGCTTCCATGCCGGCGCTGGTCGGCGGCGGCTTGCGCGCGCGGCCGGGCGAAATTTCGCTGGCGCACAACGGCGTGCTGTTCCTCGACGAGCTACCGGAGTTCTCCCCGCAGGTGCTCGATTCCCTGCGCCAGCCGCTGGAGACGGCTGAGGTCGCCATCGCGCGTGCCAATCACCGCATCACCTATCCGGCGCGCTTCATGCTGGTAGCCGCCATGAACCCCTGCCGCTGCGGCAGAGCTAGCGATCCCGGCTTTGCCTGCAAGCGCGGGCCCAATGCACGCTGCGCCGCCGAATATCAGGCGCGGCTGTCCGGCCCGCTGCTCGACCGCATCGATTTGCACATCGAGGTGCCGCCGGTCACCGCCGCCGACCTGATCCTGCCGCCGCCGTCGGAAGGCAGCCGCGAGGTCGCTTCGCGCGTGGCGCGCGCCCGCGACAGCCAAGCCGAGCGCTATGCGGCGCTTGGGCAGGCGCACGTGCATACCAATGCGCAGGCCTCAGGCCCGCTGCTGGAACAGGTGGCGCGCGCCGACACCGCCGGAATGACGCTGCTGCGCGACGCCGCCGACGCCATGCATTTGTCGGCGCGCGGCTATCACCGCGTGCTTCGCGTCGCCCGCACGCTCGCCGATCTCGACGGCGTCGAGCGCGTCGGCCGCGTGCATCTGGCCGAGGCGCTGTCCTACCGCGCGCTGGCCGACGAGGTTCGCCGCGCGGCGTGAGGTGCGCCCGCGCCTGCTCCCGTTACCGCCGGCTTAACGCTTTCTTCACCACATTCGCGCGAGCGCGCCACCCGCGCTCGTGGTGGGGAATGAAATCGCAACATTCGCGCGGTCAAATGCCGCGGAAAACCATGCGACCCAAGTTATCATCCTCGCTCGTGCACGCCGCGCGGACCAGATCGCGCAACAAGGCGGCGCTGGTGCTATTCGGCCGCGCCGCCATGACGACGCTGGCGTTGTGCTCGGGCGTGTTCGGCTTTTTCGCCGGCATCCGCGTGCAAGCGGCGAATTACGACCCTTACACCTACGCCACCGGGACCGGCGCGCTGCTGGCCGCCACCTGCACGGCAATCGCCTACCTGCTGGTGCGCCGGCGCGCGGCGGCAAGGAAAATCAGTGCGCTCGAAGCCTGCGTCGAGGAATTGTCTGACGGCCATTGGGAGCTGCGCGAGGCGGAAGAGCGCGCGCGCAGCCTGCTGGAGGCGCAGGGCGACCTGATCGTGCGCCGCGACGCGCAAGGCTGCGTCACTTACGCCAATGACGCTTTCTATGCGCTCGCCGGCCAGCCGCGCGACGCGCTCATCGGCAAAAAAGTCGAGCTGCACGTGCTCGAACAAGGCGAAGTCCACGTGCTCGCCGACGGCACCCGCGTGCACGACCAGAAGATCGCCTGCGGCGACAGCGCGCGCTGGATCGCCTGGCGCGAAGTCGCGGTGCGCAGCCAAACCGGCAGCGAGGTGCAGGGCGTCGGCCGCGACGTCACCGACCGGGTCGATGCCGAACACGCGCTTAGCCTCGCGCGCGACCAGGCCGAAGCCGCCAGCCGCGCCAAGTCGCGCTTCCTCGCCATGGTCAGCCACGAGATCCGCACGCCGCTCAACGGCATGCTCGGCATGGCCGATCTCTTGCTCGACACGCCGCTCACCCCCGAGCAGCGCACTTACGCCAAGGCGGCCAAGACCTCCGGCGAGACGTTGCTGTCGCTGATCGAGGAGATTCTCGATTTCTCCAAGATCGAGGCCGGAAGGCTCGACCTGGAAGCGCGCCCGTTCGCGCTTGCCCCGATGGTCGAGGAAGCGGTCGAGCTGTTGGCGCCGCGTGCGCAGGCCAAGGGCATCGAGATCGCCAGTTTCGTCGACGAGCGGCTGCCCGCCCAGCTCGTCGGCGACGCCGCCCGCTTGCGTCAGGTTCTGCTTAATCTCGCCGGCAACGCCATCAAGTTCACCGAAGCCGGCGGCGTCGCCGTCATCGTCGAACCCGATGAAGCGACTGGCCACGTACACTTCCAGGTGCGCGACACCGGCATCGGGCTCAAGCCGCAAGACCAGGCGCGCATCTTCCGCGACTTCGAGCAGGCCGACGGCTCCTCCACCCGCAAGTTCGGCGGCACGGGCTTAGGCCTCGCCATCTCCAAGCGCATCGTCGAGCGCATGGACGGCCATATTGACGTTGAAAGCGCGCGCGGCGTCGGCTCCACTTTCAGCTTCAGCTTGCCGCTACCGGCGGCGCTCGCCGACGAGAACCAAAACGAATTCGCCGCGCCCGATTTGCGCGCCACGTCGGTGATGATTGTGGCCGCCGCCGAGATCGAGGCCTCGCTGCTGGCGCGCCGGCTCGGCCGCTGGGGCGCGCGCACCTGCGTGGCGGCCGACGAAACGATCGCTCTCGCGCTATTGCCGGAGCGGCATTGGGACGCGCTGCTGGTCGACTATCCGCTGGCCTCGGCGATGATCGCGCAGGGCGCGCTTGCCAAGCGCGGCGCGACGCGCCGCATCGTATTGATCCGGCCGACCGAGCGGCACGAGCTGCCGGCGCTGAAAGCGGCCGGCTTCACCGGTTATCTGGTCAAGCCGGTGCGCGCCGCCTCGCTCGCCGCCCGCCTCGCCGCCGACGACGCCTTCGAGCACGCAGCCGCCGAAGTCGCCGCCGAAAGCGCCGACAATGCCACGCCCGCAAGCGGCAAAGGCCTGTCGATCCTGGTGGCCGAGGACAACGACATCAACGCGCTGCTCGCGCGCGCGCTGCTCACCCGCCTCGGCCATCGCCCGACCATCGCCGGCACCGGCGAAGCCGCGGTCGAATCCTGGCTGGCCGCGCGCGCCGCTGGGCAGCCTTACGATCTCGTTCTGATGGACGTGCAGATGCCGGTGATGGACGGATTGGAAGCCGCGCGCCGCATCCGCGCCGCCGAAAGCGAGAGCGACGGCAAGCCGACCCGCATGCTGGCGCTCACCGCCAATGCCTATGCGGAAGACCGCGAGGCAGCCCTTGCCGCCGGCATGGACGGCCTGCTGGTCAAGCCGCTCGATCCCGAACGGCTGCGGCAAGCGATCGAAGCGGCGCCGGGCGCCGGCCCAAATACGCTTGCAGCCTGAGCGGCGTTTGCCCACATTGTCATAATTCGGTATTGGCCCCATGCTGTAAGGGGCGATGGCACTCGATCCTGATTCGCCGACTTGAACCGCGACCAAAGTTGGTTTTCGCGCCGAAAGGACTCGGATCCCTATGCCTGCCACCCAAATCCTCAATCCGCCGCGCGGGCTGTTCGAGCGCTTTCGCCCGCTGCCGCCGGGCCCCGGCGTCCCCGGCCTGATCTCGGCGTTGCAGGCCTATGGCGGCTTGCAGGCCTGGGCCGCGCGCGCGCACCAGCCCTCGCAGAGCCTCGGCCGCATGGGCTCGCTCGAAGTGCGGCTGGCGCAGACCGCCGCCGAGGTGCGCCAGGCGCAGAAATTGCGCTACCGGGTTTTCTACCAGGAGGGCTCGGCCATCCCCAATTCGACGCGGCTGTTCGCCCGTCGCGATGTCGACGCCTATGACGCGATCTGCGATCACATTCTGGTGCTCGATCACGCCGCGTGCGACAACCAGCCGTCCCACCGGCCGGCGGTGGTCGGCACCTACCGGCTGCTGCGCCAGCCGCTGGCGGAAGAATATGGCGGCTTCTACACGGCGAGCGAATTCGACATCGGCGCGCTGATCGCGCGCCATAGTCACCTGCAATTCCTCGAGCTCGGCCGCTCCTGCGTGCTGGCGCCCTACCGCAACAAGCGCACGGTCGAACTGCTGTGGCTCGGCATCTGGTCCTATGTGCTGCAGAACGGGCTCGACGTGATGATCGGCTGCGCCAGCCTCGACGGCACCGACCCCAAGCGGCTGGCGCTGCCGCTGTCGTTCCTGCATCACTACGCGCGGGCGCCGGAAGCATGGCGGGCGCGCGCGCTCGCCGAGCGTTACGTCGAGATGAACCGCCTGTCGAAAGAGGCGATCGACCCGAAGGAAGCGCTGCGCATGCTGCCGCCGCTGATCAAGGGCTATCTGCGGCTCGGCGCCGCCGTCGGCGACGGCGCGGTGGTCGACCACGAATTCGGCACCACCGACGTGCTGATCGTGCTGCCGGTGTCGGCGATCACGCGGCGCTATCTCGAGCACTTCGATTTGAGCCGGCGCGCGGCGTAGGCCATTCGCTGGCAACGCCTTTGCGATCGTCATGGCCGGGCTTGTCACCGGAAGTCGGCTATAGCCGACTTCCGGCGCGTATTTTTGCGCAACTCGGGCATGCCCGAGTTGCGGTGCCATCTCGCTTAGGTGGGCACTGTGCGTCCATAAGTGGGATCGCCGGGACAAGCCCGGCGATGACAAGCGGAGAGTCCGATGCTGATCGGCTCACAAGCGCCGCAGCGACACTTCCTCGACCTGATGGCTTTCCACCTTGTTCAGGATCAGGTCGGCGCGCTGGCGCGTCGGCAGAATGTTTTCGTGCAGGTTGACCAGATTGATGCGCTCCCAAATCGACGAGGCGGTCGCGACCGCCTCCTCGTCCGACAGGTTCGAATAGCGGTGGAAGTAGGATTTCGGATCGCGGAACGCGGTGCCACGCAGCGTGAGAAAGCGGTCGACATACCAGGCTTTGAGCACGTCCTCGGCCGCGTCGAGATAGACCGAGAAATCGAAGAAGTCCGACACGAAGGGAATCGCCTTGCCGTCCTTCGGCAACCGTCCGGTCTGCAAAACGTTCAGCCCCTCGACGATGAGGATGTCCGGCCGGTCGATCTCGATCCACTGGTTCGGCATCACGTCGTAGATCAAATGCGAATAGATCGGCGCCCGCGCCGGCCGCCGCCCTGCTTTCACGTCGGTCAAGAAGCGCAACAGCGCCGGCAGGTCGTAGCTCTCGGGAAACCCCTTCTTCTCCATCAAGCCTTCGCGCTCGAGGATCGAATTGGGATAAAGGAAGCCGTCGGTGGTGACGAGATCGACCTTGGGCACGTTCGGCCAGCGCGCCAGCAAGGCTTGCAGCACGCGGGCGGTGGTGGACTTGCCGACCGCCACGGAGCCGGCGACGCCGATCACGTAGGGCATCTTGACGTCCTCGGTGGCGAGGAAGCGCTGCTGGGCGTGGAACAGGCGCTGCGTCGCCGCCACATACATCGACAACAGGCGCGTCAACGGCAGATAGATTTCCTCCACCTCCGCCATGTCGAGCCGGTCGTGCAGCGAGCGCAGGCGCGCGACTTCTTGCGAAGTCAGCGTCATCGGGGCGTCTTCGCGCAGCGCCGCCCATTGCGCACGGGTGAAGGTGCGGTAAGGCGAAAGCGTTTCGTCGGTGCGCTGTTCCATCTGCGCTTTCCAAATTAGCTCCGCGGACGCGAGGCCTTTTCCTCGTGTCCGCTCCGGCCCGTGCGTTTCTCAAGCGCGGCTTCCACCTGCTCAAGCGTCACCCCGCGCGCCTCCAGCACCACCAGCAGATGATAAAGCAGATCGGCGGCCTCCGCGATCAGCTTGCCCTTGTCGTCCTGCAAGGCTGCCAGCACGGTTTCGATGGCCTCCTCGCCCAGCTTCTTGGCGCATTGGGCGACGCCCTTGTCCAACAACGCGCGGGTATAGGATTCGGCCGCGCTTGCCTTGGCGCGTTCGTGCACCCGCTTTTCCAGGTCGGCCAGGGTGAATTTGCTCATGGCGATTCCATTGCGCGGGTCGTTTAGCACCTCTCTCCCACCTAGTCATTCCGGGCATTTCCCGGCCTCATGGTGAGGAGCCGCGCGCAGCGCGGCGTCTCGAACACCACAAGTCGGCTATAGCGGACTTGTGCACTAAACATACCGATCTCGGGTAAACCCGAGATCGGTGGGCCGCCTCATCCTTCGAGACGCGGGCGGAGTTTATCATCGGGCCGCGCTGCGCGCGGACCCGTTGGCCCGCTCCTCAGGATGAGGGCGGTTAACCTACGGATCGAGCCGCATCGGCAACCCGGCTTTCGCCATGTATTCTTTGGCCTCGCGCACCGAGTGCTCGCCGAAGTGGAAGATCGAGGCCGCCAGCACGGCGGTGGCGTGGCCGTCGCGGATGCCCTCCACCATGTGTTCGAGCGTGCCGACCCCGCCGGAAGCGATTACCGGCACGGTGATGCTGTCCGCCACCGCGCGGGTGAGCGGGATGTCGTAGCCGGCGCGCGTGCCGTCGCGGTCCATGGAGGTGAGCAGGATCTCGCCGGCGCCGAGCGCGACGACCTCCTTGGCGTATTCCACCGCGTCGAGCCCGGTCGGATTGCGGCCGCCATGGGTGAAGATTTCCCAGCGGTCCTGCTCGCCCGGCTTTGACACTTTCTTGGCATCGATCGCCACCACGATGCATTGGTCGCCGAATTTCTCCGCCGCCTCCTTGACGAATTGGCGCCGCGCCACCGCCGCGGTGTTGATCGAGACCTTGTCGGCGCCGCAAGTCAAAAGCTTGCGGATGTCCTCGATCGTGCGCACGCCGCCGCCGACGGTCAGCGGCATGAAGCAGGCTTCCGCCGTGCGCGTCACCACGTCGTAGATGGTGTCGCGGTTTTCGTGGCTGGCGGTGATGTCGAGGAAGGTGAGTTCGTCGGCGCCGGCCGCGTCATAGGCGATCGCCGCTTCCACCGGATCGCCGGCGTCGCGCAGATTGACGAAATTGACACCCTTGACCACGCGGCCGTCTTTCACGTCGAGGCAGGGAATGACGCGGACCTTGAACATGGCTCAAGCTGCCGTCTTGGCTTCGCGGATCAGCTTCAAGGCTTCCGCCGCATCGAGCCGCCCGTCATAGAGCGCGCGGCCGGCGATGGCGCCTTCCAGCTTGCGCGCGCGCGGCGCAAGCAACGCCTTGATGTCCTCGATCGACGCCAGCCCGCCGGAGGCGATCACCGGAATGGAAATCGCATCGGCGAGCGCGATCGTCGCATCGAGATTCAATCCCTTCAGCATGCCGTCGCGCATAACGTCGGTGTAGACGATGGCCGCCACGCCGACGTCCTCGAAGCGCCGCGCGATCTCCAGCGCCGACAATTCGGACGTCTCGGCCCAGCCCGCCACCGCCACCTTGCCGTCGCGCGCGTCGAGCCCGACCGCCACCTGCCCCGGATAGTCGCGCGCGGCCTGCTTGACGAAGGGCGGATCGCGCACCGCCGCGGTGCCGATGATGACGCGGGTGACGCCCTTCTCCAGCCAGGCCTCCACCGTCGCGGTGTCGCGGATGCCGCCGCCGAGCTGCACCGGGATGCTGACGCTCTCCAGGATGCGGTCGACCGCAGCCGCGTTCACCGGCTTGCCGGCGAAGGCGCCGTCGAGATCGACGATGTGCAGGTATTCGAAGCCTTGGGCTTCGAAGGCCGCCGCCTGCGCCGCCGGATCGCGGTGGAACACGGTCGCGCGCGCCATGTCGCCCTGCTCCAGCCGCACGGCGAGGCCTTCCTTGAGATCGATGGCGGGGAACAAAATCATGCAGCTGCTTTCTTTACCTCCCCCTGCAAGGGGGAGGTATGAGTCTGAGCCATCCATCACGGCATCCATTTCAAAAAGTTTGCGATCAGCGCCAGGCCGAGCCGCTGGCTCTTCTCCGGGTGAAACTGCGTGCCGACCATGTTGTCGCGGCCGACGATCGCCGTGAGCGGGCCGCCGTAATCGGCCTGCGCCACCAGGTCGGACGCTTGAGCGGGTTTCAGCTCGTAGGAGTGCACGAAATAGCCGTGCAAGCCGTCGGGCCCGAGCGGAATGTCGTCGAGCAGCGGATGCGGCCGCAGTATGTTGAGCGTGTTCCAGCCCATGTGCGGGATCTTCAGGCTCGGATCGGAAGGCTGAATGCGGTCGACCTCGCCGGCGATCCAGCCGAGGCCGGGCGTCACCTGATATTCGCGCCCGCGCTCGGCCATCAATTGCATGCCGACGCAGATGCCGAAGAACGGCCGCCCGCGCTGCAGCACATTTTCATTCAAGGCCTCGACCATGCCGGGGATGGCGTCGAGCCCGCGCCGGCAGTCGGCAAAAGCGCCGACGCCGGGCAGCACCACGCGCGAAGCAGCGGCAACCTGCGCCGGATCGCTGGTGACCACGATGCGTTGATCGTGCCCGCTATCGCGCGCGGCCCGTTCGAAGGCTTTCGCCGCCGAGTGCAGATTGCCGGAGCCGTAGTCGACGATGGCGACGCTCATCGCGAACCCCCCGGCTCGGGAAACAAACCGATGACGTCGGAGCTTGACGGCGGCCCGCGCCGCAGCGGGGCCGTAGAGTGCGGTTCCGGCGCCGGCGGCAGTGCAGGCGGCGCGCGCTTGGTCCATTCTGCAAAGAAACGCCGCTCGGCGACTTCTTCATCGTCGCCGACCGCGAAACCGATCATGCGCCAGCCGCGCCGCTCAAGCGTCCAACGCCATAATGTCGCCGCCTCGAAGCCGATCAGCAGCGCGATCAGCAGGCTGCCGAAAAATTTGAGCCACGACGGCGCGTGCAGAACATAGGCCGCGCCGCCGAGCGCTCCGCTCAGCACGATATAGCCGAGCAGAACCAGCCACAACCGGCGCAGCAGCAGCCAGAGCGGCGCCAGCAGGAAGGCCCAGAAATGGAATCCGTCGCGCACGAACAGGAAGCGCTCGGGGTCGCTTGCTGTGGCGCCCGGCCGCGGCGGCGGTGCGTGCACGGTGTATGTGGGCATCTGGTACCTCGAACTCGTACACACTTAAGTCACCCTCCCCTGGAAGGGGAGGGCCGGACCGCGAAGCGGTCCGGGAGGGGTCAACTTCACAGATGACCCCCCACCCGCGCGCTTCGCGCGCGACCTCCCCTTCAGGGGGAGGCAAA
>Ga0307436_1000543_pt1 | contig 17734 bp, 12 predicted proteins | sample SalMarWE160440MG_FD_202513 | JGI IMG/M metagenome (GOLD analysis project Ga0307436, IMG submission 202513) | Salt marsh sediment microbial communities from the Plum Island Ecosystem LTER, Massachusetts, United States - WE1604-40 | ecosystem: Environmental > Aquatic > Marine > Intertidal zone >...
ATGACCAGATCGAGCTGCGAGACCAGTGCCGCGGTGTCGGCAAAGTCCGTCAACGCCTCGCCGACCTGAAGAATTTCGCTGCGGTCGGCGAGCATGGCCGCGTCGTCGGGGCGTGCGCTCTTTTGCAGGCTGATAAACGTGGCGTCGATGTCGAGCAGCGGTAGCAGCTCACGCAGCCTCATCGAGCGGTTCTGATCGTTTTTATGGTCCGGATTGCCGCACCAGACCAGCCCGATCCGCGATCGATGCCTCGGGCCCTTGGGACCGAGGCGCGCGCACCAAGCCTGCGCGGCCGGCGCCGAGGCGTGCAGATAGGGTATCTCGGCCGGAATCGTTTCGAGCCGGGTGCGGAAGGCGAGCGGCAGGGTGAGCAGAGGGCAGTGGCAGTCGAAAGGGGGAAGCGGGGTCCCGCTGACGACGACCTCGGCCACACCGGCAAGTCCACGCATCAGCGTCTGCAGCGACGCCTGGACTTCGAAGATCACGCGTGCGCCGCGCGCGGCAAGGAGCGGGATGTAGCGGCAAAACTGAATGGCGTCGCCCAATCCCTGCTCGCTATGGATCAGGATTGTCCGTCCGTCGATTGGCCCTTCGCCCAACCACAGCGGCTGCGCGAAATCGCGTCGGAGGCGGATCCCCGGTTCCCGCTGCCAACGCCATTCGTATTTGGGCCAGCCGCGCGCATAGTTGCCGAGCAGCAACTGCAACAATGATTCGTTCCAGTGTGCTTCCACGTCGTCGGCCCGTGTGGCCAGCACGCTGTCGTGGCACGCTTGCGCCTCGTCGAAGCGCTTGAGCTCCTTCAAGGTGAGGCCGCGATTATTCACGGCGCTGGCGTAATTCGGCCGCAGCGCCAGCGCGCGATCGAAATCCGCTAATGCCTGCCCGAACCGCTTCAAATCGTGCAGGACTGTGCCGCGGTTACCCAGCGCCTCGGCGTAGTCGGGCCGCATGGCAATGGCGCGATCATAGCTCTCCAAGGCTTCCTCGAACCGCCGCAGATCGCGCAGGACATTGCCGCGATTGGAATGCGCTTCGGCGATGTCCGGTCGTAGTGCGAGGGCGCGGTCGAAGCTGTCGAGAGCCTGATCGAAGCGCTTCATGTCGTGCAGCACGGAGCCGCGATTGCACAGCGCCTCGGCATAATTCGGCCGCTTGGCCAGGGCGGCATCGTAGCCCGCCAATGCTTCCTCGCGCCGTCCCAGCTCTTTCAGGGCATTGGCGTGATTGTACAGTGTGCGGGCATCTTGCGGTGCAATGCGTAATGCATGGCGGTAGCCCTCCAGCGCCTCTTGATGACGGCCGAGGGCAGCCAGCAGCACCGCGCGATTATTGTGCGCTTCGGTGAAATTGGCGTCGAGCGCGATGGCTTGCGCGAAGCTGGCAATGGCGTCGGTGGGCCGGCCCATCGCGTTGAGCACGAGGCCGCGGTTGAGCAGCATCTGCGGCGACGGCACCCCCGCGTGCACTGCGGCCTCGATCAGGTGCAGCGCTTCGTCGAACGCGCCGCCGGCGAACTTGACCAGGCCGAGAAGATGCAGCGCCTCGGCATCGTCCGGCCGCACGGCCAGCACCGCCAGACAGAGGTCCGCCGCTTCCGCAAGCCGCCCCTGCCGGAAGAGCATCGCGGCCCGCTGCATCGTCGCAGGGACGGCGTGGGCGGCGGCGGTCGCGGCGCTTGTCACGATGAGTTCTGGGCGTCTGCGATCCGGCGCATGGCGCCACCCTCCCGCGTTTTTGGTAGGGCATTATGGTTTGCGGTCGGTTAACGCAGGGTGCCTGGGGCAGGAAATCGAGGCGTCGGCAGCACCGGTCGCCGCATGCTTGGACCGGGTGCCGCGCATGCCTGGCAAATAAAAAAACGGGCGCCTTTGCGAGGCGCCCGAAAAGTTGCATCGCTCGCGCGATGTTTGGGGGAACGCTTACGCCGAGTAGTACATCTCGAACTCGACCGGGTGCGGGGTGTGCTCGAAGCGGATCACTTCCTGCATCTTGAGGTCGATGTAAGAGTCGATGAAGTCGTCGTCGAACACGCCGCCGGCCTTGAGGAAGTCGCGGTCGGCGTCGAGTTCGCCCAGCGCCTGCCGCAACGAGCCGCACACCGTCGGGATCTGCTTGAGCTCGGCCGGCGGCAGGTCGTAGAGGTCCTTGTCGATCGCCGAGCCCGGATCGAGCTTGTTCTTGATGCCGTCGAGGCCGGCCATCAGCATGGCCGCGAAGGCGAGATAGGGATTGGCCATCGGATCGGGGAAGCGCACCTCGACGCGCTTGGCCTTGGGGTTGGTCGTATAGGGGATGCGGCACGCTGCCGAGCGGTTGCGCGCCGAATAGGCGAGCAGCACCGGCGCCTCGAAACCCGGCACCAGCCGCTTATAGGAGTTGGTGGTCGGGTTGCTGAAGGCATTGATCGCCTTGGCGTGCTTGATGACGCCGGCGATGTAGGAGAGGCAGGTTTCAGACAGGTCGGCATATTTGTTGCCGGCGAAGACCGGCTTGCCTCCTTTCCAGATCGACTGGTGGCAGTGCATTCCCGAGCCGTTGTCGCCATAGACGGGCTTGGGCATGAAGGTCGCGGTTTTGCCGTAGATCTGCGCCACTTGCTGAATGCAGTATTTGTAAATGATGAGCTGATCGGCCATCTGCACGAGCGGCGAGAACTTCATGCCGAGCTCATGCTGGGCGGAAGCCACTTCGTGATGGTGCTTTTCGACCTTGACGCCCATGCGCGCCATGGCGCCGAGCATTTCCGAGCGCATGTCCTGCGCGGAATCCTGCGGCGGCACTGGGAAATAGCCCTTCTTGAAACCGATATGGTGGCCGAGATTGCCGCCCTCGTATTCGGTGTCGGAATTGGTCGGGAACTCGGTGGAGTCGAGCTTGAAGCCGGTATTGTAGGGCTGGGCCGCGTATTTGACGTCGTCGAACACGAAGAACTCGGCCTCGGGCCCGAAATAGACGGTGTCGCCGACATTTACCGACTTGACCATGCCCTCGGCCTTCTTGGCGATGCCGCGCGGATCACGGTTATAGGGCTCGCCGGTGGTGGGCTCGAGCACGTCGCAGATCAACGACAATGTGGTCTCGGCGAAGAACGGATCGATACAGGCGGTCGCCGGATCTGGCATCAGGTTCATGTCGGATTCGTGGATCGCCTTCCAGCCGGCGATCGAAGAGCCGTCGAACATCTGGCCTTCGGCGAAGGTGTCTTCCTCGATCAGCGAAATATCGAAGGTGACGTGCTGCCATTTGCCGCGCGGATCGGTAAAGCGAAAGTCGGCATATTTCACGTCGTTGTCTTTGATCAGCTTCATGACATCTTTGGCGGTGGTCATGGATTGCATTCCCCATATGTGTTGAACTTGACCGCGAAGGACCGGTGCCCGCGGTTCAGATGGCATCGATGCCGGACTCGCCCGTCCTGATCCGGATGGCTTCCTCGACGTTGGATACGAAAATCTTGCCGTCTCCGATCCGGCCGGTCTGGGCGGCGCGGCGGATCGCTTCAATCGCCTTTTCCACCATGTCGTCGCCAAGCACGACCTCGATCTTCACCTTGGGGAGAAAATCGACGACGTATTCGGCGCCGCGATAAAGCTCGGTGTGCCCCTTCTGCCGCCCGAAGCCCTTAGCCTCGGTGACGGTGATGCCCTGTAAGCCGACTTCCTGCAACGCCTCCTTCACTTCATCGAGCTTGAAGGGTTTGATAATGGCCTCGACTTTTTTCATTGGCTCTCCTTCCCCCCGAAGCCCACCGCATGGATAACCGGAGAGCCGCGCTTCCGGTTAGCAGGTCCCGTGCCAGTCCAGTGATCGCATGATAGTTGTTGCTGCCCAATAGCTTGCATGGGTAGCGCCACCGTCCAGCCCGAACTGCCTAATGTTCAGTGCCTCACAATTAATCATCTTGCCTAGAAGAACGCCAGTGGCTGAAGGGCCCTGGTCGGGCAGGTGAAATGACGCCGCCAAGGCCCTATCGGGAGCTGCCGGCACATTGACCTTCGGTTCCGATGCTGGTCCCTTCGCGCCATGATCGAACTGCTGACCACGGCGGAAATGGCGGAAGCGGATCGGCTGACGATCGCTGCCGGCACGCCCGGCATCGAGCTGATGGAGAATGCCGGCCGCGCGGTGGCGGATGCCGCCGGCAATGTGTCGCAGGGAAAGCGCGTCGCCGTCGTGGCCGGCCCCGGCAACAATGGTGGCGACGGATTTGTTGCCGCACGTCATCTGGCCGAACGCGGCTTCGCGGTAAGGGTGAGCCTAGTGGGCGAGGCGGCGCGGCTCAAGGGCGACGCGCGGCTTGCCTATGAGCGCTGGGGCGGCCCCACCGAGATGGCCGAGCCGACCGTGCCAATCGGGTGCGACGTCGTCATCGACGCCCTGTTCGGCGCCGGGCTCGACCGCGCGGTCGAAGGCCTGCCGCGCCGCATGATCGAGGCGATGAACGCCTGCGATGCCCCGGTGGTCGCGGTCGACCTGCCGAGCGGGGTGAACGGCACCAGCGGTGCGGTCATGGGGCTTGCGGTCAAGGCCCGCCGCAGCGTGACCTTCTTCCGCCGCAAGACCGGCCACCTGCTGCTGCCGGGCCGGCTGCATTGCGGCACCGTTGACGTCGCCGATATCGGCATCCCGGCCAGCGTGCTGGAGGCCATCAAGCCCACGACGTTCCTCAATCGGCCGTCGCTCTGGGGCGGCGCTTTTCCGCTGCCGAGGCCCGAGGGCCACAAATACAGCCGCGGCCACGCTGTGGTGGTGTCGGGTGGCCTCGCGACCACCGGCGCAGGGCGGCTGGCGGCACGCGGGGCGCTGCGGGCGGGGGCAGGGCTCGTCACCATCGCCAGTCCGCGCGATGCGTTGGCCGTCAATGCCGCCGCCAGTCTGGCGGTGATGGTACGGCGCGTAGACGGAGCCGCCGGGCTTGCCGATTTCCTCGCCGACAAGCGCCGCAACGCGGTGGTTCTGGGGCCCGGCGGCGGCGTGGACAAGGCGATGCAGGAAGAGGTGCTTGTCGCGCTCGCCAGCAGTGCTGCCGTGGTGCTTGACGCCGACGCCCTGACCAGCTTTGCCGACGATGCGGCACCGCTCGCAGTGGCGCTCGACGAGCACCGCGGCGGCGGCGTTGTCCTGACGCCGCATCATGGGGAATTCGCTCGATTATTCAGATCCATAGACGAAAATCCTGAACTTAGATCCAAACTTGAGAAAGCGCGCCGGGCAGCCGATGCCAACAGTGCCGTGGTGCTGCTCAAGGGCGCCGACACGGTGGTTGCGGCCCCCGACGGCCGCGCCACCGTCGCTGACAATGCCCCGCCCTATCTGGTCACCGCCGGCGCCGGCGACGTGCTCTCCGGCATGATCGCGGGGCTGATGGCGCAAGGCATGCCGGCCTATGAGGCCGCCAGCGCCGCGGTTTGGCTGCACGGCGAAGCGGCGGCCGAGTTCGGTCCCGGCCTCATTTCGGAGGACCTCGCCGAGGCGCTGCCGGCGGTCTATCGACGGCTGTTTGCTGAGTTGCGGGCGCCGACCCATTGAGCCCCGGCGCGCAGTGCCTATTTTGGTGGTGCGGCCGCGAATTTGCGTGATATAAGCCGCGCCGCCTGCCAGGGTGGCCCTCGCGTCTTGCACGAACGGGCCGCGGCGTCTAAGCCCAGCCGAACTTTGGCGCCGGCTACTTTGACGGCCCTCAGCGGGCGTGGCGGAATTGGTAGACGCGCGGGATTTAGGTTCCCGTGACGAAAGTCGTGGGGGTTCAAATCCCTCCGCCCGCACCATGCCGAGGGCCGGCACGGTACCGACCGGCAGAAGTGCCGATTTCCGAATTCTCCGGCGCGCCCAAGCCCTATCCGCGGATGCGCCGCGCCCACGAGCAACGAGTTGAGATCAATGCAGGTTACCGAAACGCTCTCCGAAGGCCTCAAGCACGAATTCCGCGTCGTCGTCCCAGCGGCCGAGCTCGATGCCAAGCTCAACGAGCGCCTGGATGCGCTCAAGGGGCAGATTCGCATCAATGGCTTCCGGCCCGGCAAGGTGCCGGTCTCCCACCTCAAGCGCCTCTACGGCCGTGCAGCCATGGCCGAGGTGATCGAGGCGACCGTGCGCGACGCCAACAGCCAGATCGTGGGCGAGCGCGGCTTCAAGCTCGCCGCCGATCCCAAGATCACCATGCCGGAGGAGGAGGGCGCGATCGAAGAGCTGATCGCTGGCAAGACCGACCTCGACTACAAAGTGGCGGTCGAGGTGGTGCCGCCGATCGCGCTGGCCGATTTCAAAGAGATCAAGCTCACCCGGCTCGTGAGCGACGTCACCGACGCCGAGATCGACGAGGCACTTGCCCGCATCGCCGAGCAGAACAAGCCCTATCTGCCGAAGGCCGAGGGCGGTAAGGCCGAGACCAACGACCGCGTGGTGATTGCCTTTGCCGGCACCATCAATGGCGAGCCGTTCGAGGGCGGCTCGGGCGAAGACGCGCCGGTGTTGATCGGCTCCAACACCTTCATCCCCGGCTTCGAGGATCAGCTTGTCGGCATGGCGGCGGGCGAGACCCGCATCCTCAAGGTGACCTTCCCGGCGCATTACATGAACGAGGCGCTCGCCGGCAAGGACGCCGAATTCACGGTCACCGCCAAGCGGATAGAGACGCCGGGCACCGTGACCATGGACGACGAATTCGCCAAGTCGCTCGGGCTTGAATCGCTCGCCAAGCTGCGCGACGGGATCAAGGACCGTCTGACGCGCGAGCACACCTCGATGTCGCGCCAGAAGGTCAAACGGCAACTGCTCGACGCGCTCGACCAAATGCACAAGTTTGATCCGCCGCCGACCCTGGTTGAGGAGGAGTTCGATCGGGTGTGGAAGTCGGTGCTGCAGGAGCTGGAAGCCGAGCGCAAGACCTTCGCCGACGAGAACACCACCGAGGAGAAAGCCAAGGCCGAGTACCGCGCCATCGCCGAGCGGCGGGTGCGGCTCGGGCTGGTGCTGGCGGAGATCGGCGAGAAGAACAACATCACCGTCAGCGACGATGAACTCAACCGCGCGGTGATGGAGCATGTGCGCCAGTACCCCGGCCAGGAGAAGCGGGTCTACGACTATTACCGGCAGAATCCACAAGCCGTAGCCGGTCTGCGCGCGCCGATCTTCGAGGAGAAGGTGGTCGATTTCCTGCTCGAGCTTGCCGAGGTGACCGAGAACAAGGTCGCGCGCGAGGAGCTCTACAAGGAAGACGACAGCGCGGTGGACACCTGAGCCGGCGGCTTGCGGGGGCGGCGTTGCGAAAATAGATCAAGGGGACGCGCACCGGGCGGCTAGGTTAGCCTGTCGCCGATTCGCGTAAAGGAACCAACATGAAAGACCCGGCCGAAATCTACATGCAGAATCTCGTCCCCATGGTGGTCGAGCAGACCAACCGCGGCGAGCGGGCCTACGATATCTTTTCGCGGCTCTTGAAGGAGCGCATCATCTTTATCACCGGTCCGATCGAGGACGGCATGGCGACGCTGGTGGTGGCGCAGCTCCTTTTCCTGGAGGCGGAGAACCCGAAAAAGGAAATCTCCATGTACATCAATTCGCCGGGCGGCATGGTCACGTCGGGGATGGCGATCTACGACACCATGCAGTTCGTGCGGCCGGCGGTGTCCACGCTCTGCGTCGGCCAGGCGGCCTCGATGGGCTCGCTGCTGCTCGCCGCCGGCGCCAAGGACCTGCGTTTCGCCCTGCCCAATGCCCGTGTCATGGTGCACCAGCCCTCCGGCGGGTTCCAGGGCCAGGCCACCGACATCATGCTGCACGCCCAGGAAATCCTGAACCTGAAGAAGCGGCTCAATGAGATCTACGTGAAGCATACCGGCCAGGCGCTGAAGAAGATCGAGGACGCGCTCGAGCGCGACTTCTTCCTCACCGCGGAGGCTGCCTGCGATTTCGGCTTGGTGGACAAGGTCATCGACAAGCGTCCTGAGGAAATGCTGCCCAAACCGGCCAGTTAATCGGCACGGAACTATTCCCGCCGTGGGGGGCCGGCTTTCGGCCGGTGAAACCGCCCCGGAATGGCCGCTTTTTGTCGCTGTGGGTGAAGGGTTATCGTTAATAGATTCTTGATTAGCACGCCGTTAGCATGCTTCGATTATGGTACGGGAGATGCAGTAGGGTTGGCGGGCCACCCGGGTTATAGAAGGCCGCTGTGCCGGCGTTCCGGCGCGGAATTTGCTTTGTTCGGGAACACTCGGCGATTGCCCCTAGGGCATTTGCCGCAAGTGCGAGACGCCCGGACAAGGAAGTAGGATCGAGAGTGACGGAGAATGGAATGAGCAAAGTCGGCGGCAGCGATTCCAAGAACACTCTATATTGCTCGTTCTGCGGCAAGAGCCAGCATGAAGTGCGCAAGCTCATCGCCGGTCCCACCGTGTTCATCTGCGATGAATGCGTGGAACTGTGCATGGACATTATCCGTGAGGAGAACAAGTCCTCGCTGGTGAAGTCGCGCGACGGCATTCCGACGCCGAAGGAAATCCGCAAGGTCCTCGACGACTATGTCATCGGCCAGAACCACGCCAAGAAGGTGCTCTCGGTCGCCGTGCATAACCACTACAAGCGGCTCAACCACCAGAGCAAGCACAACGACGTCGAACTCGCCAAGTCGAACATATTGCTGATCGGGCCGACCGGGTCCGGCAAGACGCTGCTGGCGCAGACGCTGGCGCGCATCCTCGACGTGCCCTTCACCATGGCCGACGCCACCACGCTCACCGAAGCCGGCTATGTCGGCGAGGACGTGGAGAACATCATCCTGAAGCTCTTGCAGTCGGCCGACTACAATGTCGAGCGCGCCCAGCGCGGCATCGTTTATATCGATGAGATCGACAAGATTTCACGCAAGTCCGACAACCCTTCCATCACCCGCGACGTGTCGGGTGAGGGCGTGCAGCAGGCGCTCTTGAAGATCATGGAGGGCACCATCGCCTCGGTGCCTCCGCAGGGCGGCCGCAAGCATCCGCAGCAGGAGTTCCTGCAGGTCGACACCACGAATATCCTATTCGTCTGCGGCGGCGCCTTCGGCGGCCTGGAGAAGATTATTTCGGCGCGCGGCAAATCGACCTCGATTGGCTTCGGCGCCAAGGTGGTGGCGCCGGAGGATCGCAAGCAGGGCGAAATATTCCGCGAAGTGGAGCCCGAGGACCTGCTCAAATACGGGCTGATCCCGGAATTTGTCGGCCGCCTGCCGGTGGTCGCGACACTGGAAGACCTGGACGAGACCTCGCTGAAGAAGATCCTGGTCGAGCCCAAGAACGCGCTGGTCAAGCAGTACCAGCGGCTGTTCGAGATGGAGCAGATCGAACTCACGCTGGCCGAAGAGGCGCTCGGCGCCATCGCCCGCAAAGCGATCGACCGCAAGACCGGCGCGCGTGGGTTGCGCTCCATCATGGAGGGCATCCTGCTCGACACCATGTTCGAGCTGCCGAGCCTGGAAGGGGTGGAGGAGGTGGTGATCTCCCGCGAAGTGGTGGAGGGCACCGCGCGGCCTCTCTATATCTATGCCGACCGCAGCGACCGGACGGCCGAAAGCGGCGCCAGCGCCTGATTTCCCCCGACCTGTGGGCCGTCGCAGGCAATCCCCCGGCGACTCGGGCTATGATCGGGCTTGGTAATGGTGTCCGGCCTCGGCTTCAGGTGAAGAACGAGCCCTGCTTGCGGACCCTGGCGGGTCATCCTACCTATAGTGACTGGCGCCAAATGGCGTACGAAGGATCGTAGTTTTCCGGTGGGCGGGGGGATCGTACCCTCCCTTCTAACGCAACGGGCACCGCGTCCGTCGCATCCCGAGCCCACTCTACCGGCACTGTTCTCGCCGATGCCGCATTCGCGGGTCTTGGGGACAGGGGCACAACAAAAAGGAAATGAAGCCAATGACCAGCAAACCACGACCCACGCTGCAGCCGGGCGAAACCCGGGCCTATCCTGTATTGCCGCTGCGCGACATCGTGGTGTTCCCGCACATGATCGTCCCGCTCTTTGTCGGCCGTGAAAAGTCGATCAAGGCGCTTGAAGAGGTCATGCGCTCCGACACCTTCATTCTGCTCGCCACGCAGAAGAACGCTTCCGACGACGATCCGGCGACCGACTCGATCTACACGGTCGGCACGCTGGCGAGCGTGCTGCAGCTCTTGAAGCTGCCCGACGGCACCGTCAAGGTGCTGGTCGAGGGCGCCGCGCGCGCCAATGTCGTCAAATACACCGACCGCAGCGACTATTACGAGGCCGACGCCACCGTGTTTGCCGACGACATCGGCGACAAGGTGGAGGCGGAAGCCATGGCGCGCTCGGTGGTCACCGAATTCGAGAACTATGTGAAGCTCAACAAGAAAGTGTCGCCCGAGGTGATCGGCGTGATCCAGCAGATCGAGGACTACGCCAAGCTCGCCGACACGGTGGCTTCGCATCTGGCGGTCAAGATTCCCGACAAGCAGGATATCCTGGAGACACCGTCCGTCACCACGCGCCTGGAGAAGGTGCTCGGCCTGATGGAGAGCGAAATCTCCGTGTTGCAGGTGGAAAAGCGCATCCGCACCCGCGTCAAGCGGCAGATGGAGAAGACCCAGCGCGAGTACTACCTCAATGAGCAGATGAAGGCGATCCAGAAGGAGCTCGGCGACGAGGAAGGCAAGGACGAGCTGCAGGAGCTGGAAGACAAGATCAAGAAGACCAAGCTCTCCAAGGAAGCCCGCGAGAAGGCGACCCACGAGCTCAAGAAGCTGCGCCAGATGTCGCCGATGTCGGCGGAAGCCACCGTCGTGCGCAACTATCTCGACTGGCTCTTGTCGATCCCGTGGAACAAGAAAAGCAAGGTCAAGAAGGACCTGGCGGCGGCCGAGCGGATTCTCGACGCCGATCACTATGGCCTGGAGAAGGTCAAGGAGCGCATCGTCGAGTATCTCGCCGTACAGCAGCGCGCCAACAAGCTGACCGGGCCGATCCTCTGCCTGGTCGGGCCTCCGGGCGTCGGCAAGACCTCGCTCGGCAAGTCGATCGCGCGGGCGACGGGACGCGAATTCGTGCGCGTCTCGCTCGGCGGCGTGCGCGACGAGGCCGAGATCCGCGGTCACCGGCGCACCTATATCGGCTCCATGCCCGGCAAGGTCATCCAGTCGATGCGCAAGGCCAAGACCTCGAACCCGCTGTTCCTGCTGGACGAGGTGGACAAGATGGGCGCCGATTTCCGCGGCGATCCGTCCTCGGCTCTGCTCGAAGTGCTCGACCCGGAGCAGAACCACACCTTCAACGACCACTACCTGGAGGTCGACTACGATCTCTCCAGCGTGATGTTCATCACCACGGCGAACACGCTCAACATCCCGCCGCCGCTGATGGACCGTATGGAGATCATCCGCATCGCCGGCTACACCGAGGATGAGAAGGTCGAGATCGCGCGCAAGCATCTGATCCCGCACGCGGTCGCCAAGCACGGCCTCGATGCGAAGGAGTGGATGATCGACGACGAGGCGCTGCTCGCCATCATCCGCCGCTATACGCGGGAGGCGGGCGTTCGCAATCTCGAGCGCGAACTGTCCACGCTGATCCGCAAGGCGGTGAAGGAGCTGATGACCTCGAAGAAGAAGTCGATCACCGTCACCGCGGAAAGCCTGGGCGACTATCTGGGCGTGCCCAAGTTCCGCTACGGCGAGGTGGAGGAGGTGGACCAGATCGGCGTGGTCACCGGACTTGCCTGGACCGACGTTGGCGGCGAGTTGCTCACCATCGAGGCCACGCAGATGCCCGGCAAGGGCCGCATGACGGTCACCGGCAACCTGCGCGACGTGATGAAGGAGTCGATCTCGGCGGCGGCCTCTTACGTGCGCTCGCGCGCGGTCGCCTTCGGCATCGAGCCGCCGCTGTTCGACAAGCGCGACATCCACGTGCACGTGCCGGAAGGCGCGACGCCGAAGGATGGACCGTCGGCCGGTGTCGCCATGGTCTCGGCCATCGTCTCGGTGATGACCGGCATCCCGGTGCGTCGCGACGTGGCCATGACCGGCGAGATCACGCTGCGCGGCCGCGTGCTGCCGATCGGCGGCCTGAAGGAGAAGCTGCTCGCGGCGCAGCGCGGCGGCATCAAAACGGTGCTGATCCCGGAAGAGAACGCCAAGGACCTCGCCGAGATCAACGAGTCGATCAAGAAAGGGCTCGAGATCGTGCCGGTGTCGCGCATGGACGAGGTGCTCACGCGTGCGCTCACGCGCAAGCCCGAGCCGATCGCCTGGGACGAGGAGGCGGCCAAGCTCGCGGAAGCGGCGCGGCCGGCCGAGCCGGCGGTCGAGGAAGAGGGCTCCGGGCTCACCGCGCATTGAGCCGCTTGGCCTCGCATGAAGAGGAAACGGCGCCGCAAGGCGCCGTTTTCCTTTTGCTGTCGGCGTGAAAGTCGGCGAGACGGGTTAGGCTTCCACTGACCGAAATGCCTTATCGAGCATGGTCGGCAGCCGTTGGGCTACAATGGAGATCGCGCCGCGTAAGGTTTCGCAGTGTTGGGGATATGGGTGGGGATCGCCCAGGCTTCTGATTTCCATGTTTCCCACGCAGGATCGACACCATGGGCGCGCCCAGCATTCCTGGCATTCGGCAATGTCCGCTTTCGTCATCACCTCGGTAACGGCTTCGACAGAGGTCCGGTAGGTGTCGTTGTTCGTAAACATATTGCATTGGTATAAATCGCCGTCGCTCGGTACCGCCAGATTAGACACGCCGGCCGGACAGAAGTGATCAGTGGCGGGTGCGCGAATTTGACCTATGATCTCGCTGAGCAGCCCGTAGGGCATGATATCTCCACCTTCAAATTCGTCGATGGCGAAATTCAATGCGTCGAGTTGCATGCGCACGACGGTACGCCAGTCGCTGTGCTCATTAAAACCGAGCGGATCGCGCGGTGCCGTCGAGACCGGGACGATATCAATCGTTCCGGCGCCTGTTTCTTTGAAATATCGTAAGAGGTGGATAATTGAGATTCCTGCCTGAACGTGGCGGTCGGTGTATGTGCATTCAATATCGAACGGAATACCGTGTTTTTTCAGCAGATTCACGTTGTCGATGATCTCAGCATGTGTCCCCGTGCCTTTCCTTGTCGGGCGGAGCAGATCATGGATTTCTTGTCCCCCATCAAGACTTATGACCAGGAAAAAATTGTGTTTCCTGAAGACGTCGATGTGTTCATCCGACATTATCGTGAGGTTGGTGATGGCACTTAAGGCGGGCTTTTCCGAAAGGGTTCCTTCTGTGACGAGTTCGTCTGCTGCGTCGGCGACGGCTTCCATAGCCGGCAGATTGAGAAGCGGTTCCCCGCCGATAAACTGAACAAGTTTGATGAAGCCATGCTCTCGGGCGGCGTCGCGGAGTCTGTCCACAGCGAGTTCCGGTAAGATGCGCATCGCTGAGCCGCCATACTCACCACCAAGAGAATAGCAATATTTGCAGCCTAGATTGCAGGTCTGGGTGGAATTGATCGTAAGGCGGCTCAGCATCTTATGGCCCTGCGTTTCAAGCTCCCGCGCAGCCATTTCCGCAATTGCCGTCGGCGCGCATGCCGCCGATGAGCCTTTCGAATTTCAAAGAGTCTTCAGTCGACAGTTTTCCGGCAAGTGCGGCGAGACCATCGATCTTGGCCTTGACGGCGTCGACCATTCCTTTCGCGAGTTTGTCGGCAGCCTCCGCGGTCAGACCGTCGAAGTTCACGATCACCTGACCAGCCATGATCACCCCCATTTTCGTTGACGGGAAAGCTCCTATTCGCCGGTCCTGCCGCTGGGTCGAGCCTATCGATCCTGGGGCAGGAGGGGCATATACAATCACAGAGGATAAATATAGTATACGCAACTAATAAGAGTATCCGGCCATGCCCTGACCAAGAGGGTAAGGGGGGCATTCGTCGACGTTTCGCGACTGTGTCAGGCCCGCTTGCTTCGTCCGGAAATCGAGGAGATACGGGCCAGGGGGCGCAATAACGACCACATAATCCGCGAAGGCACTGGAATAGGACTTGTATCGCCCGTCTCCCTTGCTTCTGTGCGCATTCAGGCGATATGGGAGCGGCACCAGGGGCGGTTAGCTCAGTTGGTAGAGCGCCTGCTTTACACGCAGGATGTCGGCGGTTCGAGTCCGTCACCGCCCACCAGCCTTCACTTTGTCCAGCCCGAACGGGCGAAGGCGGACCTTTTGCGCGCCAGCTACGGCTCGGCAAGCCAGCGACAACGTGCACAATAAAACCGAAAACGGCAGGCGGGGAGCTTGCCACTCACGCGCCTGCCGTTGTTGCCCCGGAGGGTCCGGCGTTAGAAGATCAGATCGCTTCCTTCAATTCCTTGGAGGCGCGGAAGGCGACCTTCTTCGACGCCTTGATCTGGATCGCTTCGCCGGTCGCCGGATTGCGGCCCATGCGCGCGGCCCGTTTGCGCACCTGAAGAATGCCGAGGCCGCCAATGCGGATGCGCTCGCCCTTCTTCAAATGCTTTACGATATTGCCGACGAGATCGCCGAGCACGGCTTCGGCTTGCTTCTTCGACATCTCATGGGATTCCGCCAACGCCGCCGCGAGGTGTTTCAACGTCACGGTTGTCGGTGTGGGGGCTTTTCCAGGAGCCATAGCCATCGGTGGGACCCTCCTTTTGAATCCGCGAAGGTCGGCGAGACGCCGAACCTGCCTGCCCGAATAGACGATTCGGGGCCGGTCTGACCATCGATTCCTGCCCATAAATAAGGCTTTTTCGCAATTCCGCGGGGGTTAACCGGGCCATCCTTGACTAAGACTTGGGGGCCATATACCTCGTGCGCACGCCCGCGGGGGCGTAGCTCAGTTGGTTAGAGCGCTGCCCTGTCACGGCAGAGGCCGCGGGTTCGAGTCCCGTCGCTCCCGCCATATTTTCAATGACTTAACGCCGATTCCGGCCGCCGTTGCCGCCCGCCTTGGGGCCCAATTCATGCTCGTAGAAGCCCCCTTGCTCGGCCTCGAGGCCCTGTTCTTCGACGTCTTCGGCACCCCGGTCGATTGGCGGTCGTCGGTTGCGCGGGAGGCGGAGCCCATCCTCGGCGCGCTCGGCCACGCGCTGGACTGGCCAGCCTTCGCGGACGCCTGGCGGGCCGAATACCAGCCCGGCATGGAAGAGGTGCGCGCTGGCCGCCTGCCGTTTTGCAAGCTCGGCGTGCTGCACCGACGCAATCTGGAACGGCTGCCGCCGCGCTTCGGCTTGCAGCAGCTGTCCGCCGAGGTGCTCGACGATCTGCCGTTTGTGTGGCACCGGCTCGACGCCTGGACGGAGGTGCCGGCGGCGCTTAAGCGGCTCAAATGCAAGTTCAAGATCGCGCCGGTGTCGAACGGAAACATCTCGTTGATGATCGATCTCGCCCGCCGCAACGATTTTCCCTGGGACGCGATCCTCGGTGCCGATATCGCCGGCGACTACAAGCCGAAGCCGCGCGTTTATCTCGCCGCGTGCGAAGCGCTCGATCTTGCCCCAGCGCACTGCATGATGGTCGCCGCGCACTCGGGCGATCTCGCCACGGCAGCGCAATGCGGCCTGCGCACCGGCCACGTCGCGCGGCCGGACGAGCACGGGCCGGGGAAGGGCGAAACCGCGCCGACGGTAAGCGTCGATGTAGCGGCGAGGGATTTGGGCGAATTGGCGGACAAGCTGGGGGCGTGAGTCCGTGTTCCGGATGCAGTGAGCGCACAGCGAAGCGAAGCGGTGCACCGCTGATTGCGACCTTCGCGATTTCCGAATTGCAACGGTCGCGGTTCTGCAGCACGCCCCTACGTCCTGCGTTGCGCCGGGAAACACGAACCGCAGCTACCCCCGATACACCGGTGCCGGCTGCTCAAAGAAGCTCGCCAGGATATGATAGACCAGCCGATAGTTCTTCTGCTGGAAGCTTGCATGCGCGATGCCCGGCATGACCGCGAACTGCTTGTCCGGGTTGGGCAGCTTCTCGAAGAACTTGAGCAAATCCTCCATCGAGGCGATGCCGTCCCATTGCCCGCGCATGACGATGGTCGGCACGGTGATTTTTTCCGGATCGTTGACCGGCAGCTTCGAGCACATGTCGACATAGGTGCCGGTCGGCACCGAGTCGTCGAGCGCGAGGATGGCGTCGGCGAAGGCCTCGATGACTGCGTCATCGGCGGTGCCAGGATGGTCGCGGTTGAAGATCGAATGCACGAAGGCGCGGTCGATCGGCCGCCGGTTCTTGGCCATGAACTCCGGCAGCTTCTTGCGCCGCTGTTCCAATGTCGGCGAGCCTTCGCCGGTCCACACCATGGCGTCGAGGGCTAAGCGTGCCACCAGCTCCGGATGCCGCTCGGCAAACAGCGCCGCGCGCAGCGCGCCGGAGGAAATGCCGTAGACCAGCAGCGGGCGCGCGCCGCGCAGCTTCTGGATATAGAGCGCCGCCGCGGTGCAATCGTCGGCGCCATAGGCGATCGGCGCATTGTTGTCGCGGGTCTTGGTGGAGCGGCCATAGCCCTCCATGTCTACTGACCAGCAGTCGAAGCCGCGCGCAGCGAACCAGTCCATGGCCGAGGAATCGGGGCGACCCGGCACTTGCAGATCGAAAGTCGGCTGCGAGGCCATGGAGGAGCCGTGCACGAACAGGATGGTGCCAATGCTCGCAGCCGGATCGCCCGCACATTTCTCCCACAGGAACAGCTTCACGCCGCCGTCCTTCTCCGTCCAATGCTCCTCGCCCTTGATCGCCGGGGGCTTGCTCACGTCATCCATGACGTCGTCTCCAGTCCTGTTCGTGTGCCGGGAGCGCGGGCGCTCCGCAACACCGCGTTGAGCTTCGGCTTCACGCCGTGTCCTTCGATCTGGCGGAAGTCGATCTCTGTCGGCCTCGTCGCAGCGCAGGCTGCCGGGCGGCAGATCGGCGGCAGCGCGCGCCGAATGGCCACCCGTTGCGGGAGCCGCTTCGCTGCCGCAGCCGACGGCACGGCGACCATCGCTCCGCATCGAAGTTCCCCCAGAGTTCCGCCGTCGCCCGATGGTGACTATCGAGGCAGGCTTGCTTTTGGTCAATTCTGGGGCGCGGTTGGTGCGGGGCAGGCATGTCGGCAGATTGCCGCGGAATGGCGGCTTGCACCCCTTTGTGCGCTGCGCTAAGCCTCAGCCGCTCCGCGTCCTTGCGGCAATTCCGCCGAAGGCGAGAGCTTGTTTGTGCGGGGGGCTGCGGCGCCGGTTCCGGATGCCGGGCAGTCCCGGGTAGGCGTTTTCCGCAGTCAAGGACACTCTCGCGTGAGGTCGCCATGAGCGCATTGCTTCACGATTATCTGCCGCTGGTCATTTTCGTCGCGATCGCGCTGGTGATCGGGATCGTGCTGCTGATCGTGCCCTTCATACTGGCCTTCAAACAGCCGGATGCGGAGAAACTCTCCGCCTATGAGTGCGGTTTCAACGCCTTCGACGACGCGCGCATGAAATTCGACGTGCGGTTCTACCTCGTCGCGATCCTGTTCATCATCTTCGACCTGGAAGTGAGCTTTCTGTTCCCGTGGGCGGTGGTGTTCCATCAGGTCGGCCTCTACGGTTTCTGGGCCATGATGGTGTTCCTTGGCGTACTTACCATCGGCTTCATATATGAGTGGAAGAAGGGGGCGCTCGAATGGGATTGAGGGCCTCATGACCCTGGTTTCGCCAGCGCCGAAAGCCGTTCTCGACCCGCGCACCGGCAAGCCGGTCGGTGCCGACGATTCGTTCTTCACCGGTGTCAA